>Ga0335072_10001006_pt1 | contig 48428 bp, 41 predicted proteins | sample Lox_Sample_21_FD_206725 | JGI IMG/M metagenome (GOLD analysis project Ga0335072, IMG submission 206725) | Soil microbial communities from Loxahatchee National Wildlife Refuge, Florida, United States - Lox_Sample_2.1 | ecosystem: Environmental > Terrestrial > Soil > Wetlands | place: USA...
ACGATAGGTTGCTTCTGGGAATGAAGGGCACCATGAGCGAGATGGAAGTTTCTGTCTTTCGGCAGCGATCAATCGAGGCAATAAAGCAGAAGGCGCGCCGCGGTGAGCATTTTTCGACGGTAGCTGTTGGCTATGTGAAATGCGACGGGGACCGTATTGAAAAAGACCCCGACCGTCGCGTGCGTGATGCGATTTCACTGATATTCCGCAAATTTGCTGAACTCCAAACGGTCCGCCAGGTACTTGTGTGGATACGGCAGGAGCAAAACCACTCCGCGATTCGCTGCTTGTCTGCCCGGCGTCCGTATCGGCCACACATAATTTCCAGTCTAGCCAATCGAGAAAATAAACGGTTAGGATTCATGGGCTTGCGGCGTGTTTGCATAGCAGGGGGTGCAAACGGGGTTGCAGAGCTGCGCCGAGAGGGCGAATATAAGGCGAGCATCTTTCGCCATGCCCTCCGCCTCAGCAATCCGGCTCCAGATTGAATCGGCCCTTGCCGCAAGGATTCCTTCTGCGCTTACGCCGACGCCGAGAGTGGTGCGGCCGGTTGCCCCAACAGGCATTGAGGCACTGGATGAGGTGCTGAAGGGCGGGCTCCCGGTGGGCGCGATTACGGAATTGGTGGAGCCGGAGTGTTCGGGGCGGACCTCGCTGGCGCTCCGGTTTCTGGCAGGAATGACGCAGGCCAGAAGGGTGTGCGCGTGGATTGACGTATCGAACGCGCTCGATCCGGCTTCGGCTCCGGCGGCAAGCGTGGACCTGGAGCGGCTATTGTGGGTCCGGTGCGGCGTGGCGAAGATGGAAGCGCCACGCGCAAGACAACGTTATTCGTTGCCCGAAAAGTAGGGGTACAATATCTTCAAGAAACGATGAGGTAAGCTTACCAAAGTAATCGCCAATAGTGTGGATCGATGCTCTGATATTAATCCTGACCGATCTGCAATTTATTCAGATATTTGGCATTCGTTTTGAATGCACATTGGTCGAGGCAAGAAAGATGAAGCAACCTCGGGCTCAGGATATACGGGGTCGCCGAATCCGATGTCAACCTGCATTGGGATCTGCGCTCCTGCCAAAACGGCTTGGATTTTCACCCTGACGCCGTCGTACTCGTCTTCCTCCTTTATCCATGTGCCGGCCACCGATGCGCCATCGAAGAGAATTCCGTCGTTCTCCTCAACGCTGCAGATGGTGCCGACTGTCTATTTGACTTCGGGGATGGCCGACGATCTCATGCAAGCATGTCCGGTCCTTTGTGGTCCGGTGAGTATTGCCTGTCCAGAGCTTAAACGGGATGGTGCCGTTGATGGCGAACTTGTCGCGGTAGTACACCGTTAAGGCCATCGCCACCGAAGGCACCGAGAAGGGCGAAACCAAAGCGAGTGTGCGCCAATCGCGAGTGCCTGGTCCATCACCCGAAGAAGCAGTACCGGCGCACAAATGCCGATGCCGCGTTCAAGGCTGAGCCGGAAAAACGCCTCCGCGAGGAGGCGTTGGCCCAGGCCACCGGCTTACGGGTTCTCAAAGCCATTGGTGACGCGGTTCCGGTCCGCCTGATGAAACGCGACCTGCTGTTTCTCGCCGAACGGCTGACAGCGATGTTGAACGAACGGCGCCTCGCCGTTCTCAACCGGCAGCATGGCATCGGAAAGTCAAAGTATGAGACGGCCCCGGCGAAATTGCTGGCCGTGTTTCTCCCCAAAGGCCGGGCAAAGCAAGCTGGGCTGCATTCTGGTTGAGCTCGTCATTCTTCTGACCATGCGCGACCAGACCGACGCGGCAAAGATTCTCCGCGACCCGGCACACGTTTACATGGTGAACGTGGACACCATCTCCGCGACCGTAAAGCAGGAATTCGCGGCGAAGGAAAAAGGAAAGGCCATGAAGAAGCCCGCGCCCAAGTTAGCATCAAAGCCCACGAAAAAAGCAGCGGCCTCGCCTCCCACCAACAAAATCCCCTCACGAAGCCAGCAAGAACGGCTCCGCATTTTCCTGCTGCTGGCCGTTTGCCCGCCCTCGCGTGATGCCCCGAAAGAGCATCGGGGCGACATCCTCCACCCACCCGACGGCCAGCGCGGCCCGATTGGGCGGCAAAATCTAATTTGAAATCGTCCGGAATCCGAATCGGTCTCAAGCGGTCACAATCACTTGCTGACGACAGCCAGATTGAATACGATGGCCTTATTCGGATTAAACTCTGCTATAATGTGACACCCGGAATTTGGAGCGAGAATGTCCAAAATCCTATATTGCCCCTTTGAAGCAATCAAGCTGGGTGAGCGCGCTCTTATCGAAGAAAAAGAGCATTCGGCGGGTGTACTAGCTTGCGCCGGTTCAGATAGGCGCACAGTATTTTGCATGCGGGTTTTAGATAACCCCACCCATGTGTACGCGCAATGCAATTTCAGACATTCGGTAGACGACCCCTCAACTGGGAAGATGTGCGGTCTTTTGAGTGATTTTCGCGAGAATTTTGGGATCCTAGTTGCTGGTCTGCGGATCCAGCGCGTTCTTTTTGATGATCCTGTTCTTTACCGGGATCTCATGTCGCCTGGGCTGAAGCGAATTGCTGAATTATTGGCACCTCGCGGAACAGACCGGATTGTCCCAGAACAGAAACCCAACAAAGGTCAGAATGGCTCTAGTGCTTCCCAATTAGAATCGGCAACTCCATTTATCCCGTCTTTCGCCACTTTGAGTCGACCGGGATTATTGGAGCGCCTGAAACAATTCTTCCGGGGCTAAGGTTGTCGATGCTTCACTCCGCAACACTACGCGTATCGCCGCCCGGAACGACGTTCTGGGGCACGGGATGGGCTATCGCCCCAAATTGGATCATTACCGCCGCACATTGTGTGCAGGGTTGCGCGCTCGCGGCACAGATTGACCTGTTTTCCGAATCTCGAATGTACGGTTTCCTGCGATGGTTAGATCCAAGTCTCGACGTCGCTTTGATCGAAGTTGCGACCGGTGTGTTTAGCACCAAACTCCAATTAGCTCAAACCCGCGATCAAATACATAGCGGGCAAGTTGGTTGGTCAGCATACGGTTACCCCGTAGGCAATCCGGAGGGTCTCTGGATAAGCGGATCTGTGGAGAGTTTTGCGGCGAGAGTCGGCGACGCCCCGGCGATTCAATTGACTTGTTTACAAGGCGGCGCCGACACCTCAGCCCTAAACGGAATGTCGGGCGCCGCCATCTGCATCAATGGATTTGCGGTGGGAGTTATACGTTCAGGGCCTCCAGCCCTACGTCAACGCGTGATATTTGCTACTCCCATTTCGCCGGTAGTTGCCGCGATCGCAAACTCACCCGTCACGAGTGAGGTTGGACCGCTCCAAGATTTGCCTGTATTAGCGCTTGATGGATATGACCGTTCATTGTCACAGTACCTTTCTAGCGTCCAAATGTTGGCCTCTAGATTGCCGCAGCGTGTTGTTGCCCGTACCGCTAATTCACTCAACGCTCGCCTATCGGAGGTTTACGTGGATCTTCGATTGCGTCCGGTGAATTTCAAGGGTAACGAACTAATCGCGGGCGAATCTTGTCTGGGAGATACAGACGAGATGGCTGGAGCCCTTGACGTACCAAGTGCCCTACATCAAGCGCTAGCTAGCGAGCAACCGCATATATTGCTATTCGGGGACCCTGGTAGCGGGAAGTCGACACTCCTTCGCCGAATGGCTTCCTTGGCATGGAATTCACCTCATGCCCTCGGTCTGGAACGGCCATACATTCCCATGCTTGTGCGGCTCGGAAGTCTATCAGAGAATATGGAAGGGGCTTTGAGCGACTGGCTTTGGGAAGGTCTATGCCGCGGAGCCGAAGTCAAGCCATCAACGCGACCACCGGATGGTTTTTTCACTGAATGGCCCGCCAGAACGGGCTTCAGATGGCTGTTGCTGTTTGACGCTTTCGACGAAGTTCCCGAAACATTGAGGCAACAGGTCAGCGATATTCTCTACACCGAGATTAGCCGACAAGAATGCCTGTGTGTAATCACGTCGCGACCTGCACAAGGCCCCGGAGATGACGTACTATTTCTATGCCCCGAATGCACCACCTACGAAATTCTCCCTCTAACGTCAACTCAGCAAACAGAACTGGCTGATCGCTGCTTGGGGCACCATGCAACGAGTTTTAAGTCTGATTTGGACGGGATTCGTCTCAACGCCTCTAAACGTACTCCGCTTTTCATAACAATCGCGGCGAGCGTATACGCCCAGGACGGATCGCTGCCGGGTAGTCGAATCGGACTTTACGAACGCCTTGTGGACAGTGCACTAAATGAAGCTCGCCATAAGGGTCTATTGCGGATGACAGGGCGTGCCGGCCAAATCGCGAGATTTCTTATCGAGCGCATAGCAATTCGAATGACAGAGTCGCAGGACTGTTCGATTACGTCGATTGTGAGTACGACAACTGATTATCTGCAGGAGGCCCTAAGTCTATCTCGGGATGAGGCACGCGCAATGGCAAGCGAGACGATCCCTGTTTTAGGAAGGCTATCGGGCGTCTTCTCATGCGATGAAGAAAGCGCACAGTGGTGGCATCCGACAATCAGAGAATACCTGGCTGCCTGTGAGATCGAACGAGACGGAGAACGTCATCGCCTCATAGATTTGATCGTTAATTGGGATCGAGAGCCTTGGAGTGGTGTCGCACTGTTCACATTGGCGATCATCGGTAAGCGAGGTGGAGATAGTGAACCGGTTAAGGATCTGATCTCGAACCTATTCGAAAGGGCATTGGACCGCGATGGTAGCAAGGAGAACGGGCGCACGGCACTATTTCTCTCCGCCGCGATGGCTGAAGGCGCGGTGCCGAACCGCCACCTCGAAGGATCACTCATCGGGTATTTGGCTGACTCCGCATCACTGGGAGGTAAACATGAACACTGCCGTCATGTATATGACGAGTTGGCAAACTCCGGTCGATCGCCGATTGATCTGCTCGGTAGATTATTGCCTCGTCGCGCAGCACTGAACGCGCTCTACTCGATAGTTGAAGATGAGTCAATGAGGCCATGGGCACGCAAGAACGCGCTAATCGCGTGCATTCGAGGCGGCGTTCAAGAGGAAGTGGTGGCGCGATTAAACTCTCGAAAGGGTGGACGTCGGCTCCTTGCGAGCGCGATCGAGGTGCTCGACCCGATACCACATCTCAACGAGCGGCACGGGCTGATTAGTTAGCGTCCCCATCGGAGTTGATGCGATCAACGTCCTCGCCCATAGCGCTATAATTGTTTAGCTCTCCTTGTTCCAAACAAGTTTGATCTTGAAGGTGCACTCGCTATCGGCGGACGCGATATATATACCGGCCTTCGCGCTGAATTTGAGTCCGAACTCGGCTTCCACAGTGTTGGCGAGCACCGGTTTGAGGGATTTAGCCAAGAGAGCAGCGATGTCCCCCGCCTGCTGGATGGCGGCTTCGAGGGTGATGTTTGCCTTAGCAACGATTTCACCTGGCGAAAACGCGCCCATTTCTCCGCTCACGTCGCCGCTTTCAGACTCAACTATCACAGCCTTGCTGTCGCTGGAAGGAACCTCGATCAACACTCGCATTGACCTAGTCTAAAGCATCTTGCCATGGATCGTTCGTCCAACGGAGGCCGGGGTATGAAAAGGTGGAGTGCCGGCTGAGAGAACGAATTCCGCGAGTCCCCGAGCCTCATTGAATGCTAGTGTCAAACTACTGCATATCCGCGATCTCAAACTGTGGGGCGCGGCCTTCCCGGTATCTCCCGCCTTGGCAGTACCCTGATTTGCCGGCGCTGCCGGCATCTGTTCCTTCGCTATCGCAGCCAAGGCAGCCAGCGCCACCTACATCGTTGCTCGCATTCCCAGGAGAACCTCTCGACAAGAACAGCTGTTGGGCGGCATCGGTCCACTCTGGGCACCGTTGCACCTGATCATGGACAAAGCTTACAAAGACGATGAAACCGACCATTTGGCACAGGATTTCGGCTTCATTTCGGCCGTTCCACCCAAAAGCAATCGCTTGGAATTTTGGGAGTATGACCGGGCCATTTACCGTAAGCGCAATGAAATCGAACGGCTTCCCCGACGACTCAAGGGCTACCGCCGCATGTTCGCCCGCCTTGAAAAGCTCGATCTTCTCTTTTTCGGATTTTTCACTTTCGCACTGATCGTCGAGGCCCTCAGATAGTGTTAATACGCCCTGATCATTTGTTCGCAACCGAAATGCTGCCTCCGCCTGAGCATTACAAGCCGATACCAAATCCTGTTACCTCAATCTCCGGCGCGGATGGCATGGATGGAGCATCCGTGCTTAGTGAAATTCCGACTTGCGGCAGTGCAACCTCAGCACCAGGAATGGCCTTTTCTACGGTAAGGTGGCGGCTGTCAGAGGTGTAGAGAGCAAGATCGCGGATCTGCGAAGAGAGACGTGCAAGCGTCGCCCGCTGCTCTGCAAGCTGAATAGCCTCGCCCGTGATCAGAACGCGGTCCACGGACGTACGAGGGATGCTTTCTACGGCGTATCCGTACTCGATGTGCTGGGCCCGACCGGAGTCCAACTTGACAGCTTTTCCGCTATCGAGACGTACCGAGAGCACATTGTCCTCCCCGACTCGCTCCACCGTAGCGAAATCGCCGGAACGGATAGAGGCTTCACGGTCGGATAGGGTGAACCGGATTTGCTCTCCCACAGCCAGGTCGCACCTCTGCTCTCGGTAGACGGTGCTCTGTCCGGTCTGTTTCTTCAGGAGCGCCGGGTTGTAGGAAACCTCGTTGCCGTCGCGGGTGGCAACGGTGAGAGTGTTCGCGCGGGCATCGACGGAGAGGACCGTGGCAGTGCTGTTGTCCGCGATGCCATGGTGCACAGGGCTTCCAACTTTGTAGTGAATCTCATCACCTGGCGCGTAGTTAGCGGCAAGGCGGGGATTGCCGAAGTGCCGCTCGACTAGAACGGGGACGGAGTGGCTTTCCTCTTCCAGCCGTCCTTGCTGACGCAGCTTGTCACGAACAAGCTGAGTCAACTCCCGCCGTTCGTCGCCATCGAGTGCAACGATGACCGCTCTATCTTCGAGGGCGGTGTATGCGAGAGAGACCGCCGCAAGGCGATCCTCGGAACTTGCGTACTCATGGATGCGGCCCTGGTTCTGGAGCTTTCCTATGCCGGCCGCGGGATCATTGGCGCGAAACGCCACAATCGCCTCTTGCACTTCGGTCGCGGAACTCGGTCGCCGGAAGTCCACGGCGGCAGTCTTCGAGATGTCGGTGGCCAGCCGCTGTCCGAGTGACTCGGCATCGTTGGTATAGATGCGCACATCGTCCGAAGCGCGTGAGACCGCGACGTAAGCGAGCCGGGTATTGATAAGACTGCGCGGACCTTCGGTATCGAAATGCGCGAGGACCCGGCCAGCAGTCAAGCCTTGAGAGCTATGAGACGTGACCGCGTAGCCGTGATCGACTTGGCGGAAGGCCGATGGATCGAACGTAATCGTGCGCTCTTTCCGGCCATCCATCCGCACTGTTATCTGGTCGTCTTTAATCTCCGTGATGGTGCCAAGGTCACGATTTGCGACGCCAAGCTCTTTATTCGGTGAGGTCGTTTGAATCCTGTCGCCGGTCGCGAACTCGCGCTCTAGTTCACGGAAGACATTGACGCCCCGCAACCGCCGCGGGTCATACGTGACTGTCGAACCATTCGCCAACTCCACCGTGAGGGTGTTGGCGCGCGCGTCGACGGCCCTCACGGTGGCAAAGCTGTCCCGCGCGATCTCTTCGGCCTTGCTGCCGGTCGTATACTGAAGCACATCGCCAGCGTTGTACCGTGCGGCCCAAGTGCGGTCGGCTCCGGTCATATCGGAGCGATGGGTGAGAGTGCGGAACGTCTGGCCATTCTCTGCCAATACGCCTTTCCGAAGCAGCTCGGCGCGGATAGCTTCAGTGATCTGCTGACGGCTCCGGTTATCGGGAGAGACAACGATAGTATTCTCAGGTTGTGCGGTGTAATCCATCGCAATCGCCCTGATGCGTTGCAGCCTGTCGGGGATCTCGCTGACTCTGCCCTGGCTGGCGAGGATGTCGATGCCTTGTTGGGTGTTGTTCTTCGCAAGCTGCTCAACCGCCTTCAGCAATTCAGGATCTTTCTGGCGCATGATCCGGTCGAGCTGCGATGTCCGCATCCCGGCGTCCCGCATCTGCTCGAAGGGTTTTCCGGCATCCACACCCTGATGCTGGCTGGTGTCTCCGATAATCAACACCCGGTCATCGGCCTTGAGCTTGTCCAGAAATGCCCGCATCTGCTTGGTGCTGGCCAGGCTCGATTCATCCAGCATATAAAGGTGGCGCGATTGCGGGTCGGCGCCGGGATGGTTTTCGCCACGGGCAAGGAAGCTCTGCAAGGTGTGCGCGTCGATCCCGGCCTCGCGGAGCTGAGCGGAGGCGCGGGAGGTCGGGGCAAAGCCTTCGATTGTGTAGCCGCTTATCTCGGCACCTTCGCGGATTGTGGCCAGCACGGTTGTCTTCCCGGTTCCTGCCCGCCCTTGCAGGCCGTGAATGCGGTCTGTCGAATTGAGGAATTCTTCGATGACGCGGCGCTGAGAGTCATTGAGAAATTCATGGGACTTTGCCTGCTCCTGCGCGTGCTCTGCGCTCATGATCGGCTCGACCGTATTCCGTCCAGAAAGAACATAAGCGACGTTGCCACGTTCTGCGGCGATGGTCTCCGGGGTGGTAAAGCTGCGTCCGGAGGCATACTTTGCCGCTTCCACAGGACGGAATTCGCCCCGTTCGCGCCGTGCCTCGAAGTCGGCACGCACCTCGGCATACGTCGTTTCCCCCATGCCGCGCCGCAGCGCATCGCGGAAAATAAGCCGCTCATCGGCAACGGCCTCCCGCTCGAAGATGCTATCGCGTGCATAGGTGACGGCCTCTCTAGCACGAAGAGTCTTGTCAGAACTGTGCTGCTGCACCCTGGCTCGCTCGCGGGCCCCCGTCACGGCCTGCCGCGGCTGGTCGCCATACTCAAAAGCCACTTTGCGATGAGCCTCAAATACCTGTTCACGGGTGAGCGTCTGCTTTTTTTCCCGCGTGGCATGGGCCGCGATCTGCGCAGCCTTTGGGCCGCTGACACCCTTCCTCTCCATCTCATCTTTGATCTGGTGCGAACGGAGGCTGGAGGCATCGAGGTATTCCTGCGAATAACCCTTGATCTCCGGTGCTCCACTCTTGCCCGTCTCGATCTCGTAACCAAGGCTGCGAAGCCGATACATCAATTCGGACTGATACACGGCAGTCGTAAACTGCTTGCTCTCAAAGAACGGCCGCTCCTGTAAGGCTCGCGTAGAGCCGTCTTCGCGCTCAGTAACATTGAAGATGATGGCGTGTGTGTGGAGCTGTGGCGCGGCGTAACCGTCCACGGGACGGGCGGTATCGTGTTCGAACTTCGCGGCGATGAACTTGCCGGTCGTCTCGGCGGGATGGTTCCCGCCGATGCGTGCTTGAGTGTATTTCTCCAACTCGGTCAGCACAACCGTGACGGCGGCGCTGTGCGCCTCGCGGATACGTTCATCGCCCCCCACCAACGCGGTCAGCGAAACGGACTTGGGTGCGGAAAACGTAGCATCCCAACCGGCGCGATGCTCCACGGCCTTAACCGTTCTGCCGCCGGCATTTTTGTATTCCACTGCAGTCCGATGCCGAACCATCTGCGCCTCTGTCCGTGGATGGCGGCCTTCCGAAAGGCGAGAGAACTCCAGGGCAGTCACTTCGCCGGAGAGTCCAAACGAGTCCGCCAGGCGCCCTTGCCACTCTCCCGTCACGGCATCACCCTGTCTGTAATAGCTCTGCGAGGCAGAGGTGTATTCCAGCTTGTGATAGGTCTGAGCCTGGCCGGAGCTGAGCGCTTTCGGAATCGTCATCATTGCTACGGCTCCCTGACGTATTCAGGACCATGGAGATATTCTTCGTCTCCAGTCTCAACGGGCATGGGCCGGTTTTCTTGGATGGCCGGTTCCGGTTCCGGCGTTTCTCGCTTCGGACACGGAATGGGATTTATTTCGAGAGCGAGAGGCGCATCGTTCGTCATCTGCTCAGCTGCGTCTGCGGCCTCCGGTCTTGACTGTTCTTCCGGTTCAACGGGTTTCGACCCGCGCGGTTCCAGCGTGTCGGGATCGAAGCTCAACCCACCATCGGCAGCCTCACGTGGGATGAAAGCCAGTGTCGGCGTCGGCAGGTCCAAATAGTCGAAAGCGAACCGCGCAACACTATTCCCCAACTTCAGGTAAGCATGCCGGTCGTCCAACCCCGTAATCTCCGAACCCATCACAAGCGGCTCGATCTGGCGTTCCACGGTGAAGTTTTTGCCGGAGCGCGTACCATCGAATTTTGTCTCTTTCAGCCGCTCGATCTCGACCTTGCCGATGGCTTCCGAAATCCACTCGGCTGCCTTCGGCTCGGCAGTTTTCATAAAGATTTTGGTGGCAGGCTGCGAAAGCATCACTTCGGCAAGATGCCCATAGGTAACCTCGAGCTGGGCCTTGCCCTGGAAGCCAAGCACAAGCGGGTTCTTGCTCTTCCTGTTTTCGGTGATGGCCGTATGGAGCTGTGGCAATCTCTGCAGACTCGCCAGCTCGTCGATCACAAACCAGACGGGTTTCTGTCCTGGCTGCGGGGCGCTCAGCAGGCGCATAACCAACAAGTCAATCCAGAGCGAGTGTAGTGGGCGCAGCGTGTCCCGTTCGGGCGGCCGCGACGTGATGAAGATCCAGCCGCTACGCATCTTCGACCAGCTACGGGCATTCCAGACGGGCCGGTTTTCATCTTTCTGCGGCAGGAGCCGGAAGCATTTGGCGACCAGGCCGAGAGAGGACAGTACGCCGGCGCGCTGCGGCCCCGCTTTCCTATCTATATAGAAGGCCATCTCGGTTCCCTGTACCCGCTTCAGTAGTTCCGTATCGCTCGCCATCCACTCGGCGAGCTGATGCGGCGTCGGCCCCAGCTTCAGCAGATGCGCGAATATCTGCGCGGGGGTCTCGTGGAAAAATTCGTCCAGCTTATCGGTCCTGGGCTGATAGAGCGATGCCGCGATGGCATCGGCCTCGGCGTTCGATTCGATTTCTTGCGCCGGTCCCCAATAAGGGCAACGGGCGTCCAGAGGATTCAACACGATGTCACCGCGTTTCACGTCGTAGAACCGCTGGATAAACTCGCAGGCTGGGTCATAGACAATGGCCGAATCTCCCCGTCCCCTGATCTGCCGCAGGCACTGCATAATGAGCTGCGTTTTCCCAACCCCGGTATCGCCCATGAGCTGAAGGTGCTGCGCTTCTTTCCGCAGGGGAATCCTCATCATCTTGCCGGATTCCGTCGTCTTGAAGCCGATGCCGTCACCCTTCTGCGTCCGGTTGAACTCCTTCGGCGTAAGCATAATCGGGCCACGCAGAACGCGGCCATACTTCATACTTTTGTACCGCTGAATGTCCCTCGGCACGGCAAACCAGAGCATCGCCACAAAGCAGACACCACCTTCGATGAGGCTGATGGTGAGGACGGACAGGAGACTCTTGCCGCCGAAGATCGCATAGCGAAGCCAGCGGTACACTGAAGCGTCCGCGAGCTTCTCGGCGGGCCCGCGAAAGGGAAAACTGTAACCTTGAGCCTGTGCCAGTTCGGACAACGCGAAGGGCGCCACCTTACCGCTCGGAAGGGTCATCTTGCCCGGCTCAAAATCCACCGGGAATGCGAGCCGGGGCCTGGCCTTCCGGCCGCCGAGATAGACAAGCCGGTACGTCCCGCGAATATGAATGGCGGCCCCAACCTCGGAGCGGATGTAGTCAGAGATGTACGCCTGCTGCAATGGTGGCAGAGAGAAGTGAAGCCGCTGCCACATGAAGATACAAGTGCAAAGGACCGCGGCTGCCAGGGCGGTATAGCTCATGATGGGCGCATGTGGCGGCCAGATGATCGACTCTTTTCTACCCCATTGGATTGCCATCTTCTCACTCCGTCCCGGTATCTTGCACATACTGCTGCATCACTTCCTGCGCCGCTCTATGCTTCTCTTTCCGCACCATCGTCATCGCCTCCGTGATCCACGCCGGCGATACCTTTTCCCCAAGAATGAGGGGCTTGATGAGATTCACCAGCAGCATCCGCGTGGCGACCAGTTCCGTGAAGAAAGCTGTATGGTTCGATCTTCCGGCTGCTTCGAGCAACACATCGCGCGACCATTCGCGCGGCGTCTTTCCTTCCGCTTCTGCCGCCTTCACGAGGACAGCAATCTCGGCACTCGTGAATCGAGTTGCAAAACTTTCGCTGCGTGGAGCGCGTCCGCGATGTGCTTTAATTCTGCTTTCAAAGTCGAGAGATTTGCTCACAGGTGCACCTCAAAGTGGGTAGGTTCCAGTTGGAACCACATTGGTTGCAATTGGAACCACGGCGCTCTTAAGCCGTCTGGTTTCTGAGTGGTTCCACCTGGAACCACTTTTCGAGCAAAACACCACCCTGGAAGGGATCAAGTGTCAAAAACCTTCCGGTGCGAAGCACCGTTGTGGTTCTGCCACAGATTCCGACGGAGGATCATGCTTTCGATCCCGCCACGGATGCCGCTAGAATGCTGCCGTTGGCAGCACCGTTTGAATGCTTCCTCGGAAGCTGCTCAACCGCATCATTGGTCGATGCCCGACGAATGCGCAATGTCGGCGTGATCTTCTGCGCTTCAGTCGTCTTCAGAAACTCCTGGAAGTCGCGGTCCTTGGCGAACACATAGGCAAGCGCTTGTTCCATGACTTCATCGGCCGAAGCATGGATGAAAGCGGCGTATTGATCGACCTGCATCGCGGTCGCATCAGTCAGTCGAATCGACGCGCTGACGAAGCGGGTTTGGACGACTTCAAGCAGGGGCATATCGGTTCTCCTTCAACTGTGGGATCAAGCTGTCTTGCGCTGGGTAATCATGCGTTGTGCCGTTGCCGCAATCTCCCGCGCACGGGCGCAGCAAAGTGCTGCGGGAATCTCGAAGCGGCGGCGGACTTCGAGCATGACGATGACGTCGTCGATGCGGATACCATCGGCGAGCCAAAGGCGGGCCGAGGCGACATCGACGGTGCGCTGGGCGTAGTAGAGTGGATCGGACTTATCGGAGCGGCGCCAGGCCAACTCCTGTGTGAGCTTTCCGGCGTCGTGTCCGTGCGAAAGCTCATTCAGAACCCAGGCCCAATCCTCTTCCGAATGAGAATGCTTCCGCGTCGGCGACTTCCGTGCGTTCGCGCGCAGCGGCAGCACAGAAGAGGCGGCGACGTTATCGAGCCGGAAGTCGGCGGGACCATAGGTCCGATCTGCCGGGTATTCGACTGTGACACGGTGCGCGGGAGAATACTTCCGGTTGAAGAAACCCGGCAGGCGTAGAACCCGGTTGCAGTCCGTGCAAGCCAGATCGCCGCCGAAGGCGATCGCGATCTGCTTGAGCGTCTGTTCCTGACGCTCGAAGTCGAAGCCGGCCACCCGCCAGAGCACTTGATATTTACCCAGCGATGTGGAGAGAATCGCGGTCGGCGTGGGGACCACATCCGACGCCCGCAGTGCAGCGAGACGGGCGTCGCCGTCCGTGTCGATGTCTATATATAGATGGCGGACGGAAGCGATGCTTTCCTTGGTGCGTTTACGGCTGCCGGGGCACAGCGGATTAGCGGAGACATAGATGTTCGCGCCAGCATCGTTTTCGTAGGCCAGCCATCGAAGATAACGCGGCGCGAGAACCTGTTCGAGCGTGACCACGCGCTGCTGCGGCCGGGGCGCGTCCTCGCGGCGTAGCAGCAACGCAATCGTTTCGCTGAACGCGAAACTACGGGTGAGAAAGTCGGCGGCGGCTTGATTCATCTGTTTACCTCGGAAAGAGCGCGATTCCACGAGCCATTACCAGCAGGAAAGCCCGGCGCTCACCGGGCTTTCGCTCTGGCGGGGACGAAGCCTCAAGCGGCCTCGTCCTCGGCGGGAATCTCTTGCTCGACCTCTTCCTCTGCGGCGGCCTTCTCCGCGCGGTCGAGTTTGAGGATTGAAGAAACCCGAATGCTGTCGGTGCGCACCGGCTTCTTCGCCTTCTTGGGCGTGTACTCGCTGTGGCGAATCTCGCCCTCGACCTGAACGTGCGCGCCCTTCTTGAGCGTGGCCGCAAACTCGCTGAACTTGCCGAACACGATGCAGCGATGCCATTCGGTATGCGAGACGTACTCGCCGGACTCTTTGTCCTTGTAGGAGGTCTTGGTGGCGAGCGAGAAGGTGGTGAACTTCTGGTCGTTCTTGCCGGTGCGGGCTTCGGCGTCACCGCCAAGATAGCCCATGAGAGTTGCGTGGTTCTGATACATTTCTGTGTCTCCGTTTTTGAATTCCCGATCTGCTCGGGTCACACCTGGCGAAGCCGTGCGAGTGGGCGCGACTCCCAAGGCCGAAGCTCTGCATTTACGGAGGGTCCGTCGCAGATGGAAACCGTAACCCGCAGGGTGCGGTAGCAAAGCAGAAGAGCAAGCCCGCCGCCGGGCGTCGCATAGGCCCCGAAGCAGTGACCGGGCAAGAGACGGAATTGAACGGGGGAGACACGCATTCGGACCATGCAACCCCTGCGCTCCTTGGCGATGCCACTTGCCGGCAAACCAGATCCGCCTCTCTCCCTGCCTGACCTCCCAATAAAGAGCCGCATCTCGCATTCGCAATCGCTCGTCTTCCGGCCGGCGCGGCCATGCCAAAATGCTCCTGTCAAGAGCGAATCTCCAATCGCCGCATCATGCCCAGGAAGGCTCTTCATGCCGGCCGCCTCCGATTCGGGTCTCGATCCTCAAATTCATGCCGCCTCCCGCGAGGAGGCGCGATAGATTTCCTCGGTCTCAAAGGACTGGTCCGCATGGCTGTAGCCCGACACCCGGATCAGCTCGCGTACCCGGCGCCGGCCCGCGTGATCGCGCTCGCAATATAAAACGAAATCAATCGCCTCCGCAGTCTCCGAACGGATGAAGGAATGGTTCAGATTTGGCCTGGCGCTCAGGGCCAACTCCGATAGGCGATTGAGGGCGTCCCACGCGCTCTTCGCGTGGATCGTCGAGAGCGTTCCCCCGTGGCCGGTATTCATGGCCTGCAGCAGGTCGTAGCCGCACTCGTCGCGTATTTCGCCCATGATGATGCGGTCGGGACGATGACGCAGTGCGGCGGCCACAAGCTGACTCGGAGTGACCGCAACCTGGCCGGGGATGGCATCGACAGCCTCCCACCGGACGGCGTTAGGATGGGCAATCTTCAACTCGGCGGGCTGCTCGATCACGATGAGCCGTTCGTGGAGCGGTACATGGTCGAGCAGGGCTTTCATCAAGGTCGTTTTCCCCGATGCCGTTCCGCCGCTGATGAGGCCATTTTTTCTTTCACCAATCAGGCGCACGACCGTATCCCGAACCTGCTCCGGCAGGCTGCCCGATTGGATCAATTCATCGGAGGTATACCAGCGGTTGAATTTGCGGATCGTAAGCGTCGGCCCACCGATGGATGACGGCGGGCCCACAACAGCCACGCGCGAGCCGTCCGGCAGGCGGGTATTGAGGATCGGATTCTGGCTTGTTAAATCCTGGCCGAGAATGCGTGCGACGCGCTCAATGGCCGCCTGCAACCGCTCATTGGTGTAGGGCACCGCCAGCGCAATATGTTCTACGATCCCGCCGCGGTCCGCATAGACGCCGGTGGCGCCGTTAATCATCAGGTCGGAGATGGACGGGTCCAAGAGAAGCTCGCGCAACTCCCCCGGAAAGAACGGCAGGATCAGCTCGTAGCTCACCGCGCCGCCCCCACTGTTGAACCCGGCGCAAGGGGATCTACCGAGACTTCGTTTTGGTGGAACTGGGTGATCGTGAGACCGAGCGGATTGATGGTCTCGAATTGCGGAAATATCTGCGCCTGCTTGCTCACCTGTGCCGGGTTTAGATAGTAGGTCACGCTCAGCATCCAATGCTCGGTGCGCGGCTGGCGGGAGTGATCGGGAGAATAGATTCTGTCGATGGCGACCAATGCCGTGCCGCGAGCGATCTTTCCGCCCTGAATCTTTTCGACGGACATGGAGGTAATCGTTACGTCCCGCACCTCCACATCACTTTGCTCGATCTGCCCGGCCATCACCTGCGAAACCAGATGATTCCGGTTGTCCTCGGCCATCAATTGCGTGGCAAGCGATTGCGACAGAAAGTAATAATTGAGCGGATACTTGGTGGCAATCGTGTCACGGTTGATGGTGTAGCGATAATTGGCCCAATCGGTGAGGTAGGTCCGCACCTCGCCCTCGCGGGGCGTGTAGTCGAGATCGCTATACTGAATAGCCTGGGCGCGGCCCATCTCGTCGATCCGGATATAGCGATTGACAAGGGGACGCCGGGCCAGGGACAAGTTGAGCCACATCGACCCGCACAACAGAACCGTTCCACACGCGAGGACGAGCCGGTATGCCTTGCGCTCGGCATAGTGCGAGGCATAGACCTCGTTGCCGATATGGTCCGTGAGCAATGCCTGCTCCGGCGTGAGGGATTCTTCAACGGGTGCTGTGCGCGTGGACATGGGGAGTGTGACTCCTTTCCGAGACGGCATGGAAGACGACATAGGCGTAGATCAGACCAGCGATCAATACTCCTACGAAGAACAGAATTACGACTGGCTTCCAAAACCGCCGAGCGGTCTTCGTTTTTCCGATCGCACTTCCTGCTCCGAGAGCAACTAGGAAATTCCACATTGTTAGGCACCTCCACTTTTCAGCGCAGCTAGGCTCCCCACAACACCCGGAGCTGCCGAAGTTAGTCCAGCAGCACCCCCAAAGATCGCTTGCGTCATGCTCGGAATAAAGAGCATGTTCACAATGAAGGCGATAAATACCATGATGCAGGGAATGAGGTTGGCGAGCCACATTTCTATCGAATAATTTCCATTGAACGTCTGTTGCAAAAACGCATTCATAAATCCGGCCCACACGAAGATAAAGGCCGCGGCAACGGCGCGGATCATGGCGAAGCCGATGAGCACATCGAGAAACTGAAAGAACTTGGCGCGAAAGGTCTGTGTCATCAGCAGAGGGATGAAAACGGGGCCGAACAGAGCGGTCACGCCATAGAGGATGAAGGCGCTGCAATTGATCACAAACAGAATTGCGGAAGCGATGCCGAGTAGTGCCTGGACGATGAAATAGCAGAGGATCTGGACCGGCGCCATCAGCGACGGCATCGCGGTGCTGTCGCCGGCCGTTTTGAGCAACTGGAGCAGTTGATTGAGCGAGTTCTGGTCGAAGGCGGCGACCATCGCCTGCGCGATGTAGGAAAAGAAATGGTTGATGCCGAAGCTCGCGCCGGGAAATGGGTTGACCCAGTAGTTTTCAAGCAGGCAGCAGACGATAAGCCGAAGCAGGAAATTGGTCAGATCGCCGGCCCGGACCGGATGCGTATGGAAGCGCAGCGTCATCCCCGACGTGTTCCAGTTGACGACCATGCTGATAAGCGCGAAGAGAGAGATGCAGCTCAGCTCCGTGAGGCCAAGCTGCGTCAGCGCCCCGCCGTTTTGCGTGGTGAGGTTGGTCAGATTGTTCGTGAACTGATAGAGCCAGTCCACACCGGAACTCGCGGTCGGTAATGCCTGCGCCAGCAGTGCAGGGGAAACCATATCGCATCTCTCTCGATCCCGTTCAAGGGATGTATTTCTGCCACACCTTGCCTTCATTCGCGGCGGCGGAGCTGCGCGTCTTCTTGTCCTGCTCCACCTGTTGCCGGAACCGCTCATACTCTCTCTGTTCCTGCAATGCCACCGCTTCCGCCGCTTCATGCCGCCGGTAGGCCAACGCACCGGCAATCGCCAGGAGCACGGCGAGGATGGCGAGCAGGATCTTCGTCTGGATCACTTTCAGCATCGCGCCCCCAGTCATGGCAAATAGCTGTCCCAGGTGTTACCCTCGTTGGCCGCGCTGGTGTCGTCAGCGGCCCGTTGCTGGGCGACGTATGCGGCAGTATTCAGGTCGAGCGCGGCGGCGTTGCGCTGCTCCATGTTCGAGACGGCCATCTCCGATGCAAGGCACGCTTGCAGGACGCCCTGCGACTGCATCTCGGACATTCTTTGCGCTTCGCCCGCATTCAGGAGATTCAGTTGTTCCACTTCGCTGTTCGTGGCGGTGCCGTCGTCAAGCTGTTCGGAGGCAAGGCTGCTGTTGGCTGCCGCATCCTGTGTCCTCGCACCGCGGTACTGGCCTACGGCGGTGAAGCAGTCCGGTGAAACCGAATCCGATGCCTCGATCATGGCAAGTTCCGAAAGCTGCGTGCTGCCCGGCGTCTGCCCGGCGAGATACGTTGTGGTGGTTCCATTGACGGGAACCGTCGCCGCCGTCCACGCCGTGCTCGATGCGGCAGGAGAGTTGGTATTGAGCGCCGTCGTCATGCCGTTGGTTTCGCCAAACATATTGCGGACGTTGGCGTTCTTCAGGGCCATCAGCGTGGTCTGCCACTGTTGCTTGAACGAGAAATGCTCGATGTTGTTCTTGAGCATGTTGTATTGCATCTCCAGCGTCGAAAGCTGCGAAACAAGGCTGGCGTAGCTGGTCGGGTCAAACACGATGTCGCCGATCCCGAACAGGGCAAAGCCCGGTGTTGCGGTTAACAGCAACACTGCGCCGCCTATCATCCATTTCCGACGCGTTTTGAGAGTGAATTTCATATCATTACCTCCTGCTTGCCGCGGGTTAGAGAGTGGGGTCCATGCGATGTTCCGCATAGGATGGAACGAGGATGTCGCGCCCCACATAGATACGGGCGCGCGAGCCTTCCTTGAGCGTGATAACCGGCAAACGGTCGAGAAAGTGGTTAAGCACCTGTTCGCCTTCGATGGCCGATTGCTCCGAGATGCCGTTGCGAATCTCCGTGGATGGGTCGAGAAGGGTGCCGTTGTTGCCGATCTGCGCCAGGCCGCCCAAGCCGCCCACAGCGGCAGCGGCAGCAAAAGCCTGGAAATAGCCGTGATTGACTTTGGTGGCGAGGCCGGTAGTCCCGATCTGATCCAGGCCAATGTATTTATCGAAGTCGAGCGAGAACCCGTCTGGACAGATGGCGCGGTGGAAGACCACAAAGAGCTTGCGCTGCTGCGCGTTGCCCGCGCTCCGCACTGTTCCAATGAGCCGTGTGCCTTGCGGCATCAAAAGCTGCTGATGGTCGTGGGAATAATAATCGGTCGTGAGCATGACCAGGACGGGACCGCTGAAGCCGCCGTCGATATGGTTGGTCACGACGCCCTCAAGGATCGTTCCCTCGAAGATGCGGTAGAGGCGGCCCTGGTAATGGTCGAAATTGTACGGAGCCATCGGATCGGCGTTATTGCCGGCGTCTGTTTGCTTTGAGACGGGCTGCGCGCTGGGCGGCTTTGCAGGATCTGCGCCGCCGGCTGCGTGAGCAACTGTCTCGTGCGCGGCTCCGCCTGTCGCTGCTGCAGGAGCCGCAGCCGTCGGGCGCTCGAAATCAATTGCTACTGTGTCGCTGTCAATGGCGTCCTGCCGTTGCTTCTGTTTCGCAAGCTCGCGCTGCTTGGCTTCTGCGCGCTCCTCGGAGCCGTCCGAAGTGAGGATGGGCGCATTGGGGCTCTCGCCATAGATCGCCGCGCGCTGCGCGGCGGTCATGGTGGGCGCGCTGGCTCCCTCCGGCCCCGGAATGCCCTCGTCCGCTTCAAGCTGCTGCATCGCAGCGTCTATCTCCTGCTGATGCTGCCGCTCCTGTGCATCGCGCTCCGCCTGCAACTGTTGCTGTGACTCGAAGCTGTTCACTTGCTGGGCGTTCGGTGCCGCCGGGCCCGTGATGGGCAGGCTGCTGGACGGGGCGGATTTCCCGTTTCCCCTCAGCAGGCTCGAAAGGTTGGCAATGCCGATGAGCGCCATGATGACCACCAGGGCAACGATGACCGGCATGGTCTTCCGCATGGGCGGCTTCGCTTCGGGCTGGCCGGGAACGGTTGCGGGCTGGTTTTCGTTTGGCTCCGCCATGGCTAATTCCCTCCATCCGTCCGGTGGAACTCCACCTTCTGTTTGCCGATGGAGAGATACCCGCGCTCCAACTCTTTCGGCACGGTATAGAGACCGTTTGAGAAATCGAAGTTGATGAGCGACGGCTTGCCGTCTTTTACCTCGTAGAGCGCGGGCGTTTCCTGAAACTCGCCGCGCAGGTAGGTGAATTTGTCGTCATGCCATATCTGGCGCAAGCCGATGGCGTCGCCCTTCGACTTGTCCCAGGTGAAATCAAAGCGCAGTGTGCCGGGATAGCGGCTGCGGTACTCCTCCTCTTTTGTCTGCTCCGTCTTCAGCGTGGCAGTCTCGGCTGTTTTCGCCGCCGCGATCTCCTGCTTGGCCTGGTCCAACTCCGAGGCGGGCACAAACACGGGCAACTCGATCAACTTCTCTTTTGCCGCTTTATCGCCCGGCTGGAGGAAGATTTTGGAATCAAAGCGGGGATCTCCGTCTCCGGAGACTTCCTCAAGCTCAAGGGTGTACTCGTTGCCGTGGTCGGAGATGATGTGAACGTCGGTCTCGCTGCCCGCCACCTTCGGCTTGATGCTGATAAAGCGGCTGGCAACGTGTCCGCCGTCGAAAACCCAGTCCACCGTGTCGCCGGCGAAGACATTCGCTACCTTCTCCTGCGGCGGGAGCACGATCAGCGTCGATTGCAGCAGCGCCGTGCGGACCACAGGGGGAGCGGCGGTGGCGGATACCACCACCGTTCGCGGCGCGCTCGGCTCAAGTTGTTTCGCGGCTGGCTGCGCATGAGCCGCGGAAGCGGCAGTAAACGCAAATCCAAGAGTCACGACTACCGGGATGAGTGGTTTCACGGTGCTGGTCCTTTCGGCTACGCGGATTCGCCCTGGGCAAAACGTGCAATGCCTTCGGTGAGTCCATATTTGGCAATCAGCTTCGACCGGAGCACCCGGTCTTTGGGCTTGGTGGAAAATGTGGCGTAGCTGCGGCTGTCGAGATTCAAAATGACAACCTTCGTCAGTCCGTCGCGCCGCATGTAGAGCGCCTCGCGGTCCTGCAAACTCTCGAACAGGGCGATTTGCTGTTCGTTCATCTTAAACAGCTCCGCGTATTTCCTGCGATTGAAGGTTGCGTCCTTCAAAAACAGGAACGACGTGCAGGAGTTCACGATGCTGTCGGCGTTTGCGCCCAGGTCATCGGCCGACTGCCCGATCATGGTTACGCCCCCAAGGTTCTTGCGAACCGTCTTGATGGAGGCGAGCGCGCCTTCAAGCAACTGTTTGTTCTTCATCGAAGAGAAAATCTCTTCGATCAGAATGTGCTTCGGCACCCCTAGATTGGCCGGGTCGTAGAGCACGTCATTGATGCGCCGGAGCAGCCACACCATCAGGGGTTCAATCAGGTCGGCGTACTGCTCGTTGTTCACGCCCTGAAAATCGAAACATTGCACACGGGAGAGCGAGAGACTGTCGGCCGCGTTGTCGAAGACGGCGTGATAGACGCCGGCGCCGACCCACTTCGATAGGTAACGATCGAGCTTCTTAGGCAGGAAAAGATTGGAGAGCCGCCGATTCTCCGGGTCGAGCAGGTACATATCCTGCACGGCCCTGTGGATCACTTCGTCGTCTTCCGGCTCCAGCTCCGCGCCGCCGTTGGTCAAGAGCAGTTTGATGAAGGAATACAGAAACTTGATATTGCTCTCGGTCGGTTCCAGCGCAAACGGGTTGACGCGCGGGCCGTCTTTGCCCACGCGGTCCACCTTGCCGCCATACAATTCCACGACGCTCTCATAGCTGCCGCCGATGTCGAAGATATAGGTAAAACCGCCGTACTTCTGTTCCAAAGCAACCAGGGTGTTCCCGTGCACCGACTTGCCCGATCCGGTTGGTCCGATGATGAGCATCACCCGCACGCCGTCCACATATACGTCCTGAAAGAACGGCGTCCGTGTGCGCGTTTCCAGGATGTTGAGGTATTCGGAATCCAGGTCCTCGGAGTGTGGGTGCCCGATGTGCGGAGCGAACACAGAGGAGAGGCGAGCGTGGTGCTCCTCCGAGAGCCACAGCGGGAAGACATTGAACTTGTGATTGCCGGGAAACATCGCGTAAAAAGCGGAGAGATTGCCAAGCGTCTCTTCCATCACCTGGGCGCGGGCATCGACGAAGACCCGATGCACCGCAGGTATAGTCTCCCGTAGCTGCTCCGGGCTGCGGGCAGCGAGCAGCAGGCGGAGGGAGTATTCCCCCTGGGTCTTCTTATCGAGCGAGCGGATAACTTCGCCGAGGTCATCGACCTGTGTGTTGGCGGCCCGTGCGCCCGCGCCGGTGTCAAACGACGCGAAATCACGTCCGCTCATCACCCGCGTCAGTACGCCCACTTTGAAGAACGAGATGAACTTTTCCTGCGCGTCGATCTCGCTGCGGGCTGAAGCGGTGGACTTCACGCGCCATGTCGAGCACAGTACGCTGTCCGAGTCGAGCGTCAACAGCCCGGAGAAGAGGCAGGGCCGCGATGCCTCCGGTGTGGCCTGGAGGCAAAACATCTGGACATAGCGTTTACCCACTCTCAAGTAATCGCTGTGCCATCGAACCGGGTTTTTCACAATCTGCCGGTCCACTCCTGTGTCGGCGCGCAGTTGGGTCTGTCCCGCCCATTGCTCAAGATTGAACAGGTAACTGAAGAACTGGAATGCTGCGTTCTTATCGAGCAGCCGCAAACCCAGCGAGTTGCCGAGATGGCCTTCCAGGATGGTTGCGGTCTTCTGGAGGCCGCCCAGCATCCGCGATGTTTCGGCGGCGTTTTCGGCTGGTTTGCGCTCGAACGCGTTCATCTTTGACGGCTCCAGCGTGAGGCACCAGTGGAGGTCCATGCGCCGGAATGCGGCGGTTTTCTCAAGAAAGGCCAGCCGGTCGTCCGCGAATACCTGCGTGACGGGATTGCTGTACCGGGCCTGCCGTGGAAGCTCGAACCCTGATAGGACACGGGTGTACTGATAGAGGCAGGAGCCTTCCGGCAGTCCGTGCAGTGCGCCTTCGATTGAACGCATCCGCGCGTCAAGCTCCTGGTCGGTCAATCCCTCTTCTTCGATGCCGGCGAGCGCAAACAGGCATCCGTAGCCGCCACCCTTGAGCGCAAAGATATTCGGTCCGACAAACCGCGCAATCGGCACGATGCTGCAGGCGGCTCCGGCCCTGGCGAACCACGGTGTATGCTTCAGTTCTTCAGTATTTGCGCGGGTCATAGTAAGACTTCTGGCTGAGGCTCAGGCCCCAGAGCTGGAACATCTTTGGGTGTTTGCGGACGATGAGCCATGCCCCGGTTGCAAGCGTCGGGAAGGCCATCATGGCCACCAGGCGAAATCCAGCGAGGAAAACCGTTACGCAGACGAATACGATCGCCATCCATGCTGTGAGATCGAGGCCGAGCTTGGCCCTCGGACGATTCAGCGCTTGATTGATCGGTAACGGTTCTCCCCGCCTGGACATGGCCGCCACCTACTGCATGGTTTGCCCGGTGAGCGAGCCAATCCATCCCGCGCCCCACCCGAGCACGCCTGCACCGAACAGCGCGCCGAACAGGCCGGGGATGGCATCCTGAAAGCGTCCGCTCATCATGCGGATTCCTGCGAAGATCAATCCGCCGAAACAGATGACGGCGCCCGCGTAGATGGCGAAGGTTTGGAACGTGCCCATGAGCGTTTGCGCCCCGGAGAAGTCCATCGTTCCCTGGGCGTGGGCAACGCCTCTGCTTACTCCGGCGAACATGAGCGCCGTCAGAGTCGGTCCCATGACGTGCGCCGCATGATGAAGTTTTTCTTTCGAAAAGAGTTGCGCCAATCGCTTGGCAAGGTGGGCTGTCTTGCGGAGAATAACGGAACTGCTGCTTTGAAACATCGGCACCTCCGACGGCGGTTTCTTGCCGTCCTGTGCCAAAAAGTAGCGCCGTTGTCTCGGTGAGTCCAAGACTTCGTGCCTATGGCGCTATAGGCGAAAACGATGGCCGAAGTTGAGTTTCGGATACTCAAAGACCAGAGGCTGTCGTGGCGCGGCGTGTCGTATTGCGCCACAGAGAGCCGGTCAGTGAACGACTCAGCAATTTCGCTTGAAGCCAGAATTCCCCCCGGCTAAATGGGCGTTTTCCGGGAGTAATATTTTTTCGACGTGAGCTTTCGTGTCTCCCCGGTCCCCAACTGCGAGGGACGGGGACCACCCGCCACCGGCCTAACTTTCGCGCATGGTGCCGAGCCAGCGCCAAGGGTCAGCTTGTTGGTTACTAGGCCGGGAGCGCCTTTTCTAACTCATCAAGGTTCTTCCATTGAATGACTCCTGGCGGGAGAGGCTTGGAATGATCGAGGAGAGCTTCCAGGAGTTGCCGTGCCTTGGCTTTGAGCGCGGCATCGTCCTTGATGGCAGCAACAGCCTTGTATGGTTTATTCGAAGTTGCAGCCGTCCCGAATATTGCCCCCTCGAAATCGGGCACCGCTGCGACGAGGCGCACGCGAGATGGGTCTGGGCAGGCATTGACTGTGTTGAGGATAGATTGGTTGGTGCCCCATGCTGAGTTCTTTTCTTCAGCCGCCGGTGACCTATCGCTATCGTGGAGAACCGCGTAGCCAGCGACGCCGAAGTGATTCAGAATTTTAATCAGCGAAATCAGAATCCCCTTGCCCCTAGCTCGAACTACATGCACGTCTTTGAATGTGTTGCGATCTTCTTCAATGAGCAAACGGAAAACGGAGTACTCTGTGTCCCCCTCCACGAGGATGGTGTGGCCGCCAAAGAAGAACTCTCCTACATAGGGGTCCCATACATTGAGAAGCTTCAGGTTCTTTTTATCGTCGTCGTCGAGTTTGACGCGATCAGGACGAAAGACTGTTGTTCCTTCAATCATCCCGGAGTCGGTCCGCTCGACACGAACGATAGTGGTGTTGTCGCGTGCAAGATCGATGAAAACAGGTGAGTGTGTCGTTACTATCACCTGCCAGTTATTACCAGGTTTGGCTAGGTCGTAGAGCACACGGCAAGCCTCGCGTATGGCGCTAGGATGGAGGCAGATTTCCGGCTCATCGATTAGCAGCACATTGGGGCGCGAGCTTTCGGCGCTTTCGGTCGTCTCTACTGCGGCCTTCTTTGCCGCTGCCTTGCTTGGTTTTGCTGCCGGAGCCTGTTCCCCCAAGAGCTTAAGCGCGGCCCACAGGAGTGTTCGCCGCGCGCCGCTCCCCTGTTTATCAATGGGAGCCATGTGACCATTTTCCGGACCCATCCGTAGTATCGGATTCGTAGCAAACAGATTCAGAGCCTTGTCCCCAACTTCTTCAGTCTTTGCCTCGAAGGAGACTTTGAAGCCCTTGAACACGTCGGTGATGATGTTAGATAGTTGGGTCTCTATATTTGTGATTGTGCTTTGTGTCTCGTTTAGAACGTCCTTTTGAACACCCGCGATGTATTGTTTGAGCTTCGTAAATGCGGAGATCGAAGAGTTGTCGCCGTCCGTGGCCTGTTTCGCTCTTTCAAGAAGAGCCTTCTTAAGCAGGTCGACGATCTTTTCGGCCTGCTTTTCAGGGCTTGCAAAGGCGTCGATGCGTTGTGGCTGTGGGCGTCGCACCTTTGCCACGTTAGGCGCTCCCCACGGGACATGCTCATCCCAATCGTTCGCGTTAAAGCGAAACCCCTGACGTTTTGGCTTGCCAGGTGCACTCCATATCCAGCGCTCCCGCACGTATTGTTGGTTAGTCTCTTCGTCCATGTGTAGCCAGTGATCCGCTGGCTTGTCTTCGTTCACATAAGTTTGCAGCTCGATCTCAGGGAATGCTTGAGAATCGATGATCTCGTTGGGAAAATCCTCGATAACTAAATCACCCTCGTTCGATCCATGGTTCATGACGACTTCATATGCGCGAAGAATTGTGCTCTTGCCCACGTTATTGGGGCCAACGAGAACCACAATGTCATTCAGCTCTATCTCTACAGGAGTGTTCCCGATGCACCGAAAATTCTTGATGATAAGCTTCTTCAGCTTCGAGGACTCTAGCGCGAGTTCCTGAGTGGCGGTGTCCGCTTCTTTAGCCTTTGCCATGATGCTTCTCCTGAAGGTGAGAGCCGGTGGAAGCATAGCACGTTCACCTGGTTCTCACATAGCCCGAAGCACTGCGGAGTAAAGGCGCGGTGCGGTCAGGATGACACCGGATGTATGCTGCGTGCTTTGGAGACAAGGCACCAGGGTATTAGTGCCCGTGTCGCCCAGTGTTCGCCGATCTGCGCGGGCCTCATCCTGGGCTGACGAGAATAGCGCGCTGCGCTCATTGACTTCGAATCGTAGCCCTAGCCGTGACGCAGACCGGGCTCAGGTGAGCAGTTCCAACTGAACTGGCCTTTGCGCTTTGTTGCGTTGTTCTGGCTTGCGAGGCCGCGGGTGTCCGGCCTTACGCAGATGTCGGGTGAGCAGTGGCACCGCCAGATGTTCTGCCCCGAAGTGATGAACGAACGCCGTATCCGCGGTCCAGGCGACGCCGGCGACGGCTCGTGTTGTCAGCGATGGCTCCAGTTTCGTTTGACCGTCGATCAGTGCCAGTCCGAAGCCCTTCCGCACCATCCATTGCACGTCTGCTGGCGTCGCCGCGGCGCAAGAAACTTGGGGCCGAACCCCGCAATCCGCAAGCATTTCCAATAGACGTTTGTGCGCGGAGGGATGGCTCTCAGGATCGCGGAACACTCTGAGCCGGTCGGCTATTTCCGCCGGACGAATCTCAGTGAGTTGCGCAAGAGCATCGTCCGCTCTCATGCAGACAACCAAGGGCGTGCTTCCAATCTGCAATGCAGCAAAGTCGTCTCCTTCCACGGGCATGGGAAGCAGCGCGCAATCCAACATTCTGCGTCTGAGCCGATCCGCTACTTGGGCAGGATCACCTCCCGCCAGATGCACGGGACAAGCAGGAAAGACGCTTTCGTAGAGCCGCTGAAATCCTTCAAGAACTGACGTGGGCACAAACGATGAAAAGCCGAGGCGCAGAGGCGGCACTTCGCCCTGGTGGATCGCACGGGCAGCCTTCACGGTTTCGTTGCGCGTGCGGACGGCTTCTTTGGCGTAGTTGACAAGAACCTGACCGGCCGGCGTGGGTTCCACACCGCTTCGGCCGCGCTCGAAGATCTCAATGCCGAGTCCCTCTTCTAGGTTCTTGATCTGCTCGCTGAGCGATGGTTGGGCGACGTACAGCTTCTCCGCGGCGCGCGTGAAATTACCAGTCTCGGCGATGGCAGCGATGTACTTCAGCAAACGGAACTCCAGCAGATCAGACATGCCTGTGTCCTCCGGGGAGGGAACCAGGGCAGAGAGTCAAAAGGGCCGTGCTGTGCTCCGTTCGTGAGTACGTGTCGATTTCAGGTTCCGCCGATGAACCATCAGCGTCAATAGGTCACCTTTTTGTGACCTGAGCGCGTTTCGCTCAAATCCGCCATCGGTTTCACCTATGGCGCCATAGGTGAGAAGTCTTGGACGAACCACATTGGGGTGGGCAAGGATGAGATTGATCGATAGTCACCCGGGAGGTTGTTATGGCCCTTCAAACGTCTCTCTCCATTTACGAAGTGCCCGATTCAAGCCCAATTCAAAATGGCGGACGCAACGGCAAGGTCCTGACCTTTGTTCCTGAGCAATTGCTCGAAACGCCGGAAGCCGCGTCTGCAATGAAGATTCATCCGAAAACTCTTCAGAAGATGGCTCGGAGACGAGAGATACGTGGCATTCGCGTCGGGAAGCATTGGCGCTTCCGAGCATCCGACATTCAGGACTGGATTGACCGCCAATAGCAGGTGTGGAAAACCAGCTATCGACCTCTGCCCAACGAAGCGGTAGGCTGAAGACAGCCATCCGTTTCCGCCTGGGACAGGAGAAATGATGTTCAGGCGAATACGGTATCAGCAAGGAAGCGTGCAACGCGAAAGGCGGCGAAGCGGCCCCGATGTTTGGGTGTTTCGATGGTGGGAAACAGGTACGGACGGTGCAAGCAAGCGCCGGAAGGCAATTTTGGGCACCGTCGTTTCACTTCCAACGGAAACCTTGGCTCTTCAAGCTTCCAGAGCATTGCGCATAGACGCAAACCAACAAACCCCTCAGCCTGAGGGCAAGCCGAGCACAATGACCGATCTTGTTGGTCATTACAGGTTGAAGGAGCTTTCCGGAGAGGTTCGTAGTCGGAAGGCGTTCTCGACGCGCTCAGGTTATGAATGCTACCTCAAGAACTGGATATTGCCGCGATGGGGCACTGTCCGGCTCGATCAGGTGAAACCAGTCGCTGTTGAGGAATGGCTGGATAGCATCAAGAGGGCACGAGCCACGCGGGCGAAGATTCGGAATTTGATGAGTGCGCTTTTTCATCATGCAATGCGCTACGAATGGGTGGAGCGAAATCCCATCAAGCTCGTTCGTCAAAGCGCCAAGCGTGAGCGCACTCCGGACGCTCTCGAACTGACCGAGATTCAGCTTCTGCTGAGCAAGCTCGACGTTCGAGAAAGAACGCTTGTATTGCTTGACGCGGCTACTGGACTGCGCGTGAGCGAACTTCTTGCGTTGCGTTGGGAAGACGTTGATTTCGATAATCTGGAGCTGCGTGTGACCCGATCGATCTGGCATCAGGTTGTGGGCGAGTGCAAAACGGAAGCATCAGCGAAGCCTGTTCCTCTGGACAGCTACATGGCCGAGGATCTCCTTCGCTGGCGCCGAGTCAGCCCCTATCCAATGAACAGCGATTGGGTCTTTGCAAGTCCGACCATGCATGGCAAGCAGCCGTACTGGCCGGACAACCTGATGAAGCGATACATCCGGCCGGTTGCGAGAGCAAACGGCATTTTCAAAAACGTCGGTTGGCACACTTTCCGTCATACCTTCGGCACCCTGTTGAAGGCAAACGGCGAGGATGTGAAGACTGTTCAGGAGCTCTTACGGCACGCGAATAGTCGGATCACTCTGGATGTGTACGTCCAGGCAGTAAACGCGACAAAACGCGATGCACAGAGCAAGGTTGTCAGGATGATGGTCCCGGCCGTGGGTCAGATGGGCAAGGACGAATACCCAAAAGTTTCCGCTTAGCGGGCTTATTGGACCCTTATCGGACCCGGATTTGCTGTCACTTTAGGTCGCCATTGATTCTAAGGCTTTTAGAATCAATGGCGGGGACGACGGGGCTCGAACCCGCGACCTCTGCCGTGACAGGGCAGCGCTCTAACCAAACTGAGCTACGTCCCCCTGCAATTTCAATCGCTTAGCGCGAATTGCAGAATTTACTGTCTTTGTTTACTGTCCACTTGTTCGCCTGATCCTATCGATTCCACTGGATCTATCTGAAAATCCGATCGGAACGGACAACATGGACAGCAAACCAACTTCCCTGCCCTCTGCCAAGCAAACGCAAACCACGAAGTTGTCACGACTTCGCTAAGAAAAATTGTACCAAAACAAACTCCAGCACGCTCGCCGACATGCAAAAGTTAACCATATCCTGCCCATCGCAACCGCGCCATCTCTTCTCTGGCAGCGGCAATCGCGCCCTCGAGATCGCAGGCCGGCACATCCTGCGGACGCTTGTCGTCAAGGAAACTGTTGAGCCCCGCGAACCAGGAGGCCGGTCCCCACCCATCCTTCGCGTTTCCGAAGATTCCCGGTAACTGCGCCATCTCTTTTCGCGGACAATGTATGCGCCCTCGAAGGAAATGAAGACCACCCGTATCCTTACTTTGGAATTGCGATGGGGACCTCGAGGGATCCGGTGTGCTCATTGGACAGGTCGAGGACGGCGAGGCGTAGAGAGCCGGTTCCGGCAGGCAGATCGAGGGCGAGGCGGGCGCGGACGCCGTAGTGAAGAGTGAAGGCGTATTGCTGGGGATTGAGGTTGAGCTGGAAGCTGCGGTCGTCGTAGTTGATGCGGTTGCCGCTGGGGTCGTAAGCCATCAGAACGAACTGCAGCGAGGCGCGGTGGTCGCCCTGGGGCATCTCAGGGAATGCGACCGTAGAGGGATCGACGGTGAAGTCGACCATATAGCGGTGCAGCGGGCCTTTGAGGCCGGCTACCATCTGTCCGATGGGGTCTTTTGACATTTTGACGGCGGCGAAGGCGGGGTCGGTGGAGGGCAGGACGCGGGCGGCGAAAAGGATCTGCGTGGAGCCGGGTGCGCCGTGGAGCAGGGCCGTCTGCAGGGGAGCGGCGGCGCCGGGAGTGTGGCTGGAGCGCTTGCTGGCGGGGTCGGCGTAGTAGCCCTTGCGATAGGAGAGATCGTAGCTGCCGCCGCCGACCTCGACCTTGACGCGGCGGTAGTGGCCGTCGAGCCGGCCGCGGGGGACGAAGCCCAGAGTGTAAAAGCTGTCGCCGTTGTCCACCGCTTCGGCCACGGCGTCTTTCAGGTCGTTGGTGTTATAGAAGGCGCGGCCGCCCGTTTGCCCGGCCACGATCTTCATCGCGTCGTGCTCCTCTTCATTCTGGGTAAGGAATTTTGTGTCGTCGGCGTTGATGTTGCCGCCCAGGCTGCGCGATGATCCTCGGCCGTGGCCGCTCGCGCCCATGGAGTTCTGCGAGGGCTGATAGGCAACGTCGAGAGTAGTCGAGGTCATCAGGCCGCGCGCATCGATGGGATAGACGGCCACGCGTGCGGCGGTGAGCAGGTCGTCGGTCTGGCGGATCTCGTCGGCGTAGCTCTCCGTGTTGCGGTAGCCCGTCTGACTGCTGTCGGGGTCAAGGGTGATGGGAAACGAGCCGGAGAACCAGATAAGGTTCTTGCGCCCCGAAATGCCGCCCAGGTAGCGGGCCAGTTCGTCGAACGCGTCGAGGGTCATGCGCACGCGCAGATCGGTTTGGAAGGTAGTCAGGTCGGCCTCGAACTGCTCGATGGACTCGATGGTGAACTCCGGCGGCGAGCCGGAGTCCTGTTCGAGGTGGGCCGCCTCTTGTTCAAGCTGCGTCTGCGCAGAGCTGTCCTGCGGCTCCTGGAGGACAGACTGCGACGAGGAGGTTTTCTTGCTCTTGAGGACCTCTGTCAGCCTGGCGGCGTCGGTCGTGAACCCCTCGACGAGCTGCAGGTGCGAGGCCAGCGTGAAGATGGCCAGCTCCGTGCCGGGCTTGATGCTGCTCAGGTACTGGATCATCTCCAGTCGCGCCTGCTGCTGGTCCTTCACCGGGGTGTTGAGGGCATCGAGCAGCAGCACGTTGGTCACGCCGGTGCTGGGATAGACAGGCAGATTGGTGAAGGTGTGGGGCGGGAGCGAGGCGATCTGGGCCTTCATCTCCGCGGCGAGTTGGGGCGCGACGCCGGGAGCGGGTACGTGGCGGTCGAAGGCGACGACGGGGCGTTCCTTGCCGTCTTCGAAGACGCGGAAGCGGTCGCGGTCGAGGCCGAGGACGGGGTTGCCATGGTCGGTGACGACCACATCGACGAGGACGAGGTTGGCGTTGGTCTGAAGGACGGCACCGGAGGACGGGGTGCTTGGGGCAGGAGCGGACTGGGCGGCCAGGGCAGGCGCTGGGTGGCGGAGTACGGCGGCGAAAAGAGCGACGAGCGAGAGTCCGGCGAGAACCAGGAGGCAACGGGTGCAAAGACGGAGCATGACAGGCGCCTTCTTTTCGAATGGACGGCGGAATGCGGCCGAAGCTGACTCTATCTTGCCCCCGGAGGGCGGGTTTGTGACTAGAAAAAGCGCTTGAGTTTGAGGATCTGGGACTCGAAGGCATACCAGAGGAGGGTGGCGGCGAGGGTGCTGGCGGCGAGGCGAAAGGCGACGATGGCGAGATTGCCGGCGGTGCCGTAGGGGTCCATGCGCAGGTCGAACCAGCCGAAGTAGATGAAGACCATGATGTGGGTCATGTAAAGGCCGTAGCTGATGCGGCCGTAGAAGGCAAGCGGGCCGCGGCGGAGGAGCGCGCTGAGAGGGTTGCGGGCGCCGGTCGAGGCGATCGATGCGAGCACGGCGCCGGCAAAGCCGACGGCAAGAGCGGAATCGAGAAAGGCGCCGGGGACGAAGGCGGCGGAGCCGATGCCGAGGACGAGGCCGGCGAGGCCAAGACGGAGCCAGGCGCGGCGGCTGAAGGCGAGGGTGTGAAGGCCCAGGGCGAGCAGGCTGCCCCAGGCGATGCCGTCGAGATGGATGAGGGTGTGGGTGGGGGTGATCCAGTGAAAGTTGGCGCGGCGGCATAGCGGCGATGCGACGAGAATGGCGCCGAGGATGAGGGCGAGGGTGCGCGGGCGGCGGAAGATGCGGACGATGGGAGCCCAGAGGAGGTAGTACTGCTCCTCGATGGCCAGTGACCAGGTGGGTCCGAGGGCGGGCGGCAGCGCGAGATGGAAGAGATTTTGCGCGAAGAAGATGTAGGCGAGCCAGGGGGCGGTGCGGACAGCCTGCCAGAAGGGAGGGCCGACGAACCAGCCGGAATCAATGTAGACGATGAGGAGGACGAGGACGTAGACCGGCCAGATGCGCAGGACGCGGCGCATATAAAAGTTGCGGAAGTAGCGGGGTTTGGTGCGGGATTCGAGGAGGATGGAGGTGATGAGGAAGCCGGAGAGGACGAAGAAGAGGTTGACGCCGGCCCATCCCCAGAGGGCGGGAGCGTAGAGCCAGGTGCCAGCGAGGCGGGGCTTGCAGTGATAGAGAACGACGGCCAGCACGGCCAGGCCGCGCAGGCCCTGGAGCTCGGGGATGTAGTGGGGGAGCCAGGTTGGGCGCTGGATGGGCAATTGAGAGCTCGACGAAGCGACGCCACAGATCTCTATCCTGCGGCGAGTTGCCGCGCGCGCTCGGTAGCGCGCATGACGGCTTTGATGAGGGTGACGCGGAGGCCGCCTTCCTCGAGCTCCAAGATGCCGTCGATGGTGCAGCCGGCAGGGGTGGTGACGGCGTCTTTGAGCAGGGCGGGGTGGTAGCCGGTTTCGAGGACCATTTTGGCGGCGCCGAAGGCGGTTTGAGCGGCGAGCTGCGTGGCGGTGTCGCGGGGCAGGCCGACTTTGACGCCGGCTTCGGCGAGGGCTTCGAGGATGATGTAGATGTAGGCGGGGCCAGAGGCGGAGAGGCCGGTGACGGCGTCCATGTGCTTTTCGTCGACGACGACGGTGCGGCCGACGGTCTCGAAGATACGCTGGGCGAGCTCCATCTGGGCTTCAGAGACGAAGCGGCCGCGGCAGAGGCCGGCGGCGCCGGCGCCGAGGGCCGAGGGGGTGTTGGGCATGGCGCGGATGACGGCGATCTCCATGCCGGCGGCGTCCTCAATGGCGCGGGTCTTGACCGAGGCGGCGAAGGAGACGAGGGTCTTGGCCGGAGTAAGGGCCGGCTTGATCTCGGCGATGAGATCGGGGACCTGGAAGGGCTTGACGCCGATGAGGATGAGGTCGGACTGGCGCGCGGCTTCGAGGTTGTTGGTGCTCACGTCCACGCCCCACTGGGTGCTGAGGGCGAGGGCTCGCTCGGGGTGGGCCACGGTGGCGTGAATCTGGGAGGCGGCGAAGAGGTTCTGCTTGAGGAAGGCCTGAAGCAGGATGCCGCCCATTTTGCCGGCGCCGAGGACGGCGGCGCGGACCTGGGGGAGTTGGGCCGGAGTTTCGGCGGTCTCGATTTCGGCGGCCGTTGGGGCGATTTCGGTCATTTTTGCGTATTTCTCCTGCGGCTCGTGGTACGAGCCAATCACGAATCCCAAATCACGAATTAAGGATACGCGCCTGACCTCGCGAAAGGCTCAGCGGCTGAGAAGCGTCTCGTTGGCGATGAAGTCCTTCATGGCGGCGGTGAAGTTGGGCCCGATGTCGGCTGAGGGCCAGTCGGAGCTCCAGACGAGATAGCCGCCGGGGATAGTGAGGTACTTGATGCGCGCCGCGATGGAGGCGGTGACGGAGATGGCCCAGGCGTTGGACTCGAGGAGATAGAGGGGCGCGCCGGCGTCGTTGGCCGGAGGGTCGCGCAGCTCGGAGATGTGCTGGCCCATGTGGATGAGGGCGATGACCTCCGCCATCCCCTGGAGGTGGCTGCCGTTCAAGGTGCAGTTGTAGAGAACGCCGTCGGGCGAGTCCTTGTCGCCGAGCTGGTCTTCCGCGGGCGAAACCTCGTTGGGGTCTTTGAAGCCGAGGATCACGCCGTTCTCCTGGCCCTTTGGCGGGAAGGCTTCGGAGGCCTTCTGGGCCTGCGCGCCGGAGGGCGAGCCGCCGAGTGCGGCGCCCAGCTTGTGAAGGATATCGAGGGGATCGATGTAGCCGGTAGCCTGGCTGGGGGCCGGGGCGTCGCCTTTAACGAGGGCGTCGGCCTTGGAGTAGTCGACGGGCTTGGGCTCGACGTCGGAGACGGACTGGAGGACGAGGCGGGCGGGATAGGCGTTGAGGTTGCCGAAGCCGCCGAAGCCGGTGATCTTGCCGGAGGCGTCGCGCTGAAGGGTGGCGTCCGCAACACTGTCGATGCGGCCGACGAGGGTGGCGCTGACCATGTTTTTGGCGCAGCCCAGGCAGATGCCATCGCCGTGAGTGTGCTGCTGCGAGAGGAGCGAATCGAACTTCTTGAACTCCTTGTCCTTCTGGAGGGTGACGGGGGTGCGCGTGACGGGCGTGAATTTGCCGGCGAAGTTGTGAGCGGGCTGGAGCTCGAGAACAGCGTCCGGGCCGGACTTGGCCCGGGTGCCCTCGGGGTACGCGAGCCAGAGCCCGTTGACCTGGAAGCCGCAGTCGTCGCCGCGGACGATGAACTGGTCAAAGCCGACGGAGACGGTTGCCTTGAGGCGAACCATCTTGCCGTTGAAGGAGGCGGGGTTCTTGACGATGCTGCAAACATCGGTGTCAACGACCTGGGCCCGGGCGTGCGCGGCGCAGAGGGCGGCGCAGGCGAAGAACGCAAAGACGAGAAGGCGTTTCATCGAGGTTTCTCCGGCCGCTGCGCAAGGGGCAGCGGCGTTCAGAAGATGGGGCGGAGGTGAGGCCGCCGCTGTTGGGAACTGGTCAGGATACCACGCGGCCACGGCGCGCATGGCGCGTTTCAATCATTGGAAGCGGAAGCCGGCGCGGGCGGCTGCTGGCTCAGGATCCAGCCGAGGACGCGGCGGTCGAGGACGCCGAGAGGCAAGGGGCCGGCGTCGAGGATCTCGTCGTGGAAGGCGCGCAAGTCGAACTTGGAACCGAGGTCTTTCTCGGCCGTCTCGCGCAGGCCGAGGATGTTGAGTTCGCCAACCTTGTAGGCGAGGGCCTGGGCGGGCCAGGCGATGTAGCGGTCGACTTCGGCCTGAACGTCGGCGTCGGCGATGTCGGAGTGGTCGTGGAAGTAGTCGACCATCTGCTGGCGGGTCCAGCCCTCGCTGTGGACGCCGGTGTCGACGACGAGGCGGATGGCGCGCCAGATGTCGCCTTCGAGGCGGCCGTAGTCGGAGTAGGGGTCCTGGTAAAAGCCGGCGTCTTCGCCGAGCTGCTCGGCGTAAAGGCCCCAGCCCTCGGTGTAGGCGGTGTAGTGCAGGTAGCGACGGAAGGCGGGCAGGCCGGGGATCTCCTGCGCGATGGAGATCTGGAGGTGGTGGCCGGGAATGCCCTCGTGGTAGGCGATGTCTTCGACCTCATAGAGATTGCGCTGGGTGGCGTCGTAGGTGTTGATGAAGAGGCGGCCCGGACGGCTGCCATCGGGCGTGCCGGCCTGGTAGTAGGCGGGCGGGGCGGATTTGGCGAGGTAGTCGGGAACGGGGACGACTTCAAAAGGGGCCTTGGGGAGCACGCCGAAGAGCGAGGGGAGCCTGGCCTGCATAGCGCTGAGGTAGCCTTTGTAATCGTCGAGGAGGGCCTGGGCCGATGTGGGGTGGAGTTTGGGATTGCTCTTGAGGCTGGCGCGGAAGCTTTTGAGATCGGAGAAGCCGAGCTTCCGGGCGATGACGAGCATCGCAGCCTCGTCCTTCTGTACTTCTTCAAGGCCGAGCTGATGAATCTGGTCGGGAGTGAGGTCGCTGGTGGTGACGCGCTGGATGAGGAACCGGTAGTAGGCGGCGCCGTCGGGCAGGGCGGAGATGCCGGGCTGGTCGCGGCCGGCGGGGATGTAGGCCACCTTGAGGAAGCGGGCGAACTGCTTGTAGGCGGGCAGATCTTCCTTCTCGATGGCGGCGAGCATCTCGGTCTTGATGCGGGTTTGCTCGGCGGCCGGAATGGATGCGGGAAACTTCTTGAGCGGAAGGGCGAGAGGCGACTCCTCGGGCTTTTGATTGGCAAGCTGATCGACTTCGTCGAGGGCTTCCTGGAGGATGAATTGGGGCGGGACGCGGTGGTCGTCCATGCCGATGGACATGTTGGTGGTGACCTGGCGGAAGGCGCGGGGAATGGCGTGGAGGCGCGCGATCCAGTCGTCGTAGTCCTTGACGGTGGTGAAGCTGAGCTGGGCCACGAGCTGCGGATAGGTTGCGTAGATGCCGTCCATCTGGTTGACGGGCATCTCCCACTCTTTGAAGCCGGCGGCTTGGGCGTCCTCCTCGAATTTTTGCATCAGCAGTTGCTGGCTGATCCTTTCCTGCTCGGTGAAGCCGGTGGGATCGATGGCGGCGAGCTTGAGCAGGAAGTCCTGCTCGCGGGCCAGCCAGTCGTTATAGGCCTGGACGGAATAATCGCTGATCTGGTCGTTGTAGCGCTTGTCGCCGATGGTGGAGGCGAACTCGGGATAGTGCACGAGGTAGGCCTGCCAGTAGTCGTTGAAGAGGTCGTTGAGAGCCTTGCGGCGGACTTCGACCGGGGCTAGTTCAGTGGGCGCGGACGGCCCAGTTTGCGGGGCGGCGGGCGCCTGTGCGCGAGTCGCGGGGGGCGCGTTCAGAAAAAGCAGAAAGAGCGATACGCCGAGTGCCGGAAGGTAGAACGGTTTCAACAGAGCGGGTCCTTTGTGGTGAGATGGCGATTAGATCGAGTGTAGAGCAGTCGGTGCGCGTGAGTATTTGACTGGCGTGGAAGTCAAGCGGTATCGCCGTAGACGCACACGCCGGCTGCTATTGGCCCCGCCGCCAGCGGACGGTCAAATATAGCCACTTCGGCCGAGCGGCGCTGGGCCAGCTCAAGATAGGTGGCATCGTAAGTGGCGAGCCCATAGGTTTGGATGAAACCGCGTACTTCCCTCAGGAAAACAGCAGGTGAGGTTGCATCGCAGGCGATTCGCCATATTGATAGACTGAAGAGGAATTTCGCGGATTCCTGAGCCGTCAAGCGACCCCCAGGCCGGAGAAACACTCTGAAGTCTTTCGCGTGCCCATCAGTCGCGCCCGTACGCCGGAAGACAATGATTGCCTTCAGGAATGAACGCCCGACCTGCAACACAACGGCGCTGGTCAGTCGCGCGCTTGTCGCATTCGCAACGTCGCGCCGGCCTGCAGTTTCATCAGACTTGGCGCGATCTTTGCATCTGCAAATCCGGCCGTGGGGATTAAGGTGCGACTGGATCGGGAGCTGCGATCACGCCATCCCAGATCCCGAAATCGGGACCTGGGACACAGACCTCTTGTTTTTCCCGCTCCGTGAGTAACCATTTGCCAGGTTCATCTTCGAGACGCCGTACCCGCACATCCCGAGACGGAAGAACCGCCCGGCAACTGACTTTAGAACAGCAATCTCATCTCGGAGATCAGGTTGTGGTTATAGGTGTGGAAGCCCGAGGTGGCAATCTGCATGCCACTATCAATGATAAAGAAGGGATGAGTCGGCTTCCAGTCACGGTTCCGCACTACGTAGAACGCACCCGGCAGAATGAAGTTTTGCATCTGGCCGTCGTGGCTTCCCGCAAAGTAGAAGGTGGCATTGTCCTCTACTTCAAACCATACCTGCCGGGCTGCATGCATCTGCAGCAATGCGTTCGACACAATGGTGCGGCCCTGGGCTGCGATCTTGCCCGTGGGCATGGTTCCGCCCAGCGAGGCAAGAGCGTCAAAACGATGGAAGAAAGCGTATCCTCCCGCCAGCGTGGGCGAGTAAACGTCGGTCCTTGCGCCGTTTTCAGCGCTGCCTGTCGCAAAGCTATGGCTGAGCATCGCGGCCACAGCGAAGTTACCATGTTGCGCATCGCCTGAAGCTATGCGGTACTTGACCAGCGCTGACGTGTCGCCAAATCCGTCTGTGGCGGTGCTGTTGTGCTGGATGTAGGGCGGAGGCACGAAGTCAAACTCAAACCGGTCGCCGGAGATGATCCCGCCCCCGCGTGCGTTGCCATAATTCACCGTCTCAGTTCCCGTGGCCGTGTATTCCTTTGAGAAGGACGCGCGCGCATACTGCAGTAACCGTGGATCGGCGCCCACAATCGGCGTGATGAATGCCGGCTGTATCTTGGACATCGCTGCGTTGTGGCTGGTGAATCGTTCGATGAACGACTGTTGGGCATCTGCGGGACCTGCTCCCGCGAGAAGAATCGCCATCAATGCCTGAAGTGAAATCGACACGAGCTTTCGCATGTCTGTATCCCTTTCCCAAATGAATCCCGTTCGCGTCTTCGCACTTCACGCAACAGTTGCACGTGACGGAAAGCTGGGGGTCCACCCCACACCGCGGCTGGACACGAATACCTGGTATTTCGGCCACCATCGCCGCGGCATTAGTAGAGCTGGGTCTTTTTCACCTTGCCTTGGGCAATAAAGTAACTAGGGCCTGTTAACACTACCAGGGCGGATGGCCCCTGGTAGTGTTAACAGGCCCTAATTACTCGCGGCTCTTTGCGATCGCAACGCTGCTCATCGGCGCGCCAGAAACAGCCGCCTTCAAGCGTCGGCGAACGTTTTCATTTATTTACGGCGGATTTTGAAAGGCCGTGTGCGCAGAATGCCGGGCAGGCCGCATCTCTGATGTTCATGTTGACCTTGCGCCGGCGCCCCTTGAATACACCCGTTGCCAGTCCGTGATGGGTGCATTGGAATCGTGCACATGCGGGCCCAGATGACTGAATGTAGCTGGAGAGAACCGAAGGCTCGCGGCTATGAAATGGGTAAAGTCTTGACGGTTATGTCCGATGACGGATTGAGAGTCAGCTTCAATTTGTTTGCGCAGAGCGACCGTAGCTGAAAGGAAGCCGCTACCATGCCATGGTTTCGCGATCTCAGCATTTCGAAGAAGTTTCTCTATACCTTTGCTGCGAACTGCATTTTGTGTGCGTTGCTTGGTGGCACGGCCATCTTCGGCTTGGTCAAGGTCAACTCGGCCATTAACCGCGTCGTGCTCGACTCGATGCCCTCGATGAAGGCACTGGGGAATATCCGCTACGATCTGGCCACGGTTCGCCGGACGGATACGCTGCTGCTGGTGTGCGATACAGACTGGTGTACGGCGCACTACGAGCAAAAGAGAGCCGCTGCCCTTACCGAGTTCAAAGGTGAGATAGCGCGGTACGGGGGACTGGTGAATCTCCCCGGGGAACAGCAGCTCTCCGACTCTATCAAAGAAAGCGCAGCCGCTTACATTGAAGCGAGCGAGGACGGGAACCGCTACGTCCAGAGCGGCCAGCGCAACCAGGCCGTACGGGTCCTGATGGAGAAAAGGAACCTCGACGTTTACAACGCGCTCATTGACGCCGTGCAGAAAGATATCGATCTGAACGAACGGGCAGGCGCCGACCAGGGGCAGCGGGCCGTGCAGTCGGGACGCATGCTTCTGACCGTCATCTGCATCCTGATGGCGATTGCCGTGGCTTTGTGCGCGATTATCGGAACCATTCTGACCCGTATGATTGCGCCGCCGTTGCGCGCCGCAACGACGGCCCTGGAACAGCTGGCCGACAAGGACTTGACCGCCAGCGTGGAGGAAGGCGGGAAGGACGAAATCGGCCGCCTCTCGGCCGCCCTTAACCGCAGCGTCGGCTCAATGCGTTCCGTGCTGGAGACGATTACGCGCAGCGCGGATACGCTCGCCACTGCCGCCGGCGGACTGAGCGAACGGAGCACCGAGGGCAGCGACATCGCTCAGTCGCAGTCCTCAAAGACATCTCAGATTGCCGCCGCCGCGCACGAGATGACGGCCACGATCGGCGAGATCAGTCAGAATGCGGAGTCCGCTGCCGATGCGAGCCGCAAATCCGCCGAAGCTGCAAGGCTGGGGGGTGCAGTGATGCAGGCAGCCAGCGCCATCATGGAGAGAATCGGCTCAGCGACTGCCTCCGTGGCCGAGCGTATGCATTCTCTCAGCCTGCGTTCTCAGGAAATTGGCCGCGTTGTAACTGTGATCCAGGAGATCAGCGAACAGACCAACCTGCTGGCGTTGAACGCCGCGATCGAAGCTGCGCGCGCAGGCGAACATGGACGCGGGTTCGCGGTGGTGGCAGGCGAGGTTCGGCGACTTGCCGAACGCACGAAGCGCGCCACCGAAGAGATTGCCGCCACCATCGGCAGCATTCAAGCGGAGACCAGTTCGACGGCCGACGTTATGGAGAACGGCCGCGTTGACGTCGAGACCGGAGTGCAGGAGACAACTCGCGCTCACGCCAGCCTTGAAGCCATCATCACGGCCACAAAAGACGTGGAGCAGATGATCAACCTGATCGCCACGGCAGCCCAAGAGCAGACCTCGGCATCCGCGGAGATCTCGGAGTCTGCCAACCAAATCTCGCAGCTCGCGACCAAAAACTCTACTTACGCCTCAGAAGCAGTTGTAGCGTGCCGTAACCTCTCCAGCCTGTCTGCCGAATTGGAACGTGTTACACGCCAGTTCAGGCTGGACAATGGGCAAAATCAACGCCCGAAGCCGAGCAGGAGGCCGGAGGCGTGGGCTGCTCGCGCCGCGGAACAGATGGTATAGCGTCCCGTCTCTCGATGTGAAGTTTCAATAGGTTGTTGTCCATTCGGTCGAGAACTGGGAAGCTGATGTTGTCGAAGCAAGAGCTCCGCGATCCAGCGCCAGTGCCGCGCCAGCGACCGCACCCCCAATCAACTGTCTTCGTATCAGCATCGCAGCTTCTCCAGTCCGTCTCAGCGGGAACATCGATCTTATCGCGCCGCAACGGCTATTCTCACTGCACCTGCGCCGCCGGAAGCCGAAGGCGTTCGCGCAGGCGATATTGCCGTCCCGCGGCAAAAAGAGCCAGCGCTCCGATCATGGGCATGATTGCTACCAGCACGAAGACCGGGGTGTAAGAAATTCGATCGACAAGCAGCCCGGTCAAAAGTGGAAACAGCATTCCGCTTAGCCCACCCGCGACCCCCGTCAGGCCCGTGGCACGTCCCACCTGCTCATCGGGGAAAAGGTCGGTGACGGCGGCGAACATATGTGCGGAGATGAAATTGTCTGCGGCGATCGCAATGGAAATCACAGTGAGGGCGGCGCCGATTCCGTGCATATAGGGCACCACAACGCTCACTCCGCAAATCAGAGCGCTTCCATACATGGAAATCCGGCGGGTGTTCCGCACGGAGAATCCTCGCCGCAGCAATGCTCCCGCGAACCATCCGCCCAGCACGCCGCCAACATCTCCCATGAGGAACGGGATCCATCCCAACAATCCGATCTCCGTCATCGTCATGTGCCGCGCACTGAAGAGGTAGCTGGGCGTCCAGTACCAGTAAAACTGCATCACCGGCCCGACAAAGAACCGGCACAGCATCACCGCCCATGACGAAGAGTTTCCCAGCATCTGCCGGATCGAGACGCGGGGTGAGGTCGCATCCGTGCTCGCCTTCGGCTCCTGTTTGTAAAGAAACCACCAAAGCGGGATCCAGAGAAACCCTGCTGCCGTCGGCGCCAGGAACGCGATGCGGAAGCCGTAGTGCTGCAGCAGATAAACGATCACCGGCGGCGCCAGGGTTGCTCCAATCACGCTGCCGCCGTTAAAGATGCCGATGGCCAGCGTCCGGTCTTTCTTTTCGAAGAGCCGCGTGATGGTCTTGATTCCGCCTGAGTAGGCTCCGCATTCACCGGAGCCCTTCCACAATTGCGAAAGACCAAGCTGCATGCCCGAACCTGCCAGTGCAAGCGAGCCGGTGGCAGCCGACCACCAGAACACCGCCAGGGAGAGCCCCAGCCGCGCCCCCAGCCAGTCCATCAGCATGCCCATGGGAAACTCGCCCGACATCATCCCCAGGCCCAGTGCCGATACGATGCGTCCGTATTGTTCGTTGGAGAGATGGAAGACGGTGCGCAGCACCGGCGCCATGACGGAAAGGGCCTGACGCGCAATGAACAGGATTACGGTGAGAGCGAACAGCAAGCTCAGGATCAGCCACGGCTGGCGCCTGCCAATTGCCTCCGGCACGCTTCCCTTCTCCGTCCGGCGTGTTTTGCCCGCCTGCAGCACCGGTCCTCCAGCAATCTGTTCCCGCGGTTTGCCGGATCGTTGGTTTCTCATGGCAGGCCACTGCTGCCGGGCGCCCCGGAGCCTTCGAGCCCACACTAGGCCCTCATGCTGCGCGCCTCGTACCACGGTCGCGCAAACTCCAAAACCCTATTGATGTCTTTTACATTTTGCAGACCGGTGGTATTCAGCCACTCTTCGAGCGCAGCCACGCCATCGCGCGCGTAGATTGGAACACCCGCCTGCCAGGTGGCTCGGCCGGCCAGCACGCCGTGAAATTCAACGCCGCACTCGGCTGCGAACTCCAGTGTTTCAACAAAGACGTCGCTCGTGACGCCGGCGGAAAGATAAACGAGGGGCTTCTTGCTGATTGCGGCTGCGGTGCGAACGATCGCCGCGGCTTCCTCGCGCGTATGGAGCCTGGTTCCCTTGAAGGCTCTGGTCCCTTCAACAGAGGCCATCTGGATCGGGATTTCCACTTTCAAAACATCTGCCCCGTAGCGGTCCCTGCCGAATTCCTCCATCGACTTGAGCACGATCTCCGGCTTTTTGCGGGCATATTCGATGCTCGACTCCCCGTCGCCGTGTACGTCGTATCCCAGGAACTCCAGAAAGAGGGGAATATCGACGGCCTTGCATTCGGCGCCAATCCGCTCCACCCAGGCCTTCTTGCGGTCGTTCACCCACTGCTTTTCAAACGGCGAGTAGTAGACAAGGATTTTAACCGCGTTCGCACCGGCTTCCCTGATGCGTAACGCCGACCAGCCCTCAAAGAGCGAAGGCAGCCGCTCCGGTTTATCCGGGCTGTATCCCGCATGTTCGTAAGCCAGCAGGAGACCCTTCCCGTTGATGTTTTTCGTGGCGTCGAGGCCGTACTCGATGTCGAGCAGGATCGACGACGCCTCTTTGGTAAGCGTCCTGGCCACGATCTGCTTAAACTCCGACATCATCTCCGCGGGCTGATCGCCGACACCGAGTTCCTTCGCCAGCATGTTCTTGAGCAGGCCGCGCTGATCCATCGCGACCGCGGCAATCACGCCCCGGGCGTCGGAGACTGCTTTCAAACCTGCGATCTTTCCGGGTGTGAGATTGATCGCCATCTGTTCTCCTATGGTATCTTCGGGCGGCGCACGTAGACCCTGGCGTCAACCTGCCCCAGGGAAGCCGGCAGGTACTTCGCCACCGCTCGGCGCGGTTGTCGAGTCGAAAAGACTATATCCAAGCCAGAGAACTCGCGTCAATCGATTATGAACGATAGTGACGATTCAAAGTTTCCTGAGGTCTCAGTCTCGCCGTGGAACCTCATTTGCATCGACATTCAAGGACTTCTGCCCAGTGCTGCGGACCGCCCGGGCGGCCCGCCCGGAAATCGATTGAAATTGATTGACAGTCCCATTTTTCCATGCCTATAATTCACGCCGAATTAAGAGCGGTCCGCCCTCCGTATGCGAGCTCAGACCATGACTCAGGACATGGGCTTCACTTTCCTTACACGCTCGGCGGGATATTACGGCATTCCCTGCCGCTGCTTGCGAGCGCCAGTGCCTCGCAAGAGGAAATTCGCGCAAGGTTTCGCCCGTTCCGTGGGCGGCATTCAGAAGCGGACTCGCCAGCCCTTGACAGCCCCACAGAGAATTCATATATTTTGCGTATCCGGTGCACAGCGTCGTCGGCATTCTCTGCGACGCATCCCGGTTCCTGCAAGCCCATTTGAAGATGAGCGTTCTCTTCCATCTCGCTTCGTGTACATGTTGTACCCCGTGTGGCGCGAAGCGGGCGTGTCCTTTGGGCTGACCTCGGAAGCATTCTCTGATCGCCGACGGCCCATCCGCTTCCATGGACGGTGGGTTCTTTCTTTTTCTCCCGCAATTCTAATCGTTCATCCTGCGCGCATTTCGCACGCCTGAGAGTATTCATCCGGTGTCGGCAGGAAAGGATTCACCGCTTTGCAATCAACGGCAGATTCCAGCACGAGGAGACAGCTTCTGCAGGCACTGGGAGCTCTCGCAGCGGGCGGAGTTCTCTCCTCGCTTGCCTCGCCATCCACCCACGCGGAAAACCCGTCGGGAGTTCATTTCGGCGTGCAGTTAAACGCCTTTCCCATCGATCCCAATCGTTTCCAAAGCTTCCTCGGCGTTCTCGGTCAGATCAAGGAGGTCGGTTATCAGGGGTTTGAATCAAGTTTCCGCAATCTGAGCCTCCAATTCGCCGCTCCTGAGATGGCGCGCCGCAGTATCGAGCAAACGGGCCTCACATTCTTCGGCATCCATATCTTTTTCCCCAACCCGCTTTATGACCATGCCACCAGAATCGCCTCGTCTTCGGTTTACGAGCCGGTCGCGCGCGGCGGTGCGGCGCTAGGCGCCAGGCACCTGATCTTGAGCGGCGCGCCCTGCCAAACCTCCGATCAGCTCAAACGCAAGATCGACGCATTGAATAACGCTGGCCGGTACGCGCGCGGTGCCGGCATCACTGCGGCTTATCACAACCACTGGTGGGAATTTGCGTCGAAGATCGGCGAGATCGAAGCTCTTTATACGCTCACCGACCCGGAACTTGTCTATTTTGTGCTTGACGCGGGCCATGCTTATCATGGCGGCGCCGACGTTCCGGCGTTCATCCGCGCCCATGCCACGCGCATCATCGGATTCCATCTGCGCGACTTCAGAAACGGCGAATATGTCGAGCTCGGCACCGGCACCTTTCCCCTTCGCCAGGTTGCGGAAACCATCATCGCCATCGGTTGGAAAGGTTGGATCGAAAACGAAGAGGAGCGCGCCGACCATTCACAGGAAGGACTGAAAGTGATTGCCCCGGCGTACAAGGCAATGATGGAGGCGTTCTCACGATGAACCGCCGCGATTTTCTCCGTGCAGGAGCCGCCGCTGTGGCCGCGCGCTCCATGGACGCGCGGGCGTATGCCGCCATCCCCGGGGCCAACGATCGCGTCGGCCTCGGCATCATCGGGCTGGGCAGGCGCGGCACCATCGTCACGGAAGCGTTCGTCCAAGATCCACGCGTGCGGGTGCGGGCCCTTTGCGACATTTATGACAGGCACGTGACCGATTTTCAGCAGCACTTCAAAGACCACGTTAGCGGCGCGGAAGCTGCGGTCGAGTACGAGGAGCTGCTGGCGACCAAGGAGGTCGACGCGGTTCTGATCTCGACCCCCGATCACCTGCATGTTCAAATCGCCGCCGCCGCGCTCGGAGCGAACAAGAACACCTACCTTGAAAAGCCGACACTGCACCGCTGGTACGAGCGCGATGCCCTCATGAAGGCCGCAGACGGGTCTAAGGCTGTGCTGCAGTGCGGCATGCAGCAGCGAAGCGGAGCTCACTATATGCAGGCCAAAAAGGAGATCTTCGACGCGAAGAAGCTGGGTCACGTGGTTTTTGCCCGCGCCGTCTGGCACAACTTCCCCTGGCAGCGGCGCGTGATCCCCGAGGAACCCAGGCCCGCCGGACTTCGCTGGGACCTTTTTCTCGGTCCCGCGCCCAAGGTCCCCTATGAGACCTCACGCTACAGCTCGTGGCGCTCTTATCACGACTACGGCAACGGCCTGCTGGCCGACATCCTCACACACTGGGCGGACGTGGCGCAGTGGATGCAGGGAGACACCGGGCCCGTGACCGCCGCCGCGCTGGGCGGAGACTTCCAGCTTACCGGCGACCTCACCAATCCCGACACTGTGAGCGCGATCATCCGCTACAGAGATTGGAACCTCAACTTCGAATCTTCGGTGCTTTCCATTCGCGACCCGCATCCCACGGTGTTCTTTGAAGGAACCGAAGCAACGCTCGACTTGACGCGTGAGGGTTACACCCTTACGCCCAACCGGGGCGAGCCGGTGCGCGTGACCGCCACGCAGAGCCTTGAGCGCGCACACACCGGCAACTTCATCGACGCAATTACCAAAGGCGATAAGGTCAACGCTCCACTCTCGGCCGGGCTTGCGGCCAGCGTTCCCGTCATGATGGCGCTTCAGTCTTACTGGTCTGAAAAGACTGTTGCCCGCGGTGAACTCTCGTAAGGCCGGCGTGGCGGTTCGTGGAGGAGGCAACCGACGCAGCCAAAGGAACAGCAGGACGTGCGAAAGCCAGGAAAGATAGCGAATCAATGAACAGGGGCCACCATCTCTGGTTCCTGCGTGGAAAGGACCAAGTGAGGCACACTCTCCGCAAACTACTCCCCATCGGATTTGCAGCGCTGCTGTCGCTGGGCGCTGCTTCGCAGCTGTTCGCTCAATCCACCGGCATCATCCGCGGGACCATCACTGACCCCAGCGGGGCCGCGATTCCGAACGCGACCGTCATGGCGACAGCTACCACCACCGGCATCAGCCGCTCCGCCCAGTCCAATGACAGCGGCATCTTCGTCCTCCCCGATTTGCCCATTGGCGCGTATAGCCTGAAGATCGAGGCCAAGGGTTTTGCCACCCAGAAGCGGCCTGGCCTCACGCTCCTCACCGGCCAGACCATCGATTTGCCCATTGCCTTGTCCGTAGGCACCCAAAGCACACAGATCACCGTCACCTCGGCGACGCAGCAGATCCAGACAACAACCTCGAACGTCGCGCAGTCGGTTACGCAGCAACAGATGCGTGATCTGCCGCTGAACGGCCGCAACCCGTTGCAACTGACGACCCTGACAGCCGGGACGGTGCTCACAACCACCGGCACCGAGAGCGGCCAGGAGGATAACACCGGTCTTTCCGTCAATGGCCTTCGCGCCACCGAAAACACGTATACGCTCGACGGCACTGTCTATGTCGACCGCTTTTTCGATTCCGTGCCCACCATGCCCAACCCCGATGCCCTGCAGGAGTTCACGATCCAGGCTTCGAATTACAGCGCCGATCACGCGGGCGCTGGCGCACTTATCCAGCTCTCCACTCGCTCTGGTACCAGCCAACTGCACGGCGAGGCGTGGGAGTACTTTCGCAACACCGTCCTGAATGCGCGCAACTATTTCTGGCATCAGTCCTACGAACCACCGTTTAAGCTCAACCAGTTCGGCGGCACGGTTGGCGGCCCGGTCTTCAAGAGCAAGAAGGCATTCTTCTTCTTTTCCGCCGAAGACCTGCAGCAGCGCTCTGCGCCTACGCCGATCACGATTGAAGTGCCCACCGCCGCCGAGCTGACCGGTGATTTTTCCGCGCTCATTCCACTCGGGATCGCCATCTACAATCCCACCACCGGATGCCCCTACGGCCAGACCGGAGCCGCCGGGAGCTGCACGGGTACGGTGACCGACAAGATTCCCACCGCCATGGACGCGCTCTCTGCCGCCGTAAATACGCAATACCTGTCCGCGCAGGAAGCGCTTTCGGTTCCGGCCACCGGATCGAATGCCGGGGTTTATAACACCCTGACCACCAGCACCAACAACAACATCGATAACACGCAGTATCTGGTCCGGCTTGACTACGCCATCGGGAACAACGACCACTTGACCGGGCGCTATTTCTATAACCAGGACAATTTTGAACGGCCCTTCACGGCTCCGCTTGGCTTTTACGCGGCCAACCTCTTCCGCAATCAGTCGCTCACCATCAGCGACGCGCACATCTTCAGCAACACCCTCACGGGCGCGTTCTACGGAAGTTTCTTCCGCGGCGCGCGCACTCAGATTCCCGAGGCCCCGGGTCTGAAAACGGATTACGAGCTTGGACAGACGGGCGTTCCCTACGGCAGTCCCACCGAAAGTCTGGTTCCGTTCCCGGGTGTACGCGACAACCTCACCTATATTGACATCTTCTCCGGCGGCGCCCTCACGCAGGACTCGACTACCTTCGACTTCACCGCTCAGATGGTCAAAGTGGTGACAACGCACACCCTGAGCTTCGGCGCCGACATCGAGCGCGATCGCATCGACATGGACGACTATTCCTACACACCCGGCGACAACACCTTCAACGGTCAGCGCACCCAGGCCCCGCCCGGCGCAACCCTCCCCACTGGATTCACCAAGAGCGGCAACTCGTTCGCCGATTTTTATACCGGTTACGAATCCACCTTCTACCAGGACAACGGACGCAAGGCGTACTTGCGCGAGTTCCGTCCAGCTCTTTATTTGCAGGACGACTGGAGGACGCGCCCGAGGCTGACCCTCAACCTCGGTCTTCGCTGGGACCCTTGGCTGCCGCCCATCGACGACAATGGCACGCTGGTCGGGTTCGATCTCGCCAATCCCAACTTCCAGTCCACTGTGGCTCCCAA
>Ga0335072_10001007_pt1 | contig 48413 bp, 41 predicted proteins | sample Lox_Sample_21_FD_206725 | JGI IMG/M metagenome (GOLD analysis project Ga0335072, IMG submission 206725) | Soil microbial communities from Loxahatchee National Wildlife Refuge, Florida, United States - Lox_Sample_2.1 | ecosystem: Environmental > Terrestrial > Soil > Wetlands | place: USA...
GCGCCATCACCTGGTAGACCGCCGCCATGGCATGGGCGGCCGAATTCCCGAGCAGCGTCGCGCCAGTCTGCGATACCGCGTCGGTAATCTGACCTTTGACCCGGGTTGGATATGCCATGGAGGGTTCCATCGCCTTGGTTCCGTCAAGCGGCTTTCCACCGCTTGCACCAACAGGACGGAGAACCCTTCGCGTTTGTGAATGGCCGACGGCGCGATTCTCGGAGGTGCCGGAACGTCGGAGCGACGGCCCAGGGAAGCACGGCATCACGGTTTGAAGGGCTGACCTCGAGGACCGCCCTTGCCGGTCTCGGCTTACACCATCCTACTCATTCCAATGGATGCGACGTCCAATGGATACGACGGGCGCCGAACAATGGCGCCAAATGCGAAATTGAAGAGACTTGTCTTTCACCCCTTGGCGATCTGCGCGATGATCTGGGCAATCACGGCGGTGACATCGGCCGTGAGCCCGACCGTGCCGACCGCCGTCGCCGCCGCCTGCCCGCTCGTGCCAAGTCCCGTGACGGCTGCCTGCCCGCTGCCCGCCGCTCCGCTCACCGCCGTCAAGCCGCTCCCCACCGCGCCCGCCACCGCGCTCTGGCCGGCGGACGTCGCGCCCGTGACCGCGGCCTGCCCCATCCCGACAGCGCCGCTCACCGCGGACTGGCCGGACGAGATCGTGTGCGCGAGCACGCTCGAGTTCTGCCCGAGCGCGGTCGTCAGCGCCGAGAGGGCATTCGCGTTGGCCGCGACCTGCTGCATCATCGCGTCGTTGCTCGTGACGGCCATCTTGTTGATCATGTTGTTGGCGACCACGGCATTCTCCATCGCGAGAGCCGAGGATTGCGCCGCGAACTGCATGACAAGCGCCATGGCGGAAGCCGGCGCCTCGCCAATCGTCTTGAGATTGTTGTCCGAGACCGCCTGAACGATTTCCGGCGAAGGCATGATTCCCATTCTCCTCTAGAGCGTGACGGCCGAAGGTGGACGCAACCGTTGGCCTGAATCACGCGGGAAAACAAAGACCGGGGGCGGGATGGATGAGCGCAGGCGATCTCATCCCGCTCTGGGGATGTGCGTTCCAAAGGCCACTCTGCTCCGGTTCTCGAAAGCCGCGCCGGCCGGCGCCTGCGGCGCCTCCCACTCATCGCGGCGCATTCTCAAACAGTCTCTCAGAGACCCATTGGCAAGACGGCGATGGAGCGACCAGGGCAATTTCCTTCTGAACGCCGCTCTGGGCACCCGATCTCCGCAGCCTGCGCCACACCGTGCCAGCTCTGTTTCCTCGAGCGTGGCGCCCCCAGCTCGTCACGCCCTTGCCCTGTCGTCCTGATCGATATCCCGCCCTTCCCTTGGGCTTTCCCCTTAATTTCCTTTGAGCCCTGGCGGAACGCAAGGCGATTCCAGCAGAAACCATGATGATCTCGTCACCGCGGCAGAGTCCCAAACCGCTTCTCAGGACTGCGGTTTGGCAAGCGCGCCAAGCAGTATGTCGATCGCGCGCTCGCCAGCATCGTTCTTCAAGAACTGCTCCACCGCCTTGAACATGACGGAGCGATGGATCGCCCATCCATTCTGCTGCTCGACAACTGCATTCTGCATCGCCAACGAAAGCGAGTGCGCCGCATCCACATAGAGCATGCCGATCGCGACGCTCGTTGATGCGCCGCTGAGCGACAGATCATCCAAAGCGGAACCAAACCGGTCACGAACCCGTGAGTTTGCGGGCGGATTTGATATTTGATCTCCGTTGTCGTTCGCACCCATCGCGTTCAGCTCCTTCAGCAAGAAGAAATCTATCGTGAAAGGAGAATAGACATACGAAATTTTCAAGTAAATAACTATTTCGTTGCGGATTCTCTCATATCGAAGACTCACCTTGATTGATCGTATTGAGAGGTCCTGAGGGAATTACACGCACAATACTCTCGATGGATGCTCGCATCTTCGGTGAGAGCCGCACCCGATATCGTGCGATGCCGTTCTCTGCATCATCACAATTGATCTGCGCCGCCGTCTCTTAGCGTCGGGATGGCGCGCTCCTGCGGCGGGCGGTCGCCGGCGATTGGGACAGCGGGAAGGAAACCCTCTTGAGCGCGTCCGCCATGCGCCGGCCAATGCCCGACGCAGAATTCCGGCCTTTGGCCGAATCGCTTGTTCCCGCCGAACGATCCAACAAAGAAGACAATGCCCTGCTCTTTGAGCACGAACGACTCAGTCGCATTCATATCATCGCGACTCATATTTGGAACACACATCGCGATTATCTGAACGCTTTGAGCCTAAGATGGCTGCGAGGAAATATCGCGGAAGCCGAAGACGCCGTGGCCGACGTTATCTACAAGGCCAGTGTCAAACTTGCTTTTGCAAAGATCGATCTGGTCAACGAACGCGCCTGGTTGACGCGCATCCTGCACAATCGCTGCATGGATCGTCACCGCAGCCATTCTCGGGAGCATCCCCTCCACAGTTCCGAGGACCACGAGCAGGGAAGCGGTGAAGCGCGCGCGCAGACCCAGCCGTCCGGCGAGGATCTGATGCTCAATGCCGAGCTTGGTCAGATGATCGAGCGCGCGCTTGCGGAACTTCCGCCGGCGCTGCGCCATCCGGCGATCATGCGGCTCAGAAATGATGAGTCCTACGCGCAGATTGCCCAATCGTTGCAGATCACCCAGGCGAACGCGCGCAAGCGAATCCAGCTGGCAAGGCAGATGCTGCAGGAACGTCTGAGCACCTACCTGAACGGCCAGTCCCCCGTTCCGCTCGGAACGCATTCAAAATGACAAAATGAAGCCTCTCTTCGCCGATGCCTGTACGATCCAGGCAGCACTGCGGCGCGTCCGGTCGCGATTTCCGCCATGGCCGAAGATGAAATCACCGAGGGCGTGAATCGCGCGCGTGACGGGGCATCCGGGCCGGTGGGGTTGGCCGGGACGCCTCCCTGCTATTCCGGAACCGGCACGTCAAATCCGTTCAAGGTCACGGAGACGAGGCAATAGAGTCCGACCAGATAGATCAGCTCGGCCGCGCTTGCCTCGCCGAAAGTCGCCACCGCCTGGCGCCAGCTCAGCTCGGTCAGGCCGCCGCCGTCCACCAGGGCAGACGCGATATCATAGGCGATCGCCTGCTCGCGCGTCAGATCGCTCGGCCGCTGTCCCGCGACGATGGTCGCGATCGTATCGTCCGGCAGGCCACGCAGCTCGGCGGCAAGGACATGCGCGTAAAGCTCGTAGGCCGCATGGAATTTCGTCCCTGTCACCAGGATCGCCACCTCGCGCACGGCGCGCGGCAATGTGGGCGAGAAGGAGAGCGCCTTTACCAGCTCCCAGACCGGGCCGCCGAGCTTCGGCCAGCGCAGCCAGGGGTTCCATGGGCCGATCAGCGCGCCGTCCGGCGCGATCGCCTTGAAGCCTCGGAAATTCTGCTCGATGCCCTTGCGCATGTCTTCGTACAAGGGGCGCTGCTCTTCGGTGAGCGCGGCGGGCGGAATGAGCGGCAGACGCATGGGAACCTCCGCAAGGTGGCGGGACGGCGCCACCGCGGCGCTTCCCTTTGGGCTTCCCCCCGGGGCTTTGCGGACCGCTCCGCGCCGGGGTTCCCGCGAACATGTTCGGGGCACCCCGATTCCCCAGAAGCCATATTGATCTAGCCCTTGCCTTCTGCCATGCCCGGTCCGTCCGGAAGTGTGTCACGCGCGAGATAGTTTGTTTGTGACGGGAACGCAAAGGAAACGCCGGCCGCCTTCACGATCTCCAGGATCAGGAAGTTGAGCTCCTCGCGCACCTCCGCGAAATCGGCAACCCGTGTCACATCGAGATAGGCGAAGATCTCGAGATTGACGGAAAAATCGCCGAATCCCACAAGACGCACCCGACCCCCCTCATCGATCACCCGGGGATGGCGGGCGAGCATCCCGAGAATGCCGGCCTCGATCTCCTTGAGCTGCCGTGCGGTCGTCTCGTAGCGGAATCCGAGGATCGGATTGAACAGGAACTTGCGGCGGCGGGCGACGTTGATGATCCGGATCTGAGCCATCTCGGCATTCGGGATGGTGACCAGCACGTCATCGACGCGACGGATCTTGGTCGTTCTGAGGCCGATCTCCTCCACCGCCCCCATCTCCTCGCCGATCTGGCAATAATCGCCGACATGGACGGGACGGTCGGCGAACAGCGTCAGCCCGCCAATCAGGTTCTCCAGGGTGGGGCGCACCGCGAGCGCGACCGCGAGGCCGCCGATTCCGAGGCCGGCGAGCAGCGGACCGAGGGGAACGCCGATGAAATCGGCAATGAAGAACATCGCGAAGAGGACGACGGCGATATTGATCAGAGTTCCGACGACATTGATGAGCTGGCCGTCGATGCTGGTGCTGCGCACGCCCAGGGACGCGATCATCCCATCCTGGGCGCGGCGGATCGCCGCGACCGCGAGCCAGGCGATGCTGACGTAGAATACCAGGTTCACAAGCGTGATCAGGGTTTCCAGCGTGTCGCCCCAGATTTTCAGGCCGTAGAAGGAGAGAAGGAGCATCACGGCGCCGATCGCGCAGGTCGCGACGGGCGCGAGGATCTGGCCGTAGCGCCGGATCACCCGGGTTTCACGATTGTCATGACGAATCCCCCAGAGCGCGATCCGGACCATGACGGCGAGCGAGACGAGCGCGAGCAGGACAAGCCCGATCCACTGCCAGACGGCCTGGCCCAGCACCGGCTGCAACAAGGGAGGCGGAAGCGCCCGGATCAGCGATCGGGGAATGAGCGGTCCGGGAGAATAGCTCCATGCGTCGACAGGCGTGAGATATTCGCCGCCATGGCCGATCTCCTGCTTCGTGGCCTGGTAAAGCCTGCCGGCCATCCCTTCCGTTCCGTTCGAGAAGACGAAATCACCGGCGCGTGGCCCGCTCGGGATCTTCATGAGGACGATCGGCGTTCCTGGCACGCGCCACTGGGCGATATGGTCTCGCCGGACCTCGGCGAGGCCAGGCGCGTTGGCCAATCTGCCCTGCGGAAGTTTCTCGAGCACGAAGGCCAGCTCGGCGGCAGAGGTCACGGCTGCCATGGTCTGGCGCGGTGACGGCAAGTTCCCGATGTCGAATGTCGCGATCATTCTGAGCACGGCGGGGCGCTGCTTCCAGGTCAGGCCGTGCGCCAAGAGATCCTTGAAGGCGCTCTCGGTGTTGGTGCGCAACGCGGCGATCGTTGCGCGCGGGCTCGAGAGATCCGGCATGGAGAGCAGGAACGGCTGGTCCTTCGCTCGATCGGCGGCTCTCGCAGGCCCGGGCACGGCAAGCCAGGCGAGGATCGAAGCGGCCAGCAGGTGAAGGATGTTACGCCTCATGAACGCCCTGCGGACAAGTGTCGCATTTGAATCCGCAAGCCTAAATCAATACAGGATCCAAAGGATATTCACGATCCACCCGCTGGTGCCGCCCGGCCTTGACGGTGCCACACCACGCCGGCATGAGAAAGCCTGCGGAGGTGGTGCAATCCGGGTGATTTGCCTTGGCATCGTGCGGGGCGCCATATGGGAAATTTGCGCCATCCGGTGGCGGGCGCATAGGCATCGTCTCGCGTTCCAGTCTCTCGAGACTGGATCGATACGGAGAGGAGCAAGATCGATGATTGTCCGGCTCACGGCATCTGCAGCCCTTGCCATGGTTCTCTCTCTGCCGATTGTCATCGGGGCGGGTGGCGCGCGCGCCGATGAAGCGGCCGCCAATGCCTGCGCGGCGCAGTTGCCGAAGGATGCGCAGGCGATCTTCGATGCGACCCTTCCCCAGCTCACGGCGAATGCCGACCTGCGCTCGCTGGTGACAGCCAATACCCGAAAGCTCGCCATGGCCGGCACCATCAATCGCGGCAGCGCCCGCCAATCGGCGGTCGCGGCGGGAAAATGCCTTCAGCTCGTGGGTGGATGAGCACTGCGCCGGCGCCGGCCGACCAGCGGACGAAAAAATTCGTTCTTTTTCGAATTCCGTCGCAAATTGAACAATTGAGTAGAGTGTACGGCGCCGAATGAAAGTCAAGATCGGCCATGCCGAGTGAATATCTCCTTGCCGCCCCGGTACTCGGAATCGTCTGGCCCTCTCTGGCCGTGGCGCTCTGGTGGGGCGCAGTGAGCGCCATCGTCAAGCCTCTCCTGGATGAGAAGACCCCCTGCGCCGACGGAAACGAAACTCCAACGCCGTGAGGACACTCAGAGGTTCTGCGCAGCCTGGCCCTTTGTCGTCTCGAGCGGGCCGCGCCCCATGCGTGCCTTTGCCGCCCTGATCACCCCGCGCGCCCAGCTCTGCTGATGCGGGTCCACGTAATGAAAGAGGGCCGTTGCGCGCAACCTGTCGCGGTCGCAGGCCTCGTTGGCGTGGATCGACCGATAGCCCCAGAAGAAATAAATGCTTCCCGGCCGCAACCTGATCCGCACCATGCCAAAGCGGTTTCTTCGCGCGGCCGCGCGGAGGAATGCTTGAGAAAACGGGTTGTCAATCGCGATCTTGTCCAGCATGTTCCCAAGATACGAGGATCGTATCGCCCTCGCATTGGGCAGAAGGACGAGATCTCCCGACATCCCCGTTTCCGGAATCGCGATGGGAATAAGCGCGGTCAGGATATACGAATCGTAGTGGAACCGGTTGGAATGACGCTGTCCGCTCAAACCGTGGAGACATCTCAGCACCTGATAGAAATCCGGCTGCGGTGCGCGTCTGCCCGTCCCCAGCTCATAGATCCGCCGGCAGAGGCTCCTGAACTCGGCCGAACGCGGAAGCTCGCTCAGCACAGTCCCACGTACGGCATCCGCGCCCGCGAGCCCGACATATTCTCCGCCCGCCGCGCGCACCCGGAATTCCGCGAACGCACGAAGTGACGCAAGCTCCTCATCGGAAAGATAATTCTCGATCGCGCCGTACCCACGCTGATCGATTTCTTTTGTGATGCGAGCGATGTCCTGCTCGACGGTGGCGCTCTTCCAGCCCCCGTGCATGCTTGGCCTCCACTGCGGGACCGCCACAGACGCGGCTTACGCCCGTCTGCTTTCCAAGTCGGACGAAAGAGTCTCGGATGGTATCGCGGCTATCCTGACAGTGCTTGCGGGTTCGGTCCAGTGCCGTCCCCCCGCGCGATCGTCAGAAGTCCGAGAGCGGAATGGGTAAGCGTGAAGGAGCGCATCCCGCTCTCGCCATTTGTTTGCCCGCGTGATTCACGCCTCCGGCGACGCCACCTTTGGCGATCGCGTTTTAGACGCCGAGTTTCTTGAACCACGTTCCGATCGCGATGAAGACGATCAAGCCGATCACGAGATAAGCCATGGATGTTTCCCTTCCCTTCGCTATCCCGGAAAGGGCAGGATCGAACGAGAGCCGATTTCCGGGATCCGTTCTTGATTTTTGCTAAGTCTTTGATTTCATGGCGCGTCCGGGAAGATTCGCGTTCCCGACCCTCGGATCCGTGGTCCCAGAGGCACCATCTCCGTCTGTTTCCGCTGCCCTCCGCACAGCTCCGTAAAAGGGTTGTAAATCAAGCCTTGAGCCTGCATTCCGCTTCCGCTCGCCTACGCATCTTTTGCCCTGTCAATGTCCTGTTCTGGGTTGCCGACAGGACGTTGTCGTCGTGGCACCCGGATGTGACCGCTGCATCAATGAGTTAACGGCTCCGTCATCGGGTTGATGCAACAATCAGGCTATCACCAAACCGCCGGTCAAGATCATGAAGAGCACTGTGGAATCGGCATGGCGGCAACGCGCTGCTGGTCAGCGTCATGTCAACCGCGACAAAGACTGCCTCGGGCTCGCGCCGATCGTGAACCCGACCGGCATGGCCTGGGTCTTCGACGATCGCCCGCGCGGGATTGATCCGCGGACGAAAAAAGCGCCGGTCGAGTCGCACGGTGATAATTGGCGCGCCTGCGAGCCATTCGCCCGCGATGCCCGTACCGAGGCCAGGTGCCTCAAGGGGGGGGACGTGAGAGGCGGCAAGGACCTCGCGGCGGAGAAGGAAGCCAAGGCTGAACGGAAGAAGAGGGCGATTCTCGACCGGCTTGTCCAGGACTGCGAGAAGACACTTGAGCGCCGGCCCAGACTGCGCGGTGGCGCCGGCACGCTCTCAGAGACTGTTTGAGAATGCGACTGTGGTGGTCGTCCGGCGCCTGCGGCGCCCCCAACTTGGAACGAACCGACTCATCACAGCGCATTCTCAAACAGTCTCTCAGCCCGCTATGGGGCCCAAGAAGCAGTCCAGGTGCGACTCACGCTCGCTGCCATCAATGCGACGGAAAAGGCGGCCGGAGATCTCGGAGAAGCCGACATTCGCCGGCCGCGCTCGATGCACGGGGTCAGCAACCTGCGGACCCGATTGGGAACGCTATCACGCTTTTTTGATTGGTGTCACGACGCAGGCGACGTCCCGGCCAATCCTTGCGCCCAGATTTTCCGAGCCCGCAGGCCAAAGACCCCTCCCCAATGCGCGCACTATCTGACATTGCCCGCGCTCGCGCGGCTCTGGAAGGTGGACGCCAAGGCTGAGCCAATCTGGTGCGATCTCGCCCGATTCCTGATTGCCGTCCCATGCCGGCGAGGCGATGCCGTTCGGCTTGAGCGGTCTCACCTGGATTTGACAGCGGCTGAGTGGCGCCAGCCGCGCCAGATGACGAAGAACCGTGAGCCCCGCCGGCTGCACCTGCGCGCCTTGGCGCTGGAAGTTCTCAATGCGCGGCGGGAGGCGCTCGCCACGGCTCATCAGGCAATGGGCGACCGCGCGAACCAGCATAGTGTCCGGATCGACGACCTGTGGCGTATCTGCTTTGTGTGGAACGAAGGCGCCCATGAGGTGGAGATATGTCGACCCTCACTGAGGAGACCGTGATGCCGCGCTTTCATACTCACCCCGGCGAGGTACTCCGTGAGGAGTTCATCAAGCCGCTCGGGCTCAGCGCCAATGCGTTGGCCCTGGCGCTGCATGTGCCAGCCACCCGGATCGGGAACATCCTCTGCGCCGAGAAGCCGCGCGCCGTATCGGCCGATACCGCGATCCGGCTTGGCCGCTATTTCGGCACCACGCCCGAGTTCTGGCTCAACCTCCAGGCCGCCTGCGACCTTTCGGTCACACTGGCTGCACGCGGCCCGGAGATCACGCGTGACGTGCACCCGCGGAACGTCCGGCGCTCGACAGATCAGATCGCATCGCCAGCAGACTCGGCGTGCGGCTCGTCGGCTTACCAGAAAGCACTCTGACCATGCCCAAATCACCCGTGCTCAGGCCCCGCAACCCCCTCGCCAAAGCATTGCGCGATCCGCGCTACCGCCAGCGCATCGTGAAGGCACAGAAGGGTCCCGGAAGCTACCGCCGCCATGCACGGCAAGACCTTGCGCCCGGCAAGCGAGAACAGGGGGTCGAGGAGTGAGCAGTCTTTGAGACCGCGTTCTTATCGCCGGCACCAGGCGACACGCCACATGGTCAGGCGGCTGAGCGAAGACCGCAACCAGCACTACGGCGATCTGGGCTGCCCCTGCTGGCATGATCCGAAGGCGATGGCGCGATTCCGGGAGCAGCCGAAAGTATGCAGTTGCCCAGGCTGCAGCAATCCTCGGCGGTGGGAGAAAGGCACCGGGCGCCTGACCATTCAGGAACGTCGTTTCGTCTCTGAAGCATGAAGGAACGGCCCCGGCAGGTTGGCGACACCCCGGGGCCTGATCGACCAGGAGAATGTCAGTACCCCTGGATCCCTGCGCTGAAAGGGATCTGCGTGCCACCAGAAGTTTTATTGCAGAAACGTGATCGAGCCGGCCAAACCCTTGTGGATGCTATAAAATTCCTTTTCCCCGGATGAAGATTCGGCCGCTTGTGTGCCGGCAACCCTGCAAGAGTGGGGCTGGGGTTTTCTCCGGGAGCAAGGAACGCCTCCGGATTTTCTTTGCTTCCCGGTCGATGGCGGTGCCCGCAAAGTGTGGCCCGATGCAAACGCAACAGCTCAGAGAATGAGGGTTCTGGAATCGTGCTGCCGGAACATTGCCGCTCTGTGGCCGACAATTGCGCCGGGCATGGAAGGCTGATCTCAGGCTTAGAGCCAATGGCAGAGGCCAGCGCATTGATGATTTTCTAGACTCGTCGCTTTCTTTTCGTGCACGTGCGATCCGCGGTGGTCGCCGCTTTTTCCCGGAAAAATGAGCCCTATCGGAGGCGGGGCAACCGCCGCAAGAAGCCGGTGAAAGCGATGCCCAAAGACTCTTTGCAGCCCTGAGCGGAAGGAGAAGACCGTGTGCGTGCTGCCACACAAGCAGTCCGCGCCCAGGCCCATCCTGAAGAAGTGCGACAAGTCGGAAACTGGACTGGCCGACTCTACGCTGATCGGCTCTCAAAAATTCTATACTATACGATATCGAAATGGTTCCGATTTTGTTCGTAAGGGACTGACACGCGCCGCAGGTCGTTCCCCGGCCCAGCGCCTGTCGCACTCTCCGTTTCTCGACCATCGCAGCTGTCCCTCGCAGCCTGCGGCGCACGTCCTTCTCAACCGCTGAGGCGGCTTGGGTCGTGCCTGGGAAGCACTTCGATGCAGCTTATGGAGCTCCGGCATCAGGGTGTGCGGCCGTGGATCCACGCCCTTCCACCCCCGGCTGCGGGCGCCCCCCTGGCGTTCGCAGCCTTCGCCGGCGAGGGGCGCGTGGGCCCGCTTTGGCGGGAACGGGCTCCTCGGCATTGCCGATCGCTGCGGAACCCTGATCCGACTCAGCTCCAGGCCGATCCCCAGGGCAGCACGGGCGCTCCGAGAAAGGCGGCCTCTCTTTTCTCGGACATTGCGTTTGCAATCCGACGCCAAAAATAGCATGGTCGCGAACCGGCACTTTTCGGGCTGGGTAGCTTGTACTTGTTCCCGCGACACTGTCGCCTCCGGCGCGTCCTCACTTTGGAAAGCATTTCGGCTCGCATGTCGCGGGCTGCCGGGCGCATGGAGACATGCGATGGTGCAAGGCACGGTCAAATGGTTCAATCCCGTGAAGGGCTAGGGCTTCATCCAGCCGGATGACGGCTCGAAGGATGTCTTCGTCCACATCTCGGCGGTCGAGCGCGCCGGACTCGGCACCCTTACCGAGGGCCAGAAGATCAGCTTCGATGTCGAGCGCGGCCAGCAGGGCAAGCTCGCGGCAACCAACCTCAAAACCGCTTGAGCCGCAGGCGCGATGGCATGGCTGGCAACGAGGCGCCAGCAAGAACATCTCGTCCAAGATCGGCACCATGATCCCGATGGTGAAATTTCGCCTTCGGTCCGACTGTCCCCGGCCAACCGCCCGATAGCCGCTCAACCCGGTTCGTCGCTGACGCTCCAGCCCTTCACACGCAAGCGCCGCGTCGGCCGCAAGTCGGGCGCCCGATCGGTGCCGAGGCCCATTCTGGGTCGCAATTCCCGATAGCGCACTTCTCAACAACGGCTCATACTTCTTTTCGGCACGGGAAGGAATCGTCCACGATGTCGCTGGCCCGAAGGGCTGAGACGGCCGCCGTTCGTGCTGGCTTTGGAATATTGCGGAAACTTGGCCCCGCGATGGCATCCGATTTCGGCGGCGGGGTGACACGGGCATTCGGGCCATTGCTGGCTGTCTCGCGTGTCGCCGACGCCAACCTGCGCCGCGCGATGCCGGAACTGGATGCCGCTGCGCGCCGCCGGATCATCCGCGGCGTGTGGGAAAATCTCGGCCGCGTCGTGGGGGAGCTGCCGCACCTGCCGGTGCTGAACCGCACCCCTTGCGGACCCGGGTGGGAGATCGAGGGCGAGCACATTTTGCACGCTCAGACAGTGCGGGGTGGCCCGGCAATTTTCTTCACCGGCCATCTTGGAAACTGGGAAATCGCACCGGCGGTCGCGGCTGCGCTGGGCGTGCCCGTCGCGCCGATGTACAGGCCGGCGTCCAATCCGGCGGTCGATCGCATCATCTGCGATTTGCGCCGAAAAGCATTGGGCGACAGCATTCCAATGTTCACCAAAGGCGCGGCCGGGGCACGTAGCGCGCTGGCGCATCTTGGTCGTGGCGGCTGCCTGGGCCTCGTGGTTGACCAGAAGCAGAACGACGGGATCGCCGTGGATTTCTTCGGTCGGAAGGCGATGACGGCTCCGGCGCTGGCCGCGCTGGCATTGCGGTTCCGCTGCCCCGTGATCCCGTTCTATGCACAGCGCGTGGGCTCGGCACGGCTGCGCATCGTCTGCGAGGAGCCGCTTACACTCCCCGACAGCGGCGACCGGCATGCTGATATTGCCGCATTGATGCGCGCGGTGAATGCGGCATTGGAACGTTGGATCTGGGCGAATCCTGAATCCTGGCTTTGGTTGCACCGGCGCTGGCCGAAATCCGGCTGAAGGCAAAGATCGTCCGGGGCTACCCGCAGTCAGCGCATGAGCGCGCTGCGGCCGGGGAAATGCAGCTCTTTGACATCTTGGGCTGCGAGCGATCGCCGAGATATCGGTGTTTATCCGTAACGTTTCCAAGCGGACCATTGACCCGGGTGCCGAGTGGCCAGTTCCCGATCAACCCGTGCCAGCATGACGGAGACACCACGCAGCTCTGCAAGCGGGTGACCGTACTGCACGGCCTCGCCGAAACTTTGGATGTGCTGTCGCAGGACCAGAAAATCGAGCGGCACGCTCTCGCTTTCGCGGCGAATGCAATGCGCAATGCCGCCATGAAAATCGGGGGTATCGCCGCGGCCGGAATGGACCCTGGGGCCAACTGCCGAGGGGGACCGCCCTCCGGCGGCTGATCGACCAATCGTCAGAGTGGGGGAAGCTGCCATGAGGCGGCGGCCCTAGAGCTATCCCGCTATCAGGCGTATGGCGGACCGAATTGGTTCAGCGTTTGGGTGCAGAGCGCTCATTAACCACCTACTCCTTGACCAGCAACATTCTATTGATTTGTTGTTAATTCAATGAAATCTGAATCTGAGCTGCGTTGACTCAAATCGTTCCGCAAGGTTTTGTTCCGAAAGAGGCAGTCGGGCTCTTTGTAATTCGTGCTGCCTCTTTGGAGGGAAAGTCTATGTTTACAACTCAGAAAGAATTTAATGAATGGTTGAAACGTAAAGTTGAAGAATGGAAAGCACTGGCTGAGCAACTAGAAAAAGAAAGGGGCCAAGATCGCTTTTCAGAGCAAGTGCGTGGATGGATTAAAGAGGTCGAAGACTTCCACATCCTTTCTTGAGCCTCATCCCATCCAATCCTGGCTGACCCGCTTACGTCCTATCCGGCTTGGACTGAGCCAGCATCAGGCCGGGTTCGGGCACCGGCGGCTTGCGCATCAGCACAAAGCCGGACGCTATCGAGATAGCGCACCAGATGCTCAGCCGTGATCTGAGCCATCAGCTCATCGGCGTGGTGAAAAAGACGTCGGCTATCCCGCCTGAGACCATAGGCGAGGCTATAGGCGAACTCCTGCGGGGTCGCGGGCTTGAGATGTTCCAGATCGTTTTGCATGCGGAGAGTGTGCCGATCGGATAGGAACAAATCAAGAACTTTGTGCAATAAGCGTGCGCTCGCCACCAACCCAGGAAAGGGCGAAAATGACTCCGATGCCTCACTCGTTAGACGGATTCTGCGTTTAGTTTGCTGACACAGTGCTGAGAATATCAAATTTGGGATGACTGGTCTTGGGGCTAAGATATTGATTTGATTGGCGCGCCCGGAGAGATTCGAACTCCCAACCCCCAGATCCGTAGTCTGGTGCTCTATCCAATTGAGCTACGGGCGCCAGCGGCGGGGTCTAGCCGATGCCCCGGCCGGCGGCAAGGTCGCCGGAGCGACCGATCCCGGTTAGCCCATGCCCGCCTGACGCCGTTTCTGGAGATTGTCGAAATAGACCACGAAGGCGATCAGCAGCCCTTCGATCACCATCTGCCAGAAGGAATTGATCCCGAGCAGATTGGCCCCGTTGCCGATGGTCGTGAAAAGCAGCGAGCCGATGAAGCAGCCCAGAATCGTCCCTCGGCCGCCGAACAGGCTCGCCCCGCCGACCACGGCCGCGGCGATCGCCTGCAGCTCCGAGCCGGTTGCGGCCGTCGGGCTGCCCATCGAGAGCCGGGCAACAAGCAGCAGGCCGGAGATGGTCGCGAACAAGGCCGCCAGCGCATAGGCGATCGTCGTCACATGGATCACCCGAATCCCGACTCGCCGCGCCGCCTCGGCATTGCTGCCGATCGCGTACATGTATCGTCCGAGCCGCGTATAGGCGAGCAGGAAGTGCGCGCAAATCCCGATCACGGCCATCAGCAGGAAGAGCGTCGGCACATGCGCCACGGAAGAGAGCGAGAAGGCTTGCAGTCCTGCAGGCATTCCCGAAATCGTCATCCCTCCGGAAAGCAGCAGCGCCAGGCCCCGATAACCCTGCAGGCCGGCGAGCGTGACGATGAAGGGCGGAATGCCGAGCCGGTCGATCGCCCAACCATTGACGATTCCGATCACGATCCCCATCACCAGGGTCAGGACGAAGGCTACCAGCAAGCCCTGTCCCGCATTCGCGATCAGCATGCTGAAGACGACGCCGCTCAGCCCGGCGACCGAGCCCACCGAAAGATCGATCCCGGCAAGGATGATCGGGAAGAGAGAGCCGAAAGCGAGGATCGCGTCGATCGAGACCTGGCGCAGGATGTTGATGATATTGCCCTCGGTCCAGAAATAGGGCGACACGATCGCAAGCAGCACCCAGACCAGAACCGTCAGCGCAAGCACATAGGTCTCGAGCGGCAGCCGATGCCTGAGCTCGGCCAGGAACGTTCCTTGAGCCTCTTCCTCCACCGGTCTCGTCAAGGTGCCCTGGCTCATCCCTCGTTCATCTCCGCAGGAAGCTTCACATCCGATCCCCGCTTGCCGCGCGCGGGAACGGGCCCCACCCGCTCCCGCGTCGCCAGCGCTGATCTTATGTCCTACTGCATGTCCTACTGGGCGCCGAGGAACGGCGACAGCACGTATTTGCCCGGATCGAGCAGGCCCACCATTTGCGGGCTGTCCATATTGTCCTTGGTGACCACGCTCACTCCGCTATCGACATATTTCGGAAAGACGACGCCGTGCGCGGCGGCAAGCGCGTACCAAACGCCGGCATAGCCCATCATGTACGGGTTCTGAACGATCAGCGCGTCGATGATGCCGGTGCGCACGAACTTGATCTCCGTATCGGAGGTGTCGAACGCAACCAGGCATACCTTGCCGCCGAGCCCTTTCTCGGAGAGCGCCGTGCCCGCGCCGTCACCCTCGAGCTCGTTGTCGGCGAACATCGCGACGAGATCGGGATGCCGCGTCAAGAGATCCTCCGAGTCCGCAAGCGCCCGGTCGGCCATGTTGTTGCCGACGCGATGCTCGACGATCGTGAGGCCTGGATATTTCTTGAGCTCCTCGACGAACCCCTTGTCGCGGTCGTTCAGGGACTGCGCGCCGGCCAGTGCCGTGAGATAGGCCACCTTGCCCGAAGCGCTCCCCGTCCGCGCCTTGACGCAGCGCGCGATCTCGTCGGCCGCCTTCTGTCCGCCGGTCTCGTTGTTGGTGGCGAGGAAGGTCACGTACTGGTCGGTATTGGCGTTGGAATCGATCACGATCACGGGGATTCCCGCCTTGGTCGCCGCGGCGATCGGCTCGGCGAGCGCCTGGGCATTGGTCGCCGCGATCACGATGCCGGCGGGCTTGGCCGAGATCGCGTTCTCCATGATCGAGACCTCGCCCGCCGCATCGAGCTCGCTCGGCGCGCCGAGCGTGGCGATCTGCACGCCAAGCACCTTGGCGGCCGCGCGCGCGCCGTCGAACACCGTCGCCCAATATTGCGACGTCGTCGCCTTGACGATCACGTCGATTTTTGTTTTCGAGAAATCCTGGGCCCTGGCCTGCATCCCCGCCTGGGCCATCGTGCAGCCGAACGCGGCAGCCGCGATCAGCAGGATTTTTCTCATCTGTACCTCCCTCCTTTGCCTGGCCGCTCCGGCCGGCTGTGAAACCCGTCCGGCGGCCGCTGCTCAATTGGCGGCTTCCGTGAACCCTGTCATGTATTTGATCAGCTCCTGCTGTGTCGTCTCCTTGGCATTGGTAACGTGAACGATCCGTCCCCGATACATCACCGAGACCCGGTCCGCGACCTCGAGAATCTCGATCAGGTTGTGGCCGATATAGATCACTCCGGCCCCTTCGGCGGCGAGGCGGCGGGCAAGCCCGATCACGTGCTCGCGCTCCATCACCGCGAGCGCGGCGGTCGGCTCGTCCATGATCACGACCTTGGCCTGCCAGTAGAGCGCGCGGGCGATCGAGACCGCCTGCCGCTGCCCCCCCGAAAGCCGCGAGACGGTCCGCGCCTTGCGCGGAATGCGGCTCTCGATCCGCGCGAGCAGCGCGTCCGTCTCGTTCTTGATGCGTGTCTTGTCGATCACCGGAATGAGGCCGAGGAACCGCCGCACCGGCTCGCGGCCGAGAAAGATATTGGCGCCCACCGAAAGCTCATCGGCGAGCGCGAGATCCTGATAGACGGTCTCGACCCCGAGCTCGCGTGCCTTGCCAGGGGTCTCAAGCCGGACCGGCCGTCCTTCCAGCCGGATTTCCCCGGCATCCGGGCGATAGACCCCGGCAATATGCTTGATCAGGGTGGATTTGCCCGCCCCATTGTCGCCCACCACCGCCAGGACCTCGCCTGCGCTGAGCGCGAGATCGACCCCGTGGAGCACATCCACGGGCCCGAAACTCTTGACCAGTCCTTCCACTTCCAGAAGGGCTGCCACCCGACGTTTCTCCCCCCAAGTTTTGGCCGAGAGTAGAGGCCCAGCTTCGGCCCGCCGTCAACCGGCCGCATTCACGATTTCCCTCACGCCATCAAAGCGACTTCGCGGCCGCCATGATCTCGGCGGCATGGCCGTCCACCTTGACCTTCCGCCATACCCGCGCGATCCGCCCGTCACGGTCGATTAGGAACGTGCTCCGCTCGATTCCCATGTATTTGCGGCCATACATCGATTTCTCGACCCAGGCGCCATAGGCTTCCGCCGCCTTGCCCTCGACATCGGAGGCCAGCGGAAAGCTGAGCTTGTATTTCGCGGCGAAGGCCTCGATCGGCTTCATCGGGTCGCGCGAGACGCCGATCACCGCAATCCCGATCTTGCCGAGCGCCGGCAGGGCTTCCTCGAAGGCGCAGGCCTCGCGCGTGCAGCCGGGTGTGTCCGCTTTCGGATAGAAATAAAGAACGAACGGCTTGCCCTTCATGGCGCCGAGGCTCACGTTTCGTCCGCCGCTCGCGGGCAGCGTGAAATCGGGCGCCCGATCCCCTTCGCCAAGGCTCATGTGTTTCGCTCCTCAATCGAACTCTCGGTGACCGGCCCCACATGCCGCTCGAACAGAAGGCGCACGGCGCGGCCCTGCTCCTCCAGGGTGGCCAGCAGCCCGGCCACGTCAAGCACCGCTTCTCCGCTCGCCCGCACGGCATGGAGAAGAGCCGTCGCCACCGCCTCGGGCAGCGCCGGCGGCGGTGGCGCGCGGCCGACCGCAACGCGCAGGAGACCCACCACGGTGCGATAGAGAAGTTCCGCGCGCAAAAGCAGCGCCGCCTCCTCGCGGCTCAGCACACCGGCCGTCTCGAGCCCGGCAAGCGCAAGGCGCGTTGTCGTGTTCCAGAGGTGCGGCCGCGTCGGCGCATGAATGAGCTGCAGCACCTGGGCGATGAACTCCACCTCCATCAGTCCGCCCGGCCGGAGCTTCAGGTCCCACGGGCTCGCCGCAGGCAGCTCGCGCGCCACGCGCGCCCGCATCGCGGCCGCATCGGCGCGGATCCGCTCCGGCGGGCCCGCCTCTTCGAGCGCCTTCCGGATCGCCGCCGCAACCTCGGTGCGGAATTCGCGCGACCCTGCGACCACGCGGGCCCGCGTCAGCGCCATCCGCTCCCAGGTCCAGGCATCGCTCGCATGATAGCGGCGAAAACTGGCGAGCGAGACGGCGACAGGCCCCTTATTGCCCGAAGGGCGGAGCCGCATGTCCACCGCGAAGGCGGGCCCCTCCGCGCCCGGCGCGGAGAGCGCTGCGATGAAGGCATGAACCGCGCGGATGAACCATTCGCTCGCCGGCAGCCGGCGCGCGCCGCGGCTCTCGCTCACCTCCGCCGGATGATCATAGATCAGCATCAGGTCGAGGTCGGAGCCCGCCATCATCTCGCGCCCGCCTCCCTTGCCGAGCATCATCACCGCCATCCGCCCCCGCTTCACGCGGCCATAGCGGCGGGCGAAATCGGCGAGCAGGCGCGGCAGCAACGCCTGCAGGGTGACATCGGCCAGCGCGGTGCGGGCGAGGCCGGCTTCATCGGCATTTGCCCGCCCCTCCAGTGTGGCGACCGAAATGCGGAACCCTTCCGTCTGGACGAAGCTCCGGATCTCGGTGAGCGCCTCTTCCAGCCCCTGGACCGGAGCGAGCCGCGCCGTGAGCCCCAAACTGAGCGTGTCGCTCGGCCCCGTGCTTTCCGGGGCGAGCAGCCCCTCCAGTCCGGCCGGGTGGCGGGCGAGATAATCGGCAAGCGGCGCCGCGGCACCGAACACGCCGGCGATCCGCCCAAGCAGCGCCGGATGACGCTGAAAAAGCGAAAGGATCTGCACGCCGGCCGGAAGGCGGGCAAGGAACTCGTCGAACCGCGTGAGGGCCGTGTCCGGATCGCGCTGCCGGGCGAGGGCGGAGAGAAGCTGCGGCAAAAGGCGAAAAAGGAGCTCGCGGGCACGCTCGGAGCGAAGCGCGCGCGGCCGCCCGGTCTGCCAGCCCTGCACCGCGACCGCGACGCGCGCCGGATCGGCGAAGCCGAGCGCGCGAAGCGCCTCGAGCGCGGCCGGTTTCGGTTCGTCCTCCCCGCGCAGGTCGAGCGCCTGCGGCAGCGTCTGCACCTCCCGCACCGGTTCGAACATCTCGCGATAGCGTCCCTCGACCCGCCTCAGATGACCGAGCAGCCGTCGCCCCATGCGCTCCGCATTCTTCCCTCCCATGAAACGAAGGAAGCGCGCCACACCCTCTTCCGTTTCGGGCAGGCTGTGCGTCTGCCGATCCGCCACCATCTGCAATCGATGCTCGACCGTGCGGAGGAAGCGATAGGACGCGGCAAGTTCCTTGGCTGCCCGTGGCGCAAGGATGCCGGCGCGCGTCAGCGACGCGAGCGCGGGCAGAGTCGCCGGCACGCGCAGGCTCGGATCGCGTCCTCCCCAGACGAGTTGCAATGTCTGGGCGACGAACTCGATCTCGCGGATGCCGCCGGCGCCGAGCTTGAGATTATGGCCCGCGAGCCGCGCGAACAGACTCTCCGCAGGCTCTTCCAGCCGGCGCGGCGGCGCGAGGCGCGAATCGATTCGCCGGCGCATCGCGTGGATATCGGCGATCGCCGCGAAATCGAGATGCCGACGCCACACGAAAGGGCGGATCTCTTCGAGGAATTGCGCGCCGAGCATGCGGTCCCCGGCCACCGGGCGCGCTTTGAGCATTGCGGCGCGCTCCCAATTCTGCGCCATGCTCTCGTAATAAGCGAGCGCGGCGGGCAAGGCGACGGCTGGCGGCGTGGCCGCCGGATCGGGACGGAGGCGAAGATCGATACGGAAGACGTAGCCGTTCGCGTCGCGCGCTTCCATCAGCGTCGCCAGATCGCGTGCGAGCCGTGCATGAACGAAGCCGGGTGTCGTGTCGGGGCCGCGTGCCGCCTCGGGGTCGTAGAGCAGAACGAGGTCAATATCGCTCGAGTAGTTGAGCTCGCGCGCGCCGAGCTTGCCCATTCCAAGCACGACGAAGCCCGAGCCGCGATCGGGCACCGCCGGATCCGGCAGCCTGATTTGTCCGCCGCGATGCAGGGCGAGCAGGAGATGGCGCGCGGCGAGCGAGAGTGCCGCTTCCGCGAGATCGGAGAGCGCGCCCGTGACCTGCTCGAGCCGCCAGAGCCCTCCGACATCCGCGATCGCCGTGGCGAGCGCCACTTCGCGCTTGGCCTGTCGCAGCAGGGAAGCAAGCCGCGGCCGCTCCATGGCTGGATCGGAAGCGGTGAGCCGGCCGAGTGCGGCGACGACGACGGTCTCCGGACCGGTCTCGGCGAGCATGCGCAGGCACGCCGCCTCGCGCACGGCAAGGTCCGCGAGATAGGGGCTGTTGCCGCCAAGCGCCCGCAAGAGCGCCTCGCCCTCCGGACGGGCAGCCAGCTGCGCCTCGGCCTGGCCGAGGGCGGCGAAACGCTCGATCAGCCGCTCGGCCGCGCCCTTGTCTGCCGGGAACGGCCAGGCCAGCGGCAGGCGAAAACCACCCTGCATGACGGGCGAGGCTCACCGTGTTGAGACGCCCGGGTCAAGCCGCGGCCCATTGCCTTCACCTGCTCTGCGATATCGTGCTCGGGGGGGCGCTGCTCCTCGTCGCGGCAGGCTCTCTCCTCGCCTGGAAGCTCGCGGAAGGACCGATCAACCTCGCCTTCCTGATCCCGCGCGCGGAGGCCGCCTTCAATGGCGGGCCGGACTCTCCGCATCTGACCATCGGGGCCGCGGCGCTCGGCTGGCAGGGATTCCGCAACGGGGTCGAGAGTCCGCTCGATCTCGTCTTCGCCGATATCGTGCTTCGCGGCGAGAATGGGGCGGGCATGGCCGAGATCCCGGTCGCGGAGGTGTCGCTCTCGGTGCCGCAGCTCCTGATCGGGCGCATCGTCCCCCGCCGGATCATCATCGAGAACCCCAAGGTGCGGGTGCTGCGCAATGCGCAGGGAAGGCTCGCGGTCTCCTTCGGAAGGCGCCGCGAAAGCGTGGCCCCCTCTTCCGCCACCACCAGCCTGCTTCGGGAAATCGTCGCCGCGCTCAATTCTCCCCCGGGCATTTCCCCGGGCATTTCCCCGGGCACTCCCCGGGGCCCGCTCCACAGCGGCGCGAGCGCCCCGGCGCGCCGTTTTCCGGCCCTGAGCCAGCTCCGCATCCTGGCGATCCACGGCGCCGAGCTTTCGGTCGTCGATCAAAAGCTCGGCGCCACCTGGTACGCGCCAACAGCGAGTCTCACGCTTTTCCGAGGCGCCGAAGGCGGCCTCACCGGCAATGGCGAGATCACGGTCGCCGTCAATGGAAGACAAGCCGCGCTTTCGCTTCAGGCGAGCCTGCACAAGCAGAGCGGGCTCGCGGTGGCGGCCAGTCTCTCGCCGATCCGCCCGGCCGAGCTCGCGACGATCCTGCCGAGCCTCGCCCCGCTCGCGGCCGTGAATGCGCCGGTGACGCTCGATGCCGATTTCACGATGGCGAGCGAAGCCGCGCAGCCCGAGCTCCGGCTCCGCGGCGCGCTGGGCGCGGGAGAGGTTTCGTTCGGCGGCGGCACGGTGCCGATCGATGGCGGCGCGCTCGCGCTCACGGCGAGCCCTGAAGCCGCCGCGTTGGACACGCTCATGCTCCATCTGGCCGGACCCAACGGCACGCCGGGCCCGGCGCTGACGGCGAACGGCTCGGCCAGGCGGACGAAAGCTGGCGGCTGGAACGGCACTCTCTCGGTCGGCACGTCGGGCGTGAAGATGGCGGATCTCGCCCGCTACTGGCCCCCCGAGATCTCCAAGGACGGCCGTGCCTGGGTCACCGGCAACATCACCGCCGGAACGGCCGACAAGGCCGATCTCGCGCTCGGCTTTACTGCGGCGGCGGATGGCGGCGATTTCGATATCACGCATATCGACGGCCATGTCGCAGGAAGCGGGCTGACCGTGCATTGGCTGCGCCCGGTCCCGCCGCTGACGGATGGCGCAGCCACGCTCTCGATCACCAGCCCGGATTCCCTCACCATCGCCGTCGCGCACGCGAAGGAAGGCGCGCTCACCGTCACGAGCGGGAATGTGCGCTTCACCGGCCTCTCCGCACGCGAGCAGGACGGGGCGATCGCGGCGCAGATTGCCGGCCCGTTGCCTGCCGTCCTGACCCTGCTCGAAGAGAAGCGGCTCCATCTCCTCGCGCGCCGCAAGCTGCCGTTCACGGATGTGGCAGGCAGCACCGAGACGGCGCTCACCGTCTCCCTGCCTCTCGATGACCGGGTCACCATGGACCAGGTGCGGATGCGTGCCGATGCCACGCTCTCCGCGGTGCACCTCGGCGGGGTCGTCGCCGGGCACGCGCTCGATAACGGAACGCTCCGCCTGACCGCCGACAATGACGGGCTGACGATCGCCGGCAGCGGTGCGGTCGCTGCGATCCCGGCACAATTTTCCTACGCGCTCGATTTTCGTGCCGGGCCGGCGAATGGAATCGCGCAACAGGGAAAGCTGGAGGCGCGGGCAAATGCGAAGGCCCTTGCCGGGCTCGGAATCGGCGGGTTGGACGACGTGCTCACGGGCCCGATCGATCTCACCGCGGATTTCTCCGAGGCGCGGAACGGCGCCGGCACGGCGGCGGTGAAGGCCGGGCTCACGGACGCGGCGCTGACGCTTGCCCCGATCGGCTTGGCCAAGCCGGCGGGAAGCAACGCCGCGGCTCATGCGACGATCACGCTCACGACCAACCGGATCGATGCGATCCCGAGCTTCGGCCTGACGGGGGCCGGCCTCTCGCTCTCCGGCACGGCGAGCTTCGCCGGCGGCCGTCCGATTCTCGTGCGGATCGCGCACGCCACGATCGGCCGGACGGAGGCGGCAGGCTCGGTGCGCTTCCCAAGCGATGGGCAGCCGATGACGATCGTGCTTTCCGGCCCGACACTCGATCTGTCCGCTCGCTTCGCCCATCAGGCGCACAAAGGGGCGGCACGAAGACCGACAGTCACCGCGAAGCCGGCACGCGGACTGCCCTGGACACTCGATGCCACGTTCGGACGAGCGCTGCTCGCCGGGGACCAGCCGCTTTCCCATTGCCGCCTGCACGCCGAGAGCAACGGACTGCGTATCACCACGGCCCGGCTGACCGGCGATCTGGCCTCCGGACGTCCGCTCACGATTGCCATCACGCCCGAAGGCGGCTTCCGCCAGCTCACGATCACGACCGATGACGCCGGCGCGCTGCTCGCCGCGACCGATATCAGCCAAGGCGTGCGCGACGGTTCCCTCTCGATCTCCGCGCGCTATGACGACACCCTGACGGGATCGCCCCTTTCCGGCAATGCCGAGATCGACGATTTCCGTGTCCTGCGGGTGCCTGCCCTCGCCCGTGTCCTGCAGGCCATGACCCTTTATGGACTTGCCGAGACGATCGAGGGGCCGGGCCTCCGGTTTTCGAAGCTGATCGCGCCGTTCGATCTCGCCGGCGATCAGTTGGCGTTCGGTGAGGCGCGGGCATTCAATCCTTCGCTCGGGCTGACGATGACAGGAAGCATCGATCTCGCAACCCGCAGCGCGAATCTCTCAGGCACGATCGTGCCCGCCTATTTCTTCAATTCCCTTCTTGGCCATATTCCCTTGATCGGCCGTCTCTTCAGCCCCGAGAAAGGCGGCGGGGTCTTCGCCGCCGCCTACACGGTCCATGGCCCGCTCGACGATCCCGCCGTGCATGTCAACCCGCTCTCCGCGGTGACACCGGGCTTCCTGCGCGGCCTCTTCTCGGTGTTCAATGAGGAGAAGCGGTGAGAAAGCGGGCGATCGCGCCCTCGTAATCCTTTTCTCGCGCGATTCCGGCGAGCAGCGAAGGCGAGGCCGCGCAGGCGAGCGACCGCGGATCCGCGCCCTCGCGCAACGCCTTGAGAGTGGCGTGAACGGCGGACATCGCGGCCGAGAGCGTGAGATGGGGCTGAAGGGAAACACGCACGCCGTGCGCGGCGAGCGTTGCGCGATCGGCAAGGTCGGGCGGTGCGCCGCCAAGCAGGATCGGCGGCGGAACGGCGGCGGCGATCGCGGCAAGCTCCTCGCGGGTGCGCAGGCCGGCGAAGAAGACGGCATCCGCACCGGCCGCGCGATAGGCCTGCGCACGGGCGATCGCGCCGGCAACACCGGCAAGCGAGACGGTGGTGCGCCCGGCGATGATCAGCGCGGGATCGCCACGCGCGGCGAGCGCGGCACGCACCTTCCCCACCCCTTCCTCGAGGGAGACAAGCTCCGGCTTCGCCTCGCCGAAGCCGCGCGGCAATCTCGTATCCTCGATCGTGACCAGCGCCACTCCGGCATTCTCGAGCTCCTCGATGGCGCGCTGCACATTGAGGGCATTGCCATAGCCATGATCGGCATCGACGATCAGCGGCAGCGCCGCGCCGCGGCAAATCCGATAGGCAAGAGCGGCGAACTCGCTGAGCGTGAGAAGGATGAGATCGGGCGCGGCGAGTACCGCGAGCGAGGCGACCGAGCCCGCAAGCATTCCGGCCTCGAATCCAAGCGATTCGGCGATGCGGGCCGAGGCGGTATCGAACACCGAGGCCGGATGCACGCATTCCTCGCCTGCGAGCACCGTGCGCAGCCGCTCCCGCCGCTCCTGCCACCGCATCCGCGTTCCCCTCCTTGCCCGCCGGACGAAATATCATGCCGAGCCGGGAAGGGGCCGCGAAGAGGGGGAGTGGGCGCGAGAGCGGTGATCGCGCCTTATCGTGCGTCCCATCCTTCCGATGCGCATCCGGGTGAACCATGATAAGCGAGGGTATGGCTGGCGCGCGGAAACGGATCGGCCTTCTCTTCGGCGGACGCTCCGCCGAGCATGACGTCTCCTGCCTCTCCGCCGCCAATATCCTGCGCGCGCTCGATCCTGATCGTTACGATGTTGTTCCAATTGCCATCACCAGGGACGGGCGCTGGCTTCTGGCCGATCGCGGCAACGGCGCTGGCACGGGCGCTTCGTCGCTGGAGATCCCGCGGGACGCGCCGCAAATCGCCCTGATCCCCGGCGGGGGCGGAGCATTGCTGATTCTTGGCGGAGACTCCCGCGCCCCGCAGCCTCTCAGCCTCGATCTCGTTTTCCCGGTGCTCCACGGCCCGAACGGAGAGGACGGGACGATCCAGGGCACGCTGGAGCTCGCCCGCGTCCCCTTCATCGGCTCCGGCGTCATGGGCTCGGCCGCCTCCATGGACAAGGACATCACCAAGCGCCTGCTGCGCGAAAGCGGGGTCCCGGTCGCGCCATTCCTCGTCGCCTCGGCGCAGACCCTCCCCGGCTATCACGAGGCGGCCGAAAGGCTCGGCGCGCGGGATCTCTTCGTGAAGCCCGCCAATATGGGCTCCTCGGTCGGCGTCTCGCGCGCGCGGTCGGAAGAAGAATATCGCCGCGCCTGCGCGCAGGCTTTCCGTTACGATATCAAACTCATCGTCGAGCGAAGCGTGGCCGGAGCGCGGGAGATCGAATGCTCGGTGCTCGAATATCCATCCGGTGAGCTTCGCGCCTCGCCCCCGGGTGAGATCGTCCCTTCGGACTCCCACGAATTCTATACCTACGATGCGAAATATATCGATCCCGACGGCGCGCGCCTCTACGCGCCGGCGGATCTTCCGCCCGCGCTGGCGTTGCGCGTCCGGGCGCTCGCGCTCGATTCGTTCCGGGCGCTCGCCTGCGAGGGGCTCGCCCGCGTCGATTTCTTCGTCACCCCCGACACCGTCCTCGTCAACGAGGTCAATACGCTCCCCGGCTTCACCGCGATCAGCATGTATCCAAAACTCTGGGAAGCGGAGGGCATGAAACCCGAAACGCTGATGGACATCCTGATCGCCCATGCCCTCGCCCGCCATGCGCGGCGAGGCACCCTCGCCTGGGAATGAACCGCGCAAAATCGTCCGCCCACCGCTACCATTTGTTTCCCGCGTGATTCACGCCTCCGGTTTTCCCACCTTCGGCGATCATGCTCTAGAGCGGTTTGCGTTCGCATTGGCTCACGCAAATCGCTCTATCTATTTGTCTTGCGAGCATCTTCACGCGATCAGCCGATTCCGTCCGATCGCGATCTGCTCTAGGCCGCAGCTGTTTCCGGCCGCGTCTCGAGATGGCAGGCGACAGAATGCGTGGCCCCATCCCCGTTCGGCACCGTCCTCAGAAGCGGCTCCTCCGTCCGGCAGCGCGCGAAGACATGCGGGCAGCGCGTGTGGAAGCGGCAGCCCGAGGGCAGATTGACCGGGCTCGGCACATCGCCTTTGAGAATCATCCGCCGGTGCCTTGCTCCCGGCTCCGGCACCGGCACCGCCGACAGCAGCGCCTGCGTATAGGGATGGAACGGTTGGGCAAAAAGGCTCCGCCGGTCCGCGATCTCGAGGATGCGGCCGAGATACATCACCGCCACGCGATGCGTCAGATGCTCGACGATCGCGAGGTCGTGGGTGATGAAAAGCAGTGAAAGCCCGAGCGCGTCCTGCAAATCGGCGAGCAGATTGACGATCTGCGCCTTCACCGAGACATCGAGCGCCGAGACCGCCTCGTCGCAAATGATCACCTCCGGCTCGGTCGCGAGCGCCCGCGCAATCCCGATCCTCTGCCTCTGCCCGCCCGAGAATTCGTGCGGATAACGCCCCGCCGCATCCGCCGGCAGCCGCACCTTCTCCAGAAGGGAAGCGATCCGCGCCGAGAATTCCGCGCGCGTGCGCGCGAGCCTGTAGTTGGCGATCGGCTCGGCCAGGATCTCGCGCACGCGAAGGCGTGGATTGAGGCTGCTGAAAGGATCTTGGAACACCACCTGCATCCGCCGCCGAAGCGGCCGCAAGCGGCCGGCGGAAAGATGGTCGATCCTCTCCCCATCCAGCCGCACCTCGCCCGCCGTGGGCTTGACAAGGCCCAGGATCGCCCGCCCCACCGTCGATTTGCCGCAGCCCGACTCCCCCACCAGCGAAAGCGTCTCGCCGCGGCCGATCGTGAAACTCACATCATCGACCGCATGCACCTGCAGGGCAGGCTGGCCGGGATATCTCCGCGGCAGCGGAAAATATTTCCTGAGCCCCGTCACAGCGATCACGGGCGGTGCGTCGCTCGTCACGCCGGCCCCGCATGGTGGCAGGCCACCGCCTGCCCGGCCGCTTGCAAACGGAGCGGGGGCGCCGCGCGCCGGCAGATCTCGCTCGCGCGCGGACAGCGCGGCGCGAAGGCGCAGCCGGCGATCTTCCGGCGCAGATCAGGCACCTGGCCCGGGATTTCGGCGAGCCGCGTGCGCGCCCCGTTGATCTCCCCGTTCGCCACGCCCCCATTCGCCGCGCCGAGCCGCGGCACCGCACTAAGAAGCCCCTGCGTATAGGGATGAAGCGGCGCGGCAAATATCGCCGCCGTCGGCCCCTCCTCCACCGTCCGCCCGGCATAGAGCACCGCGACGCGGCTCGCCATTTCCGCCACCACGCCGAGATCATGCGTGATCAGCATGATCGCGGCCCCCACCCGCGCCTTGAGATCGCGCATCAGATCGAGGATCTGGGCCTGGATCGTGACATCGAGCGCGGTCGTCGGCTCGTCGGCGATCAGGAGCTTCGGGTTGCAGGCGAGCGCCATGGCGATCATCACGCGCTGGCGCATCCCGCCCGAAAGCTGGTGCGGGAATTCGTGGAGCCGCCGTTCCGGCTCGGGGATTCCGACCAGCGCCAGCATCTCCGCCGCGCGCGCCAGCGCGGCCCGCGCGCCGAGCCCCTGGTGCAGCCGCAGCGTCTCGCCGATCTGCCGCCCCACGCTCAGCACGGGATTGAGCGAGCTCATCGGCTCCTGGAAGATCATGCTGATCTCGTTGCCGCGGATCTTCCGCATCTCGCTTTCGGGCAGCGCCAGGAGATCGCGCCCGGCGAAACGCACGCTGCCCGCGATCCGCGCCGGCGGCTCGGGCACCAGCCGCAGGATCGACATGGCGGTGACGGACTTGCCGCAGCCCGATTCTCCCACCACTGCCAGCGTCTCGCCCGCCTCGATCGTGAGCGAGACACCCTCCACCGCCCGCACCACGCCCTCGCCCGCACGGAAATGGGTCTGCAGCCGCTCGATCTCGAGCAGCGCCATCAGCGTGCCTTTCTCACCGTCGCGCCTCGCCGCGCGGATCGAGCGCATCGCGCAGCCCATCCCCGAGCAGATTGACCGCGAGCACCGTCACCGAAAGAAAGAAGGCAGGAAAGAACACGATGAACGGCTTGACCTGCCAGAGCGCCCGTCCTCCGGCCATGATATTGCCCCAGCTCGGCACGACCGGCGGCGTGCCCGCGCCGATGAAATCCAGGATCGCCTCGATGATCATGGCCGAAGCGCAGATATAGGTCGCCTGCACGATCACCGGCGCCAGCGTGTTCGGCACGATATGCCGCCAGATTAGGCGCGGCGTGCGCGTGCCCGCGGCGATCGCCGCCTCGACGAAGGGCTGCTCGCGCAATCCCAGCACCATGCCGCGCACCAGCCGCGCCACCTGCGGCACCTGCGAGACGGTGATCGCGATGATGACATTGCCGACCGAGCCCTGCGTCAGCGCCATCAGCGCGATCGCGAGCAGGATCGAGGGGATCGCCATCACCCCGTCCATGATGCGCATCAGCACCGGATCGAGCGGGCGGACGAACCCTGAGACGAGCCCGATCGCCATTCCGCCCGCCGAGGCGAGCGCGGCCACCGCGAAGCCGACGATGAGCGAGACACGCGCTCCGTACAGGACGCGCGAATAGATGTCCCGCCCGAGCATGTCGGTGCCGAACCAATGGCCGGCGGAAACCCCGATCAGCATGTTCGCCGGATCGAGCGCCTCGGGATCGACGGTCCCGAGCCAGGGCGCGGCGATCGCGAGAAGGATCATCAGCCCGATCAGCACGCCGCCGATGGCGATGCCCGGATGGCGCAGCGCGAAGCCCACGACGCGACCATGAATCCGGATCGGCGGCAGGATCTCCGGCAGAACCGAAGCTTCTTCCGGCAACGAAATCTCGCTCACAGCCGGATCCTCGGATCGAAGACGCTGTAGAGCAGATCGACGATCAGGTTGACGACGACATAGGCGAAGCTGAAGAGCAGCACCACGCCCTGGATCACCGGATAATCGCGCTGCAGGATCGCATTGGCGGTGAGCGTGCCGAGGCCCGGAATCGCGAACACCGTCTCCGTCACCACCGTCCCGCCGATCAGGAGTGCCACGCCCAGCCCCGCCACCGTCACCACCGGGTTGGCCGCGTTCTTGAGCGCATGCACGAAGAGCACGCCACCCTGCCCCACGCCCTTGGCGCGCGCCGTGCGCACATAATCCTGCGCCAGCACCTCGAGCATCGCCGCCCGCGTGATGCGCGCGAGCAGGGCCACATAGATCGCGCCGAGTGCCAGCGATGGCAGGATCAGGCTCCCGAGGAAGGGCCAGAATCCCTGGCTCAGCGGCGTGAATCCCTGCACCGGAAGGATCCGCAAGGTAAGACCGAAGACATAGGCGAGAAGATAGCCGATCACGAAGACCGGCACCGAGAAACCGAGCACCGCGAAGACCATGATCGCGCGATCGATCCAGGTGCCCTGCTTCCACGCCGCGATCACGCCGAGCGGAACCGCGAGCGCGATCGCGATCAGCATGGTCAGAATCATCAGCGCAAGCGTCGGCTCGATCCGCTGGCCGATCATTCCGCTGACCGGCTGGCCGGTGAAGACGGAGGTGCCGAGATTGAAATGCACCACCTGCCAGAGCCAGTGCGCGAAACGCACTAGGAAAGGCTGGTCGAGCCCGAGCGAGGCGCGGATATGCGCGATCTGCTCGGTCGTCGCCTGGTCACCCGCGATGATCGCCGCAGGATCGCCGGGGGCGAGATAGAGCAGCGAAAAGACCGTGAGCGCCACGATCCCCATCACGGGGACCGTGGCCAGCACCCGGCGGACGACATAGCTCAGCATCGTCCCAGTGTCCTGCTCTCGAAGTGAGTCCTGCCCTCGAAGTGCGTCGCCTTTCGCGACGAACGGCGAGGATAGGCAGGCCACGGAAAATAAAGAGCAAGTGTCCCGCTTCCGTCCGCATTCCCATGCGATGGGCTTCGAAATCGGGACACTGGGAAAACCCTAACCAGAGGCTCCGCAGCCTGGACCTGGCCCTTCCGTGCCGCGCGGTGAAAACCGCAGGGTTCAGGCGCGTCGTACATTCCACGGATAGGGCGAGGCGCCGATGCTCACGCCGGAGAGCGTGCTGCGATAGGCGGTGCGGATATAGAACTGCCCGAGCGGCACCGTCGGCACGTCATGGAAGGCGAGCGCCTGCATCTTCGCCGCGACCGCCTGCCGCGCATCGGCGCCGTTCGCCGTGAGCCAGTCATTGTTCAGCGCCATCATCTCGTCGCTCTGGTACCATCCGAACCAGCCCTTGAGGCCCTGGCCGAGAATGATCGGGTTGACGGCAGGATTGTAGAGCGAGACCCCGAGCCACCAGGTGTGAAAAATCGTCCAGCCGCCCTTGTCGACCGGCGCCTTGCTCGCGCGCCGCTGCACCACCGTGCCCCAGTCCGTCTCGACCAGATCGACATTGAGGCCGAGCTTCTTCAGTGTGGCATAGGTGATTTCCCCGAAAGGCTGGATCGAGGGAAAATCGGTCGGGTTGATGATGACGATCTTCTGCCCCGCATATTTCGCCGCCTCGATCAGCTTCTTCGCTTCCCCGAGGTCAGGCCCCTTGGCCATGGGATCGGGGTTGGGCGGAATGCCATAGGTCGTGCCGAGCGGGAAGAAAGAGTGGCAGATCTCGAAATTCTTGGGATTGTTCGCGGTCACCGCGCGCATGTACGCGGATTGATCGACCGCCATCATCACCGCCTGACGCATCAGGACATTGTCGAAAGGCGGAAAGAGAGAATTGAACCGCAGGCAGCCCAGATACCCGGTCGGGTTGCCGGCTCCGATCACGATATCCTTGTTCGTCGCCAGAAGCGGGATCAGGTTGGGCAGCACGAGCTCCCACCAATCGACCTCGCCCGATTGCAGCGCCGCCACCGCCGTTCCGGGATCGGGAATGACATGCCATTCGATCCTGTCGAAATTCACGATCTTGCCGCCCGAGGCCCAGCTCGACTTCTCCGGACGCGGCACATAGTCGGCGAACTTCGAATAGACCACCCGGCTGCCCGAGACATACTCCTTCGCCTCGAACCTGCACGGGCCCGAACCGATCACCTGATCGATCGTGATCGCCTTCGCCGCCGGTTGCGCCGCGATGTGCTCCGGCATGATCACCGGCACGTTCGCGGCCGGCTTGGCCAGCGCGGCATCGAGCAGCGGAAACGGCGTCTTGAGTCTTATATCGAAGGATTTGTCGCTCTTCGCCACATAGCTGTCGACCGCTTCCGCGAGGTCCTCGCCGAACGGATCGACGCTCGCCCAGCGCTTGATGCTGGCGATGCAGTCGGCCGCACGCACGGGCGCGCCGTCATGGAACTTGAGCCCGTCTCGCAGGGTGATCGTCCAGGTCCTCTGGTCGCTCGAAACGCTGTGGCCGGCTGCCATTTGCGGATGCGGCACGAGATGCTCATCCACCGCATAGAGCGTGTCCCAGACATAATAGCAATGATTCTGCGTCACCGCCGCGGTCGTGGTGATCGGATCGAGAATGGTCAGGTTTGCTTGCGGGATGAATTTCAGAACGCTCGCCCCAACGCTCGTCCCGCCGGCCGAAATCGCCGGCCGGGGCAGGGAAGCGGCCGCAGCCATCCCGCCCGCCGCCCCCAGAAGGGTACGCCGCTTTATCGCCATCGACGCCTCCGTCGGATTTTTTGCTCTCCCGTGCTCAAGGCTAGGGGAAGGTCCGAGCCCGGGCAAGCGAGAAACCGTTTCACGAAGAGAGCGGCGGCGCCGTTCCTTCCGGCAAGGCCGCGCCGAACGCATTGAGCGTCATCGCCACCATCGTGTAGTAGCCGACCAGCCCGACAAGCTCGACCATCCCCTTCTCGCCGAAGCGCGCGAGCCCGCGCCCGAACAGCGCTTCCCCGATCCCGTAATTTTGGCAGAGCACGCGGGCAAGAGCGTAGGTCAGCGCCTCGTCCTCGTCGGCGAAGACCGGCTCGGCGCGCACGGCGATCGCATCGGCAATCGCGGGCGGAAGCCCCGCCTTCTCCGCGAGCGGGCGGTGCATGTACCACTCGAACTGCGCCGTGGTCGCGCGCGCCGTCACCAGGATCGCAAGTTCCCGGAGCTTCGCCGGCAGCTCGGACTCGAAACGCAGAAAGGCCCCCAACCGCTGCGCGGGATCCGCAAGGCCGGGGCTCTTCAGCCAGAACGGCACCGGTCCTCGCACGCTCCCGCGCGGCCCGGCCACGACCGCGTCATAGACAATCCGCTGCTCTGCATCGAGCTTTTCCACCTCGATCGGCGCCAGCCGGCTCATTCTCCGCTCCTTCCCATCCGCTCTACCCTCGAGGGCTCGGGCACCCTACCATGGCCCCCTAAGAGCTCGTTTGAGAATGCGACTGCGGTGGTCGCCCGACCCGCCTTTCTGCGCTTCCGGTGCTCACGGCCCCCAAAGGCCGCTCCGCTCCGGTTCTCGAAAGCCACGCCGGACCAGCGCCTGCGGCCCTTCCGCAAAACCGCAAGCCGCATTTTCAAACGAGCTCTAAGAACCAACGCCAGGAACCAAGAGGAAGCCATCTTGCTCGAACGCATGCTCGCCGGCTTCATCCGCGAAGGCCGCCTTACCGTTCTCACCGCCGGCGGCCGGGCGCTCTCCTTCGGCGCGCCCGCGGAAGGCGTCGCGGATGTCACAATCCGTTTCCGCGGCCGCGCGAGCTTCCTGCGGGTGGCGCTTCGCCCCGCCCTCCATTTCGGTGAAGCCTATATGAACGGCGATCTCGTGCTCGAGCAGGGCACGCTCGCCGATCTCTTCGCCCTCGTCGGGCGCAATCTCGGCAACCGCGAGCACGCACGGCGCGGCCCTCTCGCCCGCGCCTTTCGGGCGCTGGCCCGAAGGCTTCAGCAGCACAACCCGATCGCCGCCGCGCGGCGCAACGTCGCCCACCATTACGATCTTTCCGAAACCCTGTTCCGTCTCTTCCTCGATTCCGATCTCAATTATTCCTGCGCCTATTTTCCGCGGCCCGATCTCTCGCTCGAGGAGGCGCAGCGCGCCAAGCAGCGCCATATCGCGGCCAAGCTCCTGCTCGCGCCCGGCCAGCGCGTGCTCGATATCGGCTGCGGCTGGGGCAGCCTCGCCCTCGCGCTCGCCCGCATGGAGGAGGTCCGCGTGGACGGCGTCACGCTTTCGGCCGAGCAGCATGCTCGCGCCACCGCCCGCGCCGAAGCTTCGGGCCTCGCCGATCGCGTCTGCTTCTCGCTCACAGATTATCGCGAGGTCGAAGGTGCTTACGACCGGATCGTTTCGGTCGGCATGTTCGAGCATGTCGGCTCGCCGCATTACGAAGGCTTCTTCGCCGCGGTCCGCCGCCTTCTCGCCCCCGGCGGCGTCGCCCTGATCCATTCGATCGGACGGATGGATGTTCCCGGCCTCACCGATTCCTGGACACGCAAATATATCTTTCCGGGCGGCTATGTTCCCGCGCTTTCGGAGGTTCTTCCGCATGTCGAGCGGGCGGGACTCTGGGCCACGGATATCGAGATCCTGCGCCTGCATTATGCCGAGACGCTCCGCCACTGGCGCGAGCGCTTCCTCGCCAAGAGGGCCGTGATCCGCGATATCTACGACGAGCGGTTCTGCCGCATGTGGGAATTCTATCTCGCGGGCAGCGAGATGGGCTTCCGCCATGGCGGGCTGATGGTCTTTCAGCTCCAGCTCGCCCGTCGCGTCGATACGGTGCCGCTCACGCGCGACTATATCCGCGCGACGGAGTCCGCGCTCCCGGTCTGAGCAGCGCCATCCCCGAGACGATGCCGGAAATCCCGCTCCGCCCCCGCCCGCTCGCGCTCGCGCTCGGCTGCTACCAGGTCGTCTCCTGGGGCGTGAGCTTCTACCTCCCGGCCGTCATCGCCGCCCCCGCCGCGCAAAGCCTCGGCGCCGCGCGCGTCGCGGTCGTCGGCGGCATCTCCTGGGCGCTCCTCATCGCCGGCGCCATCGCCCCGCGCATCGGCAGGCGGATCGACCGCAGCGGCGGCCGTCCCGTTCTCGCGGCCGGCAGCCTCGTCATCGCCGCCGGCCTCATCCTGCTCGCCCTCTCCCCCGATCTCGCGCTCTGGTATCTCGGTTGGACCGTTCTCGGCATCGGCATGGCGCTCGGCCTTTACGATGCCGCCTTCGCCACCGTCGGCTGCCTGCTCGGTGCGGAGGCCGCGCCGGTCATCACCGGCATCACGCTGATCGCGGGATTCGCCAGTACGATCTTCTGGCCCCTCGGCACCTTCCTCGCCACCGCGATCGGCTGGCGAGACCTTCTGCTCCTCTATGCCGGGCTCGAGCTTGCGCTGAACCTCCCGCTCGTCCTCGTCTTCGTCCCCCATTTTATTTCTTTATCGCATCAAATAGCGCCGCCCGCCGCGCAGTGTTCGCCCGAACGGGCCGCATCGTTCCGCAGCTTCTGCCTCGCGGTCTATTTCACGCTGCGCTGGCTCATCACCTCAGCGATCGCCGTCTATGTCCTCGTGCTCTTCTCGGGCATCGGTCTCACCCGCGCCCACGCGGTCTTCGCCGCCGCCCTGTTCGGGCCGAGCCAGGTGGCCGGCCGCATCCTCGACTGGGCGCTCACAGGTTGGCTCGGCATCCTCGCCCGTGCCCGCCTCGCCGCCGCGCTCCTTCCGCTCGGCATCGCCCTGCTGCTGCTCGGCGGGCCGCACGCCGCGCCCGCCTTCGCGGTCCTTTACGGGATGAGCAACGGCGTCCTCACCATCAATCGCGGCACCCTGCCGATGGCAATCTTCGGTCCCGCGGGCTACGCGGCGCGCCTCGGCTGGCTTGCCATGCCGGTCCTGCTCGCGCAGGCGGCAGCCCCTACCCTCGCCGCACCGCTGCTTGCCATCATGCGGCCAGCTTGCGTCTTCCTCCTCGCCGGCCTGCTGGCTTCGCTCGCCGGGCTCTTCCTCATTCCCCTCCGCGCGGCAAGGCTTTCTCCGTCATGAGTTCGGATCCCACCGACGGGCTTCCGCGCCTCGGCTGGCCCAGCCCGGGCCTCGCACGGCCGATGGCGTGCCCGCAATGTGGCGACCAGGGCGAAAAACCCGTTCTCGTCACGGTCGGCTGGCACACCAGGGACAATCCGGACCGATGCAACGCGGTGCTCACCTGCCCCGCCTGTGGCGTCGCCTTCTATGACGACCTCACCCCGCCCGATTACACCGACCCGAATATTGCCGAGCAGGGCCGGACCGAGTTCTATCTTCAGCAGGGCACTGGCCTCTGGCAGAGCGTTGGCCTCCTCGCCCGCATTCCCCGCCCTCCAGGCACACGCTATCTCGAGGTTGGAAGCGGCCTCGGCTTCGGGCTCGATTTCGCGATCCACGGGCTCGGCTGGCGGGGTGGCGGCTACGATCCCTCGCCGATCGCCGAAGCCGGCCGCAGGCGTCTCTCCCTGCCGATCACGTGCGATTATTTTCGCGGCACCGCATTCGGAGCCTTCGATGTGCTGATGGCCGCCGAGGTCATCGAGCATGTTCCCTCCCCGCGCGAATTTCTCCTCATGCTGCGGCATTCCCTCGCCGCGGATGGCATCCTCGTGCTCACGACGCCGGATGCGGCCGCGATCCGCCCGCAAACCTCTTCCGGCGCGCTCGTGCCGCTGCTCTCGCCCGGCCTCCATCTCATCCTGCAAAGCCAGGCGAGCCTTGCCCGCCTGCTCGCGGAATGCGGCTTCGATCATGTCCGGATCGAGCAGGACTCCTTTTCGCTCATCGCCTTCGCCTCGCGCGCCCCACTCGCGCTCCGCGCCGACCGGGCGGAGGCCCGCGCGCGCTACCGAAGCTGGCTTCGCGAGCGCGCCGCGTGCTTCGCGCAGGATCCCGGGCTGCAGATCGCCTTCGCCGGCCACGCGCTCCTCGAAAGCGTGAACGATTCCGATCTCGCGACCGCCCGCGCCGTCATGCCCATGCTCGAGCGCCGTCTCAGGGCGCGCTTCGGCATCGCGATCGATGCACCCTTGCCCTTGCCGGCAACGATCCACCAGGCCTCGCTCGACGGCCTCGTCGCTCTCATGCCGCTCAATCTTCCGGCCATTCTCTACGCCCGGGCGATCCTGCGGCTGCACGAAGGCGAGCCCCGCACCGCGATCCGCTCGCTCTTCGCCGCTGCTGCCGAGGCCGCCGGCGCGCTCCGCCACGCGCTCGCGGCCGCGATGCTCGAGGATGGGGAGACGGAGACTCTCGGCTGGACCGCCAGGGCCGAGGCGCTGCTCTGCGATGCCGAGACCGACGCTCCTGGCCTGCTCGCGCGCCTTGCCGAGCTTCCTCCGGCGCCGGGAGAGGGTGCCGGGCGAAGGCGGGACATCATGCGCCGGGCGCTCACCGGCCTTGTCAACGCCGGGCATTACGCCTCCGCCCGCGCGCTCGCCCACGCCGAGGCGCTCGATCAGGAGGAAGCGATGCCCCTTACGCCCATCCGGCGCGATGCGCTCTTCACGCTCGCCATCCTCGATATCCAGCCGGGCGGCGATCCCGTTCGCGCACGCGCGCGCTTTGCCCGCGTCCGCGCCTCCCTGGAGGCGGAAGGCGGAACCGCTTCCGGCCTCTACCGGGCCTCTCTGAACGGCGAGGCGCTGGCCGGCAAAATGTGCGGGCCGTTGGAGCCGCGTCGGGCCTGATGGTAGAAATCCCCGCGCAGTGTCCTGCCCTCGAAGTTCGTCGCATTTCGCGACGAACGGAGAGGATAAGCAGGCCACTGAAAACAAAGAGTCAGTGTCCCGATTCCGTCCGCATTCCCATGCGACGCACTTCGGAATCGGGACAGTAGGGGAAATGCCGGCGAGGGTCCGATCGACTACGCACCGTCACTCGTTGTCCTCTCGGTCTTGCTCGCCATCCAAGGCGCCTTCGTCGCCCTTGTGCTCGCGACACGCATGCATGAAGCGGCCGGGCGCGGCCGCCTCGCCCTTCTCGGCGCCTCGGCGGTCACGCTCGGCGTCTCCATCTGGGCGATGCATTTCGTGGGCATGCTGGCGCTGCACATGCCGGCGCCCGCGCACTACCTCGCCGGGCGCACGCTGCTCTCCTTCGTGGTCGCGATCCTCGCGGTCGGCGGCGCCATCGCCCTCGTCGCCAACCGCCCGCTCTCGCCGGCGTTCTTCCTTCTCGGCGCCCTTCTCATGGGTGGGGGCATCGTGGGGATGCATTTCATCGGCATGTCCGCGCTCAGTGCCGGGTTTTTGCTGAGCTACGACCCGGTCTACGTCATCGCCAGCACGATCATCGGCGTCTCCGCCTCCGGGCTCGGGCTTCATCTCGCCTTTCGCACCGGAAGCCCCCCTCGCCCGCCGGTCGTCGCCGCGACCCTGATCGGGCTCGCGATCTCGGGCATGCACTATACGGCGATGGAGGGGACGACGATCCTCTGCCTGCCCTCCGCACCGGCGGAAGCAGGCCTTTCCCCCCGCCTCTTCGCCTTGGTGGTGGCGTTCGTCGCGCTCGCGATCTCGCTCGGCTTCCTGCTCGCGCTCAATCCCGCGCGCGCCGAAGCGAAGCCCGCAGCTCCCGCCCCGGTTCCCATCCCGATTCCCGTCCCAGCGCCCTTCCCCTGGCTCGCTTCCATGCCGGAGTCCGGGCCGGAGCCACGGCCGGAGCCAGCCGAGGAACCACCGCCGCCCCGTCTCGTCCGGGCGCTGCCGGCGGAACGCCAGGGACGGACCGTCTATGTCCCCGTCGAGCGCCTGCGCGCCGTCCATGCCAATGGCCATTACACGACGCTCGCCGATGCGGAGGGTGAGGCGCTCTGCCTTCTTTCCATCAGTGCCGTGGAGGCAAAGCTTGATCCGCGGCACTTCCTCCGCGTCCATCGCAGCCATCTCGTGGCGCTCGACGCCATCACCGCCATCGAGCGTACGGGCGATGGCGGGCTCGCCTGGGTCGCCGGGGCCGCCAACCCGGTGCCGGTGAGCAGGAGTCGGCTGTCATCGCTTCGAACCCTGCTCGCCGCGCGCGCGGAAGGTCAGCTAAGCTGACGCTTTTCGTGCATCCACATCGCCGTTCGCGCCGCGAAACCGGCATCTGAGGCCGTCATCCCGCCCTCGCGCTTTTGCGCTTGGGTCTCTCCCGCGCGCCTCCGCATACTCCGGCCCGAAGAAGAACGGGGGGAGGAAATCGCCGTGATCCCAGGCCCCTTTGCCTATCACCGCCCACGCAGCCTCGCCGAGGCCGTTGCGCTTTGTGCCGCCCACGCCGAAGACGGCCGCGCGCTCGCCGGCGGCCACAGCCTGGTGCCGATGATGAAGCTCCGCCTCGCCGCGCCCGATCACCTGATCGATCTCGGCGCGATTGCCGAGCTCAAGGGTGCGCGCCGGGAGGAAAGGGGTTGGCTGATCGGCGCCACCACCACCCAGGCTGCTCTGATCGCGGATGCGGCCCTCGCCCGCGCCATCCCGATCCTACGCGAGACCGCGCTGCAGATCGCCGATCCCCAGGTGCGTTCCTGCGGCACGATCGGCGGGAATGTCGCGAACGGCGATCCGGGCAACGACATGCCGGCCCTGATGATGTGCCTGGATGCGACCTACCGTCTCGCGGGTTCCGGTGGCACGCGCGAGGTCAAGGCAAGGGATTTCTATCAGGGCGCCTATGTCACGTCGCTCACGCCCGGCGAGCTCCTCACCGCCATCGTCATCCCCCATCCTTCGGCCGGGCATGGCTATGCCTATGAGAAGCTCAAGCGGAAGATCGGCGATTACGCGACCGCGGCCGCCGCCGTGATGCTGACCCTCGTAGGCGGGCGGATCGCCAGCTGCGCGATCGGCCTCACCAATGTCGCGCCGACGCCGCTGCTCGCCGCGGACGCTGCCGCCGCGCTGATCGGCCAGAAGCCCGAGGAAGCCGCCTTCGCCGAGGCCGCGCGCCGCGCGGAGGCGATCACCGAGCCCACGCCGGATGGCCGCGGCCCGGCCGATTACCGGACGAAGATGGCGGGTGTCATGGTCCGCCGTGCGCTCGCCCGCGCCGTCGCGCGCGCTTCGGCTTAGGGGGAAACATCATGCCGAAAACCCCGATTACACTCACCGTCAATGGCGAAACTGTCGAGGCGCTGGTCGAGCCGCGCACACTGCTCGTTCATTTCCTGCGCGAGCAGCTCAGCCTCACCGGCACCCATATCGGCTGCGATACCACCCATTGCGGCGCCTGCACCGTCGATCTCGACGGGCGCTCGGTCAAATCCTGCACGCTCTTCGCGGTCCAGGCCGACGGCGCCGAGATCCGCACCATCGAAGGGATGGCCGGCGCGGACGGCACGCTCCATCCGTTGCAGGAGGGGTTCCGCGAGATGCATGGGCTGCAATGCGGCTTCTGCACCCCCGGAATGATCATGCGCGCCTATCGGCTGCTGCAGGAGAACCCGAGGCCCACGGAAGATGAAATCCGCACCGGCATGGCCGGCAATATCTGCCGCTGCACCGGCTATCAGAACATCGTCCGCGCGATCCAGTTCGCCGCCGCGAAGATCGCGGGTGACTCGCTCCAGGAGGCCGCGGAATGAACGAGATCAGCGAAACGCGCGAGGCTCGCGAAGCGAGGCTGCAAGGGCTCGGCTGCAAGCGCAAGCGGGTCGAGGATATCCGCTTCACACAGGGCAAGGGCAGCTATGTGGACGATCTCAAGCTGCCGGGCATGCTCTTCGGTGATTTCCACCGCTCGCCCTATGGCCATGCGCGGGTGAAATCGATCGACACATCCAAGGCGAAAGCGGTGCCCGGCGTACTCGCCGTGCTCACCGCCGCGGACCTCAAGCCGCTCAAGCTCGACTGGATGCCGACGCTTGCCGGGGATGTGCAGGCGGTGCTCGCCGGCGACAAGGTGCTCTTCCAGGGCCAGGAGATCGCCTTCATCGTCGCGACCGACCGCTACATCGCCGCCGACGCGGCCGATCTCGTCGAAGTTGAATACGAGGAGCTGCCCGCGCTCGTCGATCCCTTCAAGGCGATGGCCCCCGACGCCCCCATCCTGCGCGAGGATATCAAGGACAAGACCGAGGGCGCGCACGGCAAACGCAAGCACCCCAACCATATCTTCACCTGGGAGGTGGGCGATCGCGAAACGACCGATCTCGCCTTCCGCGATGCCGAGGTCGCGATCAGGGAGATGATCTCCTATCAGCGCGTGCATCCCTGTCCGCTCGAGACCTGCCAGTCCGTCGCCTCCTTCGACAAGATCAAGGGCGAACTCACCGTCTGGGGCACCTTCCAGGCCCCCCATGTCGTGCGCACGGTGGCGGCGATCCTCTCCGGCATCCCCGAGCACAAGATCCACGTGATCGCGCCCGATATCGGCGGCGGCTTCGGCAACAAGGTCGGGGTCTATCCCGGCTATGTCTGCGCCATCGTCGCCTCGATCGTCACCGGACGGCCGGTGAAATGGGTCGAGGATCGGATCGAGAATCTCTCCGCCACCGCCTTCGCCCGCGACTATCACATGACGACCGAGATCGCCGCGACGAAAGCGGGCAAGGTCACGGCGCTGCGCGTTCATGTGCTCGCCGATCATGGCGCCTTCGACGCTTGCGCGGATCCTTCGAAATGGCCGGCCGGCTTCTTCAATATCGTGACCGGCTCCTATGATTTCCCGACCGCGCACGTCACTGTCGATGGTGTCTATACCAACAAGGCGCCGGGCGGGGTCGCCTATCGCTGCTCCTTCCGTGTCACCGAGGCGGCCTATTGCATCGAGCGCGCGATGGATATCCTCGCCCGGAAACTCGGCCTCGATCCCGCCGAGTTCCGGATGCGCAACTTCATCCGCCGCGAGCAGTTCCCGTATCATTCCGCTCTCGGCTGGGAATATGATTCCGGGGATTATCACACGGCGATGCAGAAGGCGCTCGACACGGTCGGGTACCAGGCGCTGCGGGCCGAGCAGAAAGCGAGGCAGGAAGCCTTCAAGCGCGGCGAAACGCGCGAGGTGATGGGGATCGGGCTTTCCTTCTTCACCGAGATCGTCGGCGCCGGGCCTTCGAAGAATTGCGATATTCTCGGCATCGCCATGTTCGACAGCGCCGAGATCCGCATCCACCCCACGGGGGCCGCGATCGCGCGCATGGGCACGAAGAGCCAGGGCCAGGGGCATGAGACCACCTATGCCCAGATCATCGCCTCCGAGATCGGCATCCCTGCCGATGACGTGATGGTGGAGGAGGGCAATACCGATACCGCGCCTTATGGGCTCGGCACCTATGGCTCGCGCTCCACCCCGACCGCTGCCGCGGCGACCGCGATGGCCTGCCGCAAGATCAAGGCCAAGGCGCAGATGATCGCCGCCCATCTGCTCGAGGTCCATCACGACGATGTCGAGTTCGATATCGACCGCTTCCGTGTCAAAGGCATGCCGGAGCGGTTCAAGACGATGAAGGACATTGCATGGACGGCCTACAACGCGCCACCGCCCGGGCTCGAGCCCGGGTTGGAGGCGGTGAGCTATTACGATCCGCCGAACATGACCTATCCGTTCGGCGCCTATGTTTGCGTGATGGATATCGATCTCGATACCGGGGTGGCGAAGGTGCGCAGGTTCTATGCGCTCGATGATTGCGGCACCCGCATCAACCCGATGATCATCGAGGGGCAGGTGCATGGCGGGCTGACCGAGGCCTTCGCGATCGCCATGGGCCAGGAGATCGCCTATGACGAGATCGGCAATGTCAAAGGCGCCTCCTTCATGGATTTCTTCCTGCCCACCGCGGTCGAGACGCCGAAATGGGAGACCGACTTCACGGTGACTCCCTCGCCGCATCATCCGATTGGCGCGAAAGGCGTGGGCGAAAGCCCGAATGTCGGCGGCGTGCCGGCCTTCTCCAACGCAGTGAACGACGCGCTCGGCTTCCTGGGCGCCACGCATATCCAGATGCCGCACGATGCCTGGCGAATCTGGAAGGCGGCGGAGGCCCTCGGCGCCCAAGGCTAAAGAAGGGCGGCTTGAAGGAAGCGATGTGAAGGCGCCGCTCTCGCGCGAGGAGATCGGGGACAGGCTGGCCGGCAGTGGCTATGTCGCCGACCCGGAGCTTGCGACCGCGCTTCTTCTGATGGAGATGCTCGACCGGCCCTTGCTGATCGAGGGCGCCGCCGGAGTCGGCAAGACCGCCGTCGCCTATGCGCTTGCTTCGGTGCACGAGGCAAAGCTGATTCGCCTGCAATGCTATGAGGGGCTGGATCAGGCGAGCGCGCTCTATGAATGGAACTATCAGCGCCAATTGCTCGCCATCAAGGCGCGTGAGGGCGAAGGCGACGGACCGCGGCGTGCCGAGGAGATCGAGGAGGCGCTCTTCAGCGAGCGCTATCTGCTCGAACGCCCGCTGCTTGCCGCCATCCGCGAGGCGCGGCCGCCGGTCCTGCTGATCGACGAGATCGACCGCGCGGACGAGGAATTCGAGGCGTTTTTGCTCGAGCTGCTCGCCGATTTCCAGATCAGCATCCCCGAGCTCGGCACGATCCGCGCGCGCTCCATTCCCCGCGTCGTGCTCACTTCCAACGCGACACGCGAGCTTTCGGACGCGCTTCGCCGCCGCTGCCTCTATCATTATCTCGATTACCCGGAGATCGACCGTGAGGTGGCGATCCTGCGCGCCCGATTGCCCGCGATCGGGATCGATCTCGCGGGCCAGGTCGCGCGCCTGATCGCCGCCATCCGCAAGGAGCAGCTTCGCAAAGTGCCCGGCGTGGCCGAAAGCCTCGATTGGGCGGCGGCGCTGCTCGGGCTCGGCGTGCGTGACATCGCCGAAGCCCCCGAGACGCTTTACGAAACCCTCGCCTGTGTCCTGAAGACGCACGAAGACCGCGCAGAGATCGACCGCACGGTTTTCGCGCGTCTCGTCGCCAAGGTCGCATGATGCCGCCCGGCGCGGAACAGCTGATCGCAAGACGCATCGCCACCTTCTCGGCCACGCTGCGCGATGCCGGCTTCGTTCCCGGCTTGAAGGAGAGCGAGGACGCGGCGCGCATTCTCGCCTCCCCGCTTGCGCAGAACCCAACGACCCTGCGCCCGGCATTGCGTGCTCTCTTCGCCGGAAGCCACGCCGAGTGGGAAAAGTTCGACGCGATCTTCGATGCCGCCTTTCTCGAAAAGCGCCTGCGCCAGGCGGTGCGCACCGTCGGCACGCCGCCCACGCGCGGGCCACGGAGCTTGCGCGAGCTCGCCGCCGGCAACGGCACGAAGCGAGGCGCGGAAACGGGAGAAGCCGCACCTTCCCCGGAAGGCGCCGAAATCGCGGGCGAAGGAACCGGCATGCGGGGCGGCGCCTCGGCTTCCGAGAGCGCTGCCGCGCGCGATCTCCGCGCGCTTGCCGATCCTGTCATGCTCGCGGAAACCGAAGCCGTGGCAAAGGATCTTGCCGCCACGCTCCTTGCCCGCCATCCGCGGCGAAGGCGCCGCGCCCGCCATCACGGCAGGCTCGATCTCCGGCGCACCATCCGCGCGAGCCTCGGCCATGGGGGCACGCCCTTTGCGCTCGCCTGGCGACGCCCCCGGCCGCGCCCGCTCCGCATCGCCATGCTCATCGATGTTTCGGGCTCGATGGCGCCTTACACGCCGCTCTTCCTGCGCCTCGCCCTCGGGTTCGTGCGCGGCGCCGTCAGGACCGAAATCCATCTCGTCCATACGCGCCTCGTCGCGGTGGCGGAGGCGATGCGCGATCTCGACAGGATGCGCGCGCTCGACCGGCTCACCCTGCTCTCGAAAGGCGTCGGCGGGGGCACGCGCCTTGGCGAATGCTTAGCCCAGTTCAACCGGTTCCACGCGGCGCGCGCGCTGGCGGGGCGCGCCGTCTGCGTCATCGTCTCGGATGGGTACGAGACCGGCGATCCCGCCCTTCTCGGCCGCGAGATGGAGGCGCTCCGGAGGCGCTGCCGCCGCCTCGTCTGGCTCAATCCGGCCGCCCTCTCACCGGGCTATGAGCCCGCAGCGCGCGGCATGCAGGCAGCCCTCCCGCATATCCGTCTCTTCGCCGCGGCCGGCACGCTCGAAAGCCTCGCGGCGCTGAGCGAACCCTTCGCCCGGCTCTGATCGAACCACCGCCATGATTCGGACCGACGAAATTTTCGACCTGATCGGCGCGCTGAAGACCGAAGGCGCGCGCTTCGCGGTTGCGACCGTGGTGCGCACGGTCTCGCTCACCGCGGCGAAGGCGGGAGCCAAGGCCGTGATCCGCGCCGACGGGACGATCGAGGCAGGATGGATCGGCGGCGGCTGCGCGCGCGGCGCCGTGCTGCGTGCCGCGCGCGCAGCGATCGCGGACGGAAGGCCGCGCCTCGTCTCGGTTCAGCCGTCCGATCTTTTGCAAGCAGGCGGCGCTGTGGCCGGCGAGGACCGCGAGGGCATTCATTTCGAGAAGAATCTCTGTCCCAGCCAGGGCAGCATCGATGTCTTCGTCGAGCCGATGCTGCCGCGCCCCGAGCTTCTCGTCTGCGGCGCGACCCCGGTCGCGGCCGCGCTCCTCGGCCTTGCCCGGCGCTTCGGCTATCAGGCGCTGCTCGCCGCGCCCGAATCCGCGCAGCTGGACTCCGAAGCGCCGGATCTCCGCCTCACCGCCTATCGCTTCGACGATCTTCCGCCGGCCGAGCGCTATATCGTCGTGGCGACGCAAGGGAGCGGCGATCAGGCCGCGCTCGCCGCCGCGCTCCGGGCGAGCGCCCTTTATGTCGGCTTCGTCGGCTCGCGGCGGAAGATCGCCGCCCTGCGCGCCTCCCTCGTTGCCGAAGGGTTTGATCCCGCGCGTCTCGATGCGCTGCATGCGCCCGCCGGGCTGCCGATCGATGCCGTGACGCCGGAAGAAATCGCGCTCTCGATCCTCGCCGAGATTACCGCCATTCGCCGCCGCCACGACCGCGCACCGCTCTGACGCGCGGCGCCGAACTTCAATCAATCCCCGTGGAATCAATGCCCGTGGGCCGCTGCCTCGCGTTGCACGCGCTCGACCAGCCTGGCATGGGCCTCGGCAAGGTGGTCGAAGCTGCGCACGAACGTTCCGAGCCCCATCGTCTGGGAGCGAAGCTCGATGATGAGGTCGTGCAGCTCGGCCTCGGGCACCAGAGCCTCCGTCTCGTCCCAGCCGGGCCATCCCTCCTTCTCATGGTAGCCGAGGATCCGCCCCCGCCGGCCGGAGAGCACGCGCTGAACATTGGCGGTGTGGAGGCTGGGCGCGCTCACGATCACCTTGTCGATCGGCTCGAGCAGGATCGGGTCGGCCTTCGCCAGCCCCTCGCTCATGCCGATGCGCGTCGCGGTCTTGAAGGCCATGTCGGAGCTGTCCACCGAGTGGAAGCCGCCATCCACCAGCGTGACGCCGACATCGACCACGGGAAAGCCGAACGGGCCCTTCTTCGTCGCCTCCTCCGCCGCCTCGGCAACGGCGGGAATATATTGGCGCGGGACCGCTCCGCCGACGATCCGGTCGATGAACCGAAACCCCTCGCCCGGTGAGCGCGGGACGATATCGAGCTTGACATCGGCGAACTGGCCATGCCCGCCGGTCTGGCGCTTGAGCCTGGCGTGCTGATGGACCGGCTTGCGGATGGTCTCGCGGAAATGGACCAGCGGCTTGGCGGTGGTGACCTTGAGGCCGGAGCCGCGAGCAAGCCGCTCGAGCGCGGCATTGAGATGGATCTCTCCCTGGCCGGCGAGCACCGTTTCCCCGGTCTCCGGCTCGTGGGTGAGGCGGAGCGAAGGATCCTCATCCAAAAGCCGGGCGAGCGCGCCGGAGAGCTTGACCTCGTCCTTGCGGTCGGAAGTGGCGATGGCGAGCGCATAGACGGGCGGCGGCGGCTCGGGGAAGGGCAGCGCCTCTCCGCCGAGCGTGGTGCCCGTGCTCACCTGGTCGAGCCGGCCGAGCGCAACGAGATCGCCGGCCACGGCCTCGGGGACCTTTTGCGCCTCCGGGCCCGGAAAACGAAGGATGCCGCCGATCCGTCCCTGCTCGAAGCTCGCGCCGTCCCGCACCCCGCCGCGCCAGACACGGGCATAGGAGAGCTTTCCCGCATGGCCGGCATAGCTCGTCTTGAACACCTGAAGGAGAGGCGGGCCTCCAGGTTCGATCGCGAGCCGCGCGGTTGCGGTTTCCGCGGGCTCGGGCGTGTCATGGCGGAGCGCCTTCCAGAGCCGCGTCACGCCGTGGCCGCGCTCGGCCGAACCCAGCAGCACGCCGGCGATGGCGCCCGCGGCGATGTCCTTGTGCAGCCGGTCATAGACCTCGCCAGGGTTCGGCGGGATGCCCTCGAGCACCTTCTCGAGCAGCGTGTCGTCATGATCGGCGAGCGTCTCGAGCAATGTCTCGCGTTCCGCGGCGGCGGTCTGGGACGGAACGCGGATCAGCTCCGAGACCTCGCCCGGGCGATAGCGATAGGCGCGCTCCGAGGCGAGATCGACATAGCCGGTGACAATGTCCGTGCCCTGGCGGGGATCGCTCTCACGGATCGGCACCTGGCGAAGCACGAGCGGGCGCGTGGCCTCGGCCTGGAGCGCGGCTAGGCATTCTTCAAGCGGGGCGGCGAGGGTGTCGATCCTGTTGAGAAAGACGAGAAACGGGATGCCTTCGTCCTCGAGCTGGCGGAAGATGGGACGAAGCGCGGGGGCACGGGCGGGCACGGGCTCGGCAACGACCACCGCGATGTCGCTCACGGCGAGCGCGGCGGCGGTCTCGAATGCGAACTCGACCGAGCCCGGACAGTCGAGCAGCGACCAGGAATCGCCGAGATAACTCGCATGGGCAAGCCGGCTCTCCGTGGTGGTCTGGCGTACCCGGGTTTCGCCCGGGCGGCGCAGCGGTGCGCCGGTCGCGGCCATCAGCGCCTCGAAGAGGGTGGTCTTGCCCGCGCCAAGGGGCCCGATCAGGGCGGCGACGCGCGGGCCATGTCCCGCTTCCCTGGATTGCCCGTTCGGCATGGTGCTTCCTCCCGCTTCTTGCTGTCCCGGCGTTGCCCCCGAGGCTAGAGCAGATCGCGGGCCAAAGGGAACAAGTCGTGGGATTGAGTCAGCGGAAACACGTCACGCGTGGGCGAGGCGCTGCTCCCAGGCCAGAGCATGGCCGACGATGGTCGTAAGATCGTCATAGCGCGGCTGCCAGCCGAGCCGCTCGCGGATGCGCGCGGCGGCGGCGACGAGCCGGGGCGGGTCGCCTGGCCGGCGCGGGCCGATCCGCACCGGGAAATCCCTGCCCGAGGCCGCCTTCACGGCCGCAATGACCTCGAGCACCGAAGCGCCGTGGCCATAGCCGATATTGAGCGCGACGCTCTCTCCGCCATTGCGGAGATAGTCGAGCGCGGCGAGATGAGCATCCGCCACATCGCTCACATGTACATAATCGCGCAGGCAGGAGCCGTCCGGCGTCGGGTAGTCGATGCCGTGGACGATGAGCTCCGGGCGCTTGCCGATCACGGTCTCGGCGGCGAGCTTGACGAGATGGCCGGCATGGTTGCTCGCCTCGCCCGAGCGCAGCGCGGGGTCGGCGCCGGCGACGTTGAAATAGCGAAGGGCCGCGAAGCGCAGCCCCCGCGCGGCGGCGGCATCGGCCAGCATCGTCTCGACCATCAGCTTCGAGGCGCCGTATGGCGAGACGGGCTGCTTGGGCGCCTCCTCCGGGATCGGCACAAGCTCTGTCTCGCCATAGACGGCGGCGGTCGAGGAGAAGAGAAGGTGCGGCACGCCGGCTTCGATGGAAGCCTCGATCAGCGCGAGGGACTTGGCGGTGTTCTCGCGATAATAGAAGAGCGGCCGCCGCACGGATTCCGAGGGCGCGATGCGCGCGGCGAAATGGGCAACGGCCTCGATGCGGTGGCGGCGGAAGATATCTGCAAGGAGAGCCTGATCCCCGACATCGCCGACAACAAGCTCCGCAGCCCCCGGCACCAGGGCCCTGAACCCTTCCGAGAGATCGTCGAGCACCACCGCCGCCTCGCCGCGATCGAGGAGTGCCAAGACGAAGTGGCTGCCGATATAGCCGGCTCCGCCAGTCACCAACACGGGCATGCGGCCCTCCCGACGACGCCCCGAGCCGGGAGTGGCCGGGCAGAATGGGCGGTGCCCAGGATGGCATAGCGGAACGGCCAGGCCAACCGGGGCGCGTACGCCGGAGATCGAGATGGCGCATGAGGCGACCCGCCCACCTGCCACGCAAGCTCAAAGGGGCGGCCGTACTCGACGCGCTTTCCCCGCGCACGAGGATGAGCTTGCCCGAGTTCGAGCTGATTTTCAAGTCATTGATTTTGCTAATGTTTCACGTGAAACATCATGACCTTGCCCCCGACTTGTCCTCGTTCATAACCAGAATCCGTCCTGGTTTCGATCCGTCCAGGACCGGGCAGCGAACGCGTTGGGGGCAAGCCCGCGCAGGCTGGTGTGCAGGCAGCGGGCGTTGTCGCTGGCCCGCCAGGATTCGATGATCCACCAGGCCGCGGGCAGGCCCGCAAAGACGTGCTTAGAGACTGTTTGAGAATGCGACTGCGGTGGTCGTCCGACGCGTCTTTCTGCGCTTCCGGTGCTCACGGCCCTTTTGTTTTGGCGATCAATTTCATGACTTCCCCTTGGGCTTTGGCGGATCGCTGCGCT
>Ga0335072_10001008_pt1 | contig 48367 bp, 45 predicted proteins | sample Lox_Sample_21_FD_206725 | JGI IMG/M metagenome (GOLD analysis project Ga0335072, IMG submission 206725) | Soil microbial communities from Loxahatchee National Wildlife Refuge, Florida, United States - Lox_Sample_2.1 | ecosystem: Environmental > Terrestrial > Soil > Wetlands | place: USA...
GGGGAAGCGGTTACTACGCCGATCGGACGCCGCTGTCGTTCGCCGCGGCGAGCGGGCACGAGGCGGTGGTCAAGCTGCTGCTCGCGACGGATAGAGTCGACCCGGACTCGAAGGGCAGCAGCGGTTCCTACGCCGGTCGGACGCCGCTGTCGTGGGCCGCAGAAAGGGGGCACGAGGCGGTGGTCAAGCTGCTGCTCGCGACGGATAGAGTCGACCCGGACTCGAAGGACAGCAACGGTCAGACGCCGCTGTCGTGGGCCGCAGCGGGCAGGCACGAGGCGGTGGTCAAGCTGCTGGAACCATATAATGATCTATAATACACATTTCTGCTTAACCTCCTCCCCACCCCCCACCTTTTCACTGGCCTTTCCTATATACTACTTGGAAGTGGCAAATAGAACACCGTAGAAAGTGGGAGAAGTTGCTTAATTGCTTGGAGGGGGGCGAGAATGAGCGTGATACGAGGAATAGTAAGCCTCTGGGAATGGGGTGGCAGTATTCCGTAATTTTGCCTTTTGCTACAGGGAACAATGACGTGACTACATAGTGACGTGCGCAGGAAGGTGTCAAAAAGAAATGGACGCCACAGTGGTGGAGGCTGCCATCTCGAACCCTCGCAGCGCCCGTAGATACGCTCCCTCTGCATTCATTAACCTGGCTACATAAGTGCGCAATATAGCATACGTCAGTAATATTCCAATCGATCGAGTTTTTGACGTGAGTATGCTCAAGTCGCTGAATATGTTCCGTGTGAGCTTCATGCTCGCCAACTTTCTCTAACTTGCGCCGCTAACTCCACTACTTGTCTTCAGTGTGCTCATTCTGACCGTTGAATCAGAAATTTGAGCTATATGTGTCAACGAAGCGCCTGGCAAAATGGACGCTCAGCCGAGTCTTGCCCATCCTTCCAAGTCCGCAGAGGGCCACCACGTTCTGACGTTTTGGACGTAGGGCCAACCATGTTCGAAGTTGCTTCAGCTCGGTTTCGCATCCCACAAAATCATCCTCATCGATTTGTGGTGCATTACTGGGGCGCAAGCCCAAATTGTAGCTGGCGTATTCGCCTTCGCGTCGCTCAGGGTCAGCGCGTTGGACACTCCTGCAATGTCACAAAATCCACGTCAGTTAGAACTCGAGCGAATCATTTTCGTATGCACTGACAAGTATGCGCCTCCATTGAAGTACTGGTCGACTGCTTGATTTGAGATCAATCCTCGGTTGTCAAGGTGCGTCATTCTTGCTCCACACGATCGACATCGCCTGCTGACATCAAAGACATCATAGACTCGCTCTCCAACACGATAGCCATGGTAAGACGATAAATATGTGCTAAAATCACCACTTCTTGTAGTGAACATGGAGTTGGGGGTAAAACAGCCAAACGTACCAAGAGGACGAGGCCCCAGAAGCAAACGACAGCTCGCGGTGATTGCCGAGCTGCGCTGCGGGGCGCGTACGTGGCTGCGAGGACAACCCTTCCAGAGAATCTTTGTGCTCAACTCACTTGTTTAGAGGACGGATGACCTGCTGGCACAGTGGCCTTCTTACTGGGAGAACAAAATCTGATAGCAGACCTCCGTCACCGGAGTAATATCGGGAGTCCAGGTGATCAACGCGAGGCTGTGGATCTTGCTGGAGTATTCCACCCTGCGACCTAGCTATCGCTCGGCCCTCTTTTCGCCATATCGGCGCCAAACAGCGTCCAGCCATGGATTCTTCACCTCGACGACTCTCCCGCGATGACTATACTGTAGCATGTCTTTGCCCCATGGGAGTCGAACTGGCCGCGGTAGAAGGAATTCTGGACGAGATTGACGAAAGCCTCCCTTGCAGTCGCGACACAAATGGCTATACTCTGGGGCGGATGGGAGTGCACAATGTTGTGGTGGCTGTGATGCCAGAAATCGGCAACAATCGAGCGGCGGTAGTGGCGACACAGTTGTTGAACGATTTCCCGTCGGTCCGATTTGGATTGCTTGTGGGAATTGGTGGTGGCGTGCCGGGCGAGGATGAGGACGATGACGATATTCGATTGGGCGACGTGGTAGTCAGCAAGCCGACATCCACATTTGGCGGGGTGGTGCAGTACGACATGGGAAAGGTTACAGAGGGAGGGAAGTTCCAGCGAACAGGATCGTTGAGCAAGCCTCCTGCCGTACTCAGTTCCAATGTGCACCGGCTTCAGGCACAACAGGCCAGACTAGGAAGCCAGATTCCAAGACTTCTATTGGAGATGCTACAGAGGTACCCAAAAATGGCAGGAAAATATGTTTACCAAGGAGTGGATAATGATCTCTTGTTCGAGTCTACATATCCACACCACCAAGGTCGCACCTGTAAAGACTGTGACAGGACCAAGTCGGTCGACCGGGATGCCCGTCCTGATACTGATCCCCAGATTCACTACGGCACCATCGGTTCTGGCAATGCGGTCATTAAAGATGCGACGAAGAGGGACCAGCTGAGGAAAGACCTAGGGGTGTTGTGCGTGGAGATGGAGGCAGCCGGTCTGATGGACGAATTCCCGTGCTTGGTGATCCGTGGGATTTGCGACTACGCCGACTCGCACAAGAACAAAAGATGGCAGCCATACGCCGCGGCCACGGCGGCCGCGTACGCCAAAGAACTCCTCTCCATCATCCCGGCGCAAGAGGTTGTGGCGGCGTCGAAGGTAGGAGAATCTCTCCAAGGTACAAGTGAGTGTTCCACCTACGAAGTTTACCGACTTCCTGCGTGTGGCAGGACTAGCTGACGTACGATAAGGCTTCGAGGCTTGGAACAAAAAGTCAAACGTACCTCTCTCTCGCTCGTTCCGCAGACACAACGTTAACAGAATTACAGACTGGCGAAGTGATATTCAACAACTACGACCGGGTGAAACATCAAGCACGAGATCAGTATATCGCGGGAGATCTCATAATCCACTAATGGTGCCATATCAATCGTTAACGACATTGCTTTCCGTCGCTGCTGCTCCGCTGCTAGAATTGAAATGTTATTTTCGGTCCCAAACCACTCTCAGCTATGACATGAATCATGGAAGGCAGAACAGACTACAGAATGATGTTCTGTCTCTTACGCGTGATCTGCATCTATTGAGTGGCAGGCGCTCATTTCTTAGGTTGCCGGGTTAGGGGAACGGCCATTAGCTGCTACGATACGATCTGCCGCCATTGGGCCAGGGCGGACGCGATAAACCTCGCATGGAGTGACTTCTTCGATGCAGTTCGCAACCAGGTAAGGGGAAGCCATAAAGTCTACGGTAAGATCTACAAGTCCTCTACCATAGCTCAAATTCTGACTTGTGGAATTCCTTCCATGCGGTTAATGGACCTCTTTCAGCAGTCTCCCAGTCCGCCTCATCCAAGCTGTGACATCTTTGCCTTAACCTTGTGACTTCCACATATAAGCTAAATTGGCCATGACCATCAGTGTTTCTAGATGTCGACGCCCCAACATCTGTAATCTTGAAAACCCTCTGCGCTCTGCAATCTTCATTCCCGCCGACTTCAAATTTGGTCGCGATGGCAAGATGCCCGTGATCCTGATCACTGGCACGGGCAGTTATGGCGGCGAAGCATTCGAACACAACTTTGCAAAGCTACTCAAAACTAGCTCGGTCGGCGATCCGGTATGGCTGAACATTCCCGAGCGTATGTGCGACGAATCTCCAATGAACGCGGAACATGTCGCGTACGCCATCAATTACATTTCGAGCAGGTTGCGCGAGAAACTGGCAATCGTCGCCTGGTCGCAGGACAACCTGTCCACGCAATGGTCGCTCGAGCATTGGCCCAGCACGCCCGACCAGGTCAGTAACTTCATATACTTGTCAGCCGACTTCCGCGGCACAATCAATGCCTGGGGCTTGTGTCCCTTCAATGGCACTCAGCCATGCCACTCCGCAGTCTGGCACTAGACGCGGAATTCCAATTTCATCGCAACGCTCCGTTCCAACGGCGGTAAAGACAGCCGATTTGGCAGGGAGCCTAACGGCTCCTGGTTAGCTGTCGTTCAATCGTGGGTAAAATCTGTAGGAAACGATTCTGAAGCAGAACTGGCCATCTAGCTTTATCTACATGGTTTCCCGAGGCTGCCGGATTTCTCCCATTGGTGGCGTCGAAGTTTCATGCCCATAAAGGCTCCGCAGCCTGCGTTTGCGCCGAGAGGGTCGAGTAGGGGTGAGGACGGCAATGAGGTCGGTCCTTGGGTATCCCCGCGTGCCCTGTACAGAGAGATGCCTAGCCCCGGATGCCTCAGTTAACACTTAACGTCATCACTGGAGTCACCATCGGTGGCAAGCTCGTTCGGAAGGGTATGTAGGCCAATCCTTTGAGGGTTGTCGAGGTCGACGTGAAAGCGGCGGCACCAAAGGGAAACTAGGAATGCTGACACTTTGGGGAGGCAGCGGGTGGCCGCGGAAGATACAGTAGCCTACGACCGGAGGTATATTAGCAACATTGGCGAGGACCAATATATTGTGGCAGGGGGCCACGACGGGGGTCCCTCAAAAAAGCGGCCGGCGGTTAGCTGGATCTAGTTTGGGCACTCTTTTCACTCGGATTAACAATTGGGAGAAAATGTCCCCGGCGGAAAGGTGTGAGGAATGACACGAGGTTGGTCTGAGGGTTTACAAGCCTCACAGTTCGAAGAAAGTGCACGGAAATCAAGTCGAGCTTGCAGAGCCTACAGATCCTATCGGCTCCTGCGGCCGCGTTTGTAGAAGCCACATATCGCACAACAAACCCAGAATCTACAATTTTGCCTTTGGGTTGGCCTTTTCAATGGCCAGAGCCTCCTCATAGAGACTGTCCAACTCTTTCCTGTACCTCTTCGCTGTCGGTGGTCTCTTCAATTTGAGTCTACAAGTGTGTTAGCTAGAATCCCGAACGACAGTGTCGCAGCAACTTACGTCGGCGTCAGGAGCTCATTCTCAATCGAAAAGGGTTCGAGGTAGAGATAACAATTCTTAACCTTCTCATACCCAGCAAACTTATTCTTTCTTCCTACCCTGTCCAGGTCTTTCAGCACGGCCTGTCTGACTTTCTCTTCCGCTGCTGCTGCCCTGATTTGAGCGAAATCGGTTGGAGAAACCTCTTTCCCAAGGATCTTTGACGCAAAAGGCGCAAACGTGTCCGGCTGGACCCCAAATATTGCGACGAGGAACGTCTGAACACTGTCACCATGCACGTAGGCTTGAGCGAGATAATTGCATCCGTTCAGGTAAATGCCCTCAATCCGTTCTGGAGAAATATACTCGCCCTGAGCAAGTTTGAGGACATTTTTCCGCCGATCAATGATGGTAATGCGACCCATGGCGTCAATTGTGGCGATGTCTCCAGTCTTGAACCAACCGTCCTTGGTCATGGCCTTTTGAGTCTCTTCCTCGTTCTTGTAGTAGCCGTCAAACAGAGTGTGGCCACGTAAGAGCAGTTCACCACGTGGTTGAGGCTTGTCACTGACGAGATAGTCCATATCTGGCACAGACTGAAGGCAAGCTTCGACGGACGGTAGGATTGCGCCGCAACTTCCGGCTGTGAGATCGCCTTGAACTTGGCACATAGTAGCGGCATAAGTCTCTGTCAGACCATAGCCCTGTACGAAATTATTGGCAAAGACAATTCGAAGAAATTGCTGTAATGATGGGTCAAGGGGAGCTGATCCAGTCAACATCGTTCTCACTCGGTCAAGGCCGAGAGCAGCGGCAACTTTCTTGCCCCAGATACGGTCGTAAAAGGCATGCTTTACTGTTGGGTTTGTTTTGTCTCGCAGATTGGCCATTTTCGTCGACACGATATATCGAGAAAGCGAGCCTTTGAAACCGGGTTGATCGACGGTCTTTGCACGAATGGCCCCACCAAATCGATTGTACAGCCGTGGCACGGAAGGCAACGTCGTAGGTCGAAGCGCTTTGAAGTCATCGACAAGTTCCAGAATGTTGCCATGAAAGTAGCCAATCCTTGCACCTGACCAGAAAGCTACATGCTCGTTCATCCGCTCAAAGATGTGCGCAAGTGGGAGGTAGGAGCAGAGCACATCATTCGGCTCTGGACACGCCGTACACAGTGAGCACGACGCAGCTGCCACCGCGGCAGCGTGCGACAGTACAACGCCCTTGGGTGCTCCGGTAGTGCCGGAAGTATAATTGATGGTGATGGTATCGGATGGCTGTGGTGGATTATAAGGACGGTTAAGCGAAGCGCCCAGGGCCTCAACTTGATCAATCGAGAAGATCTTGAGACCGACGTCGGAAGCCAACGATGACAATAGAGCTTGTTTGGACAGACCTGGAGCTTCTCCCGACTCAAGTGGATCTAGCGATACAATCAACTTGAGACTCGGCAATCGCGGCTTGAGCTTGAGAAGTGTCGGGACGTGGAGCAGAGATGTCACCACGCATGCAATGCTTGCGTGTCGGATGATGTACTCGGAAGCCTCGGGACCGAGTGTGTCGTACAATGAGATCGTAAAGAGTGATTGAGACATGCAAGCAAGATCGGTGATCTGCGATTCTGGTCTGTTCTGACTCCAAAGTCCGACGCCATACTTGCTCTCGCTGATGCCAGCCTGCCGGTGTATCTCTACCAGACCAACACCAAAGTTCGCCCGCCTCTTCTGAACGGTGGCATAATCCATCCATTCGTACGGTCCGTAAGCCTTCTTCGCAGGATCGTAAGAACGCCAGCCAAGGCAGGGAGAGTTTGGGATTCGCAAAGCTGTAATCTCGAACATATCGTGACCCGTTCTGACAGCTGGGTCAAGGGTTTCGACCAGGCCATCTTGAAACCTCCAATGCCGGTAGACCTTTGATCGGTCTGGCTTTTCAGAGTGAGGGAGGGGGACGGAGTATGGCTGGCCTTTCGGAGGAGGTTTCGAAATTTCATAACTTTTCTGTAGATGGACGGGCCGGGAGAAAGATAAGGACGGCATCGTGGGATCCTTGTGTGGCGTCAGTGTTAGTTGACGAAAGCCTCAACGTCTCATTAGCGATAGAATCAAACGAAGATGTCGATCAGATGCAAGCGGGGGGGGTTCCTGCAAAGAAAAGCAACCCGTAGGATCGGGAGTTATTCTTGGACCTCGGAACCAACGATAATAACAATGCATAGGCAACGGGAGACTGTTGAAGGAAAGTTGCGAAAGCCTCGTGATTCGAGCGTTGCCTCTGCGAGTGGGCTCTCGGCGATCGCGAACCGCGGCACAACGAAAACCTAAATTTCGGCCAATTTGCCCTCGTTGGTCTTTTCTACAGCCACTTGCTCTTCGATGCAATGGAGGATTGACGAAAAGAACAATTCACTCCAGCGGGGTAACTGGATGTCCAGGTTGGCCTCATCTTCAGTTAACAATAGTGCGCATCGTCACCCGTTACATTGTAACATTTTGAGCCTCAGTGGGAAGATGCATAAAGTTTGTAGGCTCAAGCCGAGCACTCGCTCGATTGACATGTGAAGGGAGTTTTATGGCAATGGAAAAGAGCAATTACTGTTTTGAGGCCCATTCCAGCTTGTTAAAGAATTGGGGATTAGTTGTACATTCGAGACCGACGACATATGGTAAGGCGAACAAATACAGAATATTGGACTGCATAGCAGTTCGTAACTCAAATACATGCTCAGCTGCCCTATTCTCACGTCGTTCTCCACACCTTGCCCGCCCGCCTCGAAGACCCCGTTCTCACTGATGCACATGTTTACTGGAACGCTTTAGATTCTCGACATGCTGTTTTGTAGCTTGTGGAAGTGTAAGGCTTTGAGCCCGGTCTCGAATCCCTTTTTGACGCGTTCTTCCGGGGGTCTTTCGAAATTGGAGAGTAACTTCAAAAGCTTCTGGTGCTACAAGCGATGACAAGGCTAACTCTAGATCGGATGGCTATGTTTCTCGATATTTCAAAGACTTCTTTTGTCAAAATCAGAGATCTACAGTACCCCTCCCGTGCGCCACATGCGGAGACAGCTTCCAGTAAAGGATGCTACGTTCTTTGCCTAATCAGTATCACCTTGAATTCTAGGAAATCAAATTTAACAGTCATTGAATAGTGATGCTGTGCTCTATGGGATGTTCAAGGGCAACAAAAAGATGGTTTAGGTACTTTTCCTTCGAATACTACCTATTGCCATTATTTGTTGAAGGGGGCAAATTTTTGCATTTGGCTCCAGGGGTCAGAAAAGAAGACCAATTTCAATGAAGATCTTCGAAGCATGGCGATGGAAGTTTTCGAAAAGCGAAAGTCTTAATAAGATTGTAGAGACATGCGAAATTTGACCGCGGATAGTGTCTTCAAGCCTCTCGGTCTGGCTGGCTTATCGCGTCCTCATAGACCCATCGCAGTTTCATCATCCCAGGTCAGGCCGTAGGTGTGGAGCTTAAGGGACATACACACAGGTATGCTGAGCCGCTTTACAGCGATGCCTTGATCAGCGCCGGCAGAAGTGGCATGTTCTGATTGGCCGAGGCAAGGGTCGCATCGACGGTTTTGCTGACTGCAACACGAGTCTGGAGAGATCTCACTGTTAGAAGCCAAAGCGAGGCTGGATCTTGTCAACCCATGTTCTTATACTGTTTTCTGTGGTCAATTCAATCATGAGCCGATGGCGTCCGGGGGAACAGAAACATGAAACGTTCGCACAAGCTTGTTTTTTCGTGTGGGGAAGAGTGCTATCTCAGGGGCTGCCGATATGGTTTCTTGAGAGCCAATAGTAGGTGCAGACCGCCGCCACCCAGACGGTTGTTCGCAAATTAAAAATAGCCGGGGCTTACCAAATCTCGCCCTTTCATCCCAATCCGTTAAAGTGTGGCAGGAATGCTGGGATGGGCTGAAGATGCGAAACCCACCAAAGTCGGACTCCTTTTGGCATTTGGCCCTATCGTGGAAATCTGTTGGACGTGTCAGCTTGATCGTTCCCTTCCTTATTTCACTATCTCACGGCTTGTTTCTCTTCAGCTTCTGTACATTGCGGCCCTTCGCCACATCCTATCTTTGATCCTTTCCCGACAACTTACTCGCCCAAGTACCACCTCATCTGGCCTTCCATTTTCTCCATTCTCTCCACTCGCTACTTGCTCTACTCTTCCGACCAATTTTCGATCCTTCCTACAAGCTCTCCTCCATCAACTATATCAACAATGCCTTCCCTCATACACCTAGCAAACCTTACATCAAAACACCTCACCCGACGAAAGCTCACCTCTGGGGCCAAAGCGGGCATCGGCGTCGCCGTCGCCCTAGCTGCCGTCATCGCAATTGGCGTAGCAATCTTCTTCATCGTCCGCCGCCGACGCGCCAAGCATCTCGCCGACATCGAAGAAGAGCGTGCCAAACACGCCGGCGAGAAGAAGAAAGAGGAACCCAAGGTTCCGAAGCGAAACAAATCCATCAAAGACCGACTCAAGGGTCCTCTGTACCAAGAAGCCTTCGAGATGCCTCCAGCAGGTCCGAATTGGGACGCCGTTGATGGTCAGCCGTTGAACCACAAGCCGTGGGCGGAGAATAGCCCGAGACCGTCGTTTTCAAGTAAGAGGGGGACTAGAATGATGATGATGATGTAGTTTAAACTCGTCGTTTCGTCCATATCTCTGTACGAATTTGGATTTCCTTATTCGCAGCTCGGAGTTTTGTTCAGGAGCCGGCCTGGGAATGGACACTGTCCGGGTCTCATGTTCATTCATGTCAATACTCGCGGAGTCCGCAATGGCATTTACGGTTTGCATAATCTGTATTCGACGGAAGAGGGAAGAGAGATCAGAGAGAGAGTATTGCAGCTTATAACATGGAATCTGTACGAAAGTTTGTGCCGTTCGATATGAGTGACTGGCGCACTTCATCGCGTTTCCGTTTCTTCATTCCCTACACACTCTCTAAATTTATGGGCCAAGCATTGAGCTTTAGCCCTAGCTACGTCTTTATTGCGCGAGTCTGGAAAGTGTGCCTTGCAATCCTATAAGTGTGACCCTATGGACGAGCAAGACATCAGGAACTCGTCCAGAAAACGCGAAATCAGGTAGCCCCACCGAGTTGTGCAGCACCATCCGCCTTCCCACTCTCCTGCGCATTCTCCGGTTTTGCCTCGGCGTCGGGCTGCGCCGCACTGCTGGCTGCAAAGCTTTGTTCGAAGTCGTGGATGATGTCGTCGATGTGCTCGATTCCGACGGAGATCCGAATCATGTCTTCCGTCACTCCCGAGTCGAGACGCTCTTGTTCGGACAATTGCTCGTGTGTCGTTGACCATGGGTGGATTGCGAGTGTTTTGGCATCTCCGACGCTGATCGGCAGATTAGTAGATAACTGCGTAAGACTAGGACTCTACTTACTTTGCCAAATTGGAGATCAACTTGAAGTTGTCGACCACTTGTTCACCAGCAGCGGCTCCGCCTTTGAGGCCGAATGAGAGCACTCCACCTGCGCCCCGCGGTAGGTACCTCCTCGCCAACTGATAATGCCCATGGCTCTCAAGGCCAGGATACGATACCCAAGCAACTTTCTCGTGTCCTTCAAGGTACTTTGCAACGGCCAGTGCGTTGCTTGCATGCCTCTCGCAGCGCAGACTCAAAGTTTCCACACCGAGCAGGAACTGCTGAGCACTGAACGGGCTCATGCAGGAGCCGAGATCACGCAGGATCTCCACTCTAACTCGAATGACGAACGCAAGGGGTCCAAATGTGTCCACGAATTTGAGCCCATGGTAGCCGTCTGCAGGGTCATTGAATTGAGGGAATCTCTTTGCGTTCGCAGCCCAGTCAAACTTTCCCGAATCGACGACGATGCCACCAATCGATGTTCCGTGGCCACCAATCCACTTTGTGGTACTGTGGACGATGATGTCGGCGCCGTGTTTGAAAGGCTGGCAGTAATACCCTCCAGCCCCGAAGGTATTGTCCACTACAAGGGGAACGCCCTTCGCGTGAGCAACCTTAGCGATCGCCTCGAAGTCTGGCACATTATATCTTGGATTGCCAATCGTTTCCACATATACAGCTTTTGTCTTGTCATCAATGGCCTGCTCGAACTCTTCTGGCTTCTCGGTCTTCAAGAACTTTGTCGTTATACCCAGGCGTGGGAGGAAGACTTTGAACTGGTTGTACGTTCCACCGTATAGGTTCGAGGTCGAGACAATGTTGTCGCCTGCGTGTGCAAGGGCTGCGATGGCCATAAACTGTGCCGACTGGCCTGAAGAGGCAGCGACAGCAGCGATACCGCCCTCGAGTGCGGCAATTCGTTTCTCAAAGACATCAACGGTGGGCTGGCACGGATATTTAGCACAGCCCAGCTTCTAATGTGGAAAGTGGACTCGCGTTCATAATTCTGCTATAGATGTTGCCAAACTCTTTGAGACCAAAAAGTCTCGCGCCGTGGGCCGAGTCATTGAATGTGAATGACTGAGACGTGTCAATCAAACTTCAGCGGCATCGACCCGGGCCAACACTGACCGTGGTTTGGTAGATTGGCACTGCGCGAGCTTTGGTCGCCGGATCCGGAACCTGGCTATGATGCTGTGAGCAAAGAAAAGAGTTTCCGAGAATGGCCATTATTTACCCGGCATGCAGCTGCAAAGTCTCGAACTTGTCCACCCATGGTTCCTGGCCAGTCGAAGCCATACTGAGGCACTTTTATTCTGATGCGGGGCAAGGTTTTGGAGCCGTAGCAAGGGTAAAAAGGTCGGTCCGGGGGGGGAGGAACAGCAATAAACCAGTGCGACTTTGGAGCCAGGAAAGGCAACCAGAGATGAGGCCCTAGAAAAGAGCAGAGGGTTCAAGGTTAAGAGCCAGGAGGAAATCCTACGGACTGGGGGGTTGATAGTCTGGCTAGTCGGTTCAAGTTATGCGGCCAGGATGTGAAGCTTTCCCCCGCAGATTCACTCGCTATCTCAATTGCGTGATCCATGGTAGTTCTCGCGCGTGGGTGACGCTAGTAAAATAGTCAAATCCCGGAGCAAGCTCGCGCTGCCTAGAGCGCAAACCATTGACTGGAAAGGCGGCTTCCGTTATCGAGTGAACCTCGTCGAGGGGAAGCGATCTCGAAGAGGATTGTTGAAACATTGGCATCGTCAGCCTTTTCGTCAGGCTTGTCTATTTTAGTGGTTAGTGGCTAGCTCGAACGCCCGATTAGAAAAAGCTCGTATTTGCTGTTGCAGCCTGGGGAGGCCTACGTTGCGAAGCTTCGTATATCTATCGATCGCGTTCACAAACCGCAGTGCCCAAAACGCGAGAGCCGCCTTGAGCTCCTTAAACGCCCTTCTTTTGACGAGTTGATCGCTATCTGTTACTAATACTCTCCAAAGGTTTCTCTGGAAAGTAGGGCTTGTGCCCAAGAAGCCTCTCCACCTCTCGCTCGTCTCATTCCAAGACAGAGGCGTCAATCAACAAATGCTGATATACGGGATATTAAACCTCATCTTCAAACAGAAAATGGGGCAGAATGCCCAGCGAGCTTTGCTTTGCGATACGCAATGAACCTACTCCGTCCTTGAGCATGGCTACAACCAATGAAGATGATAGCCAAGAATCTCGGCTGCCAAAGCGTCTTGGTGGCCTTACATGCCCCCCCCCCAGCACTCGGTCTCGAATTTGACCTAATGCAGCTTAAACCTTTCACTCTCTCGCGATACACTCCCAGTCCCACCTGATCTACGATCCCCAGTAATCTCGGTCGATTAGTGACGGAATGCCCACTTCGATTACAGGGCTCAGGGGGATCCCTGGTATTGTCGAGCCAAGCTCACCATCCTCTGCCGGGAGAAAGTCGAGCGTGGGCCGCTCAGAAGGATGTCAAACCCCTGACTAATCACTCGACCAGCGACATTTTGAATCCCTCACGCGTCTTATTGCATTCCTCGGAGACTCTGAGCTCAATTTTAAGGCTAGATGTTGCGGCGTTGGCTCTGCTTCTGCCAAGATGTTGTCATCAGCTTAGCTGCCTTTGACAACTTTGGGTGCGATTGAACGACGGAGACAATTACCATTGGAGCTGGTCAGATATGGGGTGAGGTGGACTATGCGGGTGTGGCACTCCCAACCTCAGCCTGAGACAATCATTGCTCAGCTTCTTTCTAGCAATAGTGCGCGATGCAATTACGTTGGAGTTGGGAGCTCAATACTTACCGGCGGCACCTCATGGCTCTGCTCGGAATATGGTCTCGCCTCTGATCCCTAGAATATGCTCGATGCATAGATCGTCAAGGCTAACGCACAATTCTTTTGGGCTTCAGCAGAACCCGAAGAGCGTTGAGAGGAGGTGGAGTCGGCTTCGGGAGTAGGCCAGACGCCATGTATAGCATCGATGAGCTAATTGAGGATTTGTAGTCGTCACTGCTCTGAAGCTGAAAGTTCACAAGTACTCATCCCTCGATATACGGCGGCCAGATAATCTTTCCCAAGGAAGCACCCCACACTCTTGCGAAAAGACTCTTCCACTGGGTTGCAATATCCAATGACCCAAGGATGGCCCTGCAATCTCTACTGCCTTGGTCTTACTCATGGCGCCTTCATAGAGAAAGACCCAACTCCTACAATTTGCGACTCTCATGTTCGACGCGAATGGGGAGGAGCATGGCCAAGCTTCAAATAGGGTCTCGATATTGAAGGTGCAATAGACCAGACAAAGTCCATGACTCATAGAGAAGAAAGGCAGTAAGGTGGTGAGTAGCTAAGGATCTTTGTTTGGAGCATTGCAATTGACCACGGCTTCAGACAGTTTGAAGGCTGCGATGGGCCTGACGAACACCTGGATGTCCGGTGCTATACTACCTGTGGTTGACTAATAGCTAATCATCCGAGCCTTCCATTGGTATGACAATATGCTTCAAATGGACCCCAGGCTTGGTACCGCGGCTTTTGTCTTGATCGAGATCATGCGGAATGTGAGTGATGCAAGAAGCTCACAAGGGACATGGCGATCAGGCTGACGAGTTACAGCCTACATTCCAATCCATAAAGGCCGGGTCTGATTGTGGTTGGCCCTATACGCGGAGTCGCTATATACTCTAACTCGGAACCGGTGTAATAGCCGGCATAAGGTCGTTGGACGAGCGGGCTTCCAAGAGTCTGGCAAAGCGCCATACGAGGTATACTCTGAACCCAACCTAGCCGACTACAACCCAAATCCCTTACAGAGCTTCAACGACTTCAGCAAGGTTTGTAGGCCTGACATACAGCTAGCAGTTGTAATCTAACATCTTCCAGGTATATTGGGGAAAGCTATGAAAGACTACAAAATTGCAGCGAGATGTCGATCCTAAGGGAGTCTCTATGGGTCCGTTTACGAGACAAGTCATGCGAGCTTAAATTATGGGATGCTCCAGGCCCGGGCCCGGCGACCCAGATCGGAATGCATCTGTCAAGGGAACCGGACAAAGACAAAGAACCTGCCAAGATGATGGTGTCAACAGTCAGCCATAGAAAAAGTGCCCCTCTCCCTGATTGCTAGCACGAATAGAGAGTGTAAACCATTGTAAACAACTGAAATGAATGCACTTTGCAAATGACCGTGGCGGTCCAAGGACCAATAGGGAGTGTAGGGCGGGAATTCCGGTTTGGGCTGACACATGTCATCTTTCTTCATCACATCGCTTACCTTATAACTCGCACACACATCTTCCTTTCCCCAGAGCGTCTCTCATCTCGTGTCTGAAAGGGCCTCTCGGTTAGGCACTGATCATACATTTTCTGTACCTTCTTTCCAACCTTGACGTGGCCACATCTCTAGACAACCCCACCGTTCCCTATGGCAACCCAATCACTCCCAACAACTCGCCGCATCATCACAGGCCACAACGCCGACGGCAAGGCCATCTTTGACTCTGACACCATCTTGTCTCCCACGAATCCATTCACCGAAGATGGCTCGCCGCCTGAGGGCATAATTCCCGGCTTCACGCTCATTCATCGCACAGAGAATTACCCCGTCAAAGTCCAGGGTCCTATCCAAGAGTTGCATGGCAAGAAGATCGCACTGTCCGACTCTTCCGGGACAGTTTGCAGAATTGTAGACTTCCCGCCCATTAGCGAAGATGACGATGCATACATGCACAGAACTCAGAGTTTGGATTTTGCTGTCGTCCTAAAGGGCACTATCAAGCTCATCTTGGACGATGGTGCAGAGAAGACCATGAACGAGGGAGATGTTGCTGTGCAGAGGTAAGTCGCGGCTTCCTGTGTACTTACACATGGTTAATAGTCACTGTTAGAGGGACAATCCACGCGTGGAAGAACGTTAGTCAGGAGAATTGTCGTATCTTGTTCGTGCTTGTTCCAGCGGAACAGGTCAAGAATGAAAAGACTGGGGAAGTACTGGAGGCTACGCCGCCAATGCCTGGCCTTGTGGATTGAAGACCTAGTGTAAAGTGCATGACGAGCGATCGTGTTTCAAGAGCTGGCTTGTTGTCGTGATTGAGCCCTGCCCAGGAATACCTTGGTGGGTCGGCTATGAAATGCTCTACTGTGGCTTTACGAGTAGATCTCTAAGACTGCTGTGCTTGGCGGAGCAGTTCAACACCGTCACCACTATTTCTGCCTCATGTCATTGCTGGAAATATTTCTTCTGCCTCACTGTTGGCCCTTCCTGCATTTTCCGATCAGTCAGAGATAGGCTCAATCAACATCAATCACAACCAAACCACGCTCTTCAACAGCATTGCCAGCCTATCAGTATCAAACCTTGCAAGTCGTATTACTATCTTGCCGTATTCGCCCGCTGCTCACCGAAACGCCCAAATAGGCAACTCGGAGCACGAAGAGCACACCTTCCGGCCTCAACCTTTACCACAACCATGGCAATCAACTACCTCGGTATCATAATCGGGTTTCCAGTCCTTCTAGATTTTGCCATCACCCAACCACCCTGGGCATTCGATACTGCTTCGTGAAGCAGGAAATGCGCACCAGGGCCGCGATGGAGATGAGCCGGGTTCATGAGGATGAAAGAAATTGGCCAAGGTCACCAGAAGCATGAGATTTCGCCAGAACTGAGAAGCAAACTATGGATGAAATGGTAGTTTGCGCATATACCTCAGAGGTGGCTTCCAGGGGACCCAAAATGGGGTCGAAATTGCGATTCCTCTTTCGATTAATCCGTGCAATATGAAAATGCCCGCTCGGCGTACACTGTATGTTCTTTTAGGCACCTTGGCCCAATATCTTTCATATGTTCAACGTCCTCTCAATTGTCCTTCTTCTGAACGAGTCGACTTATCGCCGAGCCGCCGTTGCCCACCTCTTCCCAAACCCTGCGCTTGTTCTGGCATGCCCTTTCCCAGCCAAATACACAACACAATGCCGACGCCTTCATGGCAACATCACTGCTCCTTGTACACCATGCATGGGCAACCATTGACGATATTTCAAAGGCCTACTGCTTCTGATCATCGCACTCATCTACAGTAAGCCATCTGCCACCTCATCATACCAAGTACGCCTTGACCTCTCTTTGGGCCCGCTCTTTTCCCTCCCTGAAGGGCTTCGCCATGTATTCATGACCGCGATTGACTTTATCGTAGCCAACAAAAGCATCTTCATTCCCTTTGCTATGTATAGACCTCGCAACTCCCTCATGCGCGCCACTGCACACGCTTGACCTCTGGCGCCGGGTGAGCTTGAGGCATTTTTCTCAAGGTGCTATGAGCGTATGCAACTTTCAGGCCCTTCATTCTTCACTTACACAGTCCCTGACATGGTTGTCGACTTCTCAGCGTCTTCTCTGAGCGCCGAGGCAAAAAATATCAAAGGGAGAATCGAAAGAGATAGGCGTGGCATCGGACGACAAGACGGTACGGCTGTGGGACACAGGGACGGGCGCCGCTTTGCAGACGCTGGAAAGCCATACGCGTGACGTCTGGGATGTAGCCTTGTCGCCAGACGGCAAGACGGTGGCGTCGGCATCACTCGACGAGACGGTGAGGCTCTGGGACACAGGGACGGGCGCTGTTCTGCAGACACTGAAAGGCCATACGCACTACGTCCGGGCTGTAGCCATCTCGCCGGACGGCAAGACGGTGGCGTCGGCATCGTTCGACGGGACGGTGCGGCTGTGGAACACGGAGACGGGCGCCGCTCTGCAGACGGTGGAAGGCCATACGCGTGACGTCTGGGCTGTAGCCATCTCGCCGGACGGCAAGACGGTGGCGTCGGCATCGCCTGATGAGACGGTGCGGCTGTGGGATACAGGGACGGGCGCTATTCTGCGGACGGTCGAGAACTGCTTTACCCAAAGCCTAGTTTTCTCTAGGAATGGTTCATACCTTGAAACCAGTCACAGAGTACTGTACATCCAGTCTGACTCGACAAAATCATTTGCTCCCCAGCTACAGCCTCTCTCCACGGTATTTCTCAGAGGGAACTGGATAACTCAAGGTGGAGCTAATCTCCTTTGGCTACCTTTTGAGTACCGGTCTAGCTGTTCAGCGTCCCGAGTTAATCTTCTTTTGTTAGGATATCCCTCTGGCAAGGTTACATTTATTGAATCCAGCCCCTTATAAGAAGTATATAACACGGAGGATGACTCTGAAGCTGTAGAGGTCGTTGCCCGGATGATCACAGCAGATTGAATGGGCGAGAGGCATGTCGAGTGCCTTCGTGTGCTGTGCAATTCGGCGGTAACGTCGCTGTGGGAGCCCATATCGGCCGCGTTCTCCAGGGGTCTGGATGGGACCCAGATAAGGTCGAACGGACGGAAGTGCATGAAGGTGAGAGTGGATGGGGGCAACTCATCCGGGGCCAAGTGCTCTCACCCCGGCTCGCGCGGGGCGGACAGTGAGGGCGGCGAGGACTTTTTGTGTCGCCCAAAGGGGCAGGCGCGCCGATTTACTCGCAAGTTTGGGATGGGGAGGGAAAGGCAGGCAGAAATTCAGAAGAGACAAGGAAAATCTGCGTGATCAACCTACGAGTGAGAAGCTGATAGAGAGGCTTTGGTTGCACAATATCTGCCTCTTCAAAAGGCGTGGCAGGACCTAGCCTCCAGATGGGCCAATCTTTATGAGTACCTTACCGAAGATGTCAAGGCGATCAAAGCTGCAAGGAAAGAATTGAGAAAGAAGGACAAAATGGTGCAGAGAGCGAAGAAAAAAGGTGCTTCTGCTGTCACCGAACGAAGGCACTTCGTAGATGCGCAGGCACTTGTTGAGTATCTTGTTGGCTTATGGCACTCGAAGCCCGTAGAGCCTTGGAAGAAGTCCAAGAACAAAATCACCACTTCCAAGAGAGCTGAAGCTCCGCAAACGAATCTAAGAGTGACATGCTTGTTCGTTTGAGCGAAGAGGCGAAGGGCTACGAGAAAAAACGAGAGCGTCTGAAAGAAATTAACGAATAGATCCGGAGATCTCGATCGGCGTAAAAATCTCGAAACCGTCTGACTTCAAGTCCCGTCGCGATCGAACTCCTATAGAGTAGGTGGGCCCCTCGAGACAGATATCAGGAGCTTGCGTGCGGAACAAGATCGCCTCGTCGCGAAGTGAGGCTCCGAAGGCCCTAAAGGCGCTGGCTTGGACCTCCTGAGGCGTCTAGCCTTGGTACAAGCAATATTTGCCACAGCTTACGAAGATCCACAGGGAATGGGAAGCTATCGTGCAAGGACGGGATGAGGTTCGAAAATCCACGAAGACTCTAGACAACAGGTGGGAATTGCTGAGCACGCAGCACATGAAGAGCAGAAGCAAGACCTGGGGGCCAAGCTCAGACTCATTGCGGCGAAAGTGTTGGTGGGCATGATTGGCTGCTGGGTTGCTCAGTGGGTTTGGTGGGTCGGGTTACATCCGGCTGGCTGGAGACTCGTAAGTTCACTTCTCCATCCCCGATCCTTCTTTGGCGTAGATGATGAGCCTAGGAGGGAATGCTTTTTCATGAAAGTGACACAGGCAAATAATCGTCCTTTGCTATTTCTTCAGGTATTGCCCACCCCAATTGAGAGAAATTACGATGATTTAGGTTGTATTCTTAGCCATTGGTGAGTGTGGTTCTAGACAGGTACCTTTTTGGCCTTGGAAGAGTAGTGGTTTGTTGACTGCTTTGTAGGGGCGATGTTTGGGGCGACTATGTAGGGAAGAGATGCAGGCTAGAGTATATCTCCTCCGCGAGTAGTTGTGACCTAATTAGAGTTAAAAGCTCCTTGCCAGCATTGTATCTTGACTCGAGAGGGGTTGCGTATACTGGATACTTCTCTGTCCACCTTAGAGAATTCCTGCCTTCGGCGCTAGCATAGGACAAAATATTGGGATTCTTTATGAGCGCCTAGGAAGCATGTTGGGCGGATTCCTTCGGACGAGGGAGAGCGCGAGCGAGACGCGACGTACTCACGGGGGGTGCTCCCCTATAACTAATCAAGGATCCCCCCCGGTAAAGCGGCGCGCATCGGGCAAACCTTCAGAGAATTTAAACCTGCCAAGAGAATTTTCATGCCTCGGTTCTGATATCACGAAGGGCTGATCAAAAGCTCATCCAAAGTTCACCCACACGACACGGTCGCCCACAACAATACTGCGAGTTTTCATTCTCTCCTACAATTTTTGGTATTGAGATCGCGGCCATCCTCTTGAGTCTTCTGTAATATGATGAGCGTGCAGCATTTCTTCAACCTATGACAGTTGCCGTCGAGCATCTATCTTGCCTTTCCCTGTTCGCGCCATCTCGAGAGATGCTTCTTTTTCTACCAAATACCACCGAACCTGCCTTTCTCGTGTAGTCTTTGAAAATGTCAGATTCAGTAGGTATGTTGAGAACGACGCATCGCGTTTATATTCTGCTGCCGGATCTCGTGTGGTTTAGTAAATGACCATTTGACCACATCACCACCTCCTCTTACACTCGAGCTTCAACTCTCATCTCTGACCACTACAGATCGTGTCTTTGTCCATGCGCTTCAAACCGTCCGCCGGCTCCCCCGGACTGGCTCCTCACGTCCTCCTCCTTCCTCGCGTCTTGCTCTCTATGGCCTCTACAAGCAGAGCATGGAAGGAGATGTCGCCGGCATCTTTCCCCGTCCATCTCTCCCACCATCTTCACCTGACCCAGCATCCTCATCTGTCCACAAATACGCGTCCAGAGATCTACGCGCCCGAGAAGCGCAAGCCGAGGTTGAGAAATGGGATGCTTGGAATGCTTGTGCGGGAATGAGTCGGACAGAGGCCAAGAGACGTTACATCACGACACTGATAGATACTATGAAGACGTATGCGAGCGGGACGGCTGAAAGTAGAGAGCTGGTAGGTGAGTTGGAGTTTGTATGGGGCCAGATAAAGAGCCAGAGCGGAAGCGACGAAGAAGGAGACGTCGAGTGTCAGGCGAGGAAGCTGGAGAGGGCTGGCCTGAAGCAAGCGGAAAGCTACCCGTCGATACCGCCCGGGCGAGGCCTTGGCCCTGGTGGTGGAGAGGAGGGAGGGCGTTTAAGAGTGTTGAGTCCTGTCAGCAGAGGCGGCTCAGGGGAGATCATCGAGGGTGAAGATGTGGACTCGCCTCAGCCGGATAGAGAGGGCGATGCGGAAGATGAAGAGGAGGACTTCCGGGATGCCAGGGATGGTAGTGAAGAAAATGCGCTTGACCGGAGGAAACGCCGAGAAGACGCCGACGGATATGCTGTGCGGAACCAAAAATGGCAGCGAAGGGTCGAAGCTGCTTTGACGGAGATGACGGCTGAGATAGCGGCACTACGAGAGCAATTATCCGATTCCAGAAGTTTTGGTACTGCAGATCGCCGAAGAAGTCGGCTGTGGGCTTGGGTGAAATGGCTAGTCTGGGCTGCTTTGCGGCAGGTGGCTGTTAATATGTTGCTAGTCGGCATCTTCATCCTCTGGGGCAGGTGGAAGAGCGACAGGAGAGCAGAAGAGTGGGCTAAGAGAAGATGGAACGAACTTTCAAGCTTCTTGCAAACTCTGACGATATGGAGAAAGGTTTGGCCTGCTTGGACACTAAGGCTCACATAAAGAAGAGTAACGCGAGTTTTAACTGGAGCCCGTTAGGCACGCTGGGAAACCTGAAAGATTCTTGCAAGAATAGAGCCAGATAGATCTTGTACGATGCTAGGGTATCGACATGTCTTAATACCCATGTTGAATATGACGGAATGAAAGACTGCTTCTTGGTATACTACTGTGTTATCTCGAAAGCCGATGATAGTGTCTTGACCGCGATCTACCAAGCAGTTTAGACCAATCTACAGTATCTAGGATCAAATGTCATCGTCTCGGAGCTCTGTTGATGTCTCTTTCGGCACTCTCTTTATTCCCTCCCCTCCTCAGATATCCCCATTCTCTTTTTTCGGCCTGTACTTACGTGGTGACTGCAAATCAGGGAGGTGACCTCATTCCTTACCATTGACCAACTTCTTAACGTACTGTAAGCAGTAGGGCCACACTGCCTTGACTCTTACCGAGTTAGTGCCACTGTAAATGCCCCAAGAGCGCGTAAACATTTGGACAGAATTTCCAGCCTTCGCCGTAGATCTAATGGCAATGGTTCCCATCTCGCCTTGTGAAGACGCCCACCTGACCGAATTTCAAAACAGGTCCACTCATTGCAGCGATTTGCCTGATAAACTCAGATGCGGCGATCAGAGCCGTTCATGTTGAGGCATCTGCGACCGCAGCCACTTCGTCATGCTCGCAAGGACGCTGTCTTGGGATACCAAAACGGGCTTCAGGTTTTCCGCCCTCGGCAAGGCTCCCAACTGTGCCTTTGAGCTCAGGAAGATACACCCAAGTGGCGATCCTGCTGAAGCCACAACGGTGGCTGCTTAACGTAAAAAGAGCATTGTCACAAGTTTCCTGTACTGTCGCAACCTTTACTCCTAGAAAGACCAGACACGAGGATAGAAAGGACATGTAGGTCAAATGACATAGAGCTAATAAATGAAATACACCAACAGTAAGAACTCTGTTACGAGAACAAACAAGATGTTACGGGAGCCTCCGAATTGACAGGAGATTCTTTCTCTTGTGATGCTTCCTTATCGATAACGCCGAAAGGCCCATTTTTTCTGTTTATCGAAAATAGGAAACGGCTTGCAGGTGGACCGATGTCCTTTCAGAGGTGACTCATGTGGGCTGGATTTCTTCAAGAGGTGACTGCCGCACAATGGAACTTCTCGCGATAATTCAGATCCCAACTCTTCGATAACGAAGACCTTCGGATAAAGAACGCAAAGCACCACCCGCTCTAATCATGTGTGACCACACAGCCTTTTTCTATGGTGCGTACGATCACTTCTTCTGCTGTACAGATTCCACTGATGCTGACTATGGTATGCAGGAACCTTGATGGCCCCAGGGGTCCTATATCGGGTCATCTACGGCAATGCAAACCCCGAGCCCTGGCAACAAAAGCTCACAACAGTCCGACCTGCCCTCCTCGAATCACACCGCCGACACCGTGTCAAGTACATGTCATACCCAGCCATAGTCCCTTGTACTGGCTCTTCTGTCCGTGGTTCCGTCGTCACTGGTCTTACACAGGGCGACATATACAGGTTGGACATCTTTGAGGGAGACCAGTACCTGCGGAAAAAAGTCAAGGTGAAAGTACTAAAGAACGTGGGCCTAGACGAAAGCATTCAGAATGGCGAGTTGGAAGAACACGCACCAGAGGAGGTCGAAGCTGAGACATATATTTGGAAGGACGACCTAAGCGAACTTGAGGATGGAGAATGGGATTTTGAGGAGTTTAAAAGAGAGAGGATGCACTTCTGGATGGGCGAGGGCTCATCAGAAGAGAGTAATATCGAGGTCGACGAAGGGTTCGCAGATGTAGACAATGCAATTGCCGCAGAGAAGGGCATAGATCACACTGGAGGTAGGGGCATGAACGGCACAATTTCGAAGAATCTAGAGGGTGCAAGGTAGCTTGGATTGGTGTTGATGCGGAGCTAAATTGCTATTGAGAGACTTTCACAAACCGACAGCTAGACAAACGTAAACAATTGGAACGAATGTTGCATGTTGGATTACAAGTCTGGAAAGAAATCCTCAAAGCTCTGCTTGTGTCTTCTCACAAGTACAAGACATTTCCTTAAAAAGCTGCGACAGCTCTGAGATTGAAGAGTGTTCGCGTGACCATCCACCCATGTCCCGGATGCTTCAACTATTGGCTTTCTCACAGCAACAGCGTCCTCCGTACAATAGATTTCTCAAATTGTGCCATAGCCATTCGCACCACCAGTCTGGACCCTCTGGGAGTATATGCCCGGCGCATTTTCCGCTGTGAGTTGGCCTAGTCGGCTCTTTTCGCGGCGGTCGAAGTAGACGTACTCAACGTAAAAGGCGTGGATGTGGCCTGGGATGTAGCCTAGGATGGTGAGACAGATGTTGACGAACAGATCGGCACTGCAGCCAGACACCAGGAAGACGCCGATAGGTGGGCAGAGGATAGTGATGAGGACGATGAGGAGGGCAGGCGCCGTGTCAGACATTGTGCTTGGGTAGTTGGAAGCCTGTCGAGAATGATAGGATTGTGGTTGAGTGGGAGGAGACTCGGTTTTTGATTGAGTAAACTTGATGGGGATATACTGATCTGTGTAGCAAGAGATGGGGTGGATCGGAAAGCTGTCGAAGCCGTTGATGAGACTTCGTAGGAAACCTGCTCCTATGACTTCACTCTGGAACCTGTGAAGTACGTACTCCTTATGGTCTCTGTGACGCACTTACTGACTGCGGTGCGTGCGGGTGGCTAATTGGTTCGGAATGGCTGATTAGTGCCAGCCACTTTCTGCCAACTCGTTCCCCGCCCCGGTTTTTCCATCACCTTCCTTTCTTTCCTTCCTTTTTCTTGCATAGCTTATTGCATTGGCCAAAAGACCAAGAAACGAGAATGATGCGATTCCTACCACTCACTAGGGACAAACATATACCTTGGCATGGCATGATTCAAACAGGTTCTAGGAAATTACCTTTAACTTCACCCAGAAGTTCGATTGAAATGAGAACCACTGGGACCGGATTTTCCAAGGGTTTTGTCGACAAGTTCAATCTCGAAGTAACGGGCAAATTGGGAAACGAATTTGTGTGTTTCCATCAAAATTGTTCACGCCGACACAAGAACGTGAACCCATTCTGAACTGGATATCGTGCTGAGTCAGATTTTTGGCAATACTGAGAGCAAGAAGAGACGCTTACAGTGGTGAGAAGCCTGCTCATCTCTTTGGTGGACTCTTCTTCCTTCTCGTCCGACAGTATCTACTGAAAAAGGATGTCAGTACTATGGAATGGCTACGTAACAAAAATCATCTTACTCTCTTTGGCAAGAACTCGTCAGCATTCTCTCCAAAAATTCCCTTTGAGCGATTCATGGAACGTGGACTGATGCCAGCGTATACGCCTTTTGGGAGGAAACATTGCCCCAGTTGAAGTCCCTGTTCGGGGACAAGGCGAGGAAGTTGATATTGGATTTAAGGATGCAGACGCATGCTTTCTTTGATGAATGAGGTAAGGCAAGGTAGCCTAACAGCCTCGGTGTAGCAGATATTGTTCCGCAGCCAAGGCAAAGCTTGTCGTAGGCATCACCGATCTCTTTCTAAAGCTTTGGACAGAACCTGGATTCATTACAAGATCACCGAGACAGGTAAGGACGGCGATGGAAGTAACGTCTGCACCAGCCCCAAGGATATTGATATCCTCGATCATTATATCACCCTTTATGATTGGCCCTGCCGAACCTTTCATTTCGATGATCGCCCTTTCGAATGCTCTTTCTGCAGTGCATCATTCAAGCGGCGGTATGCCCATTCGTAGAGCAACCCCCTAGTCTCAAATGATGTTGATCATACTAACCGATGCGACTAGTGATGTACTACGACAGCACATCAGAACATGTCCCTTCCGACGAAAGGCGGGATCAGAAATGCCTGAAATCGAGAAACCAGGAAAAAAACCGCAAGCTTGCGATCAGTGCTCAAGAAAAAGGACCGCTCGCGATTACCAGACGCCACGCTCAGTGTGCATCCAGAAATGGCAAGCTTGTACTTATGGGCGGCTTGGGCTCTCTGCATAAGAACAGGATGAGATTGTGAGGACCGAGTCCAATATGGCGGCCAGCGCAGTTGTGACTACCACGGATTCACGGCCACAATATGAATTCGCCATGTCATTTGAGGAACGAAGAGGTTAGGCCATATCGAATTCATCGTGGCCTCAAACCGCCATATGGGACTTTGCTATTGGAAAGTCGCTGCAGCTTGACAGGCCGTTGCGCGGAATCGTTGATGACTGCTGCCAGCGCTTTGCAATTTTGTGGAATTTCACCCACTCACCAAGCCTGAATGCAGTCGTTAATTACATGCGTGAAGGCTGTTGTTGGTGGCGGTCGACAGTGCCAAACACCCAAACGAAATGGCACTCCGCACGTCCCATCGATACCACACTATCAATCTGTCTCTATCATTGATCAAAACCTAGTATTTGAAAACTGTTTGAGGGACATGCCGATGATTATCAATCCTTGTTATGAAATTTCGCCACCTCTTCCGTCAAGTTGATCGTCGGACCTCAACCTCGAGGACCCTTTTCAAACACCGTTGCAAGACATTACCAACAACGGAAGGCCAGAACCGAGACAGGGACTCAGAGATAACTTTCATGGCCGATTGGCTCAAGGATCCGCTCTTTCCAGTGACAAAGGAGATCTGGGATAGCTTCCGCAGTAGGGTTCTGCCCAAGTCGAAAAGCGCTACAAGACTCGTACGTTCGGCCGCGGACATTGAGTGTCTCAACTTTTTCAGTCCCTCCAATCTGCGAAGTTTTCACGACTATTTTCTGGCGCAGATGGAATCCCCACTGCCCCATCTTACACAAACCCACGTTCGACTGCACACGTACCCCCGCTCTTCTCATCCTCTCCGTGTGCCTCATAGGCGCATGCATGACTTCCCTTCCAGATGAGGTGTCGGAAGCGAAGTCATGGCTCGATACCCCCGAAGATGTCGTCTTTCAAAGACTGTAAGAAGTTTCGAGCACGCAGCTCGGTGAATTCGCCTTGAACCTAAAGCTCGACATGGGTCCGAGCGGCATATTTCATTCGTTTGGTGCAGAATTGGGAAGGGAGTTGCGGGGCTAAAAAGAGGAAAGACAGCCACGCTTGACCACTGTTATCGCTGTACCATCCCCGACCCCGGATACGAATTTGAAGTTCGAACAGGTAGTTCAGGATGTCGGATTGTCTCGTTCTGTCCGTGCTTGGGCAGAGTACAAAAGCCCTGAAGCGTTCGAGTGGCCTGAATTTATCAGGCGAGAGGCCATGATCCGGTAAGCGGTCCTAGATCAAATCCTAGGAAGTCTTCTATAGAGATTAGCACTGGTTCCATCAACACTCACTGACCTCTGCACAGCACATTCACCTACGTATTCCTCCTCGACAGCGCCTTCGTAATCTTCAATGATTTCCCTGCCTCGAATGGTCGTCCACGAAATGGACATCGACTTCAGCCTGTGTCGAAGCTGTCTGGCAAGCGCCCACTTCAAAATCCTGCTTCCTCCGCCTGAAATCCACAATGGACTTTCCAACAAATCCCGCCCAAGTGTCTCCTCCTTGCAGAAGCCATTGAGACCTTGGCACAGCCGTCATTCAATTTCGAGACGAGCTTGATATTTGCTGGTATGAGCGTCTTAAACCTATTCACGTTGGTCACTAGTAAGTGAGAGGTCTCCTTAAACCAACGTGTAGTCCCGTGCGAACAGAACGGTTCCGGGACATGCAGCAAGATACGCGTGCCCTTGAGGCTGATCGACTACAACACCTCCAGCACAAAAATGCGCTTCCCCTAAAATTGTTCCATCAGGCGATACGCGGCACTATCAAGCGCAGAAGATTCAGAACACAGCTAACCATTCATCCCTTTTCAGCATTCCAATTAGTCATCTTTCAACTCCACACCTCCCTGATATGCGTCCCCACAACCTACTCACTCATCCGCGTCGCCCTCGACCGCTAGAAATTCGCCTGGGACATCTCCCTTCCCCGAAATAGCTCCAGCGCTAGCGTCTAGCAAAATCACTCATGATCTTCCTCTCAGTCTCAACCTCAGTCACAAACTTAGCCAGAACCGTGGCAAGAAACAGGCTTCATCAAGAACGCCCAGGAATTCTGGCTGCTCGCCATCGCCAGTCTCGACAAAGCCCAAGCCGCCAGGCAGCCTCAACTAGGGGTTTTGAAGGAGATCCCAAAGGCGGGAGGGTACGAGCCAGCGAAAGGCGGATATTTGGGCTGCATGAGTGGGGTACGAGGAGGAGGTCGGTGGATCTGCGTATCAAAATGGGCAATAAGGAAAGAGGAGCGCTGGTGTGGGGGCATAAGGTATCAGAGTTGTGATATGATGGAGGCTGGATCCGCACACTGACTGAATAACTGAGGAGGGAGTATGATGTCGGCAAAAAATAACCAACCGGACCATCATTAAGGGAGATTAGATATGCGCGGGTGGGGAGATGGGGAGTCAATCGTGCAACTGTCACAAACCATAGCTACCAATTCATGGCTAATGATTACTCGTCTAGCAAGGCTTTCAACGTGATAATTATTGAGATACATAGCGTCCCTTCATCAAGCCGTCCGCTGCGTGCTAAACTCCCAATGGCCGCCTGCATTCCTGGTAAAACCCACCCCCTCGACCATCCAGTTCTTCTCGCTACCTCCGCCGTGGCCTTGGTAGTACTCTTTGAACAGCTCTTCTACGTGCTCCACTTTCTGCTCCGACCGCGCCGACGGCCTCTGTTCGAAGCTCGCAGCTGTGAGGCCGACGATGCTCAACTGCGCTTGCACACTTCGGACATTGTCACCCGACAGCGTGGTGGAGAGCGCCACCATCGCGAAACAAGTGCCGAGCAGGAAGTAAATCCCCGCGAGTACCACGAGCGACCACAGCGGCGCGATCGAGACGCAAGCAACGATCTTAGTCGACGCCGTCATGGACGAGGTGCCAGGGATGGGATCGAAGGCCCCGGCGCCGTAGGACAAAGTGATCTGGCTGTATGCTGCGGCGAAGTTTGAGAGAAACTCATCTATAGATCGGCTTGCCATCATAGAGGTGGCCAGGCTATCGCTTAGGGAAGTCCAGGGCAAAGATTTCGGGAAATCTGCGGTGATGGCAAGGGGGCCGCTCACCGTCTGGGATACGTTTAGGTTGCTCAGGGTGGCTTTGTCAACAAGAATCGTACCATTGACTGAGCGGTACGAGATGTCCCACACAGAAGTGTTGCATGTCAGTATAACGGCGGGGAAGTCCCCGGTGTCCAACACTTCAGGGCTGGCAAAGACGGGATTGTCAGTCTGGTTCGAGGCAGCAATGGCACCTGCTATCCCAATGATGTAGGGATTGGGAAGATTGAAAGTGTCGGACTTCAAGGTCTGAACTGTCAAGATGCCCGCTGATATGTTACCAACGAAAGGGTCACCATAAACGTCCGATGGAACCGTCGAACCAGAACAGTTGTAAGGAATGCCGAGAGAGGTTCTGGATTTGCGCATACATGTTGAACTGATTGCTTGACAAACACTCGAGACACCGACTGTTTTCGCTTGCCAGACCGCATCAGAAGGCGCTCCCGCTGGTAATAAGACTGCCATTGCCGGTCCGTTTTGGCCGATAGGAGTATTGTATACGAGGTTGATGTTGCTTAAGTTGGATGTCGAGGTGGAGGCTAGCTGGTACCCTTCGCTGAGATTTGTAGCAGAGAAATTTACGTCGTCGACGATGATGTTACAAGGAAGTCTCGATGTCTTAAAGCTGGTAGCCAGTGGTCCAAGTTCACCGATTGGACTATAAATGTAATTCTTGTAGTATTGAACGCAGCGGGCTGAGAGTTGCCGGCCGTAGTTGATTGGTGCATCAGACGGTGTTGTACTCGTATATACTTCTGATGATGTGGCGTTGTGAAACCAGATATCCGCGAGCTGACAGAGCAAGCTAAGATGGGTTAGGACTGAAAGCGCAGAAATGTGACTTTCTTCGGAACCAAAGGACTTACCTCAAAATGACCATCACTCCTAAAATTGATGCGCAAGTCCTGAGCGCTCTGTAGACTTGTACACGCTTCTTCCTCCAAAAAATGAGATACTCGACCGTATTCCAGAGCGAATTGAGACCACCGGCGAGTAAGCTTATGAGAAGGCTGCTCTGATAGGGCGACGGCAACGCGGTTTGGCTATATCTTTTGGAGTCCTTAATAAGTCCATGACCGATGGGAAACGAAGCAAGTGTCATTATCGGAAGTGACATGTATGTCGCAGTTGTACTAATCAAAGAAGATATGAAAGTTAATCTCGTGGCTGGATAGTTGACGAAGATACCATCTTTGCAGGTCTCCACGCGTCGCACCGAGCCATCGTCATTCAGGCCAACAACGCTCGGCAGATGATTGGCATAGATGAGACCGAGCAGCACAGCCGCAAGAAGGAGGATCGGTAGACTTGTCGCGAGGTATGCCAAGATGATCTGTAAGTGGCCTCCGCTCATCTGTTGCTTGATCAAGAACCTTCCATTTAGGCGCTTCAAAATAGAGCTTTCTCTGTCACTAGGTTCCTCATTAATACGAGATCCAAACGACTCGTCGCTAGACACTTTAGAAACAAGCGGAGAGCTCTGATCTGGAAACGCTGGCGACGGAATGGGCCTAGATGGTAAGGGTTTCCGGACCACTAGAGGCCTGAAAAAGTATTCAGGCTCCTGTGGTGTTCCAGGTTCAGTCTCGTTCAGGAATGCATTTTCCGCCAGTCCGGGAACCACTGAGTACGCCATTTTCAGCAAAGAAGCAGTGGCTTGGGGTCACCTTGATGGAGGGAAAATTGAGGAACACAGGATGGAAGAGGATGGAGAAGATTATTCCTGAACAAGACTGACCACATAACGGAACCGCGGTGTGACTACTCTTATCGTCCGGTGCCACGGTACGACGAGGTGACAGGCTGCACCTATGGCGTGCAGCCAGTCATAAGGTGCACTTGCGTAGAAGCGGCTGTATGTGTCTAGGACGTCGGTAAACCCCCCGGCCGAGACAGTGCCGGGTCCTCCTCTGCAGAACGTCCGCAGAAATGCCTAGCAGTCGAAATAATCATTGCCTGAAAGGATCCAAAAGAACCACCCACTTTGCATTTACCAGGCCGCGGGTCACTTGCAGCAGGCCTTTTTGGTAGGAGCACGAGGCTCCGATCTGGCTCTGAGACTGGGGAGCAGCTTCTGGTCTGCCAACGGCCAAGGACAGTTACACGGCCGGACCACTTAGCCATGTGAACACACCTAGGGTAAAGTGGTTGTATTGTGGTGACCAGGACAGGGCCTGCAGAGAGGTGTCTATGGGGGCTAATCCCGAGACTTGGCAACTTGGCCTTACATCGAGCCACTTTTTGTCAAGATATTTCATTCAGGGAGGGTGATTCAAACCATGACCGTCTTCTACTCTTACAAGAGCTGCGAACCCTACCGGCAGAATAAGTCACATGTCTTATGGCTGTTCTCGTTCTATGTGCTTTTTATCTTCTTGAAATTCATTTCAACTGCTGTTACAAAGACTAGGAACTTTTGCCGCCTGCACGCCGACTAGTCCATCAAAATACGCCAGCAATGTAGTAACAGGTACCATGCTCATATATCCAAGACTCGGGTTGGAGCTCCTCAAGATCTGACCACCCCACAAGACCCTCACATACCAACATCCACCCTTGCTGTAGAGTTCAAAGACGACTTCAGATCCCATTCCAGGCCACACCATGACATCAAGCTGTAGGATGGACAGAAGGCGCGACACCGAACCATCGTGCGCCACGTTGTGACGATAGATGATCCCACTAGTATCAGCCATGGCGGCGCGAAGGTTCGACGCTAACTCCGCGATCCAGACACCGTAGGAAGCCACACTCTCGGCTAGAGACTGTGGGGCGTCGCGCCAGATAAAGCTGTACTCATACTGTCCACGTCTGTACACTGCATTGGCCTCTTCCTGCGTCACGCAAGCCGAGGCATTTTTGGCGCTACAGGGCAATGGCTTGCCGTGGCACTGTCGAGCTGAAAAGCTGTCGAAGTAGTGGTCGAACGAATTATGCCAGCCTGAATCTGTGGGGGCGACGCCAGAAATTGCATCAAGAGTAGCAAAGAGTGACGCCGATTGGCTCAGATGTAGCGTCCAGTTCGGATTGTTGCTACCGACACTATAGTTTGCGTACAGAGTTGCGGCAGCAGCGCAGGTGTAGGTTGGCTCCAGTGAGTCGATGGAGGCCGGCTGGATCAAGACCGGGAATTGCGTGTTCGTAGTGGCTGGGAACATGCCTTCTACGATTTGGCCGGCGACTTGAGATGTGATGACGTTATTCGTGACGCGGTAAGTGACCTTTGTTGCATCGAAGGTGCTAGGTAAGAACTTGAGTAAGTCGTGATAGACTCCATACAGATCCTTGCCATGCTGCCGAGAGTCGTTGAGACCAGAACCGGTGGTCTGTGGAAATTGGCATGTCCCGTTGAAGCCGCTCGGTGCAAATGGATTCGACGGCGATGTATACACGTGCCAGCCGATGTCCGCAGAAGTGCCATCTGGATAAGGTACTCCATAGTAGAAGAGAGCTTCATCATCGCAGTACCATGGATAAGTCTCATGGGGGAAAGTGTTGGATGCATATGGAGTCCGTTTATGGTGACGATGGATCTGCGTGAAAGATAAGCGACATATAATCTGGAAGAAAGTCATTTCCCCATACCAATTCGACATACTCCAACTTATATCCGCTCGGAGCTGGTGGATATTCTTGAGCGCGGACATGAGGCATATTACACCAATTGTAGGTGCTATATGGCACACTAGCTGGGGTGATTGAGCTGTCGAAGATGTAGCCATAGATACCAGTGCCATTCACGACGGCAGTCAGGTTGTTGATGATAGTGGATTTGGGAGCATGCCAGGAGAGATCAACAGGAGCGGTGCTACCACATTCGGCAGATGCACTCCCCAGAGAAGCAATGGAAAGGGCAGCGGAATAGCGCGAAATGTGCATCTTAGCCAGGAACAAGAGATACAAGCACGAGATCGCACAGACAAGACCAAAGAGGCGGAAGAACATTCGATCCAGGTCTCTCGAGGGATTCCATGTCATTTATGTAGGTGATTCTGCATTAGCAAAGTATGAAAGAAGACCTTGTCGTTGCTTGTTCGTTAGACTTGATTCGTTGTCCAGTCAAAGCTTGAGGTTGCGCACATGTGGCTGCGCTGATCTTTCGATTAAGACTAAGCCTTAACCGACAAGTCCTCCAGTTTGCATCAAAAGATTGGGATTACGAACTATCCTAGACACTTGAAAGAGAAAAAGGCTAGTTACATTTTCTTTCCAAAGGTTAACAGGTATGAATGAAGGGGATTTGTACCAGTGTCAAGTTTGGACGGAGCTTGTATTCCGTAGTTCTCAAAACACCATACCCGGATTTCCCCGGAGGAAAGGGGAGTCTATTGGCTCAGAGGCTCTCAAATGTTTCTTGCAGCATTATACCTCTTCGAAACAAGAGGATTCAGAGTCTCACAACGTTGACTGATGGCAGATGTCACCTTGAATATGAAACCCTTGGAACTTCATGAGCAGAAGAGCATGGGCGATTAACAGCAGGTTATCCTTCTTGGACCTCGTTTACGATAGAAAGAGGCAGGATGCTTCAATCCTCGTTACCACCTCCATAGCAATGATAATTGCTGAGATTGTGAGCTGCCAAGCTGAGGTCCTGTTGATGGAGAAAAAGGAGGAGCTCCGTTTTCAAAATTCAAAGCACTAGAATTTCCATCACGTGATTAGTCCTAGTCAATGTACCATGGGGAACCTTTCCCGGCAACGCAAGACACACGCCTATGAGATGCACGCCCACGCTCTTATGGACGTGCCTCTCACATGCGTGTATCTCACATACGTACGTCTCATAAGCTTGCATCTCACAGCATATGCATTTCATGGGTATACGTCTCATAGGCGTGTATCCCACCAGATGTACACCTCATAGACATGCATCTCATGGCCGTACATCTCATGGCCGTACATCTCATGGCCGTACATCTCATGGCCGTACATCTCATGGCCGTACATCTCATGGCCGTACATCTTATAACCGTGCATCTCGTATGGAGTATACTCGTAGGCATGTATCTTACTGGCTATGCACCTCATAGGCGAGTATCTCATAGCCGTGCATCTCATACAGGTGTGCATCTCACGAGCGTATATCTCATAGGTGTGCGTCTCTTACCGGCGTGCATCTCACGGGCGTATATCTCATAGGCGTGCATTTTCATGGGCATGCATCTCACGGGCGTATCTTTCGCAGGCATGTGTCTTAGAGGCTTTCAGATTTTTCAATTTGGGTTTTTGGCAAAGGCTCCCAATACCTTTCATCTTATTTGACCTCCTCAAATCTCTTCACCTACACCAAAAACGTCAAACCTAACGCACTAGCAACGCTAAGCCCCACCACCGTCCACCCGGTCCTAATAACCTGCTTGTTGGTGAACTGGCTCCCTGTATCCCACACCAAATGCCTGATCCCATTCATGGTGTGGAAGGTAAACGGGAACGCAAAGAACGCTTTCAACCCCATCTTCGCCACGGGGGACATGCTCGCGACTGCAGCAGCGATGCTCGCGGACTCTAGGTGCCAGCCAAGTAGCGGAGCGACAAGGTAGGCGGCGCCAAAGACATAGAAAGAGCCGGAGAGGACAGCGCCGGTGATGCGGTGCAGGCTGGAGGCGTACCAGGTTATTTGGGGCCGATAGATGGAGAGGTGGGGGGAGACCGGCCGGTTACGGCGCTGGGCGGCGAGGATGGAACCAGCTTCGTCTTCGGAGACGCTTGTTGTGGCTGCGGGACGTGTTTGTATGTGAGAGGATGTTGCAATTGCTAATGGTGATGAGAGCCTGGAGGTTTGTTTGAAGATGGAGGGTCGGGCCGAGGTTACTGGCGCAGGAGGTTAGCTGGTAGTCATTGCGATGGTTGGGAGGTGGGAGTTTGTACATCGTCGCATGGACAGCTGCAGTGTCCGTTGAGACATCATGTTGATCGGTTGTGAGGCCTCTCAGCGTCAGGTGTGGTTGAAGTGATCGCTGCTGGCAGGTGAGTCTCGAGATTGTGAAGCTCGAACGATGTCTGCGGGAATGGCAGCAGCCGCGCTAAGCTAAGTTCGGCGGCGGGACGGGGACCTTTTACCTCTTGGCACCAGAACTCGTATTTTGTCAACTCAGATCTCGATAAATCGACTGCCTATATGAGGACGCTTGTGATTTATTTGTATCTTACGGGCGTGCATCCCACGAGCGTGCAACTGATGGGCGGGTGTCTGAGGCGTGTATCTCATAGGCATGTACCTCACGGGCGTGCATCTTACGGGCATGCATATCACGAGCATGTGTCTCATGGGTGTGTATCTCACAGGCGTGCATCTCACAGGCGTGTACCTCATGGGCGTGCATCTCACGGGCGTGCACCTTATGGGCGTGTACCTTATGGCGTGTGTCTTAGACGGATTTTTCAATTTGGGTTTTTTGGGAAAGGTTACCTATACCCTACCGTGAGATGCCTAGCATCATCGAGTGTGTACAGTCAATGGTGCAAGAATTAGTATTTTGTACGTGGAGCTGAAGCAAAAGTATTGCACACAGAGAACCGATCACGGATTACCAAACCATCCGAGCGATAAATTGCCATCTGCCCTGTACCAATGCAGCCGTTCCATCGCTACACACGCAATGCCTCAGCCAGAACAAGTCGTCACGCCTATGATCCCATCACTCATCAATGTAGGTAACGCCGTCTCTTAATTCGTGTACGACACTCTCATCACCGTCACCCTGTCCACCCTGCTGGTCCAGCTGCCCAGTATGGATCTGCGTAGGTGTCGGGTCAGCATATCGCTGTCCACTCCGCAGCTCATGGTAGATTTGTGACGAGACCGCTTCATTAGTAGCAGACTCTTCGCCACTGTCCGCCTCAGCTTCTACCGTATTACCGGCCGATTCGCCTACCATATTGGTATTTTGATCTGCCTGCTCAGACACATCCGCGTCTATGGTGTTGGTCTTCTCATTCTTTGATGGTTTCGCCCCTGGGGTAACAGTGTTGCGTCTCTGACCATCTCTCGGCGGACGGGAGGGTGTCTCGTCTTGGTATAGTGTCCCATCTCTGAGCTCATGAAAGATAGCATTGTCAACTTTTTGGCTGCTTGTGGCGTCGCGGTTGGGTGGCTCGGTCCTTAGCTCGTCTCTGTAGAGAGTGCCGTCTCTGAGCTCGTGGTAAGGCGGGGAAACGCTAACGTGCCCTTTATTGTCGTCATTGTCTTGGTAGACCGTACCATCGCGGAGCTCGTGGGTCACCTCACCACCGTCGCCTTTCTTTGTTGCTGGAACAACTTTGACCGTATGATCTGCCTGCTTCTGGATAGGATGCTGGCCTTCACCTTCGGCTTTCCACCACTTCTCCAACTCAATAATGTGACCTTTCTCCTCAGGTCCGTACTCGACAGGCGGACCCACTACCTCAACGTCAATCCCAGACACCTCGCCGCCCTTTTCTCTCTGGACAAAGAAGACAGCCCATGCTGAAGACTCGGTACTTAGTAGAGTGCATTTTCTTTTCTGACTCTGTACTTTGAAGTTTCGCAACAGCACAACGTTGCCACGCTGCACCTTCGGCAAAGCGATTTTGTAAGATCTGAAGATCTGTGCTGTTATGGTTTTGTTGCCTAACAGAGAGGATTCGGTAATGTGAAGAGTTGTGTGCCAGTCTCTAGGGCCTGATTTGGCTTTTTGTGGTTCAGCCGATTCTGTCGTAGATATTGCGAGGATATCGACAGATTGTGAGAAGTGATCTTGGAGGACAGATAGCGGCGTGTAATACGAGAGCGAAGTCGTAATACCAACCTTCAGCTGATCCTTAATCGGAGACCCTTTTGTGGCCTCAGCTGCTACAGCAATTTCAGTCAGTTTGGTCTCCTCAGTCATTTGAATGGTGTCATTCGCAGTCCCTTGGCTTGGTCTGGCGAGGGTAGGCTTATGTAAGATTGTGAGCTGGTCCTGAGTGCGCATCTGACTCGTACGCCTTGGGGTGAAATACGAGCTGACGACCTCAGCCACATCTTGAGAAGGGGGAAACTTCCGTGAAAGTCGAGGAGATCTCCTACGCTCGCGTACGTCGTCGACGTTGGTCGATAGCGGCATTTTCGGAGCCTGGGTAACCTTAATTTCGGCGTCAGTGGTGATTGGAAGCTCGGCCGTTGGTTGAGGTACATCAGCGTATTCTTGAGTGTTCTGTGGGGTTGGGGGGAGAGAGCCTTCTCTCCCTAATTCAGCGCTATGGTCCTGGAGCTGTTGCTGTCCTCTTTCCTGCTGTGTGCTTTCCGGAGTGACTAGCTGATACCGTGGCTTTTGAGCAGGCGCCTCATCTAGCAGTTGCGTAGATATTGTAAGCTCTGTAGGAGGTCTTGAAGTCTGCACAGTTACATCTTGGCGTTTAGTAGGTGAAACTTCTGTCTGGCCTCCTTCTGTCTGGGTTGGCGCTGCAATATGGATTGCCAGGCTGGATGGCTCATCACAAGCCGTATCCAGTGGTAAGGCAGGCCCTTCTGTGCGATCTGTCTGTAGCTCATGCATATCGTCCGTAGGAGTTTGAGTCTCACTCCCTATATCACTAACCCGACCTGCCTCGAGGTCCACTGTCTCTTCGGGTGGACGAACCACTGAGCTAGCGATTGCACCCTCGACGCTACTTTCCGATCGTCCGCCATAGGTAGCACCTTCATCTGAAGAATCGAGGACAATGACGCTTCCTGCTTCATTAGGAACGTCTGCGTTTCGAAAAACCAAGTCATTGCTGGGCGTGTAGGTATTTTGATTTCGAATGTCATCAGCTACCGGTGACGATAGTCCGGGTGTTGGGGTTGAAACACGTTTACTGGTTTCTCCATCCTCGTCGCCCCGCTTGCCACGATCAAGCGTCTTAGGCTTATGGGAGCCGTCGGACACATCTTCCACTCCAGAAAGTTCATCAACTGAGACCTCATCGCTTGCACCATCAAACGATGAGTACTGTGAAGAGCGCCTGCTTCGCTGACTGCTTGGTCTGCGATGCCAACGTTGCACGAAGGGAAACGGAGGGGCGTTGTAGATGGCCTGACTCTCAGCGTCAAGTGCGGACACATCAAGCTTGTCAGTCCATGATCTGGAGTCGCTAATTTGGCCCGGCGGTTCATCAGTGCTCTGTACTCCTCTGTTGCTGCCTGTAATCAACTCCGTCGCTGCCTCTAAACTATTGAGGAGGCTTGGACTAATAGGCACCCTTGGAGAGGAGTCAGGTGGCTTCTCCGATACTGCATGAATGTCCTCTATCTGCACTGGCTCTCCAAAATGTGACATGGTCGTCTCAGGCTTGGATAATTCACTTGAAAGAGGTTGAATCTGAGCATCGTTCTGCGGCATTCCATGTGTAGCATCCACAGGCAGGTCTACCACCGACATTGACGCCTCAGTCGAGGCCAGCTGTCCACCATCATTACGGGCCTCGATAGTAGCCAAACTGGTTGCTGAAGTCTCGGGAAGGTGCCAGGTTTGCTGATGATTGTTTTTACCCTCAAGAGGACTAATATTTAGGAATTCAAAGCCAGGCTCGTCGACGTTGGCGGGTGCTTGCTGCTGTTCCTGAGTTATGACACGGCCTTGTTGGATTTCTTCGTGGAAGGAGGACCTCGGCATTGCTCGGAGAGACTGCCCAAGTTGTAGAGACAGTTCCTGCGCAGGTGAACTGAGTTCAAACAAATCGTTACGGTCAGGGACCTCTGGCTCTGGCGAACGCGGCTTTTCAACTTCACCAGGCAAGAGAGCAACTTTTTCGGCGTCAGTCAAAGGAACTGACTTATCATCCGATGCATCAATCGATGCGAACCTGGTTTCGGACGCAGTCAAGGCCTCTTGTTCACCGCCAGTTGCATCGAGTTCGCAGCAACCATCCAACATATCGGGAGTGTAACCTGACAACAGGCCCGACGGTCTGGTTAATGGAGAGACTAATGGCAGCACTGGGGATTGAAACGCTAGAAGACGGGAAGCCTCTTGGTCTGATTGCGCCAGAGATTGGATCTCACCCCGTGCCATAGCCTCCATGTCCATGTCCATATCCGGGACAGATGGGTACCTCCGGGGTCTTGTTGTCGGGGGTTGTATTTGCCTTGCCTCATCTGGCTGAGAGTGGTGGCCCCTGCTAGGACCTGGCACTTCCGGATGAACCTCAAAATGTTGGGACTCTGGCGGATTTGACGGTGAATGAGTATCATCAAGAGCAGTCGAGGCAGGGGCAGGCCTGGATTCGAAGGCAGCTCCTTCGACAGGTAGTTCATCAAAGGGCTCGACATGCGGCTGAGAAGGCAAAGTGACCGTTTCTCTACCTCTCTCGGCCTCGTCTAACCGCATATCAACAGTTTCCTTTTCTGGGCTTGGTGTCCTGTCCAGCAGCCGCCATGAGTCGCTTTGCCGTGCGAATTTTGTCCTTTTCCTGCCCTTTCCAACGACAAACCCGTCGTCATCCGCAAATGGATCTAGCGATGTGTCGAAGAATGAACCCGAAGGCAGTCTCTTTCCTTTCACGAAAGCTGGAGAGGACCACTCATTTGCGTCATGGAGAGGCCGAGTCGGACCAGTCCCGTTCAGTGAGGTTTCGGCTCGCCGCTCCCATGAAGGACTGACGGCTGGCGGTACTTGGACAGGATGATCGACGTGGATGCTGGCTAGTGTTTGAGAATCTCGCTTGACCTATGCAAACATTAGGGAATTGGATTTCTGGACTATATTGAGCCATTCAAATACATCTAGATTTGCCTTTCCACTAAAGGCCAAGTCCCACTCAATCTTTTTGCCAGGTGTAGCGACCTCGTCACTGGATTGTATCCACTGAGCACCTTCCAAGCCTAATTGTACCGTGTCTCCAATCCCAATCCGGCCTTTCGCGACAGCCTCCGCGCTTGGTCCATGGAAAGTGACCTTAACTTGTCCCTTTGTCTTCCGCAGTCGCACGTCTGGTTCAGCGAGGAGTAAGGATAGCGCCCGCGTCGAGCTTGAGTAAGGCCATACCAAAGCAACTACGGCTCTGATATGGTGGGCGACTTGCGCATCTGAAGCAAGGCCGAGCTGAGATATCGGAACACGCGTGGAGTTGGAAAACCGCGAGTTCTGCGGGGAGGTAGTCATCGCAGACGATAGACGTTACGGAAGTGGAACCTCTGCATCTTCGAAAATGCCCCCTCTGGCGTTTCTTCGGTAAAAAAGAGCGATGACGCAAATACTTGAGGTTGCGAAACATATACTTGTCGCGTGACAGGTAGAAGATAGCTTTCTTTTCAGGTCTCGCATGTCTCAAGTAGCGTAGCTTCGGTGCTTGGCGCTGGCTTTTGCCTTCGGAATCTCTGACGAGTTTCATCTTTTCTTCCCCGCTGTTGCGAATGTTTCACGCCTCAGATTGCTCGGCAAACGGATGGCCATGATGATAAGTAGCCATTCCATTGCTATTTCAGCGCGACGAGGCTCGGTAGTTGATCGACAGCCGTCTCGTTGCCGCGCCGTGTATGGTATCTGTTGGATCTCGCGATTTTGCTTATCAATGAGCTTACTCCTTTGGCCCAGCAATGTCGCCTCCCTCTTCGTGAGCTCTGACAATCCGAGTATCTTTTGAAGCGATACACCCCTTCAGTGCGGCTTCTGCTCTGTTGCTACAACTTGGGGAAGCCCCGGAAGGTAACCTTTCCGTGAGATGTCTACGCTTCTCAACGGATTTCCTCTGTTTATTGCTTTGAAATCCTTTTTCTCTATATCTGTCTTTCCTTGTTTTCCGTCTCCGTCGCACTGAGCGAACATTGCTTGATCGAGTCTTTCATACAATGCAATTCCTTTGTCTGTTCACTTCTCTCCCGATGGCATTATAAGGATGTCTAAACTGTCTTGTCTAACCCACCCATCTCTACAAGCAAACGCCGACCACACATTATTTCGTGGCAGCAAAGACGCATCAACAAATTAATTCCCAACATCGACTATCCTTCGATCATCATGCTACCATTTCAAATCTCGTTGCTGCTGGCCAGCATATTCTTCACCTCCAGTAGGGCAACCTATACTCTATCGCAAGATTACACGGGCGCGAATTTCTTCACTGGTTTCGAATTCTTCACTGGGGCCGACCCGACAAGCGGCCATGTTCAGTTCGTCGACATGAACACTGCCAATTCGACGGGTATAGCCGGCATCATGTCAGGCGGCAGTGCCCACAACGCAGTCTACCTCGGCGTCGACAGCACCACTGTCGCACCACAGGGACGTGGTGCCATCAGAGTCACATCAACCCAAACTTTTCAACACGCTCTTGTCATTGCAGACATCGCACACATGCCCGGAGGAATCTGTGGCACATGGCCTGCTATGTGGATGTTAGGCGCCGGAAAAACCTGGCCAGACGGTGGGGAGATCGACATAGTCGAAGGTGTCAATGCGCAACCTGCAAACAAAATGACCCTTCACACCAACGCAGGAGTTTCCATACAAAACGGCACCGATTTCTCGGGCGAGTTGGTCACTCCAAATTGTGATATCAACGCCCCCGGGCAAGCCACTAATGCGGGATGCCAGATTGCAGACTCCCAAAGCCTGACATTTGGCTCTGGCTTCAACGCCGCCAACGGAGGTGTGTATGCGACAGAGTGGACCTCGGACTTCATCAAGATCTGGTTCTTCCCGCGTGGAGCAGTTCCTAGCGATGTGGCCTCTGGCAACCCAAATCCTAGTGACGCCTGGGGAGTTCCAAACTCTCTCTTCCAAGGCAGCTTCAACATGGACGCACATTTTCAGAACCTCCAGATCATTTTCGACACCACATTTTGCGGCCAATGGGCTGGCACGGATTGGCCAACTTCGAGTTGCGCTTCTCTAGCCCCAACCTGCGAAGCCTATGTTACCAACAATCCGAGCGCCTTCGCGAACGCATACTGGGCGATCAATACGCTGCAGGTTTTCCAGCAGTCAAACAGCACGACTCAGCCTAGCAAAATTCGCCGCAGGATGGGTGGGTCTGTCCTCGCACCTCCTTCGACATAAGTTCAAGTTGCATTAGCTTCCTGTTTTTTTTTCCCCTTTGAGCGGGGCGCTGGTTGGATAGAGTAAAATATTGGATCCTCTAAACTCAACATTTCCCAACATTTTCACACATTGTGTTCTCTTTTACTGTGCAGTAGATTATCTACCCACTCGTCAGTACAACTGGCTTCGTTTCAAGTGACTGTTGATCTGTCGGCCGCGATCTGCCAGGCAACTTGGCTGGCCGGCTTCTAAGGGCATCCCGCGTAAACTGACCGCACTGATTGCGACTTGCATGTGCTCCTCTATGGGGCCTATAGCGTTGAATTGAACGTCCTATCTCGCCCTGAACTGGCTTACCTCTTTCAGAGTTTTTGCCTTCGAATACGGGCGGGGACTTCGGGCAGTAGAAATAGTCCCGATAAGCGCTGCTACCTTCCGCAGATGCAGATACACCTCGTTTATGTCTCGCGGTCGTTACGCCAGCGTCATCCAAGCGAGTCGCAAGCGTGTCGCATGTGTTTCTATCGCTAGGTGCGTGCGCAATGATGGCTATAGCTCCGCAACGTACAGAAGCTGAACGTTGGAGGAGAGAAAAATCTCTTCCGCCAGCGTTAGCCGATGTTTGTGCGGTTGGCGATCCTGACGGCAGGAGCCACGGCAATGCGGCCTCCCGATGCCGTGAGAGGCTGGGCATCGTGATTGCCACTCACCAAAAATGCTAGCAATTCACGGGCAAAGAGATGCAGGGTAGCTACTTGGGATTGAGCACTTGCAGTTGAATGAATGACTGTAAATGATTGGACCTTCCAGGATGCAAATCGCTCGTCGCTACCTGTCATTCGCCTATTTTGCCCGATTCCGGGGCTGTGTTGCTCGTTATCAGCATCTAGGCACCGCTAGGCCCCGCTCATGGGTCTTCACTCGACTCCCATGACTCCCCACTATAATAGGGCGGAGGCTAAAGTGTAATAAAGCGGAGTGTGTGCAACGCAGCAGCAAAGCCAGACAGCAAACCTCATCCCCTCTGCTTTACAACCTAGGACTTCGGATTACACTGACTTTGGTTCATTCGGTCGGTCGAAGGCGCCTCGGATATTCGCACTCCTGTTCTCTATATGACCGATCCTCTCTCAGTGACGGTGTCCGCATTTAGCCTTGCGGACATCGCATTCCGGTCAGGATGCGCTATAGCCAATTTTATCTCAACGGTGCTTGAAGCATCCGCTGCGCTGGGACCACTCCGGAAAAAGATCAAGGAGACCAATGAGACTATCGCGCTGGTTCGGGCCTTATGTCTAACTTATCGTGACTCGACCTTGGTGTATGGAGCCCGGAAAGCTTTCGAGACTCTGGTGGAGTGTCTTGACCACTATATCAAGGATGTCGCCCGACTGGGAAATGTCATTGGATACTCCGATGAGGCTTCTGACAAGTGGCCGGAGCCTTTCACGGTGAAACTGAAATTTGCTTGTAAGAAGGGGGAAATAGCAGAGCTATCGCAGTGTTTGGAAGCGCATAAATCCTCACTCGCTAATGCGCTAGAAATCATCGGAAGGTGCGTAATCTATATCATCCTAGGTAGTGTAGAGATGCGTTGGAACCCTCAGGCGTCTCGCTCTGAAGAGCATGGCTGACATAGTTAGGCACAACGACCTGGCCCTGTACAACAATCTGAACCAAATCCAATCCACGATCGAAGAACTTCAGACCCAGTCTGCGTCTCATGCAAAGGATTTTCTGCAAATGGCATCCACGCAAGCTACTGTTGCACACGGTCACAGAGGCGAGCTAGTCAAGAATATCTCCGAATCTAGAGTGGCGATGACCGCGTCATTCACCAACATCGAAGCACGATTCGATCACCTCAACGAAATCCAAGCGAAACTCCTCACAAAAGCCGAGGAAAGGGATTCTAGGATCGATCTCCGGCTGTGCAGAATCGAAAGAGAAGTTGCAGCGCTTCTCCGACAGAATGAGCTACACGATTGCGAGACCAATGTCTGCTACGATCGGGAGACTATCTTCAAGGATTCCGCAAAGGCAGCGGCGACATCTTTAGGCAGCTTCGAGCCCCATATTCGCTTGATTTTATCGAACACTAGGCCAGGTCCGCTGTTCATTCCTACTAATGATGCTCGATGGCTACTACAAAGCGAGTATTCCAGAGCCCTTACGGATGCCTGGAGAAAGGCATTACAGGAACCAGTGGCAGGGTCGCTAAAGCGCACCTTTTCTGGAACCTCATGCTGCAGCTCTACGAGGTATCCGCTATGGAGTAGACGGTTGATGGTCTCTTGCACTTATATGCCAGGCACGCCGCTAGCCTTAAGCTTTCGAAAGCCTACAGCGGTGGTCAGCATGACCACATCGGAGCTTAGCTGTTCCGCGGGGAAGCTTTTCATTCTTTTCGGCAAGGAGTCAACTGAGGATGCGGAAATTCCTCCCAGAGACACGATAACCCGTGCGCGGCTTGTTTTTATCCCTAGGGCCTTCTCTTTGCTAGCTAGTGTAGTGGTGAAGCTAATTTCATGCTTTCGTGATCACACCAAGCTTCATCGCACGATTTCTACTTTTGGCGTCCAACCTGATGGTTCTGAGGTCTTCTCTCATATTAGGTCAGGTAATGTAAACGGGCTTCGGACTATGCTCGCGGCAGGAGCTATATCTGTGAATGATCGGGATCAACGCGGAAACTCCCTTCTCTGGGTACAGTTCCCATCTATCCCACCACGTGAACATTTGACTAACGGGGCCATTACTAGCATGTGTTGGTCCGCAATTACAACTTCGAGATGTCTACATTATTACTCCAGCAAGGAGCGGACGCCTCCGACTGTAACAGGTAAGGCATTTTGTTCCCGTCTCAACATGGTTGTAGCCACCATATTTACCGAAGCTACCATTTACAGACATGGCGATTCTGCTTTGGCGACTTTTCTCAGCAATTTGCCGAAAGATCGAACCAGAAATCGGAGCCTTAACAAAGACATTCTCGATAGCATTCGCCTTCTTATCCGGTACTGCGGGATCGACGCACACTGTATTCTCGAATATAAACAGAGCGGGGGTGTTAAGTGTGCTCCAACAGGCCTCCTTCATTGTCTGTTAAGCAGACGCAACCACAAAGTTCAGATCCTCGAACCTCTCAGCCTTATTCTGCAGCAAGAGGATGTTAACCGAGAAGATTCAGACATCCATGGAATGACCCCACTCCTCCGCGCAGTACATTACACTCCTCGATGGAATCTCGTTACAGTCACGAGAGCTCTTCTCCAAAATCGAGTCAAAATATCTGCAGTAAATGTGAATGGCGAGAGCGCGTTGCATTTGCTTCTTCGGAGGATAAGTGCTTGCAACGACTACAGAATGGGTAAGGTTGCAGAGAAAAAGATAGTTGATTTACTTGTCACTCTCCTGGAACATTTTCGCGACCCGACATTAGGCAATGTCCTCGGCTACACACCTTTTGACGCTGCGCTTTCGCCCACAGCTTGGGTTCTGTGGTGCGAAGCCTTGGAAAGAGCCGGATTTGACATAGAAATAGAGTTACAGAAGCTGGACGTTCGCAATGGGGTCGTGCATTCGAAAGCGGACTTGGAAGCAAGATACGAGAAGGTCACAAAGCGGACTCCCCCCACAATTCCAAGTCCGATCAAGCAGGAGACATTCAAAGGACGTAACACACCCCAGAGGCCGTGCCACCTGTGTGGTCGAGATGCAGATTCCGGGCAAACGAAAAGGCGGATGCCGTTTGATGAGTTCTACTCAGACATACTCGACGAAGTGGGGCTCAGCACTCACATGAAGTTGTCTCGGCATATTGACGGGAGCCCTTGCACGTATGCCCGTTTGGAAGCCTCCTGTCTTCACCTTGACTACTCGCCCAATCATATGAAAGGGTACTTGAAAGAGAGGAGTTGGAGAAAGCATGTGGCCTACAGGCTATGGCGCGATAGAGTCTTTTCTAGCCCTTCGGAGTGCCATAAGTGGGCAAGCGAGCTGTAGAAGTTGTGAAGGAGATGCGGCTCCATCGGTCGCGGCGTACGCTAATTCACGATGTAGAATGTTGTCTTTCACGTCAAATCTCAATCGACAGTGAACTTTGGGCGATAACGTAGCTATGATGGGCGTAGTTAGGTCGGCTTTTCAATACCTTGCGTGTACGATTAGCAACTACGTCTTGAAAAAATTCCAGAAGGAATGGGTATGACCGGCCAGGGCTGTTAAAGAGGTCAGGTGCACGTATTCGTAAGTCGTCGCTGTTAATATGGGAGAGATATGCTAATAAACTCGGTAATCTAACCTTACAAAACCGTCGCTATGAGCCCTTTCATCGTTTCGGCTTGCCTTGTAAACTCTACCTCCTTCGAGTCTTGCGGCAAGGTCAGCCTATACCACGTAGCCTCGTTCACCCTCAGTACTAGCTGCGAGGCCTGGCCATACACAGTATAAACTGGCAGTCGACGTACATGCAAGACGAGGTGGAGGTCTACAACGAGCCAGGCAGGGCAGGAATGGGGGCTACAGGCTAACAGATTATGGAGTTGCGCGAGTAAATGAAGCCGGAGGAAAAGGCTCGATACACTCGACAGGTCGAGGAGAATCAACCACAAGCTACTGCACATATTGGCGGCGACGATGAGGGTATAGTGACGGATACCAGACACTCCGCCGAGAGCTTTAGGGGAGTCCTAGGGCGGCACTACGATAACTGTGGATGCCTTAGCTATAAGGCTATCCCCAGAGCACCGCCGGACAGTTACACGTCCCTGGGTAGGCCCGCCGCCTCAGCAGTCGCATTGGGCCTTATTGGAGGGTGCTCCACCAGCCTCAACAGTACCTCTAAGACTAGGGGAGACTGAAGGACGCCCGAAGCGGAAGCGTTAGCATACAGATCGGTATGGGGAAGGCGTTGAGGACGGCGAGGCTAGATACGTATATAGACTCAACACCACGGTACGTACACACGGTTGGCGATGGCGAGGTCATTCATGACTACGGTGAGAATGTATGGACAGATGCCCATACATGTGCGCATACAACTATGCCAGCGGCCCCGGCCCTACGCCACAGCCGGGTTTGTACCTCCCGATACAAGCCGGGTATGAGTGTGCGCTTCGAAGCTAGAGCTCGTCTGATACCCTCTTTGACATAGCCAATGCAGAAGTTTTCGGGACAAGAGCTTTGACTCTACTTCCGACCGTGAATATTATCCCCGAGACTTTAAATGCTTAAGGTGAAGTTTGTCCCCCTTTTGTGCACTCAGATTTTCTTCTGTTAGGCGAAGCGGCAAATCCCGCTGTAGTAGAGCGCCGGCTTGGCATTCAACATGTTAGGGTTCAAGTCTCAGCTGATAAATTCTTTGGGAAAAAAATGAATGTTTGGAATAAAATGAACGGGATTACGGTAATCACGGAACGGATATCCTGCTTACGATTCTCCAACTTTGAAGCAGCAATTGCTGCGAACATTATCACGAGGATGGGAACCAATTGACTGACTCGGCTCGGAATACAAATTATGTCCGGTTCTTTAGCTCTAAGTGGACAGCATGAAACAAAGGGCTTCTAGTACAGACCGCTGACAAACGTCTAAGGCGTTCAATATGACTCAACCTCAGGGTACATAAGGAGGTTGGGCAGGCGCCGAAGACACAAAGCCAACCGTCTTCAATCGAGTTCAGGAACATTCTTAAGCAAACGACAACACACCTTTGATACTTCTTTCGACTCGCGCAACACATTACCTCTTGTCAAATGCAGCCTCCATTTCCGTCCGTGACTTCGACCTGGCATAATGCCCCGTATCCCGGCATCGACCCCAGCCAGTCGAACCTCTCCGTGGCGGGCAAGACAGTCTTGATAACGGGCGGCGGCCGGGGAATCGGTTCACGCATCGCTCATGCTTTTGCAAGAGCCGGCGCATCTGTAATCGGTATCACTGGCCGTACAGAGTCTAGTCTACAGTCCACCAAATCCAGCATTCAAAGCCAATCTCCCAACACCAAGGTCCTAACCTTTATTGCCGACGTGGTTGACGAATCTGCTATTAATGCAGCATTCGAAGCGGTCAAGGACGCAAGCGAGAACAAGCAAGGCATTGATATTTGCATCTTAAACGCTGGTTACTTCTCGGACGCGGCCCTAATTGCAGCATCAACTTCTGCATCCGCAACAGAATCCTCACAGAATGTCAAAGAGTGGTGGAAAAGTTTCGAGGTCAATGTTCTCGGCTCATACATCACAACCCGCGCTTTCCTGGCCAACATGCATGCCAAATCGAGCTCAAATCCGGTCGAGCCTGTCCTGATTGCGGCGAGTACGGCAGGCATTTGTTTCTATCCACCCCCGCCGGCTTTCAGTGCATATGTAACCAGCAAGGTGGCTAGCACCCAATTCTTTCAGAGTGTTGCTGCGGAGAACCCAGATGTGAGGGTTATCAACTTCCATCCTGGAGTTATCGGGACAGACATGGGCAACAAGGCCGTGGACGCCGGATTGAAACTACCCCCAGATGACAGTAAGTCGAACAGAATTTTGGCCCCAAATATGATGTGGATAATCGTAGAGGCTAACGAAATTGCGCCTCTTCTAGTTGAGCTCCCGGCTCACTTCTCGGTCTGGCTGGCAAGTAAGGATGCGGAATTCCTGAAGAGTAAGATGGTGTGGTAAGTTGATGCCGCTCCTATGGTTTGACATGATCGCTAGAATTGACTTGTTTCGCAGGTGTAACTGGGACATCGAAGAGCTGAAAGAGAAAAGGGAGAAGATTACAGCGGATCCAGCGTACCTTAACGTGGGCGTGACCGGATGGCCGTTCACGGCATAAATCTCTGCGGAACTTGTATGCCGTGCAGATAGATTTGGCCCAACTCGCCTATAAGCCCATGGGCCAATGGGCTGGGCCGTCACGTGATTGGTGGAAAGAGAGGAAGCGCACCGGGGAGCAAAAAGGGACTAAGTTGGGACTCTGTAAAGATTGTGTAGGATACCGAAATACCATTTTACACACCTCGCTGTCAATCTTGTTGAAAGGCCGCCTACCTTACTGTTGACCCTCACCATTGCTGACTAATAGCATCAGAATTCCACCACGCTTTCAAGCACTTGGTAGCTTCCATGATATCGTCACTCAGGCGGTTACGCTGCGGAGGTCGCAGGTATTGCAAGAGTATCCAAAGCATATCGATGAATATTCGCAGCGTGGTCCACCTTGATAAACTGCTTACCCTTAACCTAAATCAGGTTCTGTCCGGATTCGCTGCCCGGGGGGGGGGGGGGGGTGGGGAAGCTGGCATGGGACATAGGCCTCGTCTGCAGGTTATTTAAAACCAGGGATTA
>Ga0335072_10001009_pt1 | contig 48346 bp, 43 predicted proteins | sample Lox_Sample_21_FD_206725 | JGI IMG/M metagenome (GOLD analysis project Ga0335072, IMG submission 206725) | Soil microbial communities from Loxahatchee National Wildlife Refuge, Florida, United States - Lox_Sample_2.1 | ecosystem: Environmental > Terrestrial > Soil > Wetlands | place: USA...
CATCTCCGCTTCCTACGCCATCTCCACTGTCAGCCTGGGTGTTCTTCAGAACGAAGTGATCGCCTTTTCTCCCCCTTTCCCAGATTGGAAACAGAATGCCATCGCGACATTCCAGATGGGAACCTACACAAAAGTCTTCCTCCAATTCCCACCAGACAAAGTCTTCTGGGACAAGCAGACCCAATTCTTCCTCTACGCCGACCCAGCCGAACGTGGTTACTACCCCGTCTGGCAGTCACTCGACGGACCTGGCTTCCTGCCCGGTTCTGGCATCTTCTTCGCGACCGTGGTTGACTCCCAGAGCTATCGCGCAGAAGCTCAAGATGATGCGACAGTCAAAGCACAAGTAATGGCGGTGTTGAGGAAGATGTACGGTGCGGAAAACGTTCCTGAACCAATTGCGTTCATGTATCCACGGTGGAGTCTCGAGGAGTGGGCGTTCGGCTCATACTCAAATTGGCCGCCTGGGACAACATTGGAGCAGCATCAGAATCTGCGCGCGAATCTCGGACGCCTCTACTTTGCGGGTGAGGCGACAAGTACAGAGTACTATGGTTTCCTGCAAGGGGCATGGTTTGAAGGTCAGACGGTCGGGAATTTGATCGCAGGTTGTTTGAGTAGGGCTGGAAATTGCCCCGGGATGGAGAATTATACTGTGTTACATGGCACGCAGCAACTCAATCAGTATAACGAAGCAAATGGGTGGATGGTGACGAGTTTCCAGACAAATGGGTTTTGATCCACGACATTTCCATGATAGAGACGACGGTACAGAATGATGGTTAGTGAATATGAACATGAAATCTAGCGGATGAATTTTACCTTTACCTCCTACACGCGGATATCCTTTAGATGCTGAGGTACAAAGGTATCCCCCGATATGTGATAGGTATTGGGGGGATGTTCATGAGCCAATGACGTCAGACGGGTAGTAGTGTATCCTCTGTTGCTAGAACATGTCCTCGGGCAAGCCCAGGCCGTCGCGACCACTCCTTCGTTTCCACCAACAGTCCCACATAAATTTGGGTTAACCTGGTGGCAGCACAGACAGCTTCATCATGCGTCTCATCAAGCGAAATATCGATCGTGATGGGTCGGGAAGTGTTACGCTGTACCCAGAAGAACCCGAGGACATGGTATGTCAAGCCCAAACTTCAAACTACCCTTTAAAGCCAGCAACTTACTATTGCGAAAAGTGGCATGCTTACAACCTGATTCGACCTTCAGACCTGTTGACCGCCTCTGCAATACGACGTGTCACGACTGAGTCGTCATCCACAGGCTCTACCTCCTCTCAACGCGTTCACACAAACCTTACTATACGGGTCAAATTGTTGGACTTTGATCCCCAGGCGGGGCAGCTTCATGTATCTGGTCAGATCGCCCGCGAGAACCGTTACACCAAGATCGGACAGTTTCATACCCTTGATCTTGAGCTACAACGCAACTTCACGTTGGAGAAGGAGGTGGAAGGCACCTATGGCGGCGAAGGTTGGGACAGTATTGCGAGGGCGCAGCTGGCGGATGCCACTGATCCGAGTAAGGGCACTGAAGCAGTAGCTGTGGTTATGCAAGAGGGTCTGGCAAACATATGCTTCATTACACAATATCAAACAGTACTGCGGCAGCGAGTAGAAGTGTCTGTTCCCAGGAAACGAGCGGGTGCTGGCAGATCGGCAGACCACGATAAAGGACTACAGAAGTTCTTTGGCACAGTGTTGGAAACACTGCTGAGGCAGCTGGAGGGTTTGGTGGAGGGCAAAGACGACAATTCGAACATGCCAATATTGTTGGCCAGTCCGGGGTTTACAGCTGCAGGGTTTCTCAAATATACGAATGAGGCTGCAATCAATAAAGGAGACAAGCTGTTGCAAGACTTGGTGAAGCGCAAAGCTTTTATACTCATACACAGCAGCTCTGGGCATCTGCACAGTCTAAATGAGGTCTTGAAGAGCCCAGAGGTTCTGGTCAGGCTGAAGGACACGAAGTATGCCAGGGAGACCGCCTTGATGGACGATTTCTTTACGTTGCTAAGGAAAGACGACGGCAGAGCTTGGTACGGACCGAAAGAGTGTGAGATAGCTGTTGAGAAGGGAGCTGTGGGTAGAGGCGGTGGCATCTTGATCATCAGCAATGCCTTGTTTCGGAGTCAGGACGTAGCTACCAGGAGACACTGGGTCAGGCTGGTAGACAGGGTGAGAGAAGTGGAAGGTGGTGAGGTGAGGGTATTGAGCAGTGATCACGAAAGTGGGAATCGATTGGAAAGTTTGGGTGGGGTTGCTGCCATACTAACATTCCCCATCGAAGAGATGGAGGTATCAGACGAGGAGGAGTCTATAGAGAATGGAGATGCACCAAGTGCGCCCACATGAATTTCATTTCTTCCAGTGAGTGCCCTTCAGCCCTGATCCAAACTGTCAATCGGCTTGGCATTGTGCCAGGTTCTGACACTAAGTGTAGCAGTGAAATTGTGTTCAAGCAATCAATTCTTCGCCACTTTACCTTCACCTCAACTCAACACCGCGACTCCTTAAGCGTCGCCAACATTATGACCCTTTTTGGACAAATCCGACTCAATTTCTTTTCTAGTTTGTCCTTTATTTGCATCTTCACTTCCTTCGAATTTTCTGGCCGCGGCCGTGATCCTTGGTGTCGATCTCCCGGCGCCACAGCCGCCGCGTGAAATCAGTTGTCAACAAAAGCTCCCGCTAGTCACATCCAAACCGTGGGTGTGAAATGCCGCCGTCACGACATCAGCCTCCTCCTCAAACATCGAAGAAAGCTCGCAGAGCGTACCTCAAATCTACCAAGCACTTCGAATTTACTCCGACCCAACAACGAGTCTCTGAGCGCAGACTAGAGCTCGATAAACGCGCCAAGACCCTTCAGGCGAAAGAGCAGCGCAAGAAGGACACCAAGCGCAAGCGGGAGGAGAAAGAGGCATCTGAACGAGAAGAAAAGAGGAAACGAGTTGAGTCGGGCAAAGCGCCGCTCGAAACCCTGTGGGGTAAAGTGCGCGCGAGTCAGTCCAGGCTGAACGCTTTCTTCGCGAGCCCAAATGCGATGAACAAAGAACCGAACAATCAGCCAGAAAGTGAGGGCGAGGGAGACGTGGACTACGATTACGAGTCTGAGGAAGAAATCACACACGAACCACCTCAGCAAACTGCGCAAGGAGCTGCAGACACAGAAGGACTGGAGAACTCCTCTTCTTCATCTGCTTCTATTGGCTCCACAAACATGGTTGGAGCCGTCAATACTAAAGCACCGGAAGAGCTGGCACAGTCAAAAATTGAAGGTCCCATGGTGGAAGGTGGAAATATAAACAATCTAGCATTAAGCCATCCCAATGATCCTCATCAGGCGTTACTAGACGCGCAGCTAGCGCTCTTCCAAGGGATCTGGGATTTTGATATCGCAGAGGACGACGACGCGGACTGGGCCCTCCAGGGAGCAGCAAACAGTGATGGATCTCACGGTGCACCAGACAACATCGCACATAGGCATTTACTTGCAACACCTTCAAAACGCAAAGCGGGCGATGGTGACTTTGGGTTTATGTCCCCAGCCAAATCAGCTCGAACCGCGTTGACTGAGATGTCCCCGTCCAAAGTGAACATCAGGTCCCAAGAGAAGCCGGACATTTTTTCAGTAGCACCCTTTGCAGCAAAGCTACCAAGCCCGACTCCGGCAAAGCAGGCTGGTAGCGAGACTGCATCTGATGTTCTTGCTATGATCGCCACACAAGACCTAGAGGATGAGGAATTCTCTACAGACAAGGAGAATGAGGATCCTTGGCAGGTGGAGTCAAGGAAGCAGTCGCAGAAAGGCGACAATAGTCAGAAGAAAACTGCCCCGTCTAATGGTGATATGGAGCAGGATGCGTCTCGCGACCCTAATGCAGCAGACGGAATTCAATCTCTACATCCACCGTACGACGAGGATATTTTCGACGATGACGAATTCGGCGCTTTAGAGTCGGATTTCGAGGACGGCCCTGAAGGTTACGATGACTATGATAAGGACCTTGACGATGAAGCCCTCGCTGCACTGACAGCTCAATCGCCATCAGCTCATAAGTTGGCTCTACTATCGAAGAAGACTCCTGCAAGCATAGCGGGTAGTAGCCCAGGAACAGCGAAACACTCACAACCTACTACCTTGCGCCTCGACAATGTTCTTGGAAACAAAAGCATGCCGCCTCCTTTTCCACCCGTCTCCAAGCCATCTCAAGTCGGTGTACCTCAAGCCCAAGTTCAACTACCTCCGGCTACACTGACCAACAGCTTTTCTTTCGATGACCTCCCAGACGACGATCTGACGGCCTTTGCAGAAGGACTTGATACAGATGACTCGGTATTGGTACAGCAAGTTGCAACTAAGGTTAAGTCATCGCGAAGGATTCCATGGAACCATCCGCCACTATTCCCAACTACTCAAGGTTCAGACGAGCCTCTAAGTCAGGATGAGGATCCTCCGCACGACTGAAGCTCTGAGGTCGCTATCGAATGGAAGTGTCGACTGTGGTATACGAACTCAGCTATAGATTTGTTGCCCTTACGAGCTTATCATACCAAATGCATGACCTGTTGGTACTCAGAGTAGGGACTCGGATTGCAAGAGAAGAGCGTCGAAGCTTGGTTGAATGTGAGGCAGGTTTAGATGAATACCTTTTGAGAGCATTGGGATTCACTTTCACGAGACGGAAGGACGAGGGCAATCTTTTTTTCGATCGAGAGAGCGACCAGAGTGGAAGGGAAGAGCCTGCCTTACCCCGTAGGATTCTCACGATTTACGTGATGACGAATTGAGGCGTCTAGAATACGAATAGTATTACGAAACCTAAAATGATGTGAATCTTTTGCATTTATGCTTCAGCAACGTGAATCGACCATGGTAACGCCATAATTGATGCAGTTCCTGTAGGCTAGCATCTCTCGCCAGCCGCAAAGGGCAAGCTCAGCATGTAAGCTCTTTGCATGCAATTTGCATGACACCTCAGCATCCATCCACACGGCTGGTGGTTTCTCTTCCTGTGCTCTCATTTCTCCGATTTTTTTCCCCTCCAACTTGGAACTCTTCTCCTCTCCTCTACTCATCATCTTCATCATCTTCCTCCTCCGCCTCAACCGCCGTCATCGCAATCCGATCCAGATCCCGCATGCCCGACTGTGTGATCCGCCGGCCACCCTTGAGACTTGACCCGCCCTCCTCGTCGTCGTCGACCTTCTCGACGATGCCCAACTTCTCGAGCGCTTGCAGCACTTTGCGATCGACGGAGCCGGAGGCGTCGACGTGGTGCGAGGGTCTCGAGCCGCGGTTCTTGGTGCTGCCGTGCGCTTTCCGGAGCCGGCCGACGCCGACCGACTTGCGCAGGTAGACGTGGCGGGCGATGGCAGCTGCGCGCACGTAGAACCAGTCGGGGGATTGTGGGGGGAGTTCGTTCGAGTGTGAGGTTTTGACCGTGTCGACCCAGCCTGTATGATGGGGAGGGATGTGTTAGTGTGGATTTTAGGGATTTTGGATGAGACAGGTATTGGGGGCCCGGGGAGGTTTTCTGTGCTCTTGCGGAGTTCCTGGGCCTTTTCTGGTCCGTGGGAGTGAGGGTGGAAGAGTGTAGTTCTAACCTGGAATTTGAAGTTTGCCCTGTCGCTTGAGGAATTCGGCGTATGCTATAATGAATTTTTGAGCCTGTTGAAGGGCAATTGTTAGCAGGAGATTTGCACAGCATCCAAAATAGTCTTGGGAGGACCGTGTGGGTGCAAAGCAAAAGCTATCACGAAGTTCGGAATCGCGGCCGTGTAGCAGGACGGGAAGTTGCAACTCACATCGACATCTCGCACGGTGACGCCCGGCATGATTGCAGATATGTGAACTGGTATCTGCGCTCAGGCGGAGTAATATTGAGAAGCAGCGGAAGGAAGGTGTGGTGCTTGCTTCGTCGCAAATTGATTGATCTTGAAGGCCACTGCCACAAAATTGGTGCGGCTCGCCGGCTGCGCCAAGACTTTAGCCCTAACGGAGCTAAGTCTGCATTTGGGTCGTGCTACAGTTTTTTTCTTCGTTTAATGCCCAAGAACTCTTCTTTCATTTCAACACTATCCAGGACGGCTTCGACGGTGGATAAGGCTCTCAGCGATGGTGGCGTAGAGGATCGTGGCTCCAAGCTCGATGACAGAATTCTCAAGCCTGCTCCATTGGCGTCATGCCAGCACCCCAATGGCCGTCTATCTCAACTGCGGGGACACTCGTCATGACAATCGACCACGGGTAGGTGGCTTCGGGGAGGGTTCCCGTTGGGAGTCATCGAGAGAATCATGATTATGTCATACATGACAGGCTTGTCGACATTCCAGACACGATTAGGGTTTGTGCAGCTGGATTTACTATTCTGCCGAGGAGAGGCAAATCATTTGCATTTTGGCATCAGTAGAACCCAAAGACCTATGAGCTCATGCCAGTGCCAGAATCTTTCCTCCACAATATTCTCCATCTTTCTCTCCTCTCCCACTCGTACTGCTTGCGGCATTCACCACACAAAGTCATCAGTTAGTCTCCTGGAAACAGATTCCTAAGAGAAACCTGCGCCTAGGATAAATTCGCCGGGACAATTAGTCCCCTGAGAGTGCAGTCGTGCTAGGAAAATCTTCCTAGGACGAAAATTCCGAGAAAACGGGTTTCCTAGAAAGAATTCCTTGCCGAATACTGCTAGGAGAATGGTCCTAGGAAGAAACAATTCCTGGGACATGTTAGTTGGGAGCAATCCGTAACTAGACAATGTGACGTTTAGCACCATAGGAAGCAACTTCAGGCTCTATAAGGCTCCCATTTCAGGTTCTAGACGTTGCCCATATAGGTCCCAAGGATGCCCATTCAGGTGCCAAGGGGAGGGCCCGTTTTCGGCACCCTTTCCACCAAAGCCCAACCCGCGCGTCTAGCCACTTTAATATTTTTTAGGCTCTGGTGCGCCAAGCCCCCAGAGAGTCTCTCACGTTTTCGACTCACTTATCCTCCCCACCTCCCCCGTCCTCAGAGGGACCTATTTTGACTTCTGTTCCCAAAATGGACTTCTCTCCACCTACCCTGCATATAATGGCTCGCGGTATATACAGGGCTGTATCACTAACCGGCCTTCGCCTTCACCTTCCTATTCATCATCACTCAAGCGTCTACTCTCTTTTCAGCCAGACGCAAAGTTATGAACGTACCACCATTGCAGCCCCGCCCTGTCCCCCCTTGTTCACACTGGACCGAACCCGTTTCCCGTGAGGAAATATTAGCGAGACGGGAGAAATTTCGGAAGATTGGCCGGCTTCCGCCGAACCATAAATCCGGCTTCGCGGAGACGTCTGCTTGTCTTTCCTCCAGCCCTTCCCGTATTGCAACCGTCTATCCATTCAGATGAAGGTGATGTCTCTGACAGCTTCTGGAGCAACGCAGCTCAAGACCTCCCCTTTCATTATCCCATGTACATAACTATCTCCAAGCAGAATGAACTTCTCTTCGTTCTCAACCTGCCGAATAATGTACGGGAGTCGACCACCATACAGAACACAGACATGATCGCCTGGCAAGGAATTTAACGGGATCGAGGCAACATATCCCTTGTAGGTAATTCCAATAGCACGGTGTGCTGATACTTCAGAAATCCCTCGAAAATAGAGATGAGCGTATACAACTGTTTCATCATCCAGTTGAATAGGCTCGCCTCGTGCCTCAGCAGTCTTCGCATCGTGAAAGTCGAGATACGCGTCGAAGGCCCTCTCGAAATCTGCGTCAGCTTCTGTCCGATCAGGGGTGAGGTTGGCTGTTAATGTCCTCCAGAAAGCGTCCTTGAACCCGCCAGGGGTATGATAGGGACTAGCACGACCATTCCTAGTCGCCCAGCTTTCGATAATCTGGAATTTCGATCTGACAGTTCGGTATTGGAAGTCACGTCGCCAAGCTTCAGACACAAGACTGTCGATAGGAAGGCCGACAAGATCCGCGAAGTGAACCTGCCGTAATCGGTCATAAAAAACGCCCTTCGCCCAGAGTTCGGTATGATTACTATTGAATGTTATTTGGGAGCGCTGAGTGGAGCCGGCCTGATAGAGACCTGCGTTCAAGAGCTCAGCATGGCATAAATAGTTATTGGATCCACAAAGCTGAAGATCGAACGCGGACCAGTCGGGGACCCAGCTAGGAAGGTCGATTTGCTTGTCATTGCGAACGCTCGACAGCAAGTCTAACGTCGTGTCATTTCGGAGAATTCGAACGGCAGCGTCGATGTAGACATCCCGAGCAGGCTTCTCGTACGCTGGTCTGATCCCTAAGACTTCCCGGTCTTTGGCCATGCCGAGAAAGGCAAAGATCTTATCTCTAGGGTTAGTGCTCTGGAAGCTGTGAAATCTACGCAAAAGCTGTAAAAGGGTTTTGTCGAGGCCGCTGTCGGACCGTGCAATCCTCCTCAAGCCCCACAGCATATGCACATAATCTGGTCCCATTAAAGGACCTGTTCCTCTCAGCTTTTCGATGGATACTGCGCAGTGTTTCGGGAGCAGGCCATTATTAACCCCGGAAACCACGCTCCCTAATAGATCCCAGTCTTTAAGTGTCACTGTCCCACACATCATCATGTTATTCCGGTTCATCACAGACTCTTGGACTATCCATGCCCTCGATGACCACGGCAATCGGAGAAGGCGGCATAATGAGCGGTACTGCGGATCGTTAGCCGGAGGGAGCCCAAGTTCCTCTATGCCTTTGCCACTAGAAGTGATCGAATATATGTTTTTTGATGATTCTGCGGGGTCGTGCGCATTCTCAATGGCTGTGCGCGACACATGCAAGAAAGTCTTGCAGAGAATCGCCAACTTGATTGCAGGTCTTGTATCGTCGTCTTCAGGTCCCGTGTACGTAATGACGCTGGCCGCTTTTCGATAGATCTCTGCCATTAGAATGAGCTGGGCATTCTTTTCGTTATAATCTTCCTGGTTCACGCATATTCCATCCACCCAGAAGTGCTTCACATCTGTGTCATTGGCCTTCAACATAAATCCGCTCACATCTCGTAGGACATAATTGAGAGATTTGGTGACGCGGAGGCGTGCATCCGAGACTTGAACGTTACGGACTCGGTCTGCACTTCCCCAGGCGTAAGAGATGGCGAAATAGGGAGGGCATTCATCGAGTTTGAAATCTTGGATCCGAAAGCTCGTGGTTACCGTCTCATCCTGGGTCTTCAGCCATCCTCCAAGGGTTATAATGAAGCGGAACCCACGAGCGACTGTCCAAGAAGTCGATTCTAAAGCATTCGGTACGCACTCGACGAGTCGAATGTGCCTTGAGCTTGCCAAGGGTTCGTAGCGAAACTCTTGAGAAGGCTGACCGCCCATGTTAACAGGCGATTCGAAATCGATTCGAATGGAGAAGGGTGAAAGAACGAGGTGATGCCCAGGGTGGTCGAGGGGTGCGGTCTTGGGTCAACTGTGGGTACCTGAACCGATCCAAGTCATCGCTCGGCTTGAAATCCTCAAATATCTAAGGACTGCGAGTCATGTCACCCGTATGCAGGCATATGGTCCGTGCGCGCACAAGGCCGATGGCGCCAAATGTGGGCTTCACAACCTACCGATTTAGGCCGTCTCAGCACCTAAAGGTAGATTCTTCCTGTTATTTCGGAAGCAATTTATTGATTTTCACAGGTTCACATTAAGGCGAAGCAATTCATATGTGACAATTGTGGAAAAGCCTTTACGCGACGAGACTATGTAGTCCAGTAAGGTGGCACTACCATATCTATATCAGTTAATGACTTGTCCTATAGGCATACCAGATCCAAAAATGGCTGCTCTCGGGAATACCAATTCGTCTGACTGAGAGCTTTTACGTTCTGACTGCTCACGCTCGATAGAAGCTAGTTTCCAGAATAGTCGAGACTTCTTTCCCAGAGTAATGTATTCGTGATATCCTTAGAATGTTTGAATGACCCTGAGCTCGTATCGTTAGAAGCTCATGAAAAGTCTAATGGGGATATGTTTGGCGTAAAGTGATGGCTCGGCCAGGAGAGCGGCCTTCAGTGGCTCACAATGTCGGGTCTCCTATGCGCTACTCCACTCTCTGCCTTGTTACGAGTCACCAACCTATCTAGCGTCGATCCAAAGACCATCCTTGCTTCTCGCTGTGTGCTACTTGCTTGGCCGTGTTTCACAGTCTGCTTTTCCTGTTGTTGTCGGTGATGTCTCCGTTGTTAGATGCCTTCCCGGGAGAGTATATTCTCATAACGCCGCGTTTGAACGGTGGGAACGGTGGAGTTGGAACGCCATCTGCGTCCGTAGAATGAAGATTCGCCTTCCATACAGTCCGGTCGCTGCGGAAATAGCTGATCTTCCGGCGAATTGATGGAACAGGGACTTACGTAGTTCGAGTCTCATCGAGCTCTAAATATCTCAGTCGCTCAGGCAGCCTTGCAGCATTGTAATCCACGTCGCCTCATAAGGTAATAGTGAGCGGGTAGGCTACAACCCCAGACCGGAGCGATGTGACATTGAAGTCTCGTCTGCTGTATGGTGCGACAGTCTGACAAGGCGTTCTCAATTCTCACTAGTCTTTGGAAGCGGGACGAATCTTCTAGATCGCGGTTAAAGGAGAGGCATCGCACGTTCTAGAGCTCGATAGGTCGGTTCCGACAGACTATGAGGGTTCTGCCCGGTGTATCTTTGACCGGATGCTCCCACATGCTTGATCTTTCCTTTAGCTTGAGTCTTTGACGAACATCCACCTTATATAGGTAGTAAATAACTCAGCGCGCCAAAGGCCTGGCATGTTGGAAATACACCCTGAGTCTGCTGTGTGAGAGGTTAGGGAAGGTTGGCCGCGGATATTGCCGTTCGGCAAAATGTCTAGGGTGTTGGTTTGTTGACATCTTAGCAGTGTGCAATATTCTGTAAGCTTCCGCCTACATCGATTGGAACGCGCGCAGGCCCAGCTAGAGCCCCTGAACGAGCTGATACTCTGGGTAGAGGTACAGTCGTGTCAAGCTCCACCCGAAGGACGTGAGCAAGTCAGTAGATCTAGTTACAGAGTCTCTGATTGTGTCACTGTCATTCCTGTGGTCCACACCACGTGGTTGCTGACCGAGAAAAGGCATCATACTTATCTACAACCACCTTCTTTTCGTTCTCTAGCCACAGTGGCCTGAGCCTTCCTTCCTTTATTTCGGTCGATTGATCGGACGATCGATTATACATTCTTTGCCTTTATTTCTACCAATTGGCGGCGCTATGGATACCTCATTCTACGACAAGAAACGACCCGTACCTATTCGTACCCAAGACAACCATGAAGATTGGTTTGAAGAACCTGCGGCCTACCTCAAAGACAAAGACCTATGGGCAGTAGTTACTGGAACGTATATGGAAGCAGACTGGAAAAGAAAGGACGGCAAAAGCGCAGTATATAATTGGGATCTGCATTGGTGCCATCAGATAAGGAACGCATTAAGGAATGCGTCACTGCAAAGGACAGGTGGAATGAGCTGAAGAAGAGATACCTGGAAAAAATACCTGCATTAGGTAGACAGTACCTCGACGACCTCGTCAACTACCGAATGCTAGAGGATGGAAATATCCAAGATGCTTGGGTAGAGGTCCAACGCCTCACCAGACACGTTAAGGCGACCAATCCTGAAATGGGGAGTGCCTTTAACCAGGAGCAGATGTTCCAACGACTTCTCCGTGCTCTTCCGCCTGCATATGACATGATCCGCCATGCCATCGATGGCCAAGGCGAACAGGACGTTGATGGTCTCCTCCAGCGTCTCCTTGACAAAGAATCTTCCCTTAAGCCAAGTGAGAAAGCGTCCTCCGCTAGTCTTCATCATGTAAATATCGGCCAACATGTACTTCTCAGTCTCCCAAATCATGCTGTCCAGAGCACGCCGTGGCAATTGAATCACTGGCTCACCCGCAAAGTGCTTGGAACATTAAACTCTCATATTGCGCAATTGACATCCAAGACAGTTCTCAGCACACCTGAAGAGACAGAATTGCAACAAGAAAGCTAAATTGTCGACTCTTTTTGGAACATTTCAGTCATGGTCGACCATACACCCTAGCGTACGCCGTGGATTCTTGACAGTACGGCGGACAGCTAAGTATCCATCTGCACTGATAAGCAATCCAAGCAGTATCAAGATGCACCTTTCGCTTCAAAAATATCGAGGCCGGAAGTGTTTGAGATTCGACGGAACACATTGTCATTGACGAAGATTGAGACGAGACGCTTCTAAGTCTCATTATTGAACAGCTGTGCACTAACTTGCTTTCCTCTTCCATATTGCTTCTCTCCCAGATACCGACTGCCAAATTGCCCGCTACTAAAACTTCAACATTACCAAAGATCCGACTCTGATTGTTAAGTGGACATCCCAAGGAAAGGAAGGAAGTCCCACCTATACTCACCAAAGCAGAGCGGCAATAGCACAGGCAATACCAATAGACTGAATTGCACTTCGTCCATAATTCAACGTACCCCAACGGTTGAGTAACTCCTCCGTCCGATAGCCGCGAAGACCCCACGTCTTCGACATTCCCACCTCTGTCACATCCTCTTCGCTAGCATCCTTCCCTGCGTCGGCCATCGCCGCCCGCTCCATTAGCAGAGAGTTCGTCGGCTGCATCAGCGCACGAGTATATGGCACAACGCAAACTACTATCGCCCCGGCTGCAATGAGTAGGTTCCTTTGTGCAGGATGGATGTCGGTTAGTTGGAGTGCGGCGTAGATGAAACTTGCGGAACTCATCAAGGAGCCCGCTATAGCAACGGGCATCGCGCGGTCGTAGATGTATCGCCATTGCCTTGCTAGGTTTGGAGAAGGCGTTGCGGCATTTGCAGACGACGTCGTCGCTGATTGTTGGGGCGCTGGCAGTAGCAGGCTAGGAACCGCTAAGTATGAGAGGCTTAGGTTGGCACTGACGAACGAGGAAGACAATGTGATCCCGACTAAAGTCGCGGCGAGGGCTTTAGGCTCAGAGGTTGCCATTTCGGGGAACAGTTCAACTACTTTAAGATTTAACCCTTTAAGCCAAGACAGCTCCAGTAGAGTTATACTACGGATCGATGCTTTAAGAGTAATTACGAAGGATAAATACTAGAAATGACTCCTAGGCACTCCTGCGGTTCTTATACGTAAGCTATTGCCGAATCGTGCTCTGCAACTACTCTGCACCACTTGCATATCGGGGCGTAGAACCCCATGGCCGACGAAAACCCTGCCAAGGACTGCTGGCGTCGGGGGATTTAGGTCTTCCGCTGGAACTTCGCTCGCCTTTCGGGCCCGAGCCTGGTGCTCTCCGGCAGACGTCACGTATATCTCGTATTCCATGCTGTGTCTGCAACCCTAGCGTATCGGCAGTTGCAAAAGTCCTTATGCCGACGGCGAGACTCATCTCTCAATCGCCAGGCCTTCCGAGCAGATCCTCGCCCTAATAACCGTTTCGGCCTCAAGCTTATCTGAAGCTGGTGAAGACGGTCCGGCGATAATCGACGTTTCGAAACTTACAACGGTGAAGGTCCTCGAGTACAAGCGCGAGTTCGAGCCGCTGTGGTTGGCTGCAAACTTGCGCAGATGGGACGCGTTCACATCCGGAGTTACGAGAACGAACTTGTACGAAGACGGCTTAAGGCATTAAGGATGGGAAAGCGAAACTTTTCAGAAATGTAAGCGGTCATGGCAGAAAGGCCCCCAAGCGAGAGCACTGAGAGGCCCGAGAGCATGCCAAGCGTTCATAGATAATTTAGGCAGGGGGCCACCAGGGTGTAAGGCGTGGCCCTGGCTGCCTCAACGCCAACTCGAGCAGTTTAGGGAGCTACGGAAGGCAAGTGTTTTGAAACCCCCCTCTTTTACCAGCCAGGACGGACAGAGACTGACGGACCCGGACAGGAGTGGGAGGCGGGGGAGGAGAGGGAGCAACTGGGGCTGTAGTTGTGCGACCGGCTGCAAGCCGAACGCATGTGGCTGCAGGAAGGCAGGATGGCTATGTTGGGACGCTTGTCACTCGAGCCTCGGAACGGTGGCGGCGTGTCAGAATTAAAAGGGGAACAATAGAAGGGAGGTATACGCGGTAGTCGCGTTTTTGCTTGGATGGAGGGGGAGGGGGAGGGGATGGGGAGGGAAGGCAGGCCGCACGAGATTGATGTAAAATAAGTTGGTCCTCGACAGCAAAAGGCGTGCTGGTACGTCAGGATCACTTCAGCCTAAGGCCCCCGAGGCAGGGCGTCACGTCAACAAAAAAAGGGCTCAAAGACATTCTGCTCTGGCCGTCAAGACGGCGAAGGCGTGTCACAGTCCCCATAAACTTTCCTCATCACACAGAGACTCTGCGGCCGCTTCCGTCCCACACTTCTCATTGGCATGCATGCCATCTCTCCTTGCATTCCATTCTCTCCCACTTTGGCTACATCAGCTCATCCCCCGCCGCCAGAATGACTCTAACAAGGGTTTCCTCCTCACCCCTTCATCACCGTCATCACCTTCGTCTGGACGGCGTGGTTGGGGTGGTCTCTCACCTCCGTCTCCATCTCCGTCTCCATCATGCCGGACGTCTCCTACCCATTCTCCGTCTTCTTCCATGTCGTCTTCATCTCCTCCATCTTCACCGTCCTCGTCGTGGCTGCTTCTCCACTCCGCCTTGGCCGTCTTGGTGGCTCGGGCGAGAAAGGTTGGCTTTGGGTTCGAGTCCTCCTCGGGGAACACCCCGAATGAGGCATTCATTTTCCTTGCGTACGTGTTGATGGAGAGCACCATTTCAGCTTTTTGGTCCGCGTCAGGTTCGCTATTAATATGTTGGGTGATAGCTCGGAACCCCTACATGGCTTGTCAGCGGGGCAGCGACGCTGCGAGGAGGTCGAAACTGGCCGTTATTAACGCCCTCTTGTTTTCCTCTTTGAGTACCGTCCTCGGCCTTTTCGGTGTCCCGCCTGGACCATCGCGACGAGGTGTCTTCGCAGGTGTTTTAGGCTCCCCATCGCCAGCGCGCTTATTGCGAATGGGTGTGACCGGGTCAGACATAATAGGGAGATCACCGAATGAGTATAAATGACCGAGAGAAGATCGCACACGAAAGAAGGAGCAATCCTTGCTATGAGAGAGATGGAGGAGTGAAGAAGGATGTGTGGAAGGAATGTTTTTGTTTATCAGGGAGGAAAAATTGAATGTTTGTTATGGTCAAATAAGCTTAAAATTTGATGTGTGTTCATACATACGGCTGTGGGATCTGGCCGGAGGACCTATCGATTTATACCTTATGATCTAAAATACGCTTCTAAGGTAGCTTCGCTTTGCCCCTATTCGGACATTTTGTAGGAGGAGGAGGAGGAGGAGGAGGAGGAGGAGGGAGAAGAAGCGGGAAAGCACGTGTTGTTGATCAAACACCAGGCATGACGGAACAGGCTTCCACACCCTTAAGTATCTGTCTGTCAGAGCCCAAAATAGCGTAAAGAAGGGAGTCCATTTTGAGACCCATCGATCGAGGGCGAGCATGCACGCGAGCCACGAAAGCGGGACCATCATTCTTGGAGAAATATATGGCAGCCCATGCGCCGCGCCAGTCCTTGGCCCAAGTCATTGATTTATTCTCGTAGTTCCAGAGATGAGAAGCATCACTACTGTCTTCGATAGGATACTGGCGGTACCGAGCCTTGTGAAACCTAACGCCTAGCTCCTGGCCGTATTCACGCAGCCAACAGCGATGGAAGGGGTGTGATACCTCGGACCATGAGAGAGGCCCTGCTCCAAGGAGGTAGACCGCCACCCCTTCGTCCCCCCAGGTATGCGACAGGGCGGCGTATTCTGGTATATCTGAGCCGTAGAATGTCTCTAGTTGGAGAGTTTCGATGTTGAGCAATCGCATGGCTGTGACCTAGGAGACCTCAAATTCGACTGATTATTGATTAAACTGAGTAGTGGTGGTAAATGAGGCTTTGGGAGACGAGGCTGAAGTTGGTGTTGTCTTGTCACATCAGCTTCGAGAGACAAAGCCGTGGGTGTGCTCGTATCTGCAGACATTTGTTTTAGGTACAGTATTGGGTATTGTCATCGATTGTTGTGGGATGACTGATTTCCCGCTATGTCTCAAACCACGACCTTTCCGTGTTGTCTCGTCAACTCGAAGGAGAGACACATTGGAGCTCCAGCAGAGTCATTGTTGAAATCGAACGAGGCTGTGAGAGAAATTCCCGCCAAGGCCTTCGCAGCTATGGGAGCGCGGTCTGTTTCGCTCATTGGGAGTCTTGTCACGGAGGGAAGTTTGATTCGTCCGAATGGGCCTCACTAGGCTTACTTAGTCAGGGTCTGTGACTAGGTTGGGACTCTGCGCAGGCCCTGATGGCACGTATCACTATAGGTAGCAAGTGACTCTTATAGGGTATACAATTGAATTGAGTTAACCATGAGATGTCACGGGAAACAGCTACCATATTTGGTAGAGGGACCATACTAGAACCGTCTACGTCCCACATAGGCCAGGGGGTGGCGCTGGTTGCCCAGACAGCAGCTTTCGTGTACATATATGTCAGAATCTCTCAGATAGTAGAAATGACACTCAGCTTCCACGCAACATGAGAGACTCCTGGAGTCGCCCCTATCGCAAACCTGCGCACGCTTTCCCACTCAAGCGCTTCTACTTGGATACTATTGTGATTGCGGTCGCAAGAGTGTCACTCAGTGGTCTCTAAATACACCGCGGCAGGTGCACCTGCAGATTTTTTGTCAAACAGCCGAGTTCCTCCTTGAATTTGTGGTATTCCACTGCATTGCAGCTCACCACAGTCCTGGCTGCTCGATATGCTTCGGCAATCCCCTCTGTCTGTCCTGACTCAGCAAGAACGTTTGATTCAAGCCTCCTACACTTCTTCCCAACTCTGGCAAACTTCCTCTAGTGTTCAAGGTTCTGCCTCTGCCACTGCTTCACCTCTGATTGCCGAGGATAGTTCTCCTGTCTAAGCTTTTGCATTCGCAGCCATTAATTGTCGAATCACGTCGAGTACACAAGTCTTTCGAACGTGCAACTCAATGCGAGGAACAATCATTTTGGCCCAGGAGAGGAACATCGGGAATTCGGCTTTGGCTGCGGTAAAAGTGTCTGGCAGAACTGGTTGACTTCGATTTTCACTTTATGAGATGTGCGCTAAGTGCCCATTGGGACCCGACATGGCTACGGCTGGTTGCTTGATACGGTACCTCACATTACAATCAAGTCGAGCCAGGCCGTTTTGAATGTGAATTCAGGCTGGGATTGTTGCTAGTTAGGCATGGGCGGTTTGCTTGACTGGCCACTGGTATCAATCTCACGCTATCGTGCCTGCTACTATCCCATCATAGGTGTGCAAGCACTCCATTCCAACGAGAAAATTTATGAGCTTCAATGCATCTTCGCTGGCATCATCGGAGCCAAAGAATCTCGCCTTGGCGCCCCCCTTGTAATCGTAAAACTCCAACGTGCTCGAGCCATCATAGTGTTGAAGATTGATCTCCCAGCAAACTTTATATCCATCTGCTTCGACTGGTGGCGGCATACCAAAGGTAGCAGTGAGGCGATAGAAAAGGAGTTGTGAGGAGATTTGCTCCCAGAGATATCTGTGTCTTCTTCCGGGGGGTGTTCTGGAATGTTGCGTCGAAGGGTCGCGCAGAACGAAGATTCCCAACTCCTCATCAGGTGACTCAGAAATGAGATCGAAAGAATCCCAGCCTCTTTTCGGGATGGCTGATGACATTCTCATTACACGCTCCTGTTCATTGTCGCCATCTGTATCCTTGTAATACCACAACTCCGTGAGCACACGTTTCTCTTCATACGCTGGGTTCTCATCCTCATTGAGCTGTCTGTTCGATCGCAGATAGATCTGGGTGTCGAGGCTTGGACAGAACCGTGTCAGTCTTTCCCATTTCTGTTCTATTTCTCGCAGGCGAGCGTTCTCCGCGCGCACCTTGTTGAACAAGAGGTGCTGTAAACGTGGCTCGAGGGATTCGAAATCAGATTCAAGATCCAACTCGAGAGCCTTCTGTTCACAGAGCTCTTGGAGAGTCAGCTGCGAGGGAACCGTCCTACTATCGACCTTCAGAAGCTTCGTGGACTGAACTCCTTCGTTGTCTGTATCACCACTCAACTCCCGTTTCGGTTGGCCAATTGAATCACTCATGGCTACCTTTAACGACGAGTCAGTTCCTAGCGTATCGTTACTAACAAGTCCACCTCGTCTGGTTGCATGCGTGCATTACCTAACAGCTGGCGAAACTCTAATACAGCAAATAGCACAAAAGCCGCTTCTCGGCGGACTCTTTGCCTAATTCCTGAACCATCTAGTATGCGGTGTCGAGAAAGTTCAGTGGTTTAATCGACCGCCCGATCGGCCGGTATGGAGGTCGTACACCAGCGGGGTGAAACCAACAGCTATGCGAACGCTGGCTTTTGGAGGTAGAATATAGCTTGCGGGTCAACACGATGTGGCTATAGCTCTAGGAGAGGAGCTTTCTTTGCGTGCGAGAGAATCCATGGTCCCGAGAAGGAAGTTACTGCTTAGCTAGGGTTTGCCCCATTCGGTTCAGTTTCCTGGTTGGGAAGAGGCCTTGCAAATCGAGAGATGAGCAGCTCGACCCATGCTGACTTACGACAGCCTCTCACATGAAGACATAGGGCACCCTGTAGCCCTATAAGGCGGTGCCTCGCGATTCCAATGAGGGATATGCTTATAGATCATGCTTCTGTCCATACTGTTTATCCCTCTACTCTTCCTTGCCAGCTTCATTGCTGCGCAGGTAGCCCAAGCACCAGTCCGACATCATGAATCACCCCAGCCCTCTACACCCTCAGCCCTCCGCGTTGCTATAATTGGTAGGCCTTTGCACTTCCAGAGACTCCACAATGGCAAGTTTTGAGATGCGTCGCATACTGAACGCATCTCCCAGGCGCTGGTGCAGCCGGATCCTCGGCCGCCTACCACCTCCGCAACTACTCGACTTTCCACCCAGACGCCTCTTCGCTCCCTATCAATATCACTATATTCGAGGCTAAATCCCGCATTGGGGGCCGCACCACCACGGTTAATGCCCTCGACGACCCACGATATCCTACTGAGCTCGGCGCAAGCATTTTCGTCGAAGTAAATCATATCCTGTACAGCGCCGCGAAGGAGTTCAATTTGACCATCGACGTACTCGAGACTCGCGGCACGGAGTCAGAGTACAGCATCGGCGTGTGGGATGGCAAATCATTCGTCTTCAGACAAGCAGCATCCGAAGGAGGACTATCGTGGTGGGATACTGTGAAACTACTATGGCGATATGGTTTAGCACCTATCAGAACGCAAAGCCTCATGAAGAGTACCGTCGGCCGCTTCCTTCATATGTACGACGAGCCCATATTTCCGTTCGAGAGCCTTGACACGGCCGCTGCGCGAGTGGGACTGGTCGACTTCACAGCGGCTACAGGCGCGCAGATTCTGAAGGAGGGCGGTATTGGCGAGAAGTTCAGCAGGGAGATTATCCAGGCGAGCACTAGAGTCAATTATGGGCAGAACCTTGGCGGCATCCACGGACTAGAGACCATGGTCTGTATGGCCACTGACGGCGCGATGGCAGTCAAAGGAGGAAATTGGCAGATCTTTGACGCTATGGTGAAGGCAAGCGGAGTGAACACTAGATTGAACAGAACAGTCCGAAGCATCTCGAGGAAGGATAATGGGGCGTATGTTGTCAAGACTGCCTTGTCAAGGTCATCCGAAAATAGTAACCAACAAAGCGAGCTCGAGCAGGAAGAGTTCGACACCATTGTATTGGCCACACCATATCAATTCTCTGATATATCGTTCTCGCCTCCACTCGCCAATCCACCAGACGAGATTCCGTACGTCACCTTGCACGTCACTTTATTCACATCTCCACACCGGTTGAGTCCATCGTTCTTCAACCTCGGCTCTTCTACGTCCGCCGACGAGGTTCCCGACATGGTCCTGACAACCTTACCTGAAGGCGTCGATCTTGGAGCCAAGAAAGGAAAAGAGGGCGTAGGGCCCGCTGGCTTCTGGAGCGTGAGCCTTCTACGGAAGATTGAGATGGATGACGGCACAACCCAGTATCTATACAAAGTCTTCTCGCCAGAGAAACTGACCAAGACGTGGATGTCGGGCCTCCTAGGCCTGAAGGTGCTGAAGGACACATGGGGAGACTTTGACGGGATTGACCGCCTTAGCAAGCACGACATATCCTGGAGCAACGAGAAGGTATGGCATTCGTACCCGTACGAACTGCCACGCCTCTCGTTCGAGCGCATCCGACTCGAGGGTGAGCTTATGGACCCCCGGGGCATATGGTACACATCCGGCATTGAGAGCTTCATCTCAACGATGGAAACAAGCGCCTTGATGGGCAAAAATGTAGCGCGGTTGATTGCTAATGACTTCATGGCCGAGAACGCTCTGGATAGTTATGAGTTTGAGTTGGGGCTGACGGGCGCAGACTTTCTGCTGAGGAAGGCAGCGGCACATGCCATGGACTAGGAGATGCAATTGGAAATGGATTTCAGCGGAGACACGTTCGACGTCTGACTAAATGCAACTCCTTCGATGAATGGAGGCACGCGCTCTGGAGGATGCCCTACTTTGACAACGGCAGTATCGTCGCCGAAGGGGTTTCTGAAGCGGGGTGCCTCGGTATAGTGTTATCATCTGCCAACGCATATTTGACGTGGCATGTGTTTGATGCTTATGAGGTGGCCGTCAGGACTGCGAGTTAGGACTCCTTGTGTATATCTGGGCGTGTCTACTTGCACCGTAGCACCAGGGCGACCAAATGGCGCAGGTAGTGGCGCAAGGGTAGTCTGGTATAGCAATGGACTGAGTTATTGGGCTATGGGCTGGGTCCTACGTAGGCAGGTGGTGATTGGCGCTCTATCCGCACGATATTTGCAATGGAAAAGTCTGTTCCTAGGGTGGATGGAATTCAAGTTCCACGGGCCACCTCTTACGCGGTACTATATACAAGCAATATGATGTGCCGCGCGAGTATCGCGGCGGCAATCCTGTATGTGATAGAAATGGTACCCTATGACCCGGTGCGGATTTTCTTCTTCCATACTCCGTCCGAGGATGCGAGATAATAGCCGTTGGCTGGTTCTGGCAGGGACGTGAGGACAGCCTTGGTTTCTTGAGGATTTATCACTGGGGTGTGTCACTTGTGCCCTCCACCCATCTTTGGTTGACCATGAGTGTTGTGGTTGTGAGCATTAGAGAGTTGTTCGCCGTGAGTGGAGGCTTTTTGCCATTCGATGTTCTGCCAGGAATAGATGGGCGGAGTGAAGGTGGTGGGATCTACTCTTTGGTAATTTTTTGTCAGCAGGCTGAAGTGTGGACTTGTTACTTCTTCTTGGGGCCGGCTGTGACTGTTCAGGGGTAGGAAATGTGAGGTAGGAAGAGAGTACTCCAAGCTTGACCAGGGCATAACGGTCATGGGGTTGATTTACTCGTCGTCTCGGCGGGACGGAGAGAAGGATGGTGTTGACGTGGGAGAAGGCCTTTGACTGCGTAGAAAGGAAGAGAGAGTTCAGACTTGACACTCGACAGAATCGGACCCATGAGTATTGTTGGAGCAAGTCAGTGTGGCAGAGAACGAAAGACAGATCATGGTTCTGACGAATATTGGGGAGGAGGTGAAGGAGCTTGCATGAGTGAGCTAGCGAAATCAACAGGCTAATGGAGAATGAGAGATGAGCAGAGGAAGCCCGTCACTGCCAGATTTACCACTGCCGCTGCAGTGTTTCCCTTGATGGCACTTATCTTGGTAAGCCTTCAACGGACAAGATCTAAGACGGGGTCGATTGAAATGGAATTGGCCTCAAGAAACCGACTACAGATTTGTTCGACAAGGGACCTGTAGCTGCTGCAATCATGCAACGCTTCTTCTAACATGAATATTGCACGGCAAGAATGGCAGACGGTTTTTAGGTATGAGGGTACTTCTAATGCCAATGTGAGCTTTTTGCCTTCCAAGCCGATACACTTCAATTCGCCACTTGAATTTGCCGTTTTACGAACAGACGAGTAACAAGCCTCACTCAAACGTTTGGGACGTGATTTCGAAACTTGGTAGCGCCTGTCAGGGCGCCATTGTTGTTCATGACAATGGAGATTACATCTCCCAACTTACCCTGAAGTCCGGGCACTTTGGAGCCATCCGATCAAAAATTCTCTCTTCATCTGGTGCACGTCTAGCCCACCAGGTCCGTTTGGCGAAGGCTGCCTAGCTACCGAGACGAAATTTTAGCGGCGATAGCACGACGTCTTTCTGGCTCTTTACTGGCTGCCCTCTCCCGGCCACCCATTGCCAACACATTGCATGGGCGGCCGGCAAAAGCAGCCCAGCCTACAATGTTTAGCTGCGAAATAAATGCTGGAGAAAGTAGGATTCCCGGTCTCCTCGTACGTACTCTAAACTGTGAGCCGGAGAATTTTCGCCACTCCTCAATCCTGAAAATAGATGTATGAGTGTGTCTCGCGTACTACATGTCTGCTCCGGTGGAAGTATACAGCCCGCTTGGCGAGCTGAAAGACGCAGAGACCACCACGATGGACCTACAGCGCTAATTGGGTCCACTCTAATAGGTCGGCAGAATCGGTTAGTGAAGGGTATCATATCAGGGGGTACGTAGACTAGAGGAGTGCTGCAGGTGGCTGGAGGACTATCGATTGTTAATGGAGGCGAGGTCAGATAAAGATAGGATCAATTGAAGAGAGCTTAGCAATGCAGGGCACAGGGTTTCCGCTAGTAACTCCGCCCGGCGACTGGAAGGTGCAGAAATCGTAGTAGCGAGAATTGCCAGACGGGAAGGAGATACAGTATGGTTTTGTTGCCGTCCCTGTTTCAAGCAAGGCTGCCGTTGTGGGGATGAATGGCTACTCTGTCTCGCTGTTTAGCGTTTGGAGATGACACGAAAGCAAAGCGCCCGGGAAGGCTGAGCTGGGATACATCTGTTGCTTCTTGGAGCGTCTCTGGTCTTCAATTGGCACACTGTCATTAAAGTCGTGGAGCGCTAGTCAGGTACTCCCGCATTAGTACGAATAGTGCCGCGTGACTAAAGGCTTCGAGATCCGTCAACCAGGACCCGCGTTAAGGCTGCTTCGGTACAGGTTGGCAACCGTTTGCGAGGACGAAGCTCTTGTAATTGCATGGAGTGGCAGGTGGAAGTGAACGCGTGTTGTGGCAGTGAAAAATCTACGACGACAACGATGATCAGTACGTTCTTGAGTAAGTGAGGATGGCTCACCAGGGTGATAAGAGAACAGAGTGAGTGTGAATGTGTCGCGTTTCTTCTGTCACGGTCCCTTGGGCTGTTTGGCGAGATTTTGCTCGGGTCGGGCGCATTTTCTCCATCTGGATGTGATGGACAGAGGTTTTCAGTCTTGGGTATAACTAACAGCTAGGACATCGCCAGTGTACTCGTAAGCATCTTGAGTGATTCGAGCGTCGAGAAGGCTGAAGATCCCTAGCACAGCCTCAGAGCCTTGAGGGTCCAAAGGAAAGACCTCCAGGGTTCGCCGGCATGTTGTACTGTCATTGGAACAAGCCCTTGTCAAAGACTTTGCAGAAGTTTTCCCACGGAAAGCATCGCTTGCACGAAAAGATCCCGTAAAGAACACTCCGGTTGCTATTTTAGAATTTTCTCTTGCATGGGGATGTCTTGCCACCTGACCGTCAATCTACAGGGCCTTGGCGCATCCGATTGCAAGCGTCCGATACCTAGAGCCCGACGAAATTCTAAAACAACGAATTGCTTAGCGGCGATCTGTGGTTGGGCCCTTCGATCAATACTTGAATTGGCTACTAAGGTGGCGCGGACAAAGTTCAGTCTCGCAAATCGACGTGCCAAGGCCCTGTATTACTGCGATGGTTCCAGGCCCCCTTGGGTGCGGATCGTCGTGCACCAGGTAGAATATGACGTCGCCAGGTAAGCGGGGACTCGCCGTTAACATATTCGGGCTGCCCGTCTCAAAGAGGCTAGAATGTTCTAGCCACAGCTTGGCCCGTCGCCTTTCGCCCCTCTCTCGCGGGCTTCACTTTTCAGCTATCGCAGCGATTTTCAGTCACAAGTCTTGCAGCGCTCTTTTCCTTGTACAGGTGTGATCGGCGAATCTAGAACGCACGTTGCTGTCGTCAGCGGGCCCACCAAGGGGAACAAGTCTTGGAAAATGTTTCAGCTGAGATCATGAGATCATTCCTGCGGTCTCGGGGGTATGCCAGATTCGGTCGAGATGATCAGCGTTCATCTTTGTGTGCTTCTGCTTGATCAGTTGCGTAATTTCGGGGCAATAGACTGGTCGTCGTTTTTTAATGACGAAAGAATTTCTTGGCCTAACAGCATGCCAGTCTACGCGTGATCCAGGTGCCAAGCCACCCTTTCTCTCCCACCTCGATCGTTAGTAGTGATTGGAAAAGTGTTGTCGTAGTGGAAATTTTGGAACACACTTTCCATTGGTGCCACGTAGGGCGCTTGCTATGTACTAGTCCGTTGCTTTTTGCTGGTAAGGTACGAGACCTCCCTCGGACAGGCCTTGTTCCAGCATCCATTCTCCGTCCAGCGGTTGAGGACAAAGGAACAGTTTCTGTGCAAAATCCCTACTCAGCAAAATCGCTGGCATAAGAGCCAACATGTAAAACAGCAGAACCAGTAAGGCTAAACAAGCCCAATTTATAACAGCACGCTTAAATGAATTGACAGACGACCGTGCCACAAACTAGCCAGAGGGCTGGGTATATTTTGCAAGTCATTGATAGAACGGAGCGGGTATCTTGAATGATCGTGTACGTCGTAATAAAGGGTCATCGCTCAGAGACACGTGTATCATCTTCGGAGATCGAAGCCAGTAGATGTGCTGAAGTAGAAAAAGACAGCCAAAGAAAAGAGAAATATACACCTCCAAACAGAATGTCCACCTCCCTCTCCCCCTTTATTCAAAGTCATACAAGCCGTATAGTAAGCACCCAAGCCATGGGCTGTGCTTGTGTGCAGTGTTTTGCTGCGGGTATCTCATTGGTTGCATAAGCCCATGACAAGTCGTTGTGGTGCAAGTATGGAATCGAAGGCGAAAATGACCAGGTTGCGCCGAAATATACAATCATGGTCAGCCAGTTGGAAAGTAAATGGGTATCGTGCAGTCTAGGGGTCGTGACAATGTGATGCAAGCCGAAGTTCAATAATTCAACCACATCTCGAGTGGGTCGGAAATGGCTGCGTCGAAGATGCCAAGCTCGTTGTCCGTCATCGCTTCTGTCGATGCAGGATTCACCAACTCATTCTTGGCCGGTTGGTCAGTCTGCGTCGACGCAAACTCGACAATCATGTCTTGTCCCTCAGGAAGCTCTCGCACAACGTCTTCGTCGACTACGATTTGCAGGCCTCTTGAATTGATATGAGTGACTTGAGTAACTCGTGAGGGATCGATTTGGAATTTGTCGGATATACCGTTCACCAGGTCTTTGACGGTGCGCTGCATGAGATATATTGCTCGATAGTAGTCTTTAGTAGCATGTTTTGACCGGACGTAGAAGCAGGCAACTGGGATACGGTTAGTAGAGTATCCAAAAGAAAAGAGAGGGACTTACCGGGTCTTGTTGGAGGACTTGCAACTGGCTCGTAGGTAACGTCGACTCCGATTGCGAATATTGAGCTATCTTGAGTCCCAGCACTTTCTCGTTTGGGCACTTTGATAGCCTGTTCTGTGGGCTGCTGGGCTTGAATATGTTGCTCAGGCCAAATCTCTATTCCTGTTCGTTGAGGCCCGGATGGAGGAGGCTCCTGGTAAGTCGAAGCCTTCCTGTTCGGAGTTATTGTTGACATCGAGCTTGACGTGGGCGAAGTAGTCGAAGCTGGCGAGCTGGCTGCGCTTTGTTTTGACTCCCAAGTTCCTTGTCTGGTCAAAGCCAGCAAATCCTGCTCTCCAGTGAGGTGGACTGGGAATAGATCTGGATCATCTTGTTCGGCGCCTCTCAGATATAGCACGCTGACGGGACGTGTGGAGGTGAACATGTCCTGCATGGCTGCAAGCTTGACGTGCATATCCTCCTCTGCGGATAGCCTGCCAGAACCCTCGCCATCCGAATCGATGGACCAGGTTCGTTTGTGCTTCAGTATTTTGCCTGGTCTGCCACCCGCAGGTTTGGCCATCGAACCGCTCCTTTTCCTCTTGCCGAAAGTTGCCAAGCCGGACTCAGCTTGACTGATCTGTTGCTTGAGCTTTTCAATGGTCTTCTTGACATGAGCCACGTCGTTGGAAAGTTTCCTCTCCGCGCCATGGTCTCTGAAAAGCTTGACTTTCGAAAAGCACACCTCGGCATCCCCGGCCAGAGATGATTCTGTCGGCGATGGCATGATCATCTCGGTCTTGGCACATAACCTAACCGGTATACCCTTGACACCCTTCGAATGGCTAAAGTCGGTTGACAAAAAGTTGAAGCGGACAGCGATGGAGCAGTCGGCGGAACCAGTCGATGGATTCGGTACCCAGGTAACGCAAAAGCCATCGAAAGAAGCGCTTTCGAGTTCAATCTGTGGTCGTCGGGTTTCGTTATCACCTCCCTGGTTTGGATCAACATACTCCACGGCCAACAACCTGCCACCACGTTGATGAGCTTCGTTGGTGCCGCGTCCTTCTTTCCAGAGCTGCCAGCATGCGCCAGGCTTTGCACGCTGTTGCTCGTCTTCGAAAGAGACGCGGACAAAAGTGCGATACTTGATGGGCGATACACTGGGCGCGAGTGGCATGGTGTCGAACACAGACATGGTGTATGCCTGCCCTTTATTTAGGTAAGTGATTGGGATCTCCTCCGCGCTCCGGATCATTGCCGTTGGCGCATTTAATGTCACATGGTACCGAAACCTGTTGCTTAGTTAGCTTTGGGAGTCATCCGATTTTCTTGAATTCAGAACTTACTTCTCGCCACCCTGCATAAGAGGGGCAGGAATGCTGGCTTCAGCGGGGCCAGATATGGGCTCGGTATGAATGGTTCCACCTATGAACTTCTCCTGCTGCTGTTGTGGCGATAACTTGTGTGGTGAATGCTCCATCGCTTCATAGCCAGAATCTTGATGTTGGAGGAATTGACTTGGGGCGAATGATTGCTGTTGAGCCTGTTGCTGCTGTACGAAGGGGTTGTGGAAATGGGGATGGTGGTTGATCATATGAGGCTGGAAAGGTTGCATGTCCACGCCAGAATCGAGTGGTTGCAGGCTCTGACCGGTGTGGGGCATGGATAAGGGTGTTCCAAGATGCATTCCCATTCCTGGAGTGTGTAGGTCTCCTGCCTGGCTATGGTAGAGTGTGTTCACGCCGCCGGGGGTCGGAGTGTAATACCCGGGAGGCTGGTTGGCGAAAGATGTGAACGCGAAAGAATTGGGATCCATGAAAGAAGGCGTCAATCTCCACGAGTCCGCCATTGGCTTGGGGCTGCAGTCGTGGTCTTTGTTGTCGTCAAGCTCGTTCAAGTGTCTGAGGAAATGGTCGGTAGTCAGTACATCGTCGTCTTCGTGTTCGACTGGCTCATAGGCAGGAATCATGGTTGCGACAGTGAGCAGTTTACGTGGGGACGGTGCTTTGCAGAGATGTGGAGCCGCCCAAAGCAATCGAGGAACGCACCTCTGTGGTATATGGGGATCCGTCAATGCATCGCTTAGGCTAGTAGATCTTTGCGCAGCAGCCGAGCCAGCTGAGGCGCTTCCAGGCCCTACTTCAGGGAAGCTATTCTTGAAGGCCGCGTAAAGCTCCTCCTGTGGCTTCTGGGATGTGCGCCTGCGAATGACAGTCAGTCTTTTCTTTTTCTCTTCAATGACAAACTTTGTAATTTGGATTGTGGTAGACGAACCGGTTGCGAAACATTTGTGTCTGATACGTGTCTCAGAACTGCTGGCGGGAGCGGCTCAAATCGAACCAAACAAACTTGCAACGATGAATGATCTGGCCAAACAATGGCGCGCACCATGTGGAATGGCAGGCAAGAAGAAACTGCTCGGGTTGCGGAATCGACCGAGTCTTCAATAGTAGCACTCAGAAGTTTTGCTCGTGATAGAAGAAGTGGGATGGCAAGATGTGGCTTGGGCAGCGACTGAGTGCAAAAAGCAGACGCAGCCTCGACGCGCGGTTTGAGTCGCGAGAGGACAGAAACTGCAGAAGATCGTCGAATATTTGGATGATGTTACAAAGAAGCATAGCAATGAGGTACCCTCCCACGAGTGGCATAGTTGAGTGGAAATGCATCATCCGTTGTCCATGGGGATTTTCTCGGTATCTGGGATTGCCCTGACCTCACAACGCGTGTTAGGTGACCAGGATGTAAAATGGGGCGGTACGATAAATACTAGCGTGATGGTTACTTCGTTTTCCTTACGAATTGGCGCCACAGGGCCCCATAAACGGCGCGATGATAGAACATGGGCAATTCGCCGGAGCAAACCTTCCGCCACCGTCTGCCACGCAAGCTGCCCCACATGACCCTTGATCAAATATGTGGCGCACCGCTGAACCCTCCGCGGGCAAAGTCTCCTACGGGGAGCCAGCCAACACCCCAGTCGGCTACTGCTTCCCGCGGACGAGGTGTGCCACGACTTCTTAATTGTGGCTCAGCAGAGACAAGGCTCCCAAGACCGTTAAGATCGCCCTATTTGAGTCAACCACAGCTGCGCAACAATTGCCGAGGCTGTGGCTTGAAAGCGATTGCCATAGGCTGTCGTGGGTAGTGGCCAGTTAGTTTCGAAACCCGGCGGAAAAGGTTTGCTGTCCCAAGTTCGGCAGCCACTGCTGCTTTGTAACGGAAGTCAACCTCCCAACCAATGGGAATCGAGTTTCGCTTTGTCGAAACGAGGTCGCTCATAAGATTGGAAAAGCCGCACTCTGAGTGACTTGAACGAGAGACTTCCAGCATGACTGCCAAATTTTGTTTGCGGGTTACGCCGGAATGTCTTTAATTCGTTTGACCAGGAAAGGCATTCCGACTGCTGACTTGGGACATATGTAGCCTATATCGGCGACTATTTAGACTTCAGAGATATTCCCAGTGGCGAAGACTGAAGGCACCCTCCAGTAGAAATGCAAAACATGATACACTTGCACATTCTGGGGAATGTTCATCAATCCGTACCGCTCATCAACACGGTGAACGCCTGTGCAACACATCTGGTGCTTTTCCCACCGTCACGGTACCGAGCAACCTTAAAGCACCTTGGTGGTGGGCGTCATAGAATGCTAACTAATCTACGAGGATGAACCACTTCGCGGTCTCAACGTCCCCTTAGGAGTGCCACAAAACCCTTGATAGACAGCAGGCACAGCTAGTTGCTGCAAAATGAACTCCACCTTAGCAATCTCGAATGTTTTAGCAGAGGCCAGGTTTGAAAGACCCACCGATTGTTATTCTCTCTTCAAGGTATCCAACACCCCCGCGAAATGCAATGATCGAACTGGCTTTGTCGCCAATATTTACCGAGCGCAAGTGATATGATGTGATTTTCCAGCTGGGTCAATTCCATTCCTTCAATTTCGTTTTGCAAGAGATGTTTTTCGAAGATGAGTGCTGGCACCGTCTTCCATTCCCCTGCCGAGATTGGAGCGGCAACGGAAAAGAAACAAAAACAGCAGGAGCGGGAAGTCTGCCAATTTCGGAAAATCTTTAGGGTAAGGTACTAAGTTGGCCAACCATGAGCCAGCGTGGCTGGCTATGACGACAGTTGAGACAACAGCGGCTCGTAACTTGTGGCTAATTCTAGTGCTCTTCTCCCTCACAGCAGAAAAGCTAGAGCGATTTCAAGCATGGCCCTTGCAACGTTAGTACCGAGTATTGTCAGGGCCTCCCCAAACATATTTCGTACAATCTCAATGTGTATATTCTGTAACAGCTTCAGCCAGTCACCGATGACAGTGGACACCTGGCAAAGGGCGAGATCCCCATGAGTGGATTCTAAAGCAAGATATGCTTTGTGTTCAAACTATTCGAGGTAGTTGTCACAAGCGGAAAGCATCGGGCTCGTACGTGCAATACCAAAGCATTACAGACGACTCGAATAGCTTAGAATGACTCGGCATTGAGAGTCCGGAGGTTGTTGGTAGAAGAGGAAAGATGGAAGCAGATCTTGCATAGCCACTCGATCTTCTGTACGGGGGGAGAAACTCGCATATGTTATCCGAACTTGCAAGGCAGTGATCGGCACTGCGTCGGGGTTCTGCAGAGTTGTCACCCGCCGGTTCCTGGCATGGTGCCTCGATCAACAACAAATCATGTCCGGGCAGACGCAACACCCCCTACTCATCGTTAGCGGCTTCGCAGGAAGTTTCCGGCAGTGTGTAACGAGGGTTATGCTTTCTGGGAGCGTGAGGGGTCATGCATTAGTCTCAGCGCCCTGACCCTGGGGGGGCTCTCTTCTTTCATTTTTCACCAGCCACTGTGGCTGGTGATGTCGTCATTCTTACATCATGACCGTCGCGATCAACTGAAAACATGACACAAACTTCACGACGAGGTCCGTGAGAACGACGTAGTGGAAATGTCCCTAGGTCGATTATCGCTGAATTAGTCTTCGTAACGTGTGGCAGAAGGTTTTGCTTGCAACGTCACGACGTCATTGCTGCCCATGGAGACAAGGGGAGAGTTTGTCAAAGTCAAAGCAGATTTCGAAAATTACAACAAGGGTCACACGAGTGACATCAATTGATGCAGACTCGCTTTCCAACGGTGAGAGCTATCGGTCCGAAGAAATCTTCCAAGTGTGAGCGGTTAAACCCAACTGATTCGTTCATTCTGTACAGTGACCGAGTCTACATTTGATGCCCACGCTAGTCCATCTGATGGGTAAAAATGAATGACGATTATCTTTGTTTGGGCAAGGCAATCCTAGAAATATCATCCGACCTTGCTAGGAGGGGGTCTTGGCTTCTCCAATTATTGCTATGCGCTCTATGTTCATATTGGATTCTGCTATGGCTCTTGCATGATGCCTCTCCGTCTTGGGCATACTTCCGCATAAAATACTGTAAAACAGGATAAGAAGTATGATACTGCTTGCCAACAATGGTGCAAGACGAAACCCAATATTTTGTCAAACGTAGGCTGTTCATGTATAGTTCCAATGCCACTGAAAGTGTTCTGCGGTCGTCAGGGTTCGGGGGACATAGCCGGAGGGAAGGAGGATAGAGAATTAAGTATTCGTGTCGTATTACTCGTCATGCTGTCTATTGCCTCATCGCGTGATAATTATTTGGAAGCCGTCAATCCATTGCGCGCAAGATCCAGAAACACCGGCAATGCTGTAACCACGAGGGGTAATTAAGGTGTGCCTAGCATGGTCAGCACGGCTAATGCTTCGACTTGAACGCACTACTCACCCAGAACCACCACTGGCGTTGCCAAAGATACCAGATCTCCTCCCCGAACTTGTAACCAGTTCGACCCCATCGATCCACAGGCCGGCACGCACATAGAAGCCGAGGAGAGTCTCGCCTTTACGCGTATCTAAGGTCAAATGTTCAGAAAATGATCGTGAGGCCGCCCTGATGTATGCTTACCAAAGAAGAACTCATCACCTCCCGGCTTCCCTCCGCGTTTGCCGAATAGTTGGCTGTGACCATCCTCGTAGCAAAATTCGAGGCCATCCAGGCAATTGCCTGAATACACCTTGATTGATGTCATTAGCTTTGTTTGCAGATTGGTGCTGTCAAAAATGATCTCTTGTGGCTCGCTCCCTGGCATTTGAGAGAAACCAAGCTTTTTGCTCTTGAAACCTTGCCTGGTTTCAAATGAGCGCCCAAGTCCGATGGCCTTCTCGAATGTATTCATTGTGAGTCCTTCGTTTTTTTTGGGAGCTTGCCGTTTCGGAGGAAGGTTGACGATGTAGGATTTTGAAAGCACTTCGGCCACGTCTGGAATTGTAAGACTCCGAGAGCTGCCTGAGAAGACCTCGAGCTTGAGCCTCTTCTTTTTCTTGTCCTCGGGCACCTTAGCGCGCAGGTCTGCTTCCGTCAAAATCACTTGTCGAGGCATGCTCGCGCTTCTGGGCTCCGTATTGATGTACTCGAGCCAGGCTTTGCAAAGCTCTTCGCCTTCGGTGAATATTTCAATGAACGAAATGCCAGTTTGGGCCAAAAGTAGTATTTTGCCATTTCCGATGGGGTAGAATTGGACGCCGTCGTCTAGACTCGTTGGTTGGTCGTCGCTGGGTACTCGGAAACAGGGATGACTTCTAAATCGTAACACATCAAGTCGATGCCAATTACACTCATCCTCCTGGCGGCACACGCGGAGACCATGACACTTCGTTCTCGTGGAAAACGCCTCTCTGACCAGAAACGTTCGATTGAGCGTGACGTAATCGCGAAGCATGACGCCAGACTCTTGGTGTGGACATCCAAACAGATGGCCAACTTCGTGCATATGTGCTCCTATGCCGATGTTGGCAGCTTCCCAACTGCTTCCGGACTCGTTGCAGTCATTCGCAACGTACCTTGTATCCGTTGGAGTGCAATCCATAAAGGCAGGAACCACCTCCTCGATACACGAAGGGTAGCTTTGCAATGCTTGCGAGCCAAAGATGGCTAACTGGAGGTCGTCGCTTGTGCCGCCCAGGGCAGCATGGCCGGTGATAGTCCCCACCTCAGAGTTCCAGTGCGCATCAAGTAGTAAAGCAGTCACATACTGTTTCTGGCCAGGACGCATCTGGAAGTGACGTTTCACTGCATCTGCTGTGATACTGTAAAGCTCTCCCTTTTTGGTAGCGGGACCATACTGCTGTGCGTATTCGAGATCTCGAAGCTCTGCCACCGTCTTCTCTGACCTCACAACATGCACCTTGCTTTCACTCTTCATTCGGCCTGTTTCCCAATCTCGCACGGACAGGGTGCCAGTCTGCCATTCTTCTTCGAACCGGAAACACCTCCTCCCGAAATTGTTCCTGTACATCTGCTCTGCAGTGAAAGCTTGCCATAAATGCGCAGCCATGCGAAATTTGCGAATCGCCATGGCCAGGTCGTTTCCTTCAGCCCCTATCCGTTGCGGAGTAGCATCGAATGTACATGGTGAATCTTTTCCGACTAATATGACAAGCTGTAAAGGTGGAGCGCTATTGAGAGGAAGGTAGTTGATCGAGACGTAGGACGAGTGGGTTGTGGTATAGGGACCGGAACCGTTCAAGGCAAGCTTTGGGGACGTGAAATCAAATCGTATCTTGTTCCAGCCTGGCGAAAGATAAACAAGAGCTTTGAAATGCGAGTTGAAGACTGGCCAGTTGGTAGCAGGAAAAGCCTGGCCATCTTTGTCATGGTGGACCGTCAAATTGCCGTCCATGGGTGTCTGTAACGGGTCTCCCACGTCGCCGGATATGAGTAGAACTTTTTCGTAGACCTGATCGAAGGACTTGTCAGCAAATGCCTGTCATGTTGTTTGTGCATGAAAGAAAGAACAACTGCTAGCTTACCACCGTATTGTCGGATATTGAGGTGACTTTAGGCGCATATGGCGACGTGGATGTTGGGGATCGCATCGTACTGCTGGATCCCGAGGATGCCAAGGCCTGGGAGAGACGTAAGCTGGGAGCCAGCATATGCTACCACAGAGTAAGGTTGCGAACATACGATCATGCTGTTTCGATTGGATAGAGGCCCAATAGAAGGTCGCTGCGGTACTGGCGGAGGGCTTGCCTCGCCATTCGCTCTCATTGCTGCCAAGTTGGGCGACGACCCGTTGAGCTTGACTGACGAAGATGGCGTTGAAGTTCCATTAGTGGAATTCAGGGTAGACGACGATTTGGCGGTAGGGACTGTTCCATTGGATTCATTCGAGGAATCTGAGGTGCGAAAACTGGCCTTGGAGCGTTTGCGGAGCTCTTTGAAAAACGGCATACCTGCTTTTGCGGTTTGATAGATTTACAGTTTGGTTATGGACATGATGTCGGCAGCCCGGATGCTGGGTCGAGGTTCCGGAATGGAAAGCAAGGGTCGAGAGTCGATTAGAAGCAACAGAGAAGAGGGTAGGTAGGCTGAGCGAGAGACGCTATCCGTTTGCTGCAAGTCAGGAAGTGATTGTCGATGAAACGGACAGCGAGAGTGAACGAATGACGGCGGTAGATAGCTTACGACACTGGAAGAACTGTGCAGGGCGAAGAGCAAGAAGACACAGTGGATAAGCTTAGGCTTGGCGAGATAAAAATGCAAGTTGCTTGAGATAGGCCTGGAGCTCCGTCGTTGGGAGACTTTCCCCAAACCAAAAATAAACTAACTGCGGGTGATCTCATGCCTATCTGACATGTGCCCATCATTGCTTTCTGACAGGTGGAATCGGCACGCTCCCGCTCCCATTGGAGACCCCTACCTCTCTCCCAATTTCCCATCGACGACCTGTATCTCTGCCATAGGAAATCGTTCATGAAGCAATTATTCTGAATTCATCGTGACTTTCCTGTGCCGAGGCGCTAGGTCGTTTAGCATAAATCTAATCATGTTTCAAAAGCATCTTACATCATGCCCCGCAAACCAGATCTGCTACTCTTCCATAATCCAAGACATAGTGACGCCGGGCAGGGCTGGGGGGGTTGCAAAGGCTCAACAGCCAACCAGCTTGGGATCCATTGAAGTACAATTCTGCTGCTTGCCATCACAGCGACTAATCATCACGGGAACGCTGCGTCTACGGAGTACGACGATGCATTCTATGTGGAAAGAAGGGCGACTTTACATCTGACCCTCCACTTTCTTAAGGAATAACCAGAGTTACTTGATGATTATGGGTTAGCATGTTCACAGTTTGAGCGTGCCACAGTCAAAATACCAGAAAAACCTCGATGTAACCACCCACTCGCATCGTTATATCGAAAGTAATGTTAAAGCCGAGTAATGATATCTTGGCACACGAATGCCTAAGAAGCCTGGAACTTAGAGCGCTCAAGGGCATTTAGGCCTCAATTTCCGGGGTTCGGACCTTCTAAATTAGGTAGGGTAGCCCTATTTTGTATAACGATACCCCCCCAAAACTCGGCAATCTCGCTACGATATCAATTTTACGTTCCTGCCTGTCCTGTCGTAAAGATGCAAATATCGTTGTACTAAGGATCGTTATAACGAGGATTTTCCAGTACATTATTTCGAAGATGCTAGCTATGTTTCCCTGAGAACCATCCCACAGCCGCATTTAGCCACCATTGCTGTCCGTATGTGAATAGGCAGCCCTAGATAGGATTCATAACCTTCCATTTCACAAGTGCTGTGATTAGAAATGTGATGCAAATTCTGCTTGTTCTTGTCCATAGAGAACTAGGTACAAGGTGGAAAAATGTGACCGTGCTGGCACCTGCACCCTACCATTCGAGAAGAGGCGATCTCGAAATGGCTTTGCACCCGCAGTAGGACAGAAGCATAACAGAAGCCTGCTTGTGAACCATGTGCAAGCTCTTTGGTAGTCATTGTGTTGCTAATTGGGATGATGGTGGCATTTAGCCGCCGAATGAACGGATCGCCGCTCTGACGGGCATAAAGGTTCTTCGACGGCGGGTAGAGACCACGCCTGTACATCGGGAATGGTGAAACTAGGAGAAATGGATAAAACCGAGGTGAAATGCACAAAGCCTAGGAGATTTGCAGGAGGTAGACAGAAATCAGAAGGAAACACGAAGAGCATAAGCATAGGATCAGGCCCTTGTCCGAGCCAAGGCTTGCGCAGTCGAAAAGTTGCCCGTGGGTTCTAAGGAGAAACGGTGATATAAACTGATGTCTGTACGCCTTGACAGCTTCCAGGCTGCTAGCTTGCAGCCACGAGGTTATCTAGTTCGTCATTAAACCAAATGCTGATAGAGAAAGGAATTGCGACTCTAAAGAAGAATTCCAGCTGATATACAAGGAGCGGCTCCAACTCATTAAAGCTTTGGGCCATTTGCAAACACCAGCCCAGGCTGACGGATCTTGGGCCTTTATCGTGATGTAACCATTCCAGCTTCGACCATGTAAATCGAACATGGGAATCATGGGCAAAAAGTCGGTCAAATTTAGTAGTCGCAGGTTGGTCTTGTCTTGGAAGTCTGTGTGGCATTCGCAATCTCGGCAGAGGCTGGGACGCCAGTGGACAGCCTTGAATTTGCTCTCCACTTGGCCAATTGCCGGGCGCTAAGTACTTCCACCAGCCGACAATCAATCCTTGCACCCCTCTTCAGCTGCAGCAAACATGTTCATTTATATGGTAGGCTGACGGTCTACTCGTTGTACTCGTCCCCATATACGCTCTCTAAACCGAGCTGCTTCATTGACACCTCCGGCAAGCTCAAGATCCTTTCCAATGCCTTCTTACTTGCTCTAGATACCAACCAAAGTGTTGGATGTGGTAGGAAGTCTACTCAAATCTCCCGTTGAAGATCCGAGGCCAGATAGTAGAAAGCTTTCCAGACCTTCCCTTAAGATGCAGACTATGCAACCTATCATGGCCACTCGACACCATCAACACCCAACTGCCAATGTGGCTGAGAAAGTCTTGCGGAGAGCAGAGGTTGCCAAGGTGCGTTTTAGCTGGAGAGACTGATAAGCTGGAAGCTCCAACGAAGTAGGACTAATCAAGTTTCATTGCAGGTGGCCCGCAACCTACAAGATTGCCTCGCTCTCGCCAGCTTCAAAGCCCAGAATGGCTGGCAGGATCGCACTCTACGAGCGATTGAGCCCGAGGTCACCGAACAATTGAAGAGAAAGAGACCCTACTCCTCCGACGACATCCTATCAGATACATCATCCAGTATCTCTGAGACCTTTAACTACGCCTCATCCCCTTCGAGGCCGTCTGTCTTCCTCAGCGACCGACAAAACTCGGCAATTGGTACTCAGTCCCATTTCAAAGTACCGGCTGTAGAGCAATCTCAGCGAAGAGACTCTAGAAAACGGATTCGTTCAAACTCTACGAGTGGAAACATAGCAGAACCCTCCCACAATATCACATGGAAACAAGACCACCGGCTCCCACAATCATCCCCAGTTAAACCTCGCTATCAAACGTCTGTTAGCTTCAGCAGACAATCCTTCGCCTCGGACTCAGTCACGATGCCGCACCCTACCGCTGAACAATCTCCGATGTTTGATATGCACAGTGCTTCTGACGACGATGAAGATCTCCCTGTACATTCCTTCCAGCGTCCCACCTCCAGCAGCATGATTTCGTCCTCTCCACCACGCACACCCCCAAATCGGACTCTCCGAAACGGTACTTCGAAACAAACAGGGGCAGATCTACTCCTCTACCTTGCCAACTCCCCCTCTCGGTCTCCATCGGCCAGTAACGCTCGTCTGACGCAGATCTCGCAACAGCCACCATCTACACCGCCATCTCAAAATACACATCTCCCCTCGTCTGTAATGAACACTCCAGGCGTAAACATTTCCTTGTTCAATGGTGCACTCAACACTCCTGGAACAGGGTTCAATTTTGCCGACTTCGTCAATGTCACTCCCTCGCCAGCACAACTCTCTTGGGGTGGACGTACTCCGGGTATGCCTAGAACCCCGGCCGCGGCCAGAGCTGCTAGGCGGGGTCTTAATTTCGATGCCCTTGTTCCGCCGACTGGCAACAGCCCATTGATGCAGCGTAAGACGTCGACATCGCAAGGTCTGGCCCTCGAGTTGGGCGAAGAGCTTATGCCTCAGTCTTGAGAAGCTTGACATTACGGATAGCTTGGGTATATGGCGTATACTTTGTGAAGAGTTGTGTTCAGCATGGATTAGCTGCCGCATATTATGTGATCATGATATTTGATGATTCTACAAGTCTTACGGACTCCTCTATGAATACATTATATCTAGCTCTAGCATATTTAGTTCCTCATTATGCATAGTCTCCAGATAATTCAACGAGGGCACTTGTCTCGACCATAAATTTCTGCGCCGCTTGTTTGCTTTTGTTGCGACACTTTTCTCAGCCTCGCTTAACGCGACCGTGTTTTTTCGTGTCTTAGCGCGAAAATGCATTCCTGCTAAAATGAAGCTAAGGGTGTGGTAACTAAAGGAGTGGTTTCTGCCTCCCCCACTAGCTCAACAATAGTAGCTCAACAATAAGCCTCATATCTGCTACAATGTAAGCTGTTCTTCGTGTTCCGACGTGCTCTTTGGGAGGCAAACTTGAGCTGAGAATCCGAGAATCAGGCAAAACTTTCTTTTGCTCCGGTCACCTAGCGACACTGTCCATACTTCACGACTGCCTATTCAACTCCGCAAGCGAGCAAGAATTTACACAATATTTGAGGCTTGCTTTGGTATGGGTTCGTTGCGAAGATTGCCTTTCGTCTTCTGGTATCATGACTTCTTCACGCAACTCACCTCAGGCAGTTTGCAGTCGATCGAACAATACTGTGAAAGTTGTACGAGGAAATGAATGTTTAGTTGAGCTACATTTCTCAGGGAACCTGCCCTCTCCCAACACTAACAACCGCAGACCTGCTGCTTCCTCTTGAGCTCTCTGTGATGGATGTCCGGTCATTGATGTGCAGAGTTCCCAGTACTTAGTCCAAATAGTCATCATGCAGTCTCGTGTTCCCCAACCGATCGGCCAGATCACCAATCACTTTGCCGGACGAAGACCATACGGGTTCAGCATTCCGCCCAAGACTCGTCTAACGGGATTATGCCCGCCCAGACCATCTCGTTGATGGTAGAAAGCTCCCACGACCATATCGTCGTCATCATCTTCGTTGTTGTCGTCGGAACAGTAGTCGTTGTCGGACTCTTCGTTAGAGGAACAAGTCGTCGCCCCACGCGTCTTCGTCATCTTCTGGAGTAAGCATCTCACTCCCAAGTGAATGCTGCAAATACCTAATGGCTTCGATATCGATGTCCGGTTCCAGTCTCAGCTGACGCATCATCTGCTTTATCGTATCTGGAAATGCTCTCAGCACCTGCGAACGTTGTTCCAGGTGTGACTATATTGGTCACGGTTCCTATTGGGTGGAATACCAGTAAGTCCGAAATATCTGCAGATACGCTCCCAGATAGCTTCACATGTGCGGTGGTATGTATCTCTTCGAAACTCACATGCCACAAGAGCTGTGTAGCTGATCCGCGTTCCAGGAAATCTGACTCGGAATCCTCTGCCATTGGCGAAACGTCTCTGTGATGGGATGGCTGTGAGAGAGACAATTTGTCGAGCCCGTCGTCATCGTCGTCGAAGCCCACCGGGTAGGAGTAATAATTGGTCACTGTGGTTCGGGAGTTACTATTGTCTGAGAGTGGGGTGAGCTGTTAGGGCTGAGGGCGATGGTTTCAAGCATCCGTGTTGTTCCATATTAAGCGCTGATTGCCGTCGATTGTGGTTCTGTTACTTACCTAATGCCCCCAACGAGTAGGAGAGAATGATTCTATATGTATTGGAATGGATTGAATCGGTGAGAGAAGGAACAGAAAATAACGGGGATGTCTGTGATTTACATGCTCATATGCAAGCATCCTCTGTCCCAACCGAGATGAAGATTCAAGACATGATCTATGCGCAACGTGCACGGAGGTCAGTGCTCAACAAAGCCTGTGTAGAAAGTAATGTGAGACCCGGCCAGCAACTCCGGATCAAGCCATAATGTCGAAGTTTGTCGAATGATTTCGTTACAAAAGGAATGGTGGCAACGCTGTAGTATTGAATTGCGCACCTTTGATTCAGCGACATTACAGTCTGAATTCCAGATAGTATGCGCTTGGTGTCAGTGTTATTCTAGTGACGTGGAAATCTACGTGATTGGGAGAGAGAATGACTCATGAGGGACAGGCCTTTGGCTGGATTGAAAGACATGGACCACCACTTACCTGGGCTGGGCCAACGTCCGCACCGCTGCAACTAGGGGCTAGAGTCGGAAAATGACCGCTGGCGGACCAGCCATGTATTACCAACGGCCACTCAGAGAATGAACAGGCTAGCCATTTTGGGTGGCTTCCGAATGAAAGGTCAAGAAGCTTACCCGTGCACTGCGCAGTTGTCGTGATCTTCGCCCAGTTTAAGCCAGACCATGCCGGTGATGATCTTCGCTTTCCGGCCGTTTACCGTCACGATGGCGCAGGTCGTTGGTGGGGAGACCCAATCCACCGCTGAAGAAGATTTGGTGCGGGTATTGGAGCAGAAGGCGTGGATCCTATCGGTTAGCTTGTCGAGTTCCGCCTGTAGTGCTTTGGATGTCGGAGAGATTTGAGAGGGTCCGGGAGTGGGATATCGTTCGTCGATCTTGGGGTGCGTGAGAACCAAAGTGGTTTCGTCCCGTGGCTGGAAGGCACAGCTGAGGTATGTGGCTTCTGACTCGAGTTCCTTGATAAGGTCAGATACGGCGCAGCTGATGTATGTGTTTTTTGAACGGAGTTCCTTGAGAAGGTCAGACACAGTGCAGCTATTGTCGGCTTCCGAGCTGGATGGAGATTCGCAGGGATCTTGCCGTCTGGTGGTGACAGTTAAGGTGCAAAGGTTTTGGCACTCCGTTGGGGCTTCCGGCTCTTTTTCCGTGAATATCCTTTGGCCTGCGTCAGTCCCGCCGAAGACGAGAGATTTATGGCACTCCGGGCACCGTGGTACAGGTTTGTGTTTGAGACAGGTCTTGAGACACTCTAGGTGAAAGGCGCCCTTGCCGCAATCTGCATGCCAGGCACATTGGTCGGTCCTCTTAATCTCGTGACAACACATAGAGCAAACATAGGAAAGGTACTCACGACTAGTCGGTCCCGTCCCAAAAACGAATCCTGCTGGGTATCCGCTATTCATCTCGCCCTCGTTGTAACGTCGTTGTGTGATTGTGCCTGAAAGGTGGTGAAATAGCTAGTTTGGCTTGTGAAGGCGTAGCAAAATTCCGAGACCACTGGGAAAGCAGCGGAATTTGGCCATGCATAGTGCAGAGAAGGCTTAATAAAGTGTTTGAGGGTATATGAGAACAATGGGGGACATTACTGATGCTAGTAAAGAAGAACACTGGAAACAAAGCCACGAAACGACAACCAGTAATCTCGAAGGGCAATGGACAATGCGCATCAATATGGGCTTTTCAGGCAGACAAAGGAGCCCCTAAAATGAAGATCTGAATGATGAGCTGCATCAATGAACGGAGTACTAGAGACTTGGAGTCATAACTGGGGTTTCGCCGCAGAAATCACAAATGTTCCAGAACGGATGAGCAGTTTGTCTTGACCTGTCATAGATTAGCGAAACGGCAAGGAGAAGATCTGGCGACTGTAGATCTAGCTTGAATTTCATTGAGCAGACGTAGGGTTTGCAGCACAGGCAGTACATTGGCAACGACAGGAGAACTCCCTCAGGGGCAGGCGCCAAGCAAGCGGTCACGTGCGCGTACAACCAAGAAGAAGGCTTGATGCTAAAATTTCATGCCGAGTCAGCGACAAATTCACCAATGTTGACGCCGTCCAACAAATACGCAAGAGAGGTTCAATCCAAACTTCGCCAAGTCATATGTTGTGCATGATTCGAGATGCCGCGAGAGAACAAGCAGCGCGGTCGGAGAGGTGAGAAGAAGCGCAAGCTTAAGGAGCACTCTGAGCAGGTTCCATCGAAGAGGCGGAAATCTACGTCTGAGGATGGCAGAAACGGCCATGATCAAGGCGACATCGTCGTCCATGGCGACACAGGCGATGACTTCATCAGCCTCGGAACGCGACCAAACACGATGGAGGCCCCCTTTCTTGGACTTCTCACCCAGGAAGATCAGGACTACTACGCAAATGTCAACAATAAGCTCACCTTAAACGACTTTGAATCAGACGACGATCGCTCAAACTTTATCGATGCTGTCTATCGTGAGTCTAGCGGAAAAGAGCTCAAAATAGCCAGCAGTCAGTCTAGCTCCAGATGCCTTGAAAGAGTGATCATGTCGTCAAATCCGCAACAACTGAAAGGACTGTTCCAGAAGTTCATGGGTAGCTTCATCCATCTAGTGCAGCACCGCTTTGCAAGTCACTGTTGCGAGGCACTCTTTCTGAATGCTGCTCCTGCTGTAGGTAGCGAAATTGATGCTTCAACCGCCGGCGAAGACTCGGCGCAAGTGACAATGGAGCAGCTCTTTCTTCAGGTGATTGATGAGCTTAAGCCGAATTTAGGCTATCTCTTGACAGAGCGGTTCGCATCACACGTGATTCGAGTGCTATTACTGGTGCTTTCCGGAGAACCGCTCAGCGATGGTAAGAGTACTGCACTTGTGGCAAGTCGCAGGAAGGAGAAGATAGAACCAACACCAGCCTCTCAGCAGTCTGCAATCTCGGAAGAGCGAATCGTACCAAAATCATTTGTGACCGCAGTAAATGACATGATGGCTGCGGCTACGTCGGCGCTGGAAACGACATACCTGCGAGCTTTGGCCACCCATCCAACAGGCAATCCGATACTCCAACTACTTCTTCAGCTTGACCTCAAGAGGGCGCGCAGCAGTAGTCACAGCGAAAACGAGCAATCCGTGTTACGGAAACTACTACCGGATGAAAGCCTTGAAGAAGGAAGCGAAAGTGCCAAATTTCTCCAGGGGATTGTCTACGATCCGACGGGCTCCCGATTAGTAGAAACTATCGTGGAATACGCTCCAGGCAAACTGTTCAAGAAGCTATACAAGAATATTCTGCAGGAGCGGATGGGCTCCATGGCCAAGAATGATACTGCTAGCTATGTGGTGATGAAGATCATGGAGAGAATGAGCAAGGAAGCCTTGGAGCATGCCATGGACCTGATTTTACCGGAAATACCTGCCCTAGTTGCTCGAAACAGAGTTAACGTTATAAGAACAATGGTTGAGCGAGGTCGCATCCGACGAGCTGACATGAAGCCATTAGCTGCAAGCATCAGAGACGCTTACGGACATGACGCCCGTGCCAGGTTACCTAAGATGCTCAGACTTGACGACGCTCCGGATAACGATTGGGCAGGCACGACCACTCAAGAAGGAAAGTCATTCAAAGAAAAAAAGGCCCATGCTATTGACTTGCACGGCTCGCTGCTTGCCCAGTCAATGTTGCAGGCCGAAGACACAAGCAACCTCATCTATGACAGTCTGCTGGCACTACCGGTGGAGTTGTTGGTCTCATATGCCAAAGACCCAACAGCTTCACACATCATTCAGTTGGCCGTCACCTGCGAGACTTCAACTGTGCCAATCCGGAGGCAGCTCGTTCCTCTCTTCTTCGGGCATATGGTAGAGCTTGCCACCGATTCTGCGGGTTCACATTTAGCAGACGCTCTCTGGGATGGGACAAAGGGATCACATTTTATGAAGGAGAGACTTGCGAAGGAGCTGCAAGAAAACGAAGCTGTATTGCGAGAGTCTAGGTATGGCCGGAGCGTCTGGAAGAACTGGTCAATGGATCTCTATCGGAGGCGATTTTATGACTGGCAGGCTCAAGCGAAGGGCTTCAATCCTGCTGACCCAGCCAAAGATAACACGCCAAGTAAGAGTGGGATTGACCTAGCAAGAGCGCGCTTTGCTGAAAAGAAGGCCAGTAGATTCAAGCAGAAAGGACAGCCATCCGCAGTATCGGCAAGTGGTTAAAGAATCTTTCCACTTCCGGGAACCAGGGCTATCAATGAGGGCAACGCTAGCTGACCGCTTTCGAATTGCGTCATGCAGAGAGTGGCAGAAAAAGTTTACTGCTTCAAGGCGAATACTGAACAGATCTGAAGCCTGGGTATTTTCCATTCGCACACATTGATTGCTCAACATGGATATCCCAACATAGCTTTGGCTTCTGGAACGACGTATGATCATATCGTCTTAATTCCAAGATGACAAAGAACAATGTTGCGAGTGCTAGACCCGGAAGGGCTCAGGAGATCGATGAGGCAGGCTCACATCTCCCGACTGTGTCCGATTTGCTACTAAAATGTTCTCTGATAGCTTCTCACAGCCGCCAAAAGTCAATTGATCTCATTCATCCAAGCTGCCGATCAGGAATTAGACAACCACAAACATGGCCACCATCGCAAGACTAACACCAGGTCATCCCTTGTCGACTACCACTCGCCTGCTTCCCTCCAATCTGCCCTCTCCCTCACCATTCCTACCACCGGCCTTGGCTCTAGTGGCCTCCTCTCTACCCTCCGTTCTATCCTCGCCAACTCTGTAAACACCTTCGCGCCCGGCTTCCTCGACAAGTTATACTCCTCCACCAACGCCCCTGGCATCGCAGCCGACCTCATCCTCTCCGTGCTTAACACAAACCTCCATGTCTATCAAGTTTCGCCAGTCTTGACTCTCATCGAAAAGCATACTGCGAAAGCCCTCGCCTTGCTCTTCGGCCTCAACGGGCCACGCGCAGGTGGAATCAGCGTCCAAGGCGGTAGCGCCAGCAACATGACATCCATTGTCGTCGCTCGTAATACGCTCTATCCTGCCACCAAAGTCCACGGCAACACCCACGAAGGCCGCGAACTCGTCCTCTTCACCTCTGCTCACGGTCACTACTCGATCGAAAAAGCTGCACAGGCTTGCGGTTTCGGGTCTGCGGCCGTAATACCTGTCCCTGTCAACCCTGCCACGGGTGCTATGCTCCCGTCTGCCCTTGAATCCCTCGTCATCATGACGAAGAGCCAGGGCAAGACGCCTTTCTACGTCAACGCGACAGCAGGGACCACCGTTCTTGGATCATTCGACCTCTTCAGTGAGGTCGCGGCCATAGCTGGGAATCATGGCATGTGGTTTCACATCGATGCAAGTTGGGGTGGACCATTCATATTCTCTCCGAAGTTAAAGAAGAAACTGTATGGTGCGAGACATGCTGATAGTATCGCCATTAATCCGCACAAGATGATGGGTGTACCGATCACATGCTCCTTTCTGCTCGCAAAGGATTTGAGACAGTTTCATATGGCGAATACGTTACCGGCGGGATACTTGTTTCACAGTAATGAGGATGGCGATGCACCGAATGAGGCAGGCGGAGATTCGGATCTTATAGCAGAAGAAGCCTTTTGCAATGACAAAGAAGATGAGGCGTGGAGAGAGCCGGACGACCTGGCTGATTTGACATTGCAGTGTGGAAGGCGTGGAGACAGTCTGAAGCTCTTCCTCTCCTGGCAGTACTACGGCTCAGTGGGGTATGCGGCTCAGGTGGAGAACGCATATATGACGGCAACCCATCTGGCTGATCTGGTTGAAGCACATCCGGATGCGATACTGGTGTCAGAAAATCCGCCGCCGTGCCTGCAGGTCTGCTTTTATTTTGCTCCTAGCAGGAAAATGGTGTTTGGCAATGGCGAGGGTCAAATCGCGGTGCCTGCACTGGGTGTCTTCACTGGTAACAATGTGGCTCGTGCGAAAGCTCTGGGTAGGCATAACTCAATTGTGACTGAGCGGATCACAAAAGCACTTATGGCACGGGGTTTCATGATTGATTTTGCGCCTGCGCTGGAGGGAAGAGAGGCAGAGGGGAAGTTCTTCAGGGTTGTGGTTAATGTGCAGACGATAAGGGAGACGGTGGATAGACTAGTGAAGGAGATCTTTGAGCAGGGTATGCAAGTGACGGATCAGTTGAGGCAAGAGTATGCAGGATACAAGGACAGCAACATACGGAATGGCGTTGTTCCAGCTCGTGGACCTGTCCTCAGGAAGAACGCGGCTTAGAGAGGGCATGGTGCTGTCACTAGGCAATGCTATTCGTAGCCTTGTAAAATTTCTACTGTGGTTCCAAAGTACGCAACATGAGATCTCCAGTCACTAATAGTCTGGACCTACAACATGTCCAATTCAGACTCCAGCACACACTGAGTGTATGTCACTGTCTCTCGTCCAGCAATTGTGTTCCATGTTGGGGGGTCCTCTTTATTATACTCTCATTCCTCGTGTTCCCAGTAGAACTGTACCCTAAATTTTCCACCGTGATTTCCTGAAGCACTTGCGATGGTCCAGCTGTTCCCACGTGCTCCTGGCCTGGGCAGAGATACTCATTCCCTGGACCGAGAGATCCTTGCCTTGGACGAAGGAAATCAAGAAAGCAATACAACCTCGAAATCCATAACGAGTCGGAAGAATCAAACCATTGCAGGCATGTCGAACCCTCACGACACGAGACCTGAAGGTCTGCCTCGAACCCTCGTTGCATACAGCGCTGACTTTTGGTAGTGGCTCAAGTCCCCAAGCTTCCAAGTTGCTGCGTCCACTCTACCAAGAACTCTCTCTCTCCTGAAAGAGTTGTCATCTATCATATCATGCAGAGTGCTTGACGGACTGCGGGACGCCGGACTACAAAGGTGCCCGGTCCTGTCCTCTTTGCCAGCACCATAATGCTGCCATCAAGCATGAGGCTGCACTTGTCAAGGACTTTCGACGAAGACAACCGCAGACGTGTTCAGAAGCACAGACAGAGACAACACAGACTACGCACGATAGTTCGATTTCATGTTCGATGGAAGCATTGATATCGCTCGTACACTCTTTCTCTCTATGGCCTTCGCGAAAAAGGATGAATGCGCTGAGGACGGCCCAGAGGCGGGTTTGCGCAAGACACAATGGGATTCCCTTTTCTCCTCTCTCCTCCGCTCCTCGGAACAGCACGTTAGGGCACAGGACAAATGCATCGCAGGATTGACGCGCCCAGACATGGAAGCGCGACTAATCTCGACCCCATCACAAGATTCAAGGGACACAAGGACGGGACAGAGCTGCAGCGGGTCCTGAGACTGAATGACATGATGGATGCGAAGAGCGAAGAAGTTGAGGCAAAAAGTGGTCAGATAGAAGAGGTGGAGGACGCAATAAGAAGAAGGCAGCAGCAGGAGTGAATCGAGTACGAGCAGGCACCGTTGCCGTTAAACCCTTGGGTGATACGAACTAAGCCTAGCAAAGAAGGCCCTATTCGTTCAACATTCGAAGTAGGCAAGGCTGTCGGTGCAGAACGCCCTGTCCACCGCACTGCAGGTTAACCCAGTTAGACTCCCTTGAAGATTTTGATCATTTTCTATTTTGAAGAGGACATGAGTTAGCTTGAGGTGCGATGTGCAGGCTGTAACAGGGTGACATGCGTCACATGTCTTTGAAAGAAGGTTGGTGGAAGAAAGATTTCCGTGCAACGCATCTCTAGGTTTCTCCTTGTTCCTCGTTGCTATGTTCGCCCAATTGAAGGACTATCTATTCGCACGCCTTTATCCCTTCCACAATAATCACCTGGGTGTTACAAAAGCACGTCAAAACAGCAAATAGGTTCAACCAAGATTGCTGCTCCAATCGGTGGCTACGTCGGGGACTCCTTTTCAGCCACCTTGAGGGTTATCCCCATTCGATTAGTCAACCACGGCTAGATTGTCATGTTCCGCAGTTGAAACGCATTCTCCCAAATTGTTGCGAATAGGCCGCGTTTCGGTTGCTGCTCACAGTTGCCTACTGGGCCTTACTGGAGCCTACGGAATGGTCTAATACGGCGAATCGCTCAACGGCGATTGATCGTTAGGTGCCACAGTCAGTACTTGAATCAGCTAATACGTGGCGTGTGGGAAAGTTCACCTAGCAATCGGACACCTACGGGGGTTGTACAGGGCCTTGTCTTGTGGCGCATCCGATTGCAAGACCAAACTTTCTAGACTACGGCGGGGTATTAGCCGGCTTTCCCAAAAACCTTTTTGGATTTGGAAAACCCAACCCCCACCTGTCGAATCCTCCACCACACCCTAATAAAGCGTCGTGAGATGATGATACCTATCTCATAATGACCGCGCTGATGAGTTCTATAGATCCTCGCTGTCGAATCCTCCACCACACCCTAACCTCAACGACGCGGCCGACGCGTCTATCCCTCTACTAGCAGCACCATCATGAGTGTGTACGTTACGGGCATGCGTCTCATGGGCATACATGTCATGGGCGTGACCTCATGGGCGTATATGTCACAGGCGTGTGCCTGGCGTATGTCTCATAGGCTTATACCTCACAGGGCGTGCACCTCACGGGCGTGCATCTTACGGGCGTGCATCTCATCGGGATACACTTCATGGGTATGCACCTCATAGGCGTGCACCTCATAGGTGTGCATCTCATAGGCGTGCATCTCATCGGCGTGCATCTCATGGCGTGCATCTCATAGGCGTGCACCTCACGGGCATGCGTCTCGTGGGCGTGTACCTTATAGGCGTCATCTCATGGGCGCATATCTTATAGGCATGTATCTCATGGGCGTGTACCTCATGGCCATACACTTAATGGGCATGCACCTCATGGGCGTGTGCCTCACAGGCGTGCGCCTCGTAGGCGTATACCTCATAGGCGTGCAACTCAAGGTGTGCACCTCATTAAGCATGTATCTTATGGGCGTACATCTTACAGGAGTGCACCTCATAGACGTGTACCTCACGGGCGTGCACCTTATAGGC
>Ga0335072_10001010_pt1 | contig 48319 bp, 32 predicted proteins | sample Lox_Sample_21_FD_206725 | JGI IMG/M metagenome (GOLD analysis project Ga0335072, IMG submission 206725) | Soil microbial communities from Loxahatchee National Wildlife Refuge, Florida, United States - Lox_Sample_2.1 | ecosystem: Environmental > Terrestrial > Soil > Wetlands | place: USA...
GTCTTGCCGGAGAGCTGGAAGGTCACTTCCTGGCCGAACTTCGTCACCCCGATCCTCTGCGCCAGCGGGGCCGGCAGGACCACCGCCCCGAATCCAGCGAAGGGCGTCAGCTTGGTGTGGCGCACCAGCGACCCCCCCAGCGAGGACAGACTCGAGTCGGCGCCGACCAACTCCACCGACTCCCGACCCCGAGGGCCGATCGCGTTGGCGTTGACTTCGGCCAGCGGCGCCGCCGCCCGCACCCCCGGAATGTGGCGAACGCGGGCCACGAGACCTTCGTCGAGCCCCTCCGCGTCGCGGGCGACGAGCTGCAGGGTGGCGTTTCCCACGATCCCCCGCGACAGCTGGGCAACCGAGCTCGACAGGCTCGAGCTCGCCACCTGTGAGGCGAACAGCAGCGCCACCCCCGCCGCGATCCCGATCACCGCGAACAGCTCCTGCAGGGCGCGGGCCCGCAGGCGCACCCGGTAGAGATGCAGGACGTTGAGGACTTTCACCGGGCCGGAGCCCTGGCGTAGCTCTGGTCGGGCTCGTAGTCGTTGAGCTTGCCATCGCGCAGGGCATACACGCGATCGGCGTACGCCGCCGCCTGGGGGTCGTGGCTGACGAGCACAATCGCCACCTGGCGCTCACGGCACAGTTCGGTGAGCAGTTCGAGAACTTCCCGGCCGCGCTGGGTGTCGAGGCTGCCCGTCGGCTCGTCGGCGAGCAGCAGCCGCGGTTCGGTGGAGAGCGCACGCGCGATCATCACCCGCTGGCGCTCCCCCATCGAGAGCAGCTCCGCCCGGTGCTGCAGGCGCTGCCCCAGCCCCAGCCGGTCGAGCAGCGGCGCAATCTTGTCGTGGGCGTCGCGCCAGCGCATGCTCTTCAGCAGCTTCAGCACCGCGTTGTCGATCGCGCTGACCCCAGGCAGCAGATCGAAGTTCTGGCGGATGAAGCCCAGTTCGGAGAGCCGGAAGTGGGAGGCCTCGCGCTCGGACAGCGAGGACACGTCGCGGTCGCCGATCAGCACCTGGCCGCTGGTCGGCTGCAGCAGCGTCGCAACCATCAGCAGCAGCGTCGTCTTGCCCGAGCCGCTCGGCCCGTACAGCGCGACCATCTCACCGGGCTCCACCTTCAGCGACACCCCGTCCACCGCGCGCACCGACTCCCCGCCGATGGCGGGGTAGTGCTTGACGAGGTCGCGCAGCTCGAGCATGGTCGTAGAAGCCTGAAGGAAAGCTACTTGAGGCCGTCGCGGTCGACGGCAGCCGGCAGCGCCAGCTCGGCGGCGCCCGGCAGGGCCACCTCGCCCGCCGGCAGCACAACCTCGGCCCCACGCGAGCGCCACGCAAGTCTCCCCGACTCGCGTGGCGCCAGGCGCCGCAGCGCAAGGCGGGCCCGGAAGACCAGCAGCGACAGCTCCGCCGGCTCACCCAGAGCGTCCAGCACCGCGTGCGCCACCGGGCTGGCCGCGGGCACAGCCGCTTCGGGCGTCGATAGGTAGAAGCTCGCCATCGCCGCCAGCACCAGCTCGTGCCCCCGGCCCGGCGGCAGCGCGCGAGCGGCCTCCACCGAGCGCTCCGCCAGCAGCCGCATCCGCGTGCAGGCATCGAGCGACGACGCGTAGCACCCGACCAGGCTGCGCTGCCCCGTCGCGTAGTCCTCCGCCACGTCAACCAGATTGTCGAGCAGCGAGTGCAACGCGCCGATCCACGGGAAGTACGCCGCCTCGATCGCCGTCACCTCCTCCGCCTCGACGTCCGGCTGCGCCGCGAGCGCGATCAGCGCGTAGATGCACAACGAGGAGCCCGCCGAGGCCGCCGTCTCCCACCACCGCAGCCCCGCCCCCGGCGGCGTGTTCGCCCGCGCCCAGCGTTCCAGCGCCAGATAGTCGCCCTGCACCTCACCCGTGTTGCAGCTCTGGAACGCCACTATCCGTTCCGCCGCCCGCCGCGCGGCCGGCGCCACCGTCGCGTAGGAGGGCAGCTCCGCCAGCGCCGCCCGGCACTCCTCGACCGTGTCCACCAGGTAGCCGGCGTCCTCGCCCAGGTGGTGATGGGCGTAGTAGTCGGGGTGCTCCGCCGCGGGGTCCAGCGCCACCAGCAGCGCGCTGTGCAGCAGCCGTCCATTCACCGCCGGCTCGACCGACGGCAGCTCCGTGAGCATGTCCAGGTAGTTGTACGCCGCCTGGAAAGCCGCCATCGCCCGGGCCGCCGCCGCCCGGCGGCGCTTGGGGACGAAGGCCGCGAAGGCCGTCGCCCCCTCGATGTTGCCCCACTTGCGCAGCGCGTCCAGCACCACCCGCTGCAGCAGGGGATCGGGAATCTGCCGCGCCCGCGCCTCACGCCTGCGCCGCTCGGCGCACACGCCCGGGAAGACACCCAGCCAGTAGCGCCGCGCGGCGCCGGCGAACGCGCCTGTCAACCCGATTCGACCTCTTCCTCTCCCTCGCTGACCCACCAAGCACCATCCCCAAGACCTAGCCCTCCGTAGCGCCCGACCCGACGCCGGTTGGCTCCACTATAGACGGCGACGATACCGCTTGTCCACCGACCGTCTTCGAGCGTGAACTTTTCCCGGCCCGCCAAGCACCTAGGAGCGAGCCCAGCTCGACGACCGCCAGCGCCAGCCCCGCCAGCAGGCTCGCCCCCAGCATCAGCCGCGGCGCCGCCGCGAAGTCAATTGAGCAGCCCCGAGACGGCGACCGGCGTGGGGCGGGGCCATGGACGGCCCCGCCCCGTCCCGCCGTGGTCGAGCTCCTACCCCTGCGCGGATGCGCCCCTCCCATTTACCCAACTTTCAGGTTCAGCTCACTCCCCTGCTACACAGCCCGGCCATGCTCCCCCCATGAGCTCCCCGGAAGCCTCACTCCCAAACGCCGCCCCCCGCCCCGCCCCTCGCCGCCGCCATTTCCGCCGCCCCGCCCGCCTCCGCGCCGGCGCCCGTCTCGCCACCCGCATCCGCCCCGAGGCGCTCGCCCTCGTCCTGCTCGCCGGCACCCTCAACCTCTGGGATCTCAGCCGCAACGGCTGGGCCAACACCTACTACGCCGCCGCCGTCCACTCCATGAGCGAGAGCTGGAACAACTTCCTCTTCGCCTCCTTCGATCCCTCGGGCGTCATGACCGTCGACAAGCCGCCCCTCGCCTTCTGGGTGCAGACCGCCTCCGTGAAGCTCTTCGGCTTTCACCCCCTGGCGATCCTCATCCCCCAGGCGCTGATGGGCGTCGTCACCGTTCTCCTCATCTACGACCTCGTCCGCCGCCGCTTCGGCCGCCCCGCCGGCTTCCTCGGCGGGCTCGTCCTCGCCTTGACCCCCACCTCCGTCGCCATCTCCCGGCACAACAACCCCGACGCGCTGCTCGTCCTGCTCAGCGTCGCCGCCGTCTGGTGCGCCGTGCGGGCCCTCGAAGACCGCCGCACCCGCTGGTTTGTGCTCGCCGGCGTCTGCCTCGGGCTCGGCTTCGAGACCAAGATGCTCGCCGCCCTCATCGTCGCCCCCGGGATCGCCGCCGCCTGGGTCTGGATGGCCCTGCCGAGTTGGGTCTCCGCGTCTTCCGCGACTGGGGGGTCGGTGTCTTTTTCGGGAGGTGTGTGCGCGCGGGCGCGCGCGCACACGTGGGCGCGCGCACACCTCGCCAAAACCAACACCCCGACGCCCCGCCAGATGCTCGCCGCCGCCGGCGCCGCCCTCCTCGTCGGCGGCGCCTGGCCCGCCCTCGTCGAACTCACCCCCGCCGCCGACCGGCCCTGGATCTCGGGCACCCCGAACAACACCGCCCTCTCCCTCATCTTCGAATACAACGGCCTCGGCCGCCTCGAAGGGCAGGCCGGCGGACCCCAGGCGCTCGGCGGCTCCAACCTCTTCGGCGGCTCCACCGGGCCCCTGCGACTGCTGGGCGAAGCCCTCGGCGGCCAGGCCGGCTGGCTCCTCGGCTTCGCCCTCCTCAGCGCCGTCGCCATCCTCGCCGCCTCCCGCCTGCGCCGCTCCGACCCCCGCAGCGGCTGGCTGCTGGCCGTCGGCGGCGCCTTCCTCGCCACCGCCGTCGTCTTCAGCTTCGCCGCCGGCATCTTCCACCCCTACTACGTCTCCCTGCTCGCCCCCTTCACCGCCGCCCTCGTCGGCGCCGGCTTCGGCGAGCTCCTGCGCGCCGGCGCCCGCGCCCGCGCCCTCTCCGCCCTCGCCGTCGCCGCCGGCGTCGCCACCGAGCTCGCCGTCCTGCACGACTACCCCGGCGAACTCCGCTGGCTCACCCCCACCCTGATCGTCCTCGGCGCCCTCGCCGCCGCCGTGCTCGTCGTCGGCGGCGCCCGCCTGCGCCTCGCCGCCCTCAGCGGCGCCCTCGCCCTGCTGCTCATCGCCCCCTCCACCTGGGCCGTCGATACCCTCGGCCACGCCACCAGCGGCACCTTCCCCGCCGGCGGCCCCGCCGACAACCCCGCCACCGGACTCGGCGGCGGAGGGGCCGGCCACGGCGGCCTTGGCGCGAGCCAGCCGAGTCTCGGCGGCTTCGCCACGAGCGGCGCCGGATCATCGACGGTCGGAACCGTCCCGCCAGCCGGCGCCATCCGCCAGAGGGGCGCGCCGACCTCTGGCGGCGGCCCCGGCCAGCCAGCGGCCTCCCGAGGCTTCCCCGGCGCCGCCGGGGGCAGGTCTGGCGCCGGCCCCGCCGGCGGGTCTGGCGCCGGCCCGAATAGCGCGCCCGGCAGCTTCGCCCCGGCAAGCCACTCCCTCACCCACGCCGTCCGCTACGCCGAGACCCACGGCGGCGGCACCCTCGCCGTCTCCAGCCAGTCCGAAGCCGCCTCGCTCGTCATCGACGGTGACAACCTCGCCGGCATCGGCGGCTTCTCCGGACGCGAGAGCCAAACCAACGCCGCCTGGCTCGCCGCCGAGGTCGCCGCCGGAAAGATCCGCTGGGTCCTCACCACCAGCGGCGGATCCCCGGGCAGCGGCGGCGGACCCCCGGGCAGCGGCGGCGGACCCCCGGGCAGCGGCGGATCCCCGGGCAGCGGCGGCGGACCCCCGGGCAGCGGCGGCGGACCCGGGCCCGGTCTCTTCGGAGCCGCCCGCCGAGAAACCCGTGTCGGCTCCAATCACGCCATGGCCGCCGTCGAGCACGCCTGCCGGCGCCTCACCGCCGTCGAAGGGCTCTACGACTGCGCCGGCCGCGCCGCCGCGCTGCGGGCGCAGACATGACCGCCGCCGGCTCCGCCGTCAGCGCGAGCCTGCCTTCGCCTCGGCGCGACCCGAGGCACCCGCCTCGCCCGCCTCAATCTCCCGACTACCCCGGCTCGCGCGGCTCGTCTGTCTCGTCCGGCCCATCTCGCCCGCCTCGCTCGTCCGGCTCTCCCTGTCTCCCTCGCTCGCGCGGCCCGTCCCCTCACTTCGGCGCACCCGGCGCTTCGTCGAGCCGCGCGCGAGGATCGTCGTCGGGATATGCACCCTACGCGGCTCGGGCTCCCTCTCCTCGATCAGCGCCGTCAACATCTCGACCGCCGCCGTCCCGATCTGACCGGGGTTGAGTTCGAGAGTCGTCAGCCCCGGCCGCGCCCACTTGCTCGCCGCGCTGTCCGCACAGCCCGAGACCAGCAGGTCCCGGGGCACCGACAGACCGTGGGTCGGAGCCGCCAGCAGCGCCCCCAGGGCCAGTCGGTCGAGCGTCGAGTGCATCGCGTCCGGCGGTCGCTTGCGCCGCAGCAGCCTGCCCGTCATCTCGAAGCCCGAGCCCTCCGTCAGGTCGCCCCGAGTGACCGCCACGACCGTCTCCTGATGATGCTCCGCGCACCATTCCTCATACGCCGCCAGCGAGTCGATCGCGTAGGACGTCGTCGGCGGACTCGCCAGCAGAGCGATCCGCTCCGCGCCCCGCGCCGCCAGATGGTCGAGCATCGCCCGGGTCCCCGCGAAATGGTCGTTGTCGACCCAGCACTCGCGGTCGTTGCCCGGAATGCGCCCCGTCGTCACCAGCGGCCAGCCGGCCCCCAGCGCGCGTTCCACCACCGGGTCGCCGTCTACCGGGTCGACCACGATCGCCCCGTCCACCGCCGCCGTGCTCCACGCGTCTTCCCTCGCCGGCGACGCCAGCATCAGGGCGTAGCCGCAATCCAGCGCCACCACGCTCGCCGAGCTGATCAACCTCGCGAAGTAGTCGTAGTCGGAGACCGCCATGTTGCCTTCCCCGGTCTGCGCCACCGCCAGGCCGATCAGGCCCGTCCGGCCCCCCGCGAGGTTCCGCGCCGTCGCGTTGGGCACGTAGCCCAGACGGTCCGCGATCTCGCGCACCCGCTGCCTGGTCTTCGGCGCGATCCGCCCCTTGCCGTTCAGCGCGTGGGAAACGGTCGTCGTCGAGACGCCCGCCTGCGCCGCCACCTCCCTGATGCCAACAGCTCGCCTCATCTTCATCCCGTTGCCCGCCCGTCCCATCGGCCCTTGCCATTCAACCCCCAGCCAACGCCTACGACGCCAGTCCAGAAGTCAACTACGTGAGAAGTACCGGCCAAGCATATCGACCGAAGGATGGACCTTGACAAGAAAAACCGCTTTTGCGAAAATCTGGGCGATCTGGTGCAGGTGGCTTATTCGCAAGAGCCGCCGGTACCTCCGGCAAGGGACCGCGGAGCGCCCCCGGTAGATTGAGGGACAGGCAAAGCAGCACACGAGTACCGGACGCAACAGACAGACACCTACACCAGAGCGGGAGCACGACATGGCCGACCCGGCGCAGTTGGATCCAACGATGTGGACCGGGCCGCTGCATGCCGGGTTGGCCAGCCCCTTCGCCGGGCTCCCCATCGTCGCCCCCGAAGCCGGGGCACTGCGCCAATGCCACGCCGGCGCCGCCATCTACGGACTGCCCTTCGACGCCGGCAGCGTCGGACGCCCCGGCGCCAGCCACGGGCCGCGGGCGATCCGCGAGATCTCCTACCACCACCTCACCTACTGCGCCACCCTCGACTTCGATCTCGCCGCCGTCCTGCGGCCCGTCGACTGCGGCAACTGCCAGATCGTGCCCGGAAATGCCGAGCGCACCTTCGCCCGCGCCCAAGCCGATCTCGGTGAGATCATCGACGCCGGGGCGCTGCCCGTGATGTTCGGCGGCGACCACTCCGTGACCATCCCCGCCGTCCGCGCCCTCCGCGACCGGCTCGCCGACCCCGGACTCGTCCTGCTCGACACCCACCTCGACACCGCCACCCACATCGCCGGCGAGCCCCTCAACCACTGCTGCCCCATCGCCCGCGCCGTCGACGCCGGCTTCGACCCCGCCAAGATCGTCCTCGTCGGCATCTCCGGCTGGATGAACCCCCGCAGCGAGCTCGACTACTGCCGCCAGCACGGCATCGCCGTGATCTGGCTCGAGCAGATCTGGGAGCACGGCACCGACTGGGCCGTCGCCCGCGCCCGCCAGATCAGCCGCGCCGCCGACGACGGCGTCTACCTCTCGATCGACATCGACTGCCTCGACAGCGCCCACGTCGCCGGCACCTGCACCCCCACCCCGGGAGGCCTCTCCATCCGCGAAGGGCTCGAGCTCGTCCGCGGCCTCGCCCGCGGCGGCCTCGCCGGCGTCGACCTCGTCGAGACCGCCCCCACCCTCGATAACACCCCCACCAGCGCCCTCGTCGCCGGACGCCTCGCGCTCGAGGCCATGGCCTACCACGCCGGCGCCGGCGAGCTCCACCCCGTCGACACCCTCGCAGCGCCGGGGGACTAGCCGCGTCCCGGTAGGGCGCTCGCCACACCCCCCGCGCCCACCCAAATCGTCGCCGACAAATGTCTGAATCGGTGACAGCCGCAACAGCACAGTCGGAGACGCCCGCCCCAAATCTGCGGCCCGCACCGCCATTGAGGGCAACATCAAGCCGGCACCGGCTCGTCGGCGGACGCCGAAATCGGCTTCAATCTACGGAAACCTTCAAGCTCGCTGGAATGGCGCGGCGAGAGGCACCTGGCACAGATGGGTACAACAACCGGAACATCAACGAATAAGCGAACCTCGCCGGCGGGCGCGGATGGGCCGGCCGGCGCGGCGGGGGCGGCGGGCGCGGCAACCCCGGCGGGCGCCGTCGGGCAGGCGCCGACCCTGTTCACCCGCAAGGCGACCGGGCTGGTCCGCGAAGGCCGCACCCGGGACGCCCTCTTCTACAACGTCATGTGGTCGAGCGTCGCCCTCACCTTCGCCTTCTACTGGCTCTTTCTCGGCTCCTACGGCGGCTCCAACGCCATCCTCGGCATTCTCCTCGCCGCCGCCTTCGGCCTGCCCATGGCGTTCCTCTACGCCATGTTCACCCAGTTGATGCCCCGCAGCGGCGGCGACTACGTCTTCAACAGCCGCATCCTGCACCCAGCGATCGGATTCGCGGCGAACTTCAGCTTCTGCCTCTGGGTCATCGTCTCCAGCGGGATCTACACCACCTACATCGCCGACTACGGCTTCGGCGGCTTCGCCCGGACCATGGCCGGCTTCACCGGCGCCCGGGGCTGGCTCAACTTCGGCCACTGGTTCTCGACAGACTGGGGCCTATTCCTCACAGGCGTCGCCATCCTGCTCGTCTCCGCCGGGCTCTTCGTCGCCGGCGGCACCCACCTCTTCTTTCGGGTCCAGATCTGGTGCTTCGCGCTGTACATCCTCGGCGCCATCGGGGTCCCCGTCATCGTCGGCCTCCTCCAGAGCCAGGCCGGCTTCGTTCACAACTTCAACGCCTACGCCGCCAACCTCGGCACCCCCCACGCCAGCGCCGCCCTCGTCGCCTCCGCCGCCAAGGCCGGCTACCACCCGACGAAGTTCAGCCTCGAAGCCTCCGTGCGCTCGGTCTCGGTCTTCTGGTTCGTCTACGGCTTCCTCTTCTCCAGCACCTACTTCGCCGGCGAGATCCGCCTCCAGCGCGGCACCCACCTGCGCTCCATGCCCGGCGCCGTCGCCGTCGCCGTCATCACCATGCTGCTCCTCGCCGTCACCTTCACCCACTTCGCCAGCTACACCTTCAACGGCCGGCTCGCCGTCGCCGACCCCGCCGCCTACGGCTTCCTCGCCGGCGCCCCCGCCTACCCCGAGATCGTCGGCATCGCCTCCGGCAGCGCCGTCTGGGGGATCCTCGCCATCGTCGGCTTCACCGCCGGCCTCTTCATCTGGCTGCCCCAGACACTGATGCTCGTCAGCCGCAGCATGTTCGCCTGGTCCTTCGACCGCGTCGCCCCCGAACGGCTCTCCTCGGTCGAGCCGCGCACCCGCTCGCCCCTGCTCGCCGTCGGGATCATCATGCTGCTCGTCATCGCCAGCACCGCCGTCTACTCCTTCACCAACTGGTTCACCACCCTCAGCGTCGAGCTCGGGGTCTCGTTCACGATGGTCATCACCGCCGTCGCCGCCATCGTCCTGCCCTTCCGCCACCCCGAGCTCGTCGCCTCCTCGCCCTACGCCCGCCGCGTCGTCGGGGTACCGCTGTTCGTGCTCGTCGGCGCCCTCGCCCTGCTCGGCTTCCTCTGCGCCATGTCCATCCTGCTCTGGGACCCCGCCTCCGGCGTCAGCCTCTCCAAGGACCCCGGCAAGCTGCCCCTGGCGGCGCTCGTCTACCTCGTCGGCTTCGGCCTCTACTACGCCGCCCGCGCCTTCCGCCGCCGCCAGGGGGTCGAGCTCGAGCTCGCCTACCGCGAGCTGCCACCCGAATGAGCCGACCCAGGGGGCGCCCGATGAGCCTCGCCAGTTTCCTCCGCCGGCCCCAGACGGCCACCGCGGAGGCGACCACCACCGGAGCCGGCGCCGCGACCGCGAGCACCCGCCTCTACTACGCCTCCGACATCCACGGCACCGAGACCCTCTGGCGCAAGTTCCTCGGCGCCGCCGCCGCCTACCGCGCCGGCGTCCTCGTCATGGGCGGCGACGTCGCCGGCAAGGTCGTCGTGCCCCTCCTCCGGCGCGACGACCCCGCCGCCGGGGGAGTGCCGCCCGCGACCCCCGGCGGCGGCGCAACCGAGACCGCGGGCGACACCGAAGTCGACGCCGCCGCCGCCCACACGCCCGCCTGGGACTTCGAGCTCTTCGGGCAACACCAGCTGCTGCGCGGCGAGGACCAGGCCCAGGACGCCGAACGGCGTGTCCGGGCCAACGGCATGTATCCCCACCGCATGACCGCCGCCGAGGCCCGCCGCGTGGCGGCCCTGCCCGAGGCCGACCGAGAGCGGTGGTTCGCCCAGGTCATGCTCGAGACATTCGCCCGCTGGCTGGAGCTCGCCGACGAGCGCCTCGGCGACAGCGACGTGCGCTGCTTCCTCATGCCCGGCAACGACGATCCCCCCGGCATCGACGACGCCCTCGCCCACGCCCACCGCGTCGAGGCCTGCGACGAGCGCCTCGTCGAGTTCCACGGCCACGAGATGCTCTCCCTCGGCTACTCCAACATCACCCCCTTCCACTCCCCCCGCGAGCTCCACGAGGACGAGCTCTACCGGCGCGTCGAGCGCCTCGCCGAGCAGCTCCGCTCGCCCGAGCGCGCCGTCTTCAACCTCCACGTCCCACCGTATGACTCCACCCTGGACACCGCCGCCGAGCTCGACAACGACCTGCGGGTCGTCACGATCGGCGCCGAGCCCAAGCTGATACCCGTCGGCTCCACCGCCGTCCGCGAGCTCATCCAGCGCTACCAGCCGCTGGTCGCCCTCCACGGCCACGTCCACGAGAGCCCCGGCGCCGTCCACATCGGGCGCACCCTCTGCCTGAACCCCGGCAGCGCCTACCACACCGGGCGCATCTCCGGCTGCCTCGTCACACTCGACCGAGACCGTGTCCGCCACCAGTTCGTCACCGGCTGACTCCGGCCCACTCGACGACGTCGCCCGCCGGCTGCTCGCCGCGGCCAGCGCCGAAGGGGTCCCGCTGCGACTGCTCGGCGGCGTCGGCATCCGGCTGCTCCTCGGCGACCGCCTGCACCCCTCGCTGCGACGGGACGTGGCCGATCTGGACTTCATCACCACCCGCCGCGCCGGCGCCGCCGTCGAGCGACTCATAGCCGCCCACGGCTGGGAGCCCCGGCGGCGCTTCAACGCCGTCCACGGCGCCCACCGGCTGCTGTTCGACGAAACCGCCGGCGGCGAGCGCCACATCGACGTCTTCGTCGGGGGCTTTCGCATGTGCCACCAGCTGCCCCTGCTGGAGCGCCTGGAGGAGCGTCCCGAGACGCTGCCCGCGACCGACCTCCTGCTCACCAAGCTGCAGATCGTCACCCTCAACGACAAGGACCGTCGAGATCTCTATGCCCTGCTGCTCGGCTGCCCCGTCGGGGCCGACAACGAAGCCGGGACGGCATCGGGCGAGATCCGGCCGCCAGCCATAGAGGCCTCACGCGTCGCCGCGCTCGCCGCCGCCGACTGGGGCCTGTGCCACACCATCGAGCTCAACCTCGGCCGGCTGCGCGACGGGCTCCGGGCCGGCGCGCTCGACGCCGAGGCCCGCGAGCGGATCGGGGTCCAGCTCGACGCGCTCGACGGCGCGATCCAGGCCGCGCCGAAGTCGCGTGCCTGGCGGCTGCGGGCACGCGTCGGGGAGCGGCGGCGCTGGTACGAGGACCCCGAGGAGGTCACGCGGTAGGGGCGACACGAGCGCATCGGGACCACGCGAGCCCATCCCCCGCCTCGGCGACCCCGCGCCAGCGCCGGCTCGCTCCGGACGGTACCCTCGCCGCAACCGAGCACCTCGTCCCGCCTGTTGGGCGGCCACCACCGATGATCGACCTCCACTGCCACATCCTCCCCGGCCTCGACGACGGCGCCCTCGACCTCACCGACAGCCTCGCCATGGCCCGGCAGGCCCAGGCCGACGGCATCGCCACCGTCTGCGCCACCCCCCACATCCGCCACGACCACGCCGTCGCCATCGACGAGCTCCCCGCCCGCGTCGGCGAGCTCCAGACGGCACTCGACGAGGAGGGGATCGATGTCCGCATAGTCCCCGGCGGCGAGCTCGCCGCGACCCAGGCCGACCGCCTCAGCGACGACCACCTGCGCCACATCGCGCTCGGCGGCGCCGGCGGCTGGCTCCTGCTCGAGCCCGCGCCGGGTCCGCTCACCGTCGACCTCGAGGATCTCGTCCAGCGGCTCGCCGCGCGCGGGCTGCACACCGTCGTCGCCCACCCCGAGCGCCACGCCGGGGCGGACTTCGAGGAGCGCCTGCGGGCACTGCGCGCGCTGGGCTGCCTCATCCAGTGGACCGCGGCGTTCGTGGCGGCCGCCGCCGACGGCGAGCTCACGCCGCGACTCACCGCCGAGGGCCTCGTGGACGTGCTCGGCAGCGACGCCCACTCCTCCCACGGCGGGCGTCCCGTGCACCTCAGCGCCGGCTACGCCCGGCTCGCGGAAGTCTGCAGCCCGGCGCGGCTGCGCTGGATCACGACGGAGGCGCCGGAGGCGATCCTGCGGGGGCGGGACCTCGTGCCGCCGCCGTAAGCGCCTCCAACCCCACGCTCCCCACCAGCCGCTCGACGACCTCCCGCGACGCGCTCCCCAACCCGTGGCGCAGGAAGTTCGCCGCTCCCGCCGCCGCCCCCACGCGCACCGCGTCCGGCAGCGTCTCCCCCCGCGCCCAGGTCGCCGCGAGCGCCCCCAGCATGGCGTCGCCGCAGCCCTCCCGAAACCCGTGCTCCAGACGCGGCGGTGTCAGCCCCAGGACCTTCTCCCCGTCGAGCAGCAGCCCGGGCTGCTCGCCGCGGGTGACCAGCACCGCGCGTGCTCCCGCGTCGCGCAGCCGCCGGGCGGCGGCCAGCAGCTGCCCCGGCTCCGAGACCGGCCCCCGCACGAACTCCGCCAGCTGCCAGTCGTTGAGTTTCACCAGGTCCGGCTCGCCCCGCAGCGCGCTGTCCAGGCGCGGCGAGGAGAGATCGACCAGCGTCCGGGCGCCGTTGGCGCGGGCGTCGGCGACGAGGTCGCCGTAGACCTCCACCGGCAGCAGCTCGCCGGGCAGCGGGTTGGCGACCACCAGCCAGCCACAGGCGATCGCCTCGGCGCAGGTCAGCGAGAACAGCTCGTCGAGCTCGTGCCGCGACGGCGGCACGCTGGGGGCGAACGTCAACAGCCGCCGCTCACCGGAGCGGCGGTCGGTGACGTAGCAGCCGCTGGGAGACTCCGTGCGCACCAGCCGCAGCCTTCCTCCGAGGCGCCGCAGCAGCGGCTCCAGGACCTCCCCCGTCTCCCCCCCGCTGAAGCCGCAGAGGACGGGCTCGGCGCCCAGCTCGGCGACCATCCGCGCCACCCACACCCCCTGCCCGCCGGCGTGGAGGTGAACCTGCTCGCGCGCCCTCTCCCCTTCCCCCTCCCGCTCCAGGGTGACCGTGAGCAGGGGATTCGGGCCGAAGACCACCACCCGGGGCGGGACGGCGACACCGCTGGCGGCTGCGCCTGACATCTCCCCCACGACGCTAGCGCCCGCCGGGACCGGGCACTGCGTAGTTGCCACTGACCGCTCCCCGTGTTCGTACCGACCCGAGCCGGGTCGCCACCGATCCCGGACTGCGTGGTCGTACCACCGAGATCTGCGGGCGCAGACGGATATCGCCGGGCCCCACAAAGGGGAGGCTTCCCAGTGCACAGCCGGCCACGGACGCCAGAGCGGCACCAGCCGGATCTTCCCCCACACAGGAGAGCGAGAAATGCGCAAGGTATTCGAGATCGGAGGGCTCGTAACGGCGGTCGTGCTGGCGGTGTTCGGCGTGGCGGCAATCGTCCTCGGGATCAACGGACTCAACGAAGTGTCAAACGGCCTGAAGCAGCAGAAGATCGTCGGCACCCCCAACATGACGCCCGCGGTGGAGACCGCGCTGGCGCGCAAGGCCGGCCTGAACCCCGCGACGATTGAAATGCCGACCTGTCACGTCGTGGGCAAGTCGATCGAAAACGGCACCGACGCGCGGTGCTTCGCGAACTACATGCGGGTCGACGCGCTGATGGCGACGGGCGGGCTCACGTTCGCCCAGATGCCGCACTACGCGACGGCGAACGGCAAGGGAACGAACAACGAAGCGGAAGCCCTCAAGAAGGAAGGCAAGGCCGTGGAAAACCCGGCCCGCAACATCTGGGTCGAGGAGACCGCGTTGTCGACGGCGCTGAACGCCTCGGACATCGCCGAACAGACCGCGATCTTCGGCATCGTCGTCGGCGTGGCCCTGCTGCTCGCCGGCCTCGGCTTCGGCATCCTCACGATGGCCGGCGCGCTGCGCAACCCCGAGAGCGTCCTGCGCTCGGCCCGGTCGCGCCGCGAGGCCGGCGCCACGGGCACGACATCCGGGACGACGTCCGGAACGACGTCCGGGCCCACCCCGGGCACGACGCCGAGCCCGAGCGGGGCCTGATGAGACGCAGCCCGGGCGCGCCTTAGGAGGCGCTGTCCGGGCACCGGTCCGGCCGGCGAAGCCCGAGGGGGCCGACCCGGCCGGCGAAGCCCGAGGGCGCCAAGCCCATGTGCCCCATTCCGGTGCCTGGGCATAGTCCCCGGCGATCGGGGCATGGTCCCTGCTAGACCTTCCGCCGCGGGCCCCGCCCGCGGCGGAGCCGTGCCCGGCGAGAGGCGATGCAGCAGGGACACCACCAGAGATGACGGCGAGCGAAATCGCGGGGCGAACGGCCTCGGCGCTGGGGCGGGCGCTGCTCGGCGGCGGCCGCCTGGTGCGCGGCCAGGTGGTGGAGCTCGTCGGCGGCCCCGCCCGGGCGCGGGTGATCGCGATGTTCGGCGCCGTCCTGGGCCTCGGCGGGGCGGACACGGCGACGGTGGGGGCGGCGGCGCCGCAGCTGGAGCACGCCCTGGACATCGGCAACGCCGGGATCGGGCTGCTGAGCTCGGCGGCGCTGCTGGCGGGGGCGCTGCTCGTGATCCCCATGGGGATGCTCGTGGACCACGTCCGAAGGGTGCCGCTGCTGGCGCTGGCGGTGTCGTTGTGGAGCACCGCGTCGCTGCTCAGCGCGTTCGCCGGGTCCTATAAAACGCTGCTGTTGACGCGCCTGGCGCTGGGGGCGGTGACGGCGACGGCCGGCCCGGCGATCGCGTCGTTGACGGGCGACTACTTCCCGGCGCAGGAACGGGGCCGCGTCTACGCCTACATCCTCGGCGGCGAGATCGCCGGCTCCGCCCTGGGCTTCGTCCTCGGCGGGACCATCGCCAGCGCGATCTCCTGGCGGGCGGCGTTCGTGCTGCTCGCCATCCCCGGCTTCTTCCTGGCGCGGGCGCTGTGGCGGACGCTGCCGGAGCCGGCGCGCGGCGGGCAGAGCCACCTGCACCCGGGGGCGGAAAGCCTGCAGGATGTCGCCGTCGCCGAGGCGCCTGCGGCGCCGGAGCCCCCGACGTCGGAACGCCAGGCGGCGCCGGCGGAACGCCAGGCGGCGGAGTCCCCGCCGGCGCAATCCGTATCGGCGGAGCCCCCACAGGCGGAGCCCCCGCTGGCGGAGCGCCCGCCGGCGGCCGAGGCCGCGCTGCGCCGCGGGATCCTTCCCAACCCGCGACTGGTGCTACGGCAGAACGCGGGAACGATGGGCCTGCTGGAGGCGGTGCGCTATGTGATGTCGATCCCGAGCTACGTGCTGCTGGTGATGAGCTCGTCGCTGGGCTACTTCTTCTTCGCCGGCCTGCAGACCTTCGTGCTGCTGTTCATGCGCGGCCACTACCACCTGGGGCAGTTGACGGCTGAGCTGGTCGTCCTGGCGCTGGTCGTGGCGGCGCTGCTGGGAACAGTCGTCAGCGGCCGCGTGACGGACGCCCTCCTACGGCGGGGGTTCCTGCAGGCCCGCATCCGGACGCCCGCGATCTGCTATCTCGGCGCGGCGGCGCTGCTGGTGCCGGGGGTCGTCGGCAGCCGCCTGACGCCGGCGCTGTGGTTCGACATGGGCGCGACGGCGCTGATCGCCGCGGCCAATCCTCCGCTGGAAGCGGCGCGCCTGGACGTCATGCCGGCCGGCCTCTGGGGGCGGGCCGAGGGTCTGCGCGGCCTGCTGCGCTCGCTCTCGCAGGCCCTGGCGCCGCTGGTCTTCGGCGGCCTCGCGGACGCCGTCGCCGGCATCGCCCCCGAGCAGGCCCCGATCGGCACCCACCCGGGGGTCATCTCACCCTCGAGCGCGCGGGGGCTCGAGGTGAGCTTTTTGATCATGCTCTGCACGCTGGCCGCGGCGGGAGTCCTCATGCTGCGCGCCCAGCGGACCTACCCCGAGGACGTGGCCACCGCGGCCGCCGCCTGGATGCCGCCACCGGAGGGAGGACCGGCGACGGGCGAGGGCTAGACGTTTGTGCCAGCGGGCGCCCACGCCGAGCGGCCCATGCCGACGCCGACGCGGAGGACCGATGCCGGGCGCGTTCCACGCCGAGGACCCCATGCCGGTGCGTTCCATGCCGGCGTTCCATGCCGGCATGCCACGCCGACGCGCCCTGCAAGGGACTCATGCCGGAGACCCGATGCCGGAAGCCCGACCCAGGAAGCCGGAGGCGCGCATCAAGACATTCAAAACGCCGTTTTCGAATCGGCGCGATCGCGCCGACCAGAAATTGGTTTTTTAGAGAATGAGATGTCCGGTCCGCGGGTGCGACAACGGCGTGGAGCGGGGTTAGCCAGCGGCGGGCACGGTGTGGGCGTGGTCGCCGCGGAGCTCGACGGTGCCGGAGCGCCAGCCGTAGATGGCCTGGCGGACCTCGCTCTCGACGTCCTCGCGCGGGGGCTCGCGATGCGAGCGGCGCCGGGGACGACCGTGGATGGCGAGGGTGTGCTTGGCGGGCCGGCCGCACTCGGGGCAGCTGTAGACGTTGCTGTGGAAGCCGATTCCGCAGGACTCACAGAAGATGTAGGCCACGATGATTCACCTCCCTCCCGGTCACGGCAGATCCCCACGACAGCGATGCTCGATGGCGGCTCGTGATCGATGGCGGGTTCGTGCCATGCAAACAGGGTATGTCAGCTCGAACCGGCCCGGCTGGGTGGTCCACCGTGAGATGGGGGCGGAAAAGTACGGAACCATGTGGTCTGCTTGTGCGGGAAGGCCGGGTGGCGGCCGCGGAGAGGGGGCTTGACGTTTCCGATTGGGCGCCGGCGAGACGGGTTGCCGGCCCGGAGGGGCTCAGAATTTCGGCGGGGCCGCCACCGGGCGCCGCGCGGCGCTGGGCCCGGGCAGAATGTCGTGGCGATGCGCAGATCTCACATAGGGGCGGCGGGCACGGCGGCGGGCTTGGCGGGCGTGGTGGGCTACGACCTGCTGCAGCGCCGGCGGGCGATCCTGCGCAACTTCCCGGTGGTGGGCCACTTCCGCTACCTGCTGGAGGCATTCGGGCCGGAGCTGCGGCAGTACATCGTGACGTCGAACAACGAGGAGCGGCCGTTCTCACGCGACCGGCGGCGCTGGATCGATGCCTGCTCGGAGGGCCGGCCGAACGTGTTCGGCTTCGGGACCGACGACGAGATGGAGGCGGTGGAGAGCCTGTCGATCATCAAGCAGTCGCCGTTCCCGGCGCCGGCGCCGAAAACGGGTGAGCCGGGCGGGGCGCCGCTGTTCGAGATCCCGGCGGGCAAGGTGCTGGGGGCGGGGCATGGCCGCCGCCATGCCTTCCGTCCGCGCTCGGTGGTGAACGTGTCGGGGATGAGCTACGGGGCGCTGTCGCCGGTGGCGATCGAGGCGCTGAACCGGGGGGCGGCGCTGGCGGGGTGCCTGCAGAACACGGGCGAGGGCGGCCTGGCGCCGGCGCACCTGCACGGCGGGGAGCTGGTGTTCCAGATCGGAACGGGCTACTTCGGCTGCCGCGACCGGCGGGGCCGGTTCAGCCTGGAGCGCCTGCTCGAGCGGGTGGCGGAGGCGCCGGTGCGGGCGATCGAGATCAAGCTGTCGCAGGGGGCGAAGCCGGGTCTGGGGGGACTGCTGCCGGCGGTGAAGGTGACGCCGGAGATCGCGCGGATCCGGGGGGTGCAGGCTGGCGTGGACTGCGTCAGCCCCCCGGCGCACTCGGCCTTCGCCGACGTGGAGGGGCTGATCGAGTTCGTGGAGCTGATCGCGGAGGCGACGGGCCTGCCGGTGGGGATCAAGTCGGCGGTCGGGGAACGGGGCTTCTGGGAGGAGCTGACGGCGCGGATGGCGGCGACGGGTGGCGGCCCGGACTTCGTGACGGTCGACGGCGGCGAGGGAGGGACGGGGGCGGCGCCGCTGGCGTTCGAGGACCACGTGTCGCTGCCGTTCAAGCTGGGCTTCGCCCGGGTGTACAGCACGTTCGCCCACGCGGGCCTGGCGCAGGACGTGGTCTTCGTGGGGGCGGCTCGGCTGGGCTTCCCGGACGCGGCGCTGTTCGCGTTCGCCCTGGGCTGCGACATGATCGGGGTGGCGCGGGAGGCGATGCTGTCGATCGGCTGCATCCAGGCGATGCGCTGCCACACGGGACGCTGCCCGTCGGGGGTGGCGACGCAGTCGCGGTGGCTGATGCACGGCCTTGACCCCAACCTGAAGAGCAGCCTGGCGGCGAACTATCTGGTGTCGCTGCGGGCGGAGCTGCTGGCGCTGGCGCGGACCTGCGGAGTGGCGCACCCGGCGCTGGTGACGCCGGAGCACATCGAGGTGGTCTCGGAGCGCTACGGGGCGGCGCCGCTGGGCGAGGTCTTCGCCTACCAGCCGGGGTGGCCGCTGGGCAGAGAGGTGGACCCGGCCGCTCAGGGCGTGAGCCGAAACGGCGGGTAGACGTCGGTGACGAGCACCAGGGCGTAGCCGACGACGCGGTTGTGCCAGCGGATGACGCCTTCGAGGTAGTCGAAGATCCCGCGGGGGTAGCGCCCGGTGAGGAGGATCGCGAGCCAGGCGGCGACGACGGCGAAGAAGGCGCCGATGTCGAGGATGAAGAGCGCGATGTAGTGGGGTATGGCGAGCAGCCACTTGACGAGCGGCAGCCAGCGGTTGAGCCCGTCGCGGGCGTCGGGGTAGGCGAAGTCGAGGTGCACGGACTGCAGCTCGTCGGTGGAGGGGTAGCGGTCCTCCATGAGGGCGAGGTAGACGCCGACGCGGTTGGCGAAGCGCATGAGGGCGAGGTTCCAGTCGAACCACCACCGGGGGTACTTCTGGCGGAAGAGGATCATGAGCAGCGGCGGGATGAAGAGCAGGCCGGTGCCGCCGACGGCGACGGTGCTGGCCTGGGATGACCCGTGCTCCCATTGGGCGGTGTAGCCGCCGATGGAGGCGAGGACGATGGCGATGGGGATGACGGTGAATATCCGCAGCGCGCTCGTCAGTCGATTCAGCGGCCGGTCGGGGTAGTCGACGGCGAAGCTCACGGGATAGGGGCCGGTCGGCGGCCCGAGGGGACCGGCGGCGAGAAGGCCTGGGTCGTCGTGGTCGTCGGTCATGGCCGAAGACTCCCGCGTGGCGGCGCGTGCACCATCCGCGGGGAGCCGTATGTCGTGCGGGATAACTACGCAGGCATCGTGCTCTCCCCTACTCTGACGATATGCCCACCCCCCGCGACGAGCTGCGCATCGGCTTTTTGAGCTTCGGCCACTGGCAGCGCGCCCAGTGGTCGCGGACGCCGACGGCGCGGGAGGCGTTGACGCAGACGATCGAGCTGGCGCAGGCGGCGGAGGAGATCGGGATCGACGGGGCGTTCGTGCGGGTGCACCACTTCGCGCGGCAGCTGGCCTCGCCGTTCCCGCTGCTGGCGGCGATGGGGGCGCGGACGAGCCGCATCGAGATCGGGACGGCGGTGATCGATATGCGCTACGAGAACCCGCTGTACATGGCGGAGGACGCGGCGGCGGCGGACCTGATCTCTGGCGGCCGCCTGCAGCTGGGCATAAGCCGGGGCTCGCCGGAGCCGGTGCTGGACGGCCCGGAATCCTTCGGCTACGAGCACGCCCAGGGACCGGCGGGGGCGGATCTGGCGCGCGCCCACACGGCGCTCTTCCGCCGGGCGATCGCGGGCGAGGGCGTGGCCCAGGCGGACCCGGCGATGACGGGGATGAGCGGGATGCTGCCGATCCAGCCGCGCTCGGAGACCCTGCCGGAGCGGATCTGGTGGGGTTCGGGCAGCCGGGAGTCCGCGAGCTGGGTGGCGGCGCAGGGCATGAACATGATGAGCTCGACGCTGCTGCTGGAGGACACGGGGGTGCCGTTCGACGAGCTGCAGGCGGAGCAGATCGCGCTCTACCGCGAGGCGTGGGCGGCGGCGGGCTGGGAGCGGACGCCGCGGGTGTCGGTGAGCCGCAGCGTGCTCCCGATCACGAGCGACGAGGACAGGATGTACTTCGGCCGCGACGAGAACCGCGACCAGGTGGGCTGGCTGGACGGCCATACGTCGCGCTTCGGGCGTACCTACACGGGCGAGCCCGACGCGATCGCCGAGGAGCTCGCGCGAGACGAGGCCGTCAACGTTGCCGACACCCTGCTGCTGACGGTCCCCAACCAGCTCGGGGTGGAGTACAACGCCCGCCTGCTGGAGACGATCGCCCGCCACATCGCGCCGGCCTTGGGCTGGCGGGCGAAGAAGGAGCGCGAAGCAGTCTCCCAAGATCAGTAGGAACGACGATTCCGATCACAGGACCACTATGCTTCGCGCGTGCGCTCATCAGCCATGCATCGAATCGAGTGGTCCCTGACGGCAATTGTGATCGCGACCCCAGGCACCGCGGTGACGTGATGGCCATCGGGATTCGCCAGACAACACGGCTCGCCTCATGGACCGGCTTCGCTGGCGTGATCGCAATCGTGGTGACGCTTGCCATCGCCTCGACGACATTCGCCGCCGGCACGTGGTCGGGCCCCGAGGCGATCGACCCTGCAATCACCGCTCAGGCGGTGTCATGCTCGTCCGTGTCGTTCTGCGTCGCGGTCGGATATACATCGGCATCCGGCTCGGCGGCGGTCTTTCGCGACGGCACTTGGGATGAGGCGAGCCTGATCGATCCCAACGCCCAGCTGCAGTCGGTGTCCTGCCCCTCGTCTTCGTTCTGCCTGGCGACGGACGGTTCGGGTCGGAGCTTCACCTATGACGGCAGCAGCTGGAGCGGTCCGACCGAGATTGGAGCGAGCATTGGCTCAGTGTCCTGCGCCTCCGCCTCATTCTGCGTTGGCGTCGGGGGGCAAGGCGAAGCAGCCATCTACAACGGCGGCACTTGGAGCGCCCCGACCCAGATCGGCCTGGGATTCTCTCCTTCGGTCTCGTGTATCGCCGAAACGTTTTGCATGGCGGTGGGACCCGAAGCGGCCACCATCTACAACGGCCACGGTTGGAGCGCCCCGAGCAAAATCGGCAATAAATCTGAAATTGGCTTCCAGTCGGTGTCGTGCGGCTCGCCGACGTTCTGTGTGGCGGTGGCCACCCGAGGCGAGGTCACTTACAACGGCAGCACATGGAGCGAACCGGCGCAGATCGTGCGGCGGGGCGAAATTCTCAGATCTGTGTCGTGCTACTCGGCGTCCTTCTGCGCGGCGATCGGAACGGTCGGGGAAACAGCTCTCTACAACGGCAGCACGTGGAGCTCGACAGGGAGCCTCGGCGAAGGCTCGACGTGGAGCGGGGTAGCGTGTCCTGGCGAATCCTTCTGCGTAACGGTGGGCGGATACGGAGAGGCGTCGACGTACAGCGACGGAACCTGGACCGCCCAGCTACCCGTGGGAAGCGGAGGACTCACTTCCGTGTCCTGCTCGAGCCCGTCGCTCTGCACGGCCGTGGACCTCAACGGCAGGGCGCTCACCTACGACGGGGCGAGTTGGAGCGCACCCAATGAGATCGACGCCGGGGGCTCGTTGCGGTCGGTCTCATGTCCTGCGGGTTCCTTCTGCATGGCGGTAGGTGGCTACCGGCACGGGGTGGCACTCGGGTACGACGGCACGAGGTGGAGCCCGCCGACCGAAATCGACGCGGAAGGCAACCCGGACGCCGTGTCCTGCGTCTCAGCGTCTTACTGTGTTGCGTTGTCCGAACATAGGATGGAAGGTCACGTTCAGGGATACGCAATGATCTACCGTGGGGGAACGTGGACGGCACCTGTCCAGATAGATCCCGAAACGGCCCTCGACGCGGTGTCTTGTGCCTCTGAATCCTTTTGCGTGGCGGTGGGCGGCCGGGACGCGGTGACCTTCGACAGCGACTCGTGGAGCGCACCCGTCCCGGTGGACATGGAAGGCGAGCTCACGGGGGTGTCGTGTACGTCGTCATCGTTCTGCACAGCCGTGGGGGGACGCGCGGTGCCGACGATGGAGGTGTTCACCACCGGGGAGGCCCTGATCTACAATGGCTCGACGTGGAGTACGCCAAGCGAAATACCCGACGCGACATACACCGGCCCGACGACGGCCGGCTCGGTGTCTTGCGCGTCGACTTCCTTTTGCATGGCAACCGAACAATTCGGCGGCGCGGCGGCGATCTTCGAAGGCGGTGAGTGGAGCGCCTGGAACCAGCTCGAGACCAATGCCCACTTCTCCTCGGTGTCGTGCCCGACCATTTCGTTCTGTGCCGTGACGAGCGAGACCGGCCAGGTATTCACGTGGTCGGCTCCCGCCTCCACAGGTGAACCCCCGGTAGTCCACGTGGGTCAGCCCACGGGAGATGCTCCGCCAACCGACCCACCGGTCAAACGGGGCAGGGCACACGTCAACGGTCGGACGGGCGAGATCACACTCGCCTACGACTTCCCGGAGCCCGGCCGCGCCGAAGTCCACGGCGAGATCCGCCGCGATGCACGAGCATCAGGTGGCGCAAGCTCAACGACAGCCGACATGCGATTCGCGTCGGCACTGATCCCCGCCGGACATAGGCACATTCGCATGAACTGCGGAGAACAGACGAGACACAAGGCGGCAAAGTGCCCCGGCGGCGCGCCCGTCCTCTACGGCCGGGCGACCGTCTCGATAGCCACCGCGGGTACCCGCGAGCTTCACATCGAGCCGAGCCGCCGGGCTTGGACGGAGCTGAGACGGGGCAAGACCGTCACGGTCGACGTGACGGTCGTCTTCACCCCTGCGGATACGGCGGACCATATCGACCGGAGTGCATTGGTGAAGGTACGCCTCAGACCGACACGCCGAACCGGACGCCGCGCCCGCGGCAACGGGATGCGGCAGGCGCGAGAATTCGCGTTTTGAAATCCGCGCGATCGCGCCGATCTGAAAATCAAAAATTGAATATCGACATCTACGCCCGGCAACCGCGGAGCGCCGGCGACAGGCAGGCCGCCACCGCTCGGGTGCGCCCCCGGGCTGATCGGTCCTACTCCCCGGCGAGCGCGCTCAGCACATCCAGCTTCGCCGCCCGCCGCGCCGGCGCCTGCGCCGCGAGCAGCCCGGCGAGCGCTGCGGCGAGCAGCACCAGGATCAGCGTCCCGACGGGGATCGACAGGACATACCCGGACCCGGAGAGCGCGAGCTCGGCGACGAGGACGGCCCCGACGACCCCGATCAACAGCCCGAGCACGCCCCCGATCAATGCGGTGATGACGGATTCGTAGCGGACGAGCTGGCGCAGCTGGCGCCGGGAGGTGCCGATGGCGCGCATCATGCCGAGCTCGCGGGTGCGCTCGTAGATGGAGAGGATCTCGGTGTTGACGATGCCGAACAGGGAGACGATCACCGAGAGCGCGAGCAGGACGTAGACGAGGAAGAGGAACTGGTTGACTTTGTTGCTCTGTTCTTCGGTGTACTGGGCGGCGGTCTGGCTTTGGGCCTGGGGAAAGTCGCGGCGCAGCAGTGAGTCGATGCCGGCGCGGACCTGCGCCTGGTTGGCGCCGGCGGCGTAGGCGACGAAGTCGCCGCCGTCCTCGCGCTGGCCGAAGGCGCTGCGGGCCAGGGAGCGGTTGATGGTGACGTCGGAGAGCAGGGAGAGCGCTTCTTCTTTGACGACGCCCCGCACCGTCAGAGCGACGACCTGCCCCGAGGGGGTGAGGACGGAGATCGACTGCCCGACGCGCAGGTGGTGGGCGTCGGCGAACTTCTGGGCGACGAGCGCCTGGCGGCCGCTGAGCCCGCGCAGGGTCTCCGCCGAGCCGTGCTGCCATTGCACCTTGTACATGCGGGCAAAGGATTCGGGTTCGATGGCGGTGATGCGGCTTTCTTCGGCGATGACGGGGGAGCCGGGCTGGGCGGGGTTGCGGACCCGGCCTTTGGTGAAGGCGATGGCGCTGACGTCCCCGACCCCGGGGATGCGCCGGACGGCGGGGGCGATGGCGGAGGGGATGCCGCCCTGGCTTGAGGTGTTGTCGATGATGAGGTTGCCGGCGAAGGAGCGCTTGACGGCTTCGTCGACGGTGGCCTTGGTACCGGCGGCGAGGACGGAGATGAAGACGACGAGGCCGAGGCCGACGGTGAGGGCGAGCGCGGTGACGAGCGTGCGCCCGGGCTGGCGCACTGAGTTCTCGCGGGCGAGCCGCCCGATGAAGCCGCGCCAGGCGACGATCAGCCCGAGCCCGCGGCCGAGGGCGGGGATGATGCGGTAGCGCCGGTGCTGCCCGGCGCGTCGCATGCGCGAGACGAGGACGGCGCCGCGTCCGATCCAGAGGACGAGCAGGACGGGCAGCAGGACGGGGGCGCCGAGCGCCCGGGGGACGACGAGGACGACGAGGAGCCCGAGCAGGAAGCGGGTGAGCAGCCGCCGGCGGGAGGGCAACGGACGCGGCGGAATGGCGACGCCCTCGCGCATGGCGGCGATCGGCGGCACGCGGGTGGCGCGCAGGGCGGGGAAGAAGCCGGCGAGGACGGTGACGAGGATGCCGGCGGCGAGGGAGACGATGACGGTGCGGGCCTCCAGGACGGTGCCGTTGTCGGGGAGGTCTGCCCCGAGGGCCTTGAAGAGCCCATCGAGGGCGGGGGCGAGGCCGATTCCGATGAAGAGGCCGGCGAGGGCGCCGCCGGTGCCGAGGAGGAGCCCTTCGAGGACGACGGAGCGCAGGATCTGGGCGCGGGAGGCGCCGAGGGTGCGCAGGAGCCCGAGCTCGCGGGTGCGCTGGGCGACGGTGATGGAGAAGGTGTTGAAGATGATGAAGGCGCCGACGACGAGGGCGACGTAGGCGAAGACGAGCAGGAAGGTGCGCAGGAAGCCGAGGGCTTCTTCGAGTTCTTCGGTCTGGTCGGCGGCTTCCTGGGCGCCGGTGCGGACGCGCAGGGTGGCGGGCACGGCGGCGCGGACGCGGGTGGCGAGGGTTTCGGGGGAGACGCCGGGGTCGGCGGCGACGTTGATGGAGTCGTAGCGGCCCTGCTTTTCGGCGACGTACTGGGCCTGGGCGGTGGTGAGGAGGGCGACGCTGGTGCCGCCGAAGGATTCGCTGCCGGCGAACTTGGCGACGCCGGTGAGCAGGTAGGTGCGGGCGGGGGCGCGACCGGCGATGACGATCCGCTGGCCGAGCTCGAGGTGTTCGCGTTGCACGGTCGACTGGTCGATGGCGACCTCGTCGGGGGCGTCGGGGAGATGGCCCTTGGCGGCGCTGAAGGACTCGAAGCGGGGCGGCTGGACGGCGTCGACGAGTCCCGGGGCGCCGCCGGTGGTGAGGCGTTTGCCGGAGGTGGTGAGCATGGCGGCGTGACCGGAGATGCCGCCGGAGACGGCGGCGACGCCGGGCACGGCGCGCACCCGGGCGAGCGTCGCTGCGTCGATCGCGGCGGCCTGGGCGCCGGCGCCGCGGCCGAGGACTTCGGTGGGGGTGACGACGACGGCCTTCTTGGCGTAGGCGGTGGCGAAGACTTCGGAGAAGGCGCTGTTGATGGTGTCGGTGAGGATGTAGGTGCCGGCCATCAGGGCGACGCCGAGGGCGATGGCGATGGCGCTGAGGAGAACGCGGACCTTGCGCTGGGCGAAGCCGCGCAGCATGAGCTTGCTCATCAGCCGATCGCCTTCATGAGGTCCAGCGCCTGCTCGGCGGAGACGGCGCCGCCGTCGTGGACGATGCGCCCGTCGGCGAGCAGGAGGAGGCGGTCGGCGAAGGAGGCGGCGTGGGCGTCGTGGGTGACCATGACGACGGTCTGGCCGAAGTCGTCGACGGCGTGGCGCAGCAGGGCGAGCACCTCGGCGGAGCTTTTGGAGTCGAGGTTGCCGGAGGGCTCGTCGGCGAAGACGACGGCGGGCCGGGAGATGAGGGCGCGGGCGACGGCGACGCGCTGCTGCTGGCCGCCGGAGAGCTCGGCGGGACGGTGGTGGAGGCGGTCGGCGATGCCGACGGTGTCGATGAGCTGCGCGAACCAGGCGCGGTCGACGTCGCGGCCGGCGATGGAGAGCGGCATGAGGATGTTCTCTTCGGCGTTCAGGACCGGCAGGAGGTTGAAGGTCTGGAAGATGAAGCCGATGCGGTCCCGGCGCAGCCGGGTGAGGGCGCGCTCGTCGAGCGTGCCGAGGTCGACGCCGCCGAGGGCGACGCTGCCGGAGGTGGGCCGGTCGAGCCCCGCGAGGAGGTGCATGAGGGTGGACTTGCCCGACCCGGAGGGCCCCATGATGGCGGCGAAGCGCCCGGCGGGGAAGTCGACGGTGACGCCGGCGAGGGCGTCGACGGCGGCGTCGCCCTCGCCGTAGCGGCGGGTGAGGTCGATGGCCCCGACGATGGTCTCGCCGGAGCGCTGGGCGACGGCGACGTCGAGGGAGTTGGTGACGAGCGGCTGGGAGTCGGAGGGCATGGGGACAAGCTACGCCCCGCCTGGGATGGCGTCATCGGCGCAGGGGTCGAACTTGCGGTCCACCCGCCCGAGGTGCACGTCCACCCGTGGGTGGAGATCGACCGGGCCGGGGTCGATCCGGGGGCCGATGACGGGGGCGCCGGCCGGGCCTAACCTTGTGGGTGCCGGATGGTGGGATCGTTCTTCAACTGGTTCAGGCGCGGCTACCCGGGCTCCCGGGGCAGCTCGCTGCTGGAGACGGCGGCGTCGACGGAGGCGATGGTGCTGCGGGTGATCGCGGTGCTGGTGCTGACGGCGTTCGTCGCCAAGACCTGCACGACGGCTCCCCACCCCGGGCTCGAGGGACGCTCGGCCGGGGTGCTGGCGGCATTTGTCGCCTTCGTCGTGCTGGTGGTGGCGATCGTGGCGGTATTCGCGGCCAGCGCGGCGAGCTCGGTCGGCGCAACGAGCTCGGCCGGCGCAACGAGACCGGCCGGCGCGGCGCACCCGGCCGGCTCGGCCAACAGGGCAACCGGGTGGCGGGCGCGGTTGGGAGGTCCGCAGCCGCGGCTGATCTTCCTCCTGATCGGGCTGAGCGCGGCGTCGGCGGCGCTGGCGGCGCTGCAGCCGGAAGGCTCGTGGGAGTTGGGGCCGGCGCTGGTGGCGTGCTTCGCGGCGATCGGGCTGACCCGCCGGGCGGCGGTGGGGACGTTCGCGCTGGCGGCGGTCGCCCTGCTGGCGGTGGGCGGCATCCAGGGCGACGACGGCAGGGTGGCGTCGGCTCTGATCTTCACGGCGCTGCCGTGGTTCGTGGTGTTCCGCCTGCTGCGCGAGGTGCGGATCCAGCGCGACGCCCTGGAAGCCTCCCGGTTGGCGGAGGCCCGGGCGGCGGCGGCGGCGGAGCGGGGATGGCTGGTGCGGGAGATGCACGACGTGCTGGCGCACTCGCTGTCGGCGCTGGCGTTGAAGCTGGAGACGACGCGGCTGCTGGCCCGCGACCGCGGCGTCGACGGCGAGGTGGCGCGAGCGGTGGACGACGCACACGGGCTGGCGGCGAGCGGCCTGCAGGAGGCGCGGCAGGCGATCGCGACGGCGCGGGGTGACGAGGTCCCGGGCCCGGAGCGGATCGGGCTGCTGGTGGAGTCGTTCGGCGAGCAGAGCAGGCTGCCGGCGACTCTGGAGGTCCGCGGCGCGCCGCAGGCGCTGGCCCCGGAGGCGCGGCTGGCGCTGTACCGGACGGCGCAGGAGGCGTTGACGAACATCCGCCGCCACGCGACGGCGGAGCGGGTGGAGGTGAAGCTCGACTACCTCCCGGGCCGGACGGTGCTCGTCGTCGAGGACCACGCCGCGGCCGAGACCCCGCCACCAGCCGCTGTCGGCGTGACGGGCGGCACCGATATGACGGGCGGCACCGACGTGACGAACGGCGGCTACGGGCTGACGGGTATGCGCGAGCGTGCCGAGCTGCTCGGGGGCAGACTGCTTGCGGGACCGACTGCCGATGGCTTTCGCGTCGAGCTGTGGCTGCCGCGGCAACCGCCGGCAGCCGCCGGCACCTCGATGCCCTCGGCAGGGGCACGCCGATCGACGCCTCGATCGACACACCGATCGAGGCGCGGCGATGAGACTGGCGCTCTCCCGACATCCGCCGGCACCAGGGAGGATGGCCGGTGAGCGCGGCGACTGAGCCGGAGACACCGGGGGATCGCCCTATCCGGGTGGTGCTGGCCGACGACCAGCGCCTGGTGCGGGAGAGCCTGGCGACGCTGCTGGGCCTGCTGGGGGGCATCGAGCTGGTGGCGACGGCGTCCGACGGCGAGGAGGCGCTGGCCCTCGCGGGGAGGCACGCGCCGGAGGTGATTCTGATGGACCTGCGGATGCCGCGGATGGACGGCGTGGAGGCGACGCGGGTGCTGGGCGAGCGCCACCCCGAGGTGCGGGTGATCGCGCTGACGACGTTCGACGACGGGGAGAGCGTGCTGGCGGTGCTGCAGGCTGGCGCGCGGGGCTACTTGACGAAGGACGCGAGCAGCGAGGACATCCAGGCGGCGATCTTCGCGGTGGCGGCGGGCGAGGCGGCGCTCGATCGCAGCGTGCAGCGCCACGTGGTGACGGCGCTGGCGGACGGCGGGGGGCGCGCCCCGGACGGAGGCGGGCGCGCCCCGGACGGAGGCAGACGCGGCTCGGAGCGCGCCCCGGCCACCGTCGGGGTCGACAACCCCGACGGCCGGCGGCGTCTCGACGAGGGCCCACGCCATCCCACCGACGCCGCCGGGACGGCGGACGGGCTCCCCGACGATCTCACGCAGCGCGAGGCCGAGGTGCTGGCGCTGATCGCGGAGGGGTTGACGAACGCGGAGATCGCGGAGCGGCTGGTGGTGAGCCGGGCGACGGTGAAGTCGCACATCAACCACCTGTTCGCGAAGGCCGGCATCCGCGACCGGGCGGGGGCGGTGAACTATGCGTACCGCAACGGCATCGTCCCGCCGCCGCGGTGAGCCTCAGGCCGGACCCATTTCGGAGCATTCAAGATCTCGTTTTCAGATCGGCGCGATCGCGCCGATCTGAAATCACGAATTTGAACATCGACATGCGCGCCCGGTGGCGGCGGTGGGAGCGCAGGCCGACCGGCGGAGATGCTGGGGGAGCGGGCCCGGTACCAGGAGAGCGCGGGCGGCCCGCCGAGATCCGAGGGGCGCAGGGCCCGGTACCCTGGGGCGGAGGATGCCGAACCTCAACGACCCGCACTTCGACGAGCCTCGGGAGCACCCGGGCTTTCGTTGCAGCCGGGCCCGCCTGAGCCGCCAGGCGGGCGGCGAGCGCCTGGGGCTGAGCCTGTGGGAGGTGCCGGCGGGGGAAGCGGCCTACCCCTATCACCACCACCTCGCCGAGGAGGAGCTGGTGGTGGTCCTCGAGGGCAGGCCGAGCCTGCGCACGCCGGAGGGCTGGCGGGAGCTGGCGGAGGGTGAGGTGGTGGCCTTTCCCCGTGGCGAGGCAGGGGCCCACCAGTTGGTGAACCGCACGCAGGACACGGTCCGCTTCCTCTCGTTCAGCCCCAGCGGCGAGCCGGACATCGTGATCTACCCCGACTCGGGCAAGCTCGGCGCCTTCGAGCGCCTGCCCGACGGCGGGGGGCTGCGGGCGCTGTTTCGCCTCGCCGACACCGTCGACTACCACGACGGGGAGCGCCCGCCGGCGAGGTAGACCGATGTGGCGCGGCTTCGGGGGCGACGCGGTAGTGCGGACCGGCCCTTGCCGGATCGAGGGTTCACGGACCCCAGTTTCTGTGCGCTGCGACTCGGCACTGGCTGCGCTGCGACTGGCACGGGTGCACTGCGACTCGGCACGGCGGTGACGCCGCCACGGATCTCCCGCGCTCGCGGCGCTGCCCGTGCCGGCGGGACTACCGTGCCCGGCGGCGACCGGCGTGCTCGGCTCGCGTTCGCCGGGCGTGGTGCTTGCGCCGGTGGGCGCGCTTCTCGCGCTTGCGGGCCCTGTGCTTCGGGCAGCCCTCAAGCGCGATCTTGGTGCGCTGCTTTATCCGGGTGCCGTTCTGGGCGATGAATTCGGTGGGCATGGTGAGTTTCTGCTTGCAGAGGTCGCCGACGGCGGTGAGGGCGGAGTGGGGACCCTCGGGCAGGACGAGCTCGAAGCTCGTGACGGGCTCGTCGGGGACGGTCTTGAAGGTGCTGCTGGTGACGCCGTGGCTGTTGATGAAGGTGTTGCCGACGAGGTCGATGGTGACGCCGTAGCCTTGGAGCACGAGGATGAGGTTGGGGAAGGCTTCGCTGCCGTTGGAGACGAAGTAGGCGGGGCCTTCCAGGGGGACGGGCAGTATCGGGGTCTGGGCCCGGGTGTGCCCGACGATCGAGGCGGCGGGGCAGCCGGCTGGGTTGAGGTCGAACTGGGCGGCGGTGCAGGCCTTCTGCAGCGTCGTCAGCCGCGAGGGCAGCGCCTTGGGGAGCTCGACTCTGACCTCGTGGATGTTGGCGTCCGCACCGAGCGCATCGGCGGGGTAGGCCAGCTTTACGCTGAGGCTGGCGCCGTTCAGGCGACTGGTCTTGCCCGCGGTGGAGACGGTGAATTTCGGGGCGAACTTCAGGCTCTGGCAGTCGGCGGCCTGAAACGGCGAGGCGATCGTGGCGCTGGCGCCTTCCTGCGCGCTGAGGGTGCTGGCGATGCTCATCGGCTCGCAGCTGGTGGGGTTCAGCGTGAAGCCGGGCCGGGTGATGTAGACGCGGATGTCGCGGACATGCGTGACGATCCCGTCGATGATCGTCGGGATCGGTTCAGACGATGACGGATTGACGCTGACCTGGGCGGTGTGCGGGTTGATCTCCAAACCGAAGCGCAGCACGACGGTGCCGAGGTCGAAGGGGCCGACTTTCGCGCTCGTGATGCTCACGATCGAGAACGGGGCGCCGTCGAAGGGTCCGGCGAGGTAGATCTTGCCGGGTACGTACGCCAGCACCGCGCCGACTCCGGTGCCGACCAATGTGTGCCCGATTTCGCTGGCGGCGGGACAGGAGGGCTGGGCTTCCTCCTGCGCGCCGCTCGCGTGCCGCGCGGCTTCGATGTCGGCGTCGGGGCAGAACGGTATGCCCGTGAGGTCGCCGGTGAGCCCGGGCGGCAGGTCGGTCGAGAACCCGGATATCTCCTGTTCGTTATCGTTGCGCGAGAGGCGCAGGTACAGCGGGCTGAAGGACCCGGCGCTGTTGTTCAGCGTGCCGGCCTGGATCTGCGGCGAGAAGGGCGGTGCCCCGCCGGTTGGGCATTCCCCGCCTTCGTACCCGCGGGTGATCTGAAACGGCGAGGACTCGTCGAGCGCCGTTTCCGGTTCCGACCACGGCGTGAGCTGGGCCTGCACCTGGTAGGTGCCGCACAGCGCCGGGGTGATCAGCGGCGCCTGCTGCCCTTCGCGGAAGTGGAAGTTGAAGTGGCTGAACGGCAGCTGGGGATTGTTTTCGAACGTCGTCGTCAGCTGTCCCGTCAACGGGTTCGGCGTGACCTTCCCGGCCAGCTTGACCAGGACCCCGGCTTCGGGGTCCTTGAGCACGACGTACAACGCGACCAGCGAATCGAACTGGTTTTCATAGGGCTGCGCGATATACAGCGATCCCTGAAGCGGCGTCGAGAGCAACGGCGTGGTGACTTCGGCGGTCCCCAGCTTCGAGTCGTTCGGGCAACCTTCCCCGGGCTGCGAGGAGATCGTCTCCCGCGCGTAATCGGCCTCGGTGCAGCCGGCCAGCCCGACGCCCGAGGAGGGATTGATCGTCAACCCCTCGGGCAGCGTCACAGTGGTGTCCTTCAACTCGGACTCGGCGACGCCGGTGGCGCTGGTGAGCCCTTCGTCATGGAAGTTCAGATTGACGTCCAGGCCGCTCGGCGCGGATGCCCGGTCGGTGGTGGGTTCCGCTGAGACCGACGGGCTGAACGGCACCCTGTTGCAGCCGTTCAAAGCCGCCATCGGCTCAGTCGAATCTGCCGACAGGACTTCGCTCGGCGCCGCCCAGGAGTCTGTTTCCACGCTCGAGGCCAGCGGGCCGCTGCAGGTGGTCGGCAGAACCATCAGCGCCGGCGGTTTGCTCTCTTCAAGCGGTTCGCAGGGAACTTGGACTTCGTACCCGCGCTTCTGGGCCAGGCATCCCGAGCCACGGGCGTCGTTGTGACGCGGGTCGCCCGGGGCACCCCAGAAGATCGTTTCGATGCCGAGGAACGAGGCGGTCTCGGAGATGTCGAACGAGCTCGTCGTGATTCCGTAGTCGCTGCCCGAGCGGACCGAGGTCTCCAGGAACACTGGGGTTATCGGCAACTCGAACCCGAAGCGCGCCGGTTCCCCGTACGCGGGCTGGAGGTTGACGATCGGGACGGTGAACGTCACGAGACCGTTGAGATCGGGTTCGTTGAACTTGACGATCGCCACCCCCACGACCGTCTGCTGCGGACACCAATCTTCATAGCCCGAGGGGTCTTTGAAGAAGTCGCTGAGCGGACATCTTGGGAAGGGGACGGGGTTGCCGATCAGGCCCGGCGGGAGCTTGACGCTGATGTCCTTCGTCAACGCCACGGGATGGGCTTCGTATTCGTGGTACTTGTTCTTGCCGGCCGAGCTCTCGTTGAGCATGATCGTCGTCCTGAACTGGAACGGGTGCGAACCAGCCTGGGCATCGGGCGCGCCTCCTTCTTCTTCGGCTGCGTCTTCGTATTCGGCTATCCCCAACGGAGAGGGTTCTTCATCAACCGTCACCGGCCGCGTGAGCATCGCCGCGGGCGCATCCCCACCGGAGACGCTCACCCGGTTTACTTCGAGCGAGGAGGCGCCTTCTTCGACTTTGACCTCGATCCGTACTTCGAGCTGATCGTACGAGGGCAGCGTCCCTTCGAAGGTGCATGTGAGCGTGCTCAGCTGACATTTCACCGGGCCGTCGGTCACGCCGAAGCCCCTTCCCGACACCCCTTCGATCCTCAGCGCGTGCAGTTCGCTCGGCAGCGTATCGGCGATCGTTATCGGGTTGACAGTGCCGCTGGCGGGGCCGTCGCCGAGATTGGACGCCGTCACGATCACCTCCCCGGTGCCTTCGGGTGTCAGATCCGTGGGGCTCGAGATCGAGGTCAGATGCCACCATGGCGAGGCGGCAAGCGCAGGCGACGCGCTCAGCGCTCCGGTCAACAGCGCCGTCAGCAGTGAGGCAAGCAGCGGGAGCAGGATACGCCTGGGCGCAAGCCACGCGCATAGGCGGAGAGGCGATGTGAGGCGGACAGGCGACGTGGGGAGCAAACGCTTGCGTAGTGCCACTAGCGACCACCTCCTCTACGCGAGCGGCGCGCCGGGGAGGCCGCGCCGTAGCGCCGCCGGGCCAGCCGTTCACACTCGGCTCGCTTGTGCTTCGGCTTGCGCGTGCACGCCCTCAGCGCGCTCGCGAGCCTCTGCTTGCGCGTGGGCGGCTTGGCCTTCGGTTTGACGGCGGAAGCGGGTGCCGCGGGAGCGGCATTGCCGGCGCCCTGGAAGGTGAGCGAGGCGGGGGTGGGATCGTCGAGAACGCCGGCGGGGGCCTGACAGGCATCCCCTTCGCAGGCCGGCGGCGGCGCGGGCGGGGGCGGCGGGCACGGCGATTCGCCGGTGCAGACGTGTGCGTCGTAGACCTTCAATCCGGTTTCGTTGTCAGTCCCGGCAAGCTGCGCCGAGCTCAGGAAGAACATGTCGTTCCCGTTTTCAGAAGAACCCAGCAACACCGATTCTTCGGGAGAGCTGCCCGAGGAGATGAGGTCAATGCAGCCGCCGGAGAAGGTGCTGTACGTCGAGGAGCCCGTGGTACAGCTGTCATTTGGCGGCCCTTCTGCGGCGCTCGCCGGCGGCTCGTACTCATACACGTCCTCGGTGCCGTTGACGTCCTGCGGCACGAGCGCGTCGGAGCTGTCGAAGAACAGGCGACCCGCATCGGATAGATAGCGCGGCTGGTAGTCGGTTTCGAAGTGGGCGGGCCCGATCCATCCCGGAACGCTGCCGGCGACCCAACCTTCCGACCATACGGGTTTGCCGGCGAGACGAATGGACGAGCCTTCGAGTCCGTGCGGGCGGGCCCCCGTCGGGTTGCACGAAGCGCAGATCAACCGGCCGGCTTCGCCGGCCGCCGCAGGCGCATGATAGACGTATACCTCCTCGTCACGCGCCCCGCTCGCCGCGTCGCGGTTGTCGTAGCCGGTCAGTGAGCGCTCGGACATGAACGCCAGCCAGCGGCCGTTCGGCGATACCTCGGCGGTGGAGTCTTCGCGCGATCCCGAGGAGCCGCCGTTCCAGTCGTAGGTGTCTTCCTGGCTGAGCGCGGCGACGAACGTCACGGTCGATTCGCCGGTGGCGGGATCTTCGTGCCAGAGGTACAGGTTGCACGTTACGCTCGCGCCTTTTCCGTACAATTCACATCCCCCGGGCGTGGCGTGCGTGCCGTCGGCGCCGACATTCGTGGCGAGCACGCCGTCGGCGACGAAGTAAACGTAAGTGCCGTCTTCGGAGGCGCCGAGGATCGCGCCCTGCGCCTTCGCCGGTTCGGCGCCGTTGGCCGGGCTGAGATCGGTCGTCTGACAGCCAGGCTTTCCATCCGCTTCCGTGGCGATGCGGCACTCATAAAAACCACCGTTTTCGCGATAGATCACGCGCGAGCCGTCCGCACTGGCATCTTCGAATTCACCGCCGCTCACCGTCACGGTTTCGCCGCTTGGGATGTCGCGCATCGCGAGACTTTCGCGCTCGGGGGAAAAGAACACCCTGGAGCCGTCGTCGGCTACGGCGTGATCGGTGTCCCGGTAGCCCGTGCCGTTGCCGAGTTGCCCGTCGCCGATGAAGGCCAGGGCTTCACTCGATGGCGCGGTCGCGTTCCACTCGTACAGGCCAGACTCCCCCGTTTCCGTCAAGGGAACGTCCGAGCGGATGACGACGTGTTCGAGGTTGGGACTCGCACCTTCGAAGAAGGGTCCACAGAAGTAGGCCGCGAGTTCGTGGCGGGGGCAGGGTTCGCCAAACGGCTGGAAGGGCTGCGTGGTGTCGTCCGAGCGCGTCACCAATGGCCGATAGCACGATTCGGTGCACAGCCCGCCGGTGCCGGAGGCGGAGAAGTCGCTGCGCAGATAGGGACCCTGTTCGACCGCTTCGGGCGAGAGCGAGGGCGTGAACACCCCGTAGGGCTGCAGCAGCCCGAGTGAGAGGTCCGAGGAGAACAGCCGGTATTCTTCCCCGGCCACGATCGATCCCTGCGTGGCCGCGCTGTGGGCGGACTCGACGTCGCGCGTGCTCCAACCGGAGGGCCCGCGGACGGAGAGGACCTGGACGCTGTTCGCGTTGCCTTCCGGCCCGGCTTCGGTGGGGGCGTCGGCGAGATAGGTGATCGCGCCCCCGTCATCCGCCACCTGGGTCACGCCGGAGTTGCTGAGCACGCTGCCGGCCAGCGAGTAGAGCAGCGCGCCGTGGATATCGGGCGGGGAGACCAGTTCCCACTGCCTGCCGTCGGGCAGACTCAGGGGCGCGCGGGCGGGCTGGGTGGTGAAGGCCAGCGTCGACCCGCTGACGGTGCCGAGCACGCTCTGGACGACGACGCGGTAGCGGTAGACGGTGTCGGGAAGGAGCCCTTCCACCGCCACGCCGAGCGGCTGGTCGCCGTCACCGTTGCCGAGATCGGCTTCCGGCGTGGGAACCGAGACGGCTGGGTGGGCGCCCGCGAAACCTTCGCCGTTTTGCTGGTATTCGGCTTCGGTGAGGTATTCGATGCGGGCATGCGCGTCCGCCCCGACCGGGTTGACCTGCGCTTCGAGCGTGGCGGTCGTCGCCGTGACGAGGTTGGAGACCGACTCGCTGTCGACGCGCGGAGGACCCAGGGCGATGTCCTGCCCCGTGCTTGGCTGATCGATGCGGGCGTTGACGTCATTGGCGTTGCCTGCGACCAAGCGATAGTGATAGGTGACGCCGGGAGTGAGCCCGGTGACGTCGGCGTGAACCCCGACGGGCCTCGTGCCCGTCCCGATCTGCGCGGCGCTCTCGGCGCAGGCGACGACATGACCGTACGTTTCCGTTTCCCCCCATTCGAAACGACAGCCTTCGAGCCCTTCGTTCAGCGCGATCCCGGAAGGGTTGATCGAGCCGTTCAGCGTCACCGATGTCGGGGTGATGTCGGACGCGGCGTCGGTGCTCACACCCGGCACGGTCTCGACCGAGAACGCGGCGACATCGCCCGCTTCGGACGCGGCGGCGTACAGCGTGTCGGTCGCGCTGGCGTCGTCCACCGCCAGGCCGGCGTAGTTCGCCGACACCCGCGGCAGGTACGGTTCGCCGAAGGATTCCGCCTTCGTGCATGGTTGGCCGATCGCTGGATGGCATGTCGCGAGCTGATAGCGGGCGATGAACGCATGCGTGGCGCTGAAGGATTCGGGCTCTTCGTATACGTAGAGATCGTTGGCCAAAGGATTGGCGACCCACCCCATGCTGACGGTGCCGTCGGCCGTGATGCGTCCCACTTCTTCGCCGGAGGCGGTGAACTTGTACACACCGTTACCCGCATACAGGTCGTCTTCGGAGTCGATCGCGATGCCCCTTGGGCTCACGCCGACGAACCCGGAACGCCATTCCCGCAGACGGTCCGCTTCCGGATTGAACTCGAACATCTCCCCGTTTCCGAGCGATCCCTGCCCGTTTACCCAGAGGTTGCCCGAGGCGTCGACCGCCAAGCCGCCGAGCTCGTCGTCGAAGCCCCCGAGGTGGCCCGCTTCGCCCCAGCTCGCGAGCAGCTGACCGGCGCCGTCGAACTTTTGCACGAGCGCGTCGCTGGTGTCACCCACGTAGACGTCCCCCGCAGACGGTCCGGTCGAGTTGTCGATCGCGAGAAACAGCGAGCTGCTCTGACCTGCCTGTGTGTCGAAGGCGCCGGGACTCGTCTGGGCCGAGGCCGCCGCGCCGGCCTGGCAGACGTCGCTGGGGTGGCCTGTGGCAGGACATACGTCCTGTTCCGCTTCGGGCCGGTGTTCTTCGACCGCGGTCCTGTTGACGGCCTTGCCGAACATGAGCACGAATCCACCGGCGTCGCTGAACTCCTCGACGCGATCGTTCTCGGGATCGCCGACGTAGACGTCGTGAGTGGACTGGTTCACGGCCACGCCCGAGGGACGGGCAAGCGGGTAGGGGTCGGCGGGAACCGAGGTCGCCGCTCCGAAGTAGCCGGTGAAGAGGCGCGCCTGCTCGGCTGAGGCGGGAGCGGCCGCGAGGACGCTCACCGCTATGCCGGCGGCGAGGAGGGCCGAGATGGCACGCAACGTTTTCGGTGCGTCGCTCACCCCGTCACCGCCCAGGTGCCGGCGCCGCGGAGCACTTCAGATGGCTCTCCACCGGGATGGCCCAAGAACAGCGCCGCGCCGCTGGTGTCCGTTCGCCCAAATTCGAATTCGCCGGGCTGGACCACGAATTTCAGGATTTCGGTTTCGCCGGCCGTAATCTTCTGTTCTTCAGGGTTTTCGACCCGGAGAGTCTGGATGTATATGCACAGGTTGCCGCTTTCCGCCGTCGGACTCGCCACACTGCCCGCGCACGCCGCCGGCGCCGTGTGGTTTTCCTGTTCTTCGCGTGTGACGAATGAGATGCTGCACGCCGGGTTAGTCCCTTCACCGCATTCTTCGCTGTTTTCCAGGGCGGTGGCAAGCGGCACGTCGAACGAGATCGGCGTCTGCACATAGGCGTGCAGGAACGCGGTTTCGAGCTTTTCGTTCGCCATCCAGACTCCTGTCTCGGTGGCGCCCGTGGGCAGGGTGCCGCCGGCGGTCCAGGGCGAGCCGGCTTTGCCCTTTTCACCATTGCAGACCGCGGTTTCGGGGCCTGCGGACTTGAGCAGGACTCCGCCCTGTTTGCATCCGTGGGCGTCGCCGCTGAAGGATTCGCCGGTGACGCCCACCCCGTTGCTCCCAGCTGTGCCCTGCGTGCCCGCCGGACCCGGCGTGCCGGGGGGGCCTTCCTTGCCCGCCGCGCCTTCCCTGCCAGCCGGTCCGCTGGCGCCGCGCGGACCGGCTGGCCCCCTGGCGCTGCGGTCCTTGGCCTTCCTCCTCCTCGCCGGCTTGGCGTGCCTGCTCGCCGCGGAGCCGTGCTTCCTCAATTCCGTGGCGAGGGTCCTCGCCGCGAGGCTGGGCGGCGCGCTGTGAGCACTCGCTGCACGGGCTGCGTCGGCGGCGCCCGGCGCGGTCTGCGAGCCGCCGCTGAGGGCGTAGGCGCCGCCGCTCATCGCGAACACCACGGCCAGGGTGGCCGTGAGGTTGGCGTAGGTCAGGTGCTTGCGTATCGCTGAGAGCATCGCTCCTCCTCGGTGTCATGCGTGGAGGCGCTGCTCGGCGCTACGCACGCGGTCTTGGTGAAACTGCCGGCACGCCCGGCGCGCGAGCGGTGGCATGGGGACGGCCCTCCCCGCCTCATGCCGCCTCCCGCCCGTCACGGGTTGTCTTGAGTCGCAGCTGGTCGGCGAGGCGCTCGCCGCGCGGCGTGAGCCGCCAGGCATTGGGCTCGCCCCTGGCGTGCCCGACGCCGGTGTTGGCGAGAAGCCCGATCCGCTGCAGGCGCATGAGGAGCTTGGAGATCTGCCCCTGGTCCTGGACCCCGGCCCGCTCGGCCACCTGCCGGTTGCTGGCGCCGGGGTGCTGGGCGACGCCCTCGAGCACCCGCACGGTGCGATAGGTGAGGCGCATCGGCACGCCCTCCAGTGGATCCCGGCCGGCGGGTGTGGCGATCTCCGCGGCGGGAGGGGCCTGTCGCCCGGCGCTCGGCGTGGGGCGCCGGAGCTCGCGGCGCGCCGCGGCGGGCCCGAGGTAGGGCAGCACGATCATCCCCATCAGCTCGTTTACGAGCCCCGTCAGCGGCCGCCGGTCGCGGCGCGCGAGCCGGGCGTGGACGATGGCAAGGGCGGCGCCGACGACGCCCTCGGCGGTCAACGACGTCACGGCCAGCCCCCGGGCGAGCTCCTTGCGACCGTCGTCGACGCTCGCCGCCAGCCGCGCCAGGACCCGCTCGCGGCGCTCCAGCAGGAGCGAGCCGCCGCGTGCGGCCTCCACGACGCAGGCCCGTGCCAGCGCGGGCTCACGATCCAGGAAGGAGAGCAGCACGGAGAGGCCGGCGCGGATTCGCTCAGACCACTCCCCGGCGGCGATATCGGCGCGGGCGAGCTCACGCGAGACCGAGGCGACGGCGTCGTCGAACACCGCCACGAGGCACTCGTCGCGGTTGGCGAACTGCTCGTAGAAGGTACGCCGCGATACGCGCGCCCGACCGGTGACATCCGCGACGGTGGTGTCGACATAGCCGAGCTCGTCAACCGCGGTGACGGCCGCGCTCAACAGCCGCGCGCGCTGCAGCTCGGCAACTCTGGCGTCCGGCAAAGCGCGACCGGGCGAGGCATCGTGACCATGTTCAGGAGCGCGCCCGGGGGCATCGTGACCACGTGCGGGAGCGCGACCGGGCGCGGCGGCGCGATCGGTCGCCGCGCGGCGACCGTTCGCCCAGGAACGCGACACGCGGGCACGAGCGGAGGCGGCCATCATGCCAGCCCCCCGACCGCGCCTTGCGGGCACAGGCGAAGTCCGCTCCCAGCGGGAGCTGCCCGGCGGCCCCGATGGAGCCGGCTCAGGCGAAGATCAGGCCAGAGCCCGAGCGGACAAGAGAGAGAGAGAGAGAGAGAGATGCGACAGCGCCAAGCTGGCGCATCTAGCAACGCACCCCATCCGGGCGACAGGCGCTCCCGTCACGTATATCCCTCTCGAAACCACGCTAAGACAACTCCCTCATCAGAACGACCCGGCCCTCTCTCCCAACCGACAACCCCTACGAGCGCTTGAAGTCAACCGTCAGGACGGACGACCCAAACCAAAGTCTATGTTCAGCGCTGCCGTTCTCGCCTTCCGCGAAAGCAGCGACCCGGTCATATGTAACAGACCTGCAACGTAATGTCAAGACTAGTTGCACGACACCGTCACGAAATGTCAAGAGGCAAGCCGCCCGCTGCGGGGCGATCTTGGTGCTCTGGTGGATTTCGGCGCCGTTCTGGCCGACGATTTCGGTGGGCATCACGAGCTTCTTGGCGTGGCAGAGGTTGCCGAGGGCTGTCAACGCGGAGTAGGGCCCCCTGGGCAACTGCAGCTCGAAGCCGCTGACGGGCTCGTCGGGGATTTTCGGTTATGTAGACTCGTCCGCCACGCACGGCGACGGGATCGGGCCGACCCCGGCCGAGACGGTGGTTGCGCCGATCAGGCCTTCCAGGCGCCCGCGTGAGGCAAGAAGGCCCACAACGGCGGCCCGGCGGTTGCGCGGGTGCGCCGATAGGCGGACTCTGACCACGACCTCGATCTTGGCGGTAGGGTCTGACCGCGATGGGCATGACGGCCGACGGTCAGGCGACAGCGGCGGGGGAGCGACTGGAGCTCCGCATCTCGCTGGCCTCGGCGCGCGGCGAGGGGGACTTCGTGGTTCACGCCACGGCCGCGGACCGGGTGGACGCCCTGATCGAGGCGCTCGCCGCCGAGGCCGGCGCCGGGGGCGAGCGGCGCCTGTGGTGCGAGCGGCGGGGGGAGCTTCTCGACGGCGATCTGACGCTGGATGCGGCCGGGATCCGCTGGGGCGACCGCCTCGTGCTGGGCGCGTCGACGGCGGCGGCGCTCGGCGCCGAGGGACAGGCGGGACCGACCGCGGCGCGGGTGGAGCTCCTGGTCACCGGGGGACCGTGCGCGGGCGCACGCCACGAGCTCGGCGACGGCACCCACCGGGTCGGGCGCGACCGGGGCTCGGATGTGGCGATCGACGATCCCTCGATCTCCTCGCACCACCTCCTCCTGCAGGTGAGCGCCTCCGGGGTGAGGGCCGCCGACGCCGACTCGACGAACGGGACGGCTCTCGGTGGGCGGGCTCTGCGCCCGGGCAGCTTCACGTTGCTGAGGGACGGCGACGAGCTCGAGCTGGGCAGGACGCTCCTGCGAGTGAGGCCGCTACGGGCCGTCGGCGGCCACGGGCTGCCGCAGCGCAACGGCCGGCTCGACTTCAACCGGCCCCCGCGGATCAACCCGCCGGCGGCGCCCTTCAGACGGGAGCTTCCCTCCCCGCCGAGCCCGGGGCGCCGGGCGCGCCTGCCGCTGGCGGCCTCGCTGGTTCCGCTGGGGGCGGGCCTGCTGCTGTTCCTGCTGTTGAAGAGCCCCGTGATGCTGGCGGTGGCGGGCCTCTCCCCGATCATGGCGGTGGCGACCTTCGTCAGCGACCGCCGCGGCGGCAAGAAGTCGTTTGCGCGCGCCACGGCGGAGTTCCGGGCCGCCCTGGAGCAGGCCCTGGCGGAGCTCGCCGGGGCGCTGGAGGAGGAGGCGGTGAGGCGCCGCGAGGAGTCTCCCGACGCACCGACCCTGCTGACCCGCCTGGACGAGCTGGCGCCGACCCTGTGGGAGCGCCGTCCGACGGACCCCGACTTCATGTGCCTGAGGCTGGGGGTCGCCGACCTGCCGGCGCAGAGCGCGGTGAGCATCGGCGAGGGCGGGGACCCCGCGCTCCGGGCCGAGGCGCAGGCGCGGCTGGCGCCGACCCGGACGGTGCCGTCGGTTCCGGTGACGCTCGACCTCCGCGCCAACCCCGTGGCGGGCCTGGCGGCCGCCCGTCAGGCCGACTCCGTGGCGGGCCCGGCGGGCGATGGCGGGGGCGTGACTGGCCTGACGGGCCTCGCCGGGGACGTGGCGGGCCTGGCGCGCTGGCTGGTGCTGCAGGCGGCGATCCTGCACAGCCCGGCCGAGCTGGTGATCGTGGCGGCCCTCGCTCCCCGGCAGGCACGGGAGTGGTCGTGGCTGAAGTGGCTGCCGCACCTGCGCCCCGACCGGGTGGGGCTGCAGTCGGATGCCGTCGCGATCGGCCGCGCACCCGCCGAGGATCTGCTGGGGGAGGTGCGCGATCTCCTGCGACAGCGTCGCGCCCAGGCTCGGGCGCAGGCGGTCGGCGGGGCGGCGCCGCCGCAGGTGCTGGTGGTGATCGACGAGGAGACCGGCGTCGATCGGGCGCTGGTGAGCGCGGCCCTGACACAGGTGGCCGGCCTGGGGGTGGCGGCGCTGTGGCTGGGCCGCGACAGGCGCGACCTGCCGGGCCAGACGGACGCGGTCGTGGAGCTCGCCGGCGACCGGGCGATCCTGGCGCTGACGGAGGTGAGCTCGGGTCAGACGACGGCGGGTGTCAGCGCCGAGGCCGTGACGGTCGAGCTGGCCCAACGCAGTGCCCGTCTGCTGGCCGCGGTCCGCGACGTCGGCGAGCTGGCCCGCGCCGGGGACATCCCCAAGCGGGTCGGGCTGCTCGACCTGCTCGGCCTGCTGCCTCCGACGGCCGGCGATCTGCAGCGGCGGTGGGAGGATTGGCGGGGGGATCTGCGGGCGACCGTCGGGGTCGGCGCGGAGGGGCCGCTGACGCTCGATCTGCGCAGCGAAGGCCCCCACGCGCTGATCGCGGGCACGACGGGCTCGGGCAAGAGCGAGCTGCTGCGCACCCTGGTGGCGGCGGCGTCGGCGGCGATCCCGCCGCATCGGCTGTCGTTTCTGCTCGTGGACTACAAGGGCGGGGCGGCGTTCGCGCCGTGCGCGGCGCTTCCCCATGTGGCGGACATCGTGAGCGACCTCGACGAGCACATGGCCGAGCGGGCGCTGATCTCGCTCAACGCGGAGCTCAAGCGGCGGGAGCGGGTCCTGGCGGAGCACGGCGCCAAGGACCTGCTGGAGCTGGCGCGGCGGGAGCCGGAGCTGGCGCCGCCGCTGCTGGTGATCGCGGTGGACGAGTTCGCGAAGCTGCGCGAGGAGGTGCCGGAGTTCGTGGACGGCGTCGTCGACATCGCCCAGCGCGGGCGCTCGCTGGGGGTGCACATGATCCTGGCGGCGCAGACGCTGCGCAACGCGTTCACGCCGGCGATCCGCGCGAACACCAACCTGCGGCTGGCGCTGCGGGTGTCGGAGGAGTCCGAGAGCGAGGACATGATCGCCAGCCCCCTGGCGGCGCGCATCCCCAGCGGGGAGAGCTCGCGCGGCCGCGCCTTCGCCCGTACCGGGCACGGCGAGCTGCGGGAGCTCCAGACGGCCTACATCAGCGGGCTCAGCGACTTCGCGGGGCACGAGCTCGAGCTCCGCCCTTACGAGCTCGATGCGCTGGGCGCCGCGGAGGGTCCCGCCGAGGGCGGCGGCGACAGCGACGCCGACAGCGATCTCGTGGCCCTGGGACGGGCGGCGCGGGAGGCGCAGGCGCGGATGGGGCTGCCGCTGCCGGCGCCCCCGTGGGTGCCGATGCTGCCCCCCCTGCTGGGGCTCGACGAGCTCGCGGTCCGGACCGCCCGGGAGACCGCGGGGAGCGGCGCGCGAGACCCACAGGCCGGGCCGGAGTCGGCACCGGTCGCGCCGCCGGGGGTGGTGGCGATCGGCCTGATCGACCTGCCCCACCTCCAGCGCCAGGACCCGCTCGTGATCGATCTCGTCAAAGCGGGCCACGTGGGGGTGTACGGGGCGGGCAACAGCGGCAAGACCACCGCGCTGACGAGCACGGCGCTGGCGCTGGCCCGGTCGAGCTCGCCGGAGGAGCTGTGCATCTACGGCCTCGACGCGGCCAGCGGTGCTCTGGCGCCCCTGGCGGAGCTGCCTCACTGCGGCGGCGTGGTCCCGGCGGACGACCACGAGCGGGTCCAGCGTCTGCTGCGTCTCCTGGTGGGCCGGGTCGAACGGGGCGGGCGCGCCGGCGCCCGGAGCGCCGACTACCCGGGCGGGCGAGACGGGCCGGGCGGGCGCGCCGCCGGCGCCCGGAGTCCCGACTACCCCGGCGGGCGGGGCGGGCCGGGCGGGCGGGATGCGGTCCCGCCGAGGACGGTGCTGCTGCTCGACGACCTGGGGTCCTTCGCCCACCAGTACGACCGCCCGGGCTTCGACTCGCCGTATGAGCGGCTGGCGCAGATACTCGCCGGGGGCCGGGCGGCGGGAGTGCACGTGATGCTGACGGCGTCCCGCCGGGGGGCGGTGCCGGCGGCGCTGGCGGCGCATCTCGGCCAGCGGCTGGTGCTGCGGATGCCGACCGAGGAGGACATGCTCTCGCTGGGGCTCGACGCGAAGACCGTCCGCGGCGCCCGGCTGCCGCCCGGGAGGGGCTTCACGACGGAGAGCCGGGAGCTCCAGATCGCGGTTGCCGCCCGCGACGGGGCGGCGATCGCGCTGGAGCAGGCGGTGGCCGCCGTCGGCGGCCGGCGGTCGGCGGGGCTGGAGCGCATCGAGGTCCTGCCGACACGGGTTTCGCGTGAGACGCTGCCCGCCGCCGCCGGGCTGCAGGGGATCCCACTGGGGATCTCCGACGCGGATCTGCTGCCGGCGGCGCTCGACCTCTCCGAGATGCACCTGCTGATCGTCGGCCCCTACCGCAGCGGCCGCAGCACGGCGCTGGCGACGATCCTCGACGGGGTGCGCCGGGCGTGCCCGGCGGCGGCCCTGCATCTCCTGGCTCCGCGGCGCAGCCCGCTGCGCGAGCTCGAGGTGTGGGGCAGCCGGGCGACCGGCCTCGATGCCTGCCTGGAGGTGGTGACGGCGCTGGTGGAGAGCCTGGAGGGCGAGGGGGACGGCGGGGAAGGCGACGCCGGCAGCAGACGCCCGGGGTTCGTCTTCGTCGACGACGGGGGCGAGCTGACGGACGCCAGGCTGAGCATGCAGCTCGAGCGGCTGGTGCGGGTGGCCCGCGACGGCAACACCAGGGTGATCGCCGCCGTGGAGACCGGCTCGGCGCGCGGCATCGGCGGCAGCAGCTGGGTGCGGGAGCTGCGCCGCGAGGGTCACGGTCTGCTGCTGCAGCCGGATCTGTCCTGCGACGGGGACCTGCTCGGGGCGAGCCTTCCGCGCAGGGTCTTCGCCCCCCTGACGCCGGGACGCGGGTTCCTGGTGGCGCGGGGGTCGGCCGAGCTGATCCAGGTGGCGTCGTAGGAACGCCGCGGACGCCCGGCGGCGCATCGCCCGAGCAGCCGGCCCCAATCCGTGGAGGGGATCTGGGCTGTTCAAAGACTGTGAAATCTTGTTGACGTATCGAATCCGCATGCTGTAGGCTTGCCGGCGCCGAATTGGCAAGAAAGCCGGCAGGACGACCACCAAAAAGAGAAAGGGAGGATGCAATGGCCTTCATCAAGGTGACCGCCGAGGAACTGTCGTCGACGTCCTCGCAGCTGACCACGGCCGCGGCCCAGATCGAGGCCGAGAACAGCCAGGCGATGAGCCAGGTCCAGGCGCTCGTCGGCGCCGGCTGGCAGGGCGCGGCCTCGGGCGCCTTCGAGGCGGCGTTCGCGCAGTGGAAGACCGGCGCCGACCAGGTGCAGAGCGCGCTCGCGCAGATCAGCCAGCTGCTGAACGCGGCGGCGGCGTCGTATGACAGCACGGAGTCCCAGATCGCGTCGTCGTTCGGCGGCTGAGCGCGGCAAGGGGCCGGCTGGGCTGAAGGGCGATGAGCACGTTCGAGGTCACGCCGGGCGACCTGCAGAGCCTGGCGAGCCAGCTCTCAGGCCTGCTCGGCGAGCTCGAGCAGGCGGCGGCCAACATCAGCTCGGGGGCGTCGGGGTCGGCGCAGAACGCGCAGCTGGAAGGCGCCATCGACGGCTTCCTGGCGGACTGGTCGCAGAGCGTCCAGAGTCTGCGGACGAAGCTGACGGAAGTCGCCGGCCGGCTGGGATCGGCGGGCTCTCACTATGAGAGCACGGAGAGCGAGCTCGCGAGCCACTTCGGCGGCGCCTAGCGAGGTGTAGGCGATGTCCGAGCTCGTCATCCCGGGGAGCCCGGCTGGGCTGCAGGCGCTCGCATCCCAGCTGGGCGACGCGGCGCAGGACATCGACTCCGTTCGCGACCGGGTGGCCGGCAACGGCCTGGAGGGAAGCTGGAGCGGGCGGGCGGCGGAGGCGTTTCGCTCCTCCCTGCACCAGCTGCCGGGCGAACTGGCGAAAGTCGGCGCGGCCTTCGACGACGCGGGGACGGCAATCCGGTCGTTCTCTTCGACGTTGGCCGAGCTGCAGGAAAAAGCCCGCTGGTACAACGAACGGGTCGCGGACACCGAACGCGAACTGCAGTCCGCCCATTCCGGCCACGACGATGCGGAAAGCAAACTGAGCGACGCCCGGCGGGCGCTGTCGCTGGCGACGGACCCGGTGAGCCTGAGCTCCGCGCGCCAGCTGGTCGGCGCCGGCGAGGATCTCGTGCGCAAAGCCGTCGCGAAGATCGAGGACATCGGCGGCAGCCTGGCGAGGTACGTGGACGGCCAGGGGGCGATCATGGCGGAATACGAAGACGCCGTTCGCGGCTGCGCGTCGCTGCTGAACGCGGCCCGCGACGGAGGCGGCAGCGCGCTGCACGGGGTGAGGTCGTGGTTCGACCACGAGCTGGGTCACCTCCAGCACGACGGGGCGGCGCTGTGGCGCAACGCCCGGCGAGACGTCCGCGACGTCGAGAAGGACCTGGAGCACGTCGGGGACTGGGGCCTGCGCGAGCTCGACAAACACTGGGGGCTCATACGTCGAATGCTCGTCGACATCTCCGACGTGGTGGGCGACGTGACGCTGGCTCTGAGCGTCGTGTTGCCAATCCTGGCCGCCGTGGCGGCGGCGACCGGCCTCGGCCTGCCGGTCGCGGCGTTCCTTTTGGGCGCCGATGGGCTTGTCAACGAGGTCGGCACCGTCGAGGGCGAGGCGACCAGCGCCCTGATCCTCGAGGGCGACTCCATCGAGGCCGCCCGGGGGAACCGCAAATATGCCGCGGACCTGCCCGACGATGCCGTGAACGTGGCGGTGTCGTGGATCCCCGCACACAGGCTGTTTGGCCCCCTCGGGCGTAAACTCGGCCAGGAGATCGACCGCGTGCCGGCGTTGCGGGACGCCGCCGACAGGCTCGAGTCGACGGTCGATCGCGATGTCTCGAAGGGGGTCGACGGCGCGATCAACGACCTCGACGACAAGGCCGCGCACGATGTGAGACAGGTGCTGCCCAAGGCCGAGAAGGACCTTGTGGATGTCGTGCAGGACAACACCTTCGACAAGCTCGGCGACGAGACGAGCAGGTTCGTGCACTATGCCCAGAAAGTGATCTCCGCGCCTCTCTCCGAGCCCACGCCGATCCGCATCAACCCGGCCACCCTGCAGGCTGCGGCAGCGTGAGCGGCGCGGCCTCATCCGGCGTGGAGGCAGGCGAGGACTTCCTGCTGACGCTCCCCGCGGGCTGGTCGGTCATCGACGCCGGCTCGCTGCTCGGCGCGTCGATTCCGCAGGCGCTCAACGCGGCGCTCGACCGCCAACCCGAGTCGCCGGAGGCGGTGGCGCTGATCGACGAGTTCGCCGACAATCGGCGCCGATTCCACGACAGCCGGATAGCGCTCGTCGCCGCGAGGACCCACGCACAGGAGTCCTTCGAGCTCCTGACACTCGCGCTGCCCGACCCCGCCGGCGAGACCTCGGAGACCTCGGAGACCTCCTCGGCCCCCCGGGCCGCGCCGGCCGCGGGCGGGGCCGCAGAGCGCGAGGAAGACGACGGCGAGGAGCTGGTGCTCCCGGGGGGACGGGCTGTTGTGCATCGGGGGCTGGCCGCGCTGAAGGACCTGGGCGATTGGGCGAGGTCGGGAGTTCAGATCGTGTTCTTCCTGCCCGGAGACAGGCGCGGGGCGGTGTTGACGCTGCTCTCCTCACGAGCGGACGGGCAGCAGGAGCTGGAGCGCGAGGCGATCGGGATAGTTCGTTCCGTCGCCGGCGGCGATGCGCCGCCGTCGCCGCCTGACCCGGCCCCGCCGAGCCGGCCCGCGGACGGGGCCACCGGTTGAGCACCGCGACCCTCCTGCGCCCCGGCGACACGCTCGGCGGCTTCCGCATCGACGACGTGATCGGCATCGGGGGGATGGCGATCGTGTACCGCGCCGAGCAGATCTCGCTGGGGCGGGCGGTGGCGCTGAAGGTGCTCTCGACGAGGCTGACCCGCGACGAGGTCTTCTGCGAGCGGTTCCGGCGCGAGGGGATGCACGCGGCCACCCTGGAGCACCCGAACATCGTCCCGGTGTATGACTCGGGCGAGCAGGACGGGCTGCTGTACCTGGCGATGCGCCTGGTGGAGGGGACGAACCTGGCGGAGCTGATCCAGACCCGGGGGGTGACGGCGGATCAGACGATCGAGCTGCTGCGCCCGATCGCCAGCGCCCTGGACACGGCCCACGCGGCGGGCCTGATCCACCGCGACGTCAAGCCCCAGAATGTGCTGATAACAAGTCAGG
>Ga0335072_10001011_pt1 | contig 48258 bp, 19 predicted proteins | sample Lox_Sample_21_FD_206725 | JGI IMG/M metagenome (GOLD analysis project Ga0335072, IMG submission 206725) | Soil microbial communities from Loxahatchee National Wildlife Refuge, Florida, United States - Lox_Sample_2.1 | ecosystem: Environmental > Terrestrial > Soil > Wetlands | place: USA...
TCTGGTCTTCGCGATGCACGCCGCGTACGGACTGCCGGTGACGGTAGTCCGCTACTTCAATGTCTACGGCCCGCGGCAGAATCCGATATTCGTTGTCTCGCAAACCATTCACCGGATCCTCAATGGCTGCCAGCCGTTGCTCTACGACTCGGGCGACCAGACACGCTGCTTCACCTATGTCGACGACGCCATCGCCGGCACCTTGCTTGCGGCCGACAGCGACGCGGCAGTCGGTGAGGCGTTCAACATCGGGAGCATGACCGAGACGACGGTGGGCGAAGTCATCGATCTGGCGATCAAGATCGCGAATGTCGATTCGGTATCCGATCCCGACTTCGTCGACACCGCGGCGCAATACGGGGATCGCTATGAGGACATCCCCCGCCGTATCCCCGACTCGACGAAAGCGCAGCGGCAACTGGGATGGCGCGTGCGGGTAGACGTCGAGGAAGGGATCCGCCGCACCATCGAGTGGGCACGGGCGAACCCGTGGTACCTCGCCGGACCGACGGAGTAACGATTAGGAGACCGCGTTGAAGTTCGTGCTGGCCACCTACGGAACTCGTGGCGATGTCGAGCCCGGCGCCGCTGTCGGCCTCGAGCTCCTGCGCCGAGGGCATGACGTTCGCATGGCAGTCCCGCCCGATCTGGTTGGCTTCGCCGAGTCCGCCGGGCTCGCACCGGTCGCATACGGACCGGATTCGCACACCGCGCAGGCGAACGATATCAGCGTTAACCTCTCAAAGGATCCCCACCGCGTCTGGCGGATAACGGATCTCGCCGAGTTGTGGCGCGAAAACTGGGAGCTGTCAACCCAGTGCTGGTCGCAAATGAGCAGGACGCTGATGTCGCTGGCCGATGGGGCCGACATGCTAATCACCAGCATGATTTTCGAGGACGGCGCTGCCAACGTCGCGGAGTACTACGACATTCCGTTGGCCACGCTGCATTACTTTCCGCTACGGCCCAACGGCCAGCTCGTGCCGTACCTGCCGGCGCCGTTGGGCCGCGCCGCGATGACCGCATTCTGGTGGCTGTGTTCGCGCCTGTTGGGAAGTTTCGAAAGAACGCACCGCCGCGAATTGGGCCTGCCGAAGGCCACGGGTCCCTCGTCGCGACGAGTCACCAAACGCGGGGCGCTCGAAATCCAGGCCTACGACGAGGTCTGCTTTCCTGAGCTGCCAGCCGAATGGGCGAAGTGGGCTCGCCAGCGGCCCTTTGTTGGCACGCTGACGATGGAGTTACCGACAGATGCCGACGAGGAAGTCGCGTCGTGGATCGCCGCGGGAAAGCCCCCCGTTTGCTTCGGCTTTGGCAGCATGCCGATGGAATCTCCCGCCGATACGATCGCGATGGTCGGCGCGGCCTGCGCGCAGCTAGGTGAGCGGGCGTTGGTCTGCTCCGCCTGGACTGATTTCAGCAGCACCCCCCATGCCGACCACGTCAAGGTGGTGCGCACGATGAATCACGGGGCGATCTTTCCGACCTGCCGCGCGGTCGTGCACCATGGTGGCGCGGGCACCACGGCCGCAGGCCTCCGCGCTGGGATCCCCACCTTGATCCTCTGGGCTACGCCTGAGCGACAGATGTGGGGAGCGCTGATCAAACGACTGAAAGTGGGCACTGCCCGGCGGTTTTCGAGTATGACCCGAGAATCGCTGGTCGCGGACCTCCGCCAGATCTTGGCCCCGCAGTGCGTCGCCAGGGCCCGCGAGGTCGCGACCCAGATGACCAAGCCCGCCGAAAGTGTTGCGGTCACCGCCGATCTTGTGGAGCGCCTCGCCCGCCAGCGGCGTGTTGGCTAGTCGGCTACTTCAAGCCGGCTGCCGCATGGGCGTGATCGCTTGGCTCGATAGCTGATTCGGGCTGATCGCCGATCCAGTCGAGCAGAGCACCAACACCGTCCTCGAGCGTCCACCTTGGTTGCCAGCCGAGTTCTTTCGTTGCCGGCTCGATGTCGCACCTCGCGGCACGTACGTCACCGTCGCGGAACTTCCCCACGACGACCGGCTCGGGCGCATCGCAGATGGCTGCGAGCTTGTTAGCCAGCTCATGGATGGTTGTCGGGATACCCGATCCGATGTCGAGGCAACGCGGCTGCGCCGAACGTCGTTCCACCGCAGCGAAGATCGCCTCCACCACATCGTCGATATAGACGAAATCGCGAACTATCCGTCCGTCTTCGTAGACTTCCAACGGGCGCTGCTCGCGCGCCAATCGTGCGAATAGAGCGACTATTCCGGTGTACGAGTTCGTCAGCGACTGGCCCGGTCCGTAGACATTCTGCAGTCGCAGAACGCTGAGATTGGTGTCGTGGGCGGCGGTCCAGGCAGCCAAAATGTGCTCTTGAGCGAGTTTCGTCGCGGCGTAAATGTTGGTGGGCCGGGACTCCGTTCGGCCGGCACAGCTCGGCAGTGGGACTGCCAGATCGCCCGTCGGCCCTTGCGGATCCCAGCTGCCCGCCAGCAACTGAGCGTGGCTGCGTGGCGGCGGGTAGAAGATCTGAGAGCCGTATTGCCAAGCGCCCTCGCCGTATACGGCTCTCGACGACGCCAGCACGAGCTGATCTGGCACGTGTGCGCAGCGGCTCAGGGCATCAACAAGTTGAGTCGTTCCCACCACGTTCACCGAACCATGACGCGTCGCCTCGGACAGCGACTGTGCAGTTCCCGTCTCTGCGGCCAAATGGACGATCTGAGAGGGCCTGACCAACCGGAGCACCGCGTCCCAGTCGGGCGCATGAGTGACGTCGCCGGTGAACAGTCGCGCAGAAGGCGGCAGGCCGATCGCTGCAAGATCGCCGTGCACTTGTGGGTGCAGGACGTCCATCACCGCGACGCCATAGCCGGCGTCGAGGAGGCGGCTCGCAAGTGCGGACCCGATGAATCCCGCGCCGCCAGTGATGAGCACCGATGTTGCCACGCCTCGAAACCTCCGTTTCCCAGGGTCACTCGTGGGCGAGCGCTCGGTCGGCCAGCGCACCCATCACCGGTGCCAACCGCCGGGAGTATTCGAATGTCAGGTGACTTGCGTCGACATAGACCAAGGTGTTACCTACGATGACCGGGCAACGGTCGGTGGTGCAGAACAGGTCGGTGAGGTCGGCGTATTGGCCGCCGCCCGCTGCGGTGGCGGCGGACTCACCCGCTATGCCGGGTTGGTTCACCGCGGCCGACCTTCGCGGCACGCAGGCCGTCGCGTCATCGAGATGAGCGGAGAGGCAGATCGGCACCGTGGTGTGCGGGTTCGGCACCGGCCCCAGCACCAGCACCTTGGCACCAATGCCGCGCAGCTGTTGCACCAGACGGGTCAGGCCGTCGATCCACGCCGGGTCGTAGGCATTGAAACCGGTCAGCTGTTCGTCGGCGCCGTACCCGCGCCACGCGCTCACCACGACCAGCCGCGGATGCTCCGCGCGCAACCGGGCCATGATCTGAGCGCGCCACTGCTCGCAGTGTTCAAAGACTTCAACCACGCGACGGAACGGGTTGTCGACGCGCAAGTCCATCAACGGGCAGGCCGCCTTGGTCAAGGTCTCGAGCCGCCAGCGCCGCTGGGTTGCGAGCTGCTGAAACGCCGGATTCCAGATCGCGGCGTGCGAGTCACCGACCAGGGCCACCGTTGTCGGCGAGGCGGTATCGCCCGTCGCGCACTCCGGCTGTCGGCCTTGCAGAGGCGTCAACAGACAGCCGCTGCCCATGTAGGCGTTCTGTTCGGCTTCCACGTCGGCAAACGGCGGGTCCAGGTTCGACGGCACGGCCTTCAGGCCGGCCGATGCCACGAGCGCGGCCTGCACTTGGGCGGACGCGTGCTGCACCGCCACGTCATAGGCGGCGCTGTCAGAGCCCGCTGGCACCGCCGCAGTGGTGACATTCAGGGCCGCGGCCGGCGTGCCACGCCCGACCGGTGCAGGTACCACGACCAGCAGGGCGACGCCCATGCTGACCGCGACCGCGGTCGCGGCACCGCCCAGCGCAAGACTGCGACCGGGAGACCGGCGCACCGCGGCGGCGAACCGTAGCGGGTTCTCGATGAAGCGTAGGGTGAGCACCGCCAGGCCGCCGGAGACCAGCGCCGCGACCACCCTCGCACCCAGCCCGAGCGGGTGGCCCAGCAAACCCGGGGCGAGCAGCAGCACCGGCCAGTGCCACAGATACCACGAGTAGGAGATTCGGCCGATCGCGCGCATCGGCGACGCCGCCAGGACGGCGCCGCATCCTCGAGTCGGCGTGGCGCACCCGGCGCCGATCACCAGCGCGGTACCCAGAGTGGGCAGCAGCGCGGCGATACCCGGATAGGGCGTCGCGCCGCTTAACCAGGTGCAGGACAACAGGATTAGCGCCAGCCCCACCCATCCGGTGACCGCGCCGGCTCGTGGCGAAAGCCGGCGCCACTGCAAAACCGTGAGGGCCACCAGCCCGCCGACGGCCAACTGCCAAGCCCGGGTGGGCAGCGAAAAGAATGCCAGCGCAGGCGCGAACGGCGTGGCCGCCAACGACAGTGCGAATGACACCGCTGCGACCAGCGCAAGGACCACGAGAAAGGGGCGCTGTGACGAGGTGGCCTCGGCCCGGGTGCGCCGACGCACCCGCCGGATCAACCACGCCGTCCCGATGATCAACGCCGGCCACACCAGGTAGAACTGCTCCTCGACACCCAATGACCAGTAGTGCTGAAACGGCGAGGGCGGCCGCTGGCTGGCGAAGTAGTCGACGCCCCGCATGATGAACCAGTAATTGCCGACGTAGAGAGCGCTGGTGATCCCGTCGACGATGACGCTCTTGACCTCCAACAGAGGCAATAGGAATACCGAGCCGATCATCGTGATGACGCCGACGGCGGCCGAGGCCGGCAGCAGTCGGCGGGCCCGCGCCCCGTAGAAGCGGCGCAGCCCGACCGTGCCGGTGGTGTTCGCTTCCCGCCACAGCAGACCGGTGATCAAAAAACCTGAGATGACAAAGAACACGTCCACGCCGACGTATCCCCCACCCAGCCCCGGGAGGTCGGCGTGAAACAACACGACGGCCAGCACCGCGACAGCACGCAACCCCTCGATGTCCGGGCGAAAACCCGCCCGGACCGCGCTCTGACCCCGATGGTCCTCGGTGGTGCTACCGCTGACGGTCTGGTGCACAGTCACCTACTTAGGAACGGGACGCGGATCTTTGAGTCGACGCATTATCACACACGCGTTCAACAGGACGTTCGTGAAATCCGTTGTCACCCGTGGGCGACCACGCCGACGAACCCGCCACCCACGCCGGGCATTTGGGCGTGAAACCGCACGACGGCCAGTACCGCGACAGCGCGCAACCCCTCGATGTCCGGGCGAAATCCCTCCTGCGGCAAGCGCCACTTATGCTGCTCCGCAGTTCTGCTGGCGCTGACGGCCTAGTGCACGGTCACCTACCTAGTAAGAGGACACCGATCTTCGAGTCGTGGCATTATCACACACCTGTTGAACAAACCCTTGTGAGAGAACCCTTTGGCAGGGAGGATCGTCGCGTGAACTTCAACGACGGCTTGGTGATGCTGGCTGACGCCTGGCCGGGTGCGAACCGGATCAGGGCCGTGCAGCGCGCACTCGATGGACGGGTGGACCCCATCTACCTCGAGATCGGTGTTTCGAAAGGACAGGCGTTCCGGCGGATCAGCGCCGCTGAGAAGATCGCCGTCGATCCCGCGTTCAGATTGTCGGAGCGCTCCCGCCGCCTGGCCGATTCCAAGGCGCGGGCCACCCATTACTTCGAGACGACCAGCGACTCCTTCTTCGCGAACCAGGCGGCCTTCCTCGCGGAGCGTCCCATTGACGTGGCGCTGATCGACGGGCTGCACACCTACGAGCAGGTGGTGCGCGACGTCGAGAACACCGTGCCCTACTTGAAGGACGACGGGGTCATCTTCCTGCACGACTGCAACCCCGCGTTCGAACTGATCGGTCGCCGCGCCGAGACCTGGGAAGACTTTGTCGCGCAGCAGAAAGGGCCGCTGGTCATCGGCATCTGGAGCGGCGATGTGTGGAAGTCGATCGTCTATCTGCGCAGCACCCGGCACGACCTGAAAGTCGCAGTGCTGAAGTGCGACACGGGCGTCGGAGTCGTACGTAAAGGATCTCCGGAATCACTGTTGGCCTATTCGCCAGAGCAGATCGAAGCACTCAGCTATTCGGATCTGGCCGCCGACCGCAAGCGTCTGCTCAATCTCAAGCGGCCCCGGCAACTCGGCGCACTGCTCGCCGACTGAGAACTAAATCGCCCCCAAAGTGAGGCAGTCGCGCGAGCTGCTCTGACGAGTTGAGCGCTTGATGCTAATTGCGGATCAAGAATCCGTTGGGTGCGAATGTGAATCCAAATTTGTTCTCACGGGCGCTGTCATGCCGATAGTCGTTCGGGTATTCAAGCTCGTACGCCTCGATGGCCTCATACGGCCCCGGTCCCCATCCGAGAAGGACAGGATGTCCGTTGACGGTTGAGTCTTCAACGATCAGGTAGTCACCGCTGGACAGCAGCGGCCGTAGCAGTTTCATTTCGCCCAGCACATGATTCATTGAATGGTCGCTGTCCAAGATGGCGAAAATCTTGCCGGGGAACTCACTCTTGAGGCGTTGGATGTGGTCGGCGATAGCCGGCGCGGTGGATGAGGATTCGATGAACAAAATATCGGAGTCGCCCCGAGCTTTCGACTCAAGCGGACCATGGTTGACGTCGACGGAAAGCACTTTGAACGGCCTACCGAGTTGCCTCAGGATGTTGGCGAAAAATAGCGCCGAGCCGCCGCGATTCGTGCCGAACTCGATTACCAGAGAAGGCTTCAGATCGAACAGAATCTCCTGGTAGTTCCACATGTCGCTGACCGACTTCCAACACGGGATACCCATCCACGTGGTCTTTTTCCACACGAAAGTGTTGTAGTACCACTTGTGGTACTCCTCGGACTCCGTGCCCGTCGGTTGATAGGCGTAGACAGCCAACGCTGATTTCGCGAGTCTCCGCACCGACTCGAGGGTGGCCGAGGCAATCCCACGGACCCCGTTCTTGTCTTCATAGTTTGCTCGGTTCGGCACCGGTCCGCGTTCCACTGCGAGTCGGGTGTGCCCACTTAATCGTTCCGTATGTTCGCGTCGCCTCAGCACGGCAGCATGGTAACAGCAGTTATTAGTTTGGTGTGCAATAGTGCGAGGTCTCAAGTTGTGCTGCCCACGACTGAGCCGGGGAGTGCGGGCTGTCTCGGTTCGGCAGGCCGCGCACGGAGAAAGGTCGGGACTAACGATGAAATTCGTGCTGGCGAGCTGGGGCAGTCGCGGCGATGTCGAGCCGAACCTCGCTGTCGGCCGCGAGTTGGTGAGCCGCGGGCACGACGTGTGCATGGCCGTCCCACCTGACCTTGTGGCCTTCACGGATTCGGCTGGGGTACCAGCGGTCGGCTTCGGACCGGAAGCGAGGTCAATTCTGGATTCGCATCGCGAATTCTGGACGTGCTTCTTCAGCCACCCCTGGAGGATCCGGCGCCTGGTCACGTCGCGACTCGCCATCGCGGGCCCGCTGCTGCGGGGATGGCAGGAGATGAGCACGACGCTGATGTCGCTGGCGAACGGCGCCGACCTCATTTTCACCGGCATCAATTTCGAAGACGCGGCCGCCAACGTCGCGGAGTACTACGACATTCCGCTGGCCACGCTGCATTACTTCCCGCTGCGACCCAACGGCCAGACCCTACGGTTCCTCCCGGCGCCGGTGGCCCGCGCGGCAGTGAAAGCGTTCTGGTGGGTGACGTGGCGTGGAATGAAGAAGGCCGAGGACACCCAGCGCCGTGAACTCGGCCTAGCCAAGGCAACAGGCTCCGCGCCGCGACGGATCACCGAACGCGGATCGTTGGAAATCCAGGCCTACGACGAGGCGTGCTTTCCTGGGCTGGCCGCCGAGTGGGCGGCATGGGATGCACAGCGGCCCTTTGTCGGCACGCTGACGCTCGGGTTGGCGACGGACACCGATGAAGAGGTCACGTCCTGGATTGCCGCGGGAACACCGCCGATTTACTTCGGATTCGGCAGCATCCCTGTGGAGTCTCCGGCCGACACGATCGCCATGATCGCGGCGGCCTGCGCCCGGTTGGGCGAGCGAGCGTTGGTGGGCGCCGCAGGCACCGACTTCGGGAACGTCCCGCGCTTCGAGCACGTGAAGGTGGTGGGTGCGGTGAATTTCACGACGATCTTTCCCGCCTGCCGTGCCCTCGTTCACCACGGCGGCTCCAGCACCACGCCCATTGCGATGCGCGCTGGAGTGCCTCAGCTGATCCTCTTTTGGGACCTCGTTCACGCGGTGTATGGAGCCGCGGTCAAACGGCTCAAGGTGGGCACCGCCCGGCGCTTTTCCACCGCCACCGAGGACTCGTTGGTCGCCGACCTGCGCCGGATTCTCGCCCCCGAATACGTCGCGAGGGCCCGCGAGCTCGCCACCCGCATCACCGAGCCGGCCAAAAGCGCCGCCGCCGCCGCGGACCGGCTCGAAGATTTCGCCCGCCTCAAGCGGGTTAGCTAGCTTCGAGATCGCGGCTGTGAGCCGGGTCACATCCGGTATCCGGAAGTTTTTGCCGGAACCCTGGATCACCTCTTTGGCCCCCAGTGTATGGTTTTGAACTTGTTCTACTCATGTCGACTAAGCGGCTCACGGCCCAGTTGAACGCCGCGCTTATTGGTTCCCGGCTACCACGGCCTCGGCGCCCGAAAGCCCGGTCGAAAATTGCAACCCCAGAGAGGACAACGCCTTGACAATCGAGACGCCCATCGGGGCGCGTGAATCGCAGGGGGCGAGTGGGGGTTTTGCGGTAGTCGGCTACGCAGTGCGCGTTCCGGGTGCTGCCAATGCAGACGAGTTCTGGGACGTGCTGCAGCAAGGGCGCGATGCGGTGTCCGAGGTGCCTCCGGACCGATGGGATGTCGACGAGTTTTACGACCCGGATCCCAACGCCCCCGGCAAGATTGTCAGCCGCCGGGCAGGGTTCATCGATGATGCGACCGGGTTCGACGCGCCGTTCTTCGGGCTGTCCAACCGGGAGACCATGCTGGTCGACCCGCAGCATCGGCTGTTGCTGGAGACGGCGTGGCAGGCGGTGGAGCATTCCGGCACTGCACCATCGGCCTTGGCGAACACCAAGAGCGGTGTGTTCATGGGTCTGGGCACCCATGACTACCTGGGATTGATATCGGAACAGCTGAGTTACGCCGAGATCGAGGCCTACGTGGCGATTGGGACCTCATCCGCGGCAGGAGCGGGTCGGATCAGCTATGGGCTGGGGCTGCAGGGCCCGGCGGTGTCGGTCGACACGGCGTGCAGCTCGTCGCTGGTGGCAGTCCACCAAGCGTGCCAGGCGCTGCGCTTCGGGGAATGCGACCTCGCGTTGGCCGGCGGCGTGAACGTCATGCTCAGCGCCAAGACCGCGATGACCTTCTCCCACGCGCACATGCTGGCCCCGGACGGCAAGTGCAAGACGTTCGACGCGTCAGCGGACGGCTATGTGCGCGGCGAGGGCTGCGGTGTCGTCGTCATCAAACGACTCGAGGACGCGATCCGCGACGGTGACCGGATTCGGGCCGTGATCCGCGGCAGCGCCATCAATCAGGATGGCGCGTCCGGCGGGTTGACCGTGCCGAACGGCGTCGCCCAGCAACGCGTGATCACCGAGGCGCTGCAGTACGCCGGTGTCGCAGCCGGCGATGTCGACTACCTGGAGGCGCACGGGACCGGCACATCGCTGGGCGACCCGATCGAAGTCCAAGCCGCCGGTGCGGTGCTCGGCGACGGGCGCGATGCCAGCCGGCCGCTGCTGATCGGGTCGGTCAAAACGAACATCGGGCACCTGGAAGCAGCCGCAGGGATCGCGGGTCTGATCAAGGTCATCTTGTCGCTCGAGCACGAGGTATTGCCGAAGCACCTGCACTTCAAGAAACCGTCACCGCACATTCCCTGGGACCGGCTCCCGGTCCGGGTGGTAGACGAAGCCCTGCCCTGGGCACGCGACGGACGCCCTCGTATTGCCGGGGTCAGTTCGTTCGGGTTCTCCGGAACGAACTCGCACGTCATCGTCCAGGAAGCACCCGATGAGGTAATTCAGGTTGCCGCGGCTCCGCTGCCGCCATCCGACGACCGACGCTTCAGCCTGCTACCGCTGTCGGCACGCAGCCCAGCTGCCTTGGCACAGCTCGCCGAGGGATACAGCGACTGGCTGGCCGCCCACCCAGACGCCTCCTTGGCCGACGTGTGCTTCACCGCCGGAGCCGGGCGGTCGCACTTCGAGCACCGCGCCGCGCTGGTGGTCAACTCGACGGAATCCGCGCGCGACGCTCTGCGAGCGCTGGCCGACGATCGCCCGGCACCGGGTTTGGTGCGTGGGGATTGCGCCGATAGGCCGCGGACAGCATGGCTGTTCACCGGTCAAGGCAGCCAGTACGCCGGCATGGCCCGGGAGTTGTTCGAGACCGAGCCGGTGTTCGCCGAGACAATGGCCCGGTGCGCGGCGGTAGTCGCCGACGTGCTCGAAAGGCCCTTGCTGGACGTTATTTTCGATGTAGCCGGCGACGACACATTGCGGCAGACCAGCTATGCCCAGCCCGCGTTGTTCGCGGTAGAGATGGGTCTGGCCCGGCTGTGGCAGTCGTGGGGCTTCGAACCCGACGTCGTGCTGGGCCACAGCGTCGGCCAATATTCGGCGGCCTGCGTCGCAGGCGTGTTCAGCCTCGAGGACGGCGCGTTGCTGATGGCCGAGCGCGGCCGCCTGTTCGGCAGCTTGCCCGCCGGCGGTCGGATGGTCGCGGTGTCCACTGCCGCCGAGCGGGTCGAGAGCCTCACCGACCAGTTCCCGACTCTGTCGGTGGCCGCCTACAACGGCGCCAACACCGTGCTGTCGGGACCAGCGCAGGATCTGGAGCAAGCGATCGCCGGGCTGGAAGCCGACGGTGTGCGTTGTGACTGGCTGGAAACCAGCCATGCCTTTCATTCCGCGCTGCTGGATCCGATCCTCGACGAGTTCGAGTCGTACGCCAACCGGTTCGAATTCGGTTCGCCACAAAGGACATTGGTGTGCAACCGCACCGGCGGCACGCTCGGCAGAAGTGCGAAACTAGACGGCGCCTACTGGCGCCGCCACGCGCGCCAGCCGGTCGAGTTCGCCAAAAGCGTGGGAACGCTGGCCGATCTCGGCTGCAAAGTGCTACTGGAGATCGGACCGCAACCGGTGCTCACCGCGGCGGCCATGCGGGCGTGGCCTGACCCTGCCACCGCGCCGCGGGCGATCGCGTCATTGCGTAAGAACACCGCCGACCTTCGTCAGATCACCGAAGCCCTTGCTAACGCCTACATCATCGGCCACGTGCCCGACTTCGGCGCTCTGCAGCAGGGACCGGCCCGCAAGCTCGACTTGCCCACCTATCCGTTCCAACACCGGCAGTACTGGTTCCGGGAGCAGCGGGTCCGGCCCAGTCAGGCGTCCGACGAGACTTCAGCCGCGCGTACCGAAACCGTCCGGCTTCTCGAGGACGGCCGCATCGAGGAACTCGCCGCGCTCCTCAACGGTGCGGGCGACAATCAACAGGCCCTCGATCTGCTTAAACAGCTTGCTGCACAACATAATCAGCAGCGCAACGCTCAGTCCATCACTGATTCGCGCTACGATATTCGCTGGGAGAAGTCCACTGCACGCGCGGCCGCGAAGGCCGGCGAGGAGTCTGCCTGGCTGCTCATTGGCGATGACGCCGATGTGGTTCAGCCGCTGGTGGACGCGCTAAGCGCACGTGGGCACCGGTACTCGATAGTGGGGCTGCCGGCGTCCGACACGGACGAGGAACAGCTCGAAGCTACGTTGCGCACCGCGGTAGCCGACGAACCAGTGCTACGGATATTGCACCTCGCAGCCCTCAACACGGACAACGCACCATCGACCCAGTCGCTGGAGCGCATGCAATTCCAAGTCCTGAGCGGGACACGGCGACTCTTCCGCGCTGCCGCTGCTGCCGAACTCCGCACGCCCATCTGGCTGATAACCCGCGGCGCACAACGAGTTACCAACGCAGACAGCGTGTCACCGGACCAGAGTTGCCTGTGGGGATTCGGTCGCGCTGCCTCGCTGGAATATCCACGCCTCTGGGGCGGACTGGCGGATTTGGCAGCAAACGGTGCCTTGACCGACGGGGCATGGTCCCGGATGATCGACCAGCTGGTGGCAGCATCACCTGGCGAAGACCAAGTGGCACTGCGGGATCAAGCCGTCTATGTTGCCCGGCTCACTCGACGCGCCGGCCAGCCGAACGCAACACCGCTGGCATTACGTGATAACGCAACATATCTGGTGACCGGAGGTCTGGGGGCGCTCGGACTGGAAATCGCCGGATACTTGGCAGTGCACGGAGCCCGGCATCTGGTACTCACCAGCCGACGGTCACCCAGCGATGCCGCGCAACAATGCATCGATGCGCTAGCCGACCAGCACGGCTGCGAAGTCCGGGTCGTCGCGGCCGATGTCGCAAATCCGCGCGACGTGGCGCGCCTCATGGCCACTATGCACGCCGAACTACCGCCGCTGGCCGGCATCGTGCACGCCGCTGGCGAGATCGGCACCACCCCGCTGCAAGCCCAGGACGACGCCGAAATTGATCGCGTGTTCGCTGGAAAGGTTTGGGGTGCTTGGCGTTTGAGCGAAGCCACCGCGGACATGCAATTGGACTTCTTCCTGAGCACCTCGTCGATCGCCGCAGTATGGGGCAGCTTCGGCCAAACCGCGTACGGCGCGGCCAACGCCTTCCTCGACGGTTTGGCCTGGCGGCAACGCGAGCAGGGCTTGCCGGGGATCAGCGTCAACTTCGGTCCGTGGTTGGCCCCGGGGATGGCCGACGAGGAATATCGTGCAGAGCTGGAAAAGCGCGGGGTCCGGCCATTGTCACCCGCCGACGCGCTGGCGGGGATGGCCGAGCTCATGGTCGCGTCCGCTGGGCAGGGGGCAGCCCGCGGGGTTGTAGCTCGAATCGACTGGGCCCGCTTCCTGCCGCTCTACCAGATGGCAGGGAAGCGGTCCTTCCTGACGGAGTTGGAACGCGAGGTGCCCGAGTCGGCATCCGCGACGACCGCCTCTGGCACAACACAATTGGTCGAGCAGCTCACCGTCGCTCCAGTGCAGCAGCGAAAGAAACTTGTCGTCGATTATTTGCGCGACACGGTCGCGGAGATAACCCGGGTCGATGCCGCGGAGATCCGCGAAGAGGCCGGGTTCTTCAATCTCGGCATGGATTCGCTGATGGCCGTGGAAATGGTTACCCGGCTTACCCGTGCCGTGGGCAAGGAGCTTCCGGCGACGCTGGCGATGGACTATCCACGAATCACCGACGTGGCAGACTACTTGCTCGGCGACGTGCTGGCTATCGGCGCAAAAGTGTCCGACACTGCAGCGGCCCAGCCGGTTTCGGCAGTGACGACAAGCAGCGATGAGCCGATCGCGATCGTCGCGCTGGCCTGCCGCTTCCCGGGCGCACCCGATCCCGACGCGTACTGGGAGCTGCTATCCGGCGGAATCGACGCGATCCGGGAGATCCCAGACGACCGCTTCGACGTCGACGAATATTACGACCCGGATCCCGAAGCACCGGGTAAGATCTACACCCGCTACGGCGGATTCCTCGACAAGATCGACGGATTCGATCCGGAGTTCTTCGGCATCTCCCCGCGCGAGGCCGTGTGGATGGATCCACAGCAGCGGCTGATGCTGGAAATCGCGTGGGAAGGCTTGGAACGTGCCGGATACTCGCCGGCGTCATTGCGCGGCAGTCGAACCGGTGTGTTCGTCGGCGTGGCCGCCAACGAGTATTCGCAGCTGCTGAACGCCAACTCGGTCGAGAGCATCGAAGCCCACTTCATCACCGGCAATGCGCTCAACGTGATCGCGGGCCGGGTAGCGTTCGCGCTCGGGCTGGAAGGGCCGGCGATGGCGGTGGATACCGCGTGCAGTGCGTCGCTGGTGGCCGTCCATCAGGCCTGCCAGGCATTGCATTCCGGTGACTGCGACATGGCGCTGGCCGGTGGGGTGAACGTCTTGGTGAGCCCGGCATCCATCGTCGCCACCGCGCGCGCCAGAATGCTTGCCGCCGACGGACGATGCAAGACCTTCGACGCCGCCGCGAACGGCTACGCGCGCAGTGAAGGCTGCGGGATCCTGGTACTCAAGAGACTCAGCGATGCGGAGCGCGACGGCGATCAGATCTGCGCGGTCATCCGGGGCAGCGCGGTCAACCAGGACGGCGCCTCCAGTGGTTTGACAGTTCCGAACGGCGGTGCGCAGCAACGGCTTATCGCCGCAACGCTCGCTCGTGCCGGTGTCGAGGGTCGCGATGTCGATTACCTCGAGGCGCATGGCACGGGCACCTCACTGGGCGACCCGATCGAAGTCCAGGCCGCCGCGGCCGTCTACGGTGCCGGCCGTGACTCGAACCGCCCGCTGCTGATCGGATCGGCGAAGACCAACATCGGGCACCTCGAGTCGGCAGCGGGCATCGCGGGTCTGATCAAGGTCGTGTTGTCTCTGCAGCACGAAGTTCTGCCGCAGAACCTGCACTTCGAAAACCCGTCGCCGAACATCCCGTGGGCCTCCCTGCCGGTCCGTGTCGTCGACAAGCCGATGCCATGGCACGCCAATGGCAGGCCGCGCCGCGCCGGTACGAGCTCCTTCGGGTTCTCCGGCACGAACGCACACGTCCTCATCGAGGAGGCCCCGTCACCATCCGCAGCGGCGGCACCGGAGCCGGATGTCAGGCCTGAACAAGTCAGCGTGCTGCCACTGTCAGCGCGCTCGCCCGAGGCGCTGACGGCGTTGGCGCAGCGATACGGAACCTGGCTGGACAGCCACTTAGAGGTCGACATCGCTGATGTGTGCTTCACCGCCGGGGTGGGGCGTTCGCATTTCGAACACCGGGCCGCGCTGGTAGTGGATTCGGTTGCGGGTGCGCGCGAGCTGCTGGCCGGATTGGCCGAGAACCGGCTGGAACCCGGCGCGATGCGTGGCGTGTGCGGTGACCCGCCGAAGACGGCGTGGTTCTTCACCGGTCAGGGCAGCCAATACCCGGGGATGGCTCGCGAGTTGTTCGACACCGAGCCGGTGTTTGCCGACACCGTGAGGCAATGCGCGGAAGCTGTCGACAGGCTGCTGCCGCGTCCGTTGCTGGAGGTGATCTTCGACACCGACAACGGAGACACCCTGCGGCACACCTCGTTTGCTCAGCCCGCATTGTTCGCCATCGAGATGGGCCTCGCTCGGCTGTGGCAGTCGTGGGGCATCGAGCCCGACGTGGTGCTGGGGCACAGTGTCGGCCAGTATGCGGCGGCCTGTGTGGCCGGCGTGTTAAGCCTCGAAGACGGGGTACGGTTGATGGCCGAACGCGGCCGGCTGTTCGGCGATCTGCCCGAGGGCGGCCGGATGGTGGCGGTGTTCACCGACGCGCAGCAAGTCGAGCGCGCCGCCGAGGATGCCCCGCGGGTTTCAGTCGCCGCCTACAACGGCCGCAACACGGTGCTGTCGGGCCCGGGCGGCGATCTGGAGCCGATCGTCGCTAAGCTCAGCGCCGACGGAATCCGCTGTACTTGGCTGGACACCAGTCATGCCTTCCACTCCGAGCTGCTGGAGCCGGCGCTCGACGAATTCGAATCGTTCGCAAAAGGATTCGAATTCGCCGTACCGACGCTGCCCCTGGTTTGCAACCGCACCGGCGCGGTCCTCACCGCGGAGACCCCGCTAGACGCGCAATACTGGCGGCGGCACTCCCGGCAGCCGGTCCAGTTCTCCGAAAGCGTCCAAACCGTGGCGCAGCTGGGATGCTCGGTGTTGATGGAGATCGGTCCGCAACCGATTCTCACTGGCGCTGCGCTGCAGGTGTGGCCGGAATCCTCGGCCGCTCCTCAGGCGGTCGTCTCGCTTCGCAAGGGCACCGACGCTGCGCGCCAGATGGCCGAAGCGCTGGCCGCGACCTACGTCGCCGGCCATCGCCCCAAGTTCGCTGCGGTGCACCATCAGCCACGCCGCAGGTTCGAACTGCCCACCTATCCTTTCCAACGCCGGCGCTACTGGCCCAAGACTTCCGATTCGCGCATCGACGGCGCTGCTGTGTCCGGAATCTTGGGCAGTGCAAAGGATCTCGCTTCTGGCGACGCCGTCTACACCAGCCGGTGGTCGATCAAGTCGCAGCCGTGGCTGTCCGATCACGTCATCTACGGCACCGTTGTCGTTCCGGGCGCGACGTACGCGGCGATGGCACTTGCCTCGGTTGGAACGCCGGCGCAGGTGCGCGACGTCTTCTTCTACGAGCCGATCATCCTGGGCGAGAAGACTTCCCGGGAGGTGCAGCTGACTGTGCATCCGGTCGAGGACGGCTGGACCTTCCAAGTACACAGCCGCCCGTACGGTGATCGCGACGCCGATTGGTCGTTGAACGCCGATGGCAAAATCGCCGCCGGTCTCGACGACGAGCCGGCACCGGAGCCGGCAGAGTCCATCGATGCCGCATGCGAGCGGTTGAGCCGCATGCGCCCGCAGCAGCTGTTCGACACCTTCGCCGACATGGAGTTGGCATGGGGTCCCACCTGGTTCACTTCGCTCAAATCATTGTGGTCCGGTGACGGTGAGGCGGTTGGCGACATCGCCATCGGCGACGAACTGGCCGAACAACTCGGCAGCGAGCCGATTCATCCGGTGCTGCTGGACCTGTGCACCGGGATCGCCTTCCCGGCCTTCCCCGAGGTTCTCGCGGCGCCCAAAGACGGCGGGCCGATGACCGACCTGTTCTTGCCGCTGCGCTATGGGCGGGTCGTGCTGCGTGAGCGGATGCCAAAGCGGTTCTACTGCCGCGCGCGGTGGCAATCCGGCGGTCCCGACAGCGAAACGCAAGTCTTCGACCTGGATTTCGTCGATCGAGACGGTCAGCAGCTGGGCGAAGTTCGCGACTTCACGGTCAAGCGGGCGCCGCGCGAGGCGTTGTTGCGTGGGCTCGGCGGCGACGCCACCCGCAACCTGTATGCCCTCGGCTGGGAGGAGGTGCCGCCACCGTCGGCCGATGCTGTGGCCAACAAAGACGGCACCTGGCTGATTGCCGGATTCGACGAGCTGGCGGCGGACCTGCCGGGGTCAATCACGTCGGACCGCACTACGGATTCGGAGTCCTGGAAGCGGCTGTTCGCAGAGGCCCAGGAGCGCGGCGCCCCGGTGTCCGGCATCGTGTGGCGCGGCGCCGGCCGGCCCGGTAAAGAGGAGTCGGGCGCTGAATTCGCCGCGCGGCTGGAGACCGAGATCGAGCAGCTGCTCACCGTCGTTCAGTCGTTGCAGGCTCAGCAAGACGTGAAACTGACCGGCGGGCTGTGGATCGTCACCGAACGGGCCGTGGCAACTGAGCCCGGCGAGCCGGTCGACCCGGCGCAGGCGGCGCTGTGGGGCTTCGGACGCACCGTCATGACCGAGCAGCCGGCATTGCGTTGCCGGCTGGTGGACTACGACGGTGTCGACGATGCCGTGCAATCGTTGACTCGTCTGCTCGGGACACCCCCCGACGAGTCCGAACTCGCACTGCGACAAGGAAAATACTTGGTGCCGCGGCTAGTACCATGGTCGCGCAGCGGTCATCTCGCGGTACCTCGCGCAACTGATTACCTCCTGGATGTCACTGAACGCGGCGCGATCGACAACCTTCATCTGGTTGAGCTGCACGTGCCGCCGCCGAGCGCGGGTCAGGTGCAGATCCGGGTTGAGGCCGCGGGCCTCAACTTCCGGGATGTGCTCAATGTGCTTGGCCTCTACCCGGGCGATCCGGGGCGGATCGGCGGCGGTGACCTCGCCGGTGTGGTCACTGAATTGGGTGACGGCGTCACCGGATTCGAGGTTGGCCAGCGCGTGTTCGGCTTCATGCCAGGGTCGTTCGCCAGCCGGGTCAATGTGCCGTCGCAGTTCCTGGCGCCGGTGCCGAACGGGATCAGCGCGGTAGCCGCGGCGACCATACCCGCCGGGGCGCTGACGACCCGGCTCGCGTTCGACTGGGCCAAGGTGGGACCGGGTGACCGTGTGCTCATCCACGCCGCCAGTGGTGGCGTCGGCCTGGCCGCGATCCAGATCGCCCAGCAGCGCGGTGCGACCGTCTTCGCCACCGCCAGCGCCTACAAGCGCGCGACGCTGTGCAAGATGGGTGTGAAACACGTCTACGACTCGCGCAGCACGGATTTCGCGGATCAGATCTTAAAAGATACCGGCGGCGCGGGTGTTGACGTAGTACTCAACTCCCTGACCAACGAGGGGTTCATCGAGGCGACCGTGCGGGCGACCGCACAGGGTGGCCGGTTCGCCGAGATCGCCAAGCGCGACATCTGGACGCGCGAGCAGATGGCTGCGGCCCGTCCCGATATCGCTTACGAGATCATCGCGCTGGATTACTGCATCGAGCACGAACCCGAGCGGACGGGCAACCTGCTGGCCGAGGTGGCCGACAGCATGGCCAGCGGCGAACTTGCGCCGCTCGCTGTCGAGGTCTACCCGCTGACGGAAGCGAAGACCGCATTCCGCCGCATGCAGCAGGCGCGGCACATAGGCAAGATCGTGCTGCAGATGCCGAAACCACTGCAGCCGCGCGATGATCGGAGCTATCTGATCACCGGCGGCCTCGGCGCGCTCGGCCTGTACACGGCGGCGCATCTGGCTCAACTCGGTGCCGGTGACATCGTGTTGACCAGCAGGCGCATGCCTGATGCGGACGTGCAACGCGAAATCGACGAGATCACCGAGCGCTACCGGTGCCGGATCCATACCTTCACGGCCGACGTCGGCGACGAGGCGCAAGTCGCCCAGCTGCTGGAGCGGATCCGGGCGGAGTTGCCGCCGCTGGCGGGGGTGGCACACCTTGCGGGCGTGCTGGACGACGCGCTGCTGACACAGCAGAGCCTCGAACACTTCCGGACGACGTTAGCGCCGAAGGCCTTCGGCGCCGGCCACCTGCATCGGTTGACGAAGCACGACGATCTCGAGTTCTTCGTCATGTACTCGTCGGCAGCCGGCGTGATCGGTTCGCCCGGCCAGACCAACTACGCCACCGCCAATGCGCTGCTCGACGGGCTGGTTGCCGATCGTAGGGCGCAGGGCCTGCCCGCGACAAGCATCAACTGGGGTCCCTGGGCGAAGGGCGGGATGGCCACTTCGCACGCCGCGCGCGCCAATCTCAGCGCGCAGGGTCTGATTCCGCTCGAACCCAGCGCGGCCCTCCACGCGCTCGGCGAAGTCATCTCGCACGGAATCGGGCAGGCTACCGTCATCAAGGCCAATTGGCAGCGTGCCGCGAAGGGGCTGGGCGGCTCTCGCCCGGCGATGCTCGACCACGTGCTGCCCAGCGCCGGCGGGACGACGCGCGGCGACAGTGAGTTGCTCCGGCAGCTGCACGAGGTGCCCGAGGTGGAGCGCGGCAGCTTCCTCACCGAATACCTGCGGCATGAAGTGCAACAGTTCCTGAGGCTCGCGCAACCGCCGGCCGCGACCAGTCGGTTCCTGGAACTCGGCACCGATTCACTGATGGCGGTCGAATTCAGCAACCGACTGCTCCCCCAGTTCGGCGGCGCGTTCACGATCAGCGCCACCGCGGTATTCGACTACCCGACGATCGGGTCGCTGGCCGAGTACCTGGCCGGGCAGGTACCGGAGTTGGCCGAGGTGGATTCCGGCGATACCGCCGAAGCGCAGTGATCGAAGGAATGACATGTACAGCGTCGCTTTTCGGCCGCGACAAAATATAGGGCAAGCAGATTTGGTTGGGGCGATGTAAATGAACGCGATGGATAATTCACCAGTGGCAATGTCGGCGCACCTGGCTGACGACCTACTATCGACGACCGCCGAAGGGTGGCACAGCTTCTATGATTTGCTCAGCCGCCGCTTGGAGAACGTCGGATTGGCCGATGTATCCTTTTTCTTGAATTATGGATATGTTCCGACCGATTCTAACAATGAATCCTCGTTCATCATTCGTGAAGGCACGTTCAACGCCAACTCGGTTCGGTTAGTGCTCGAGGTTGTCGGATCGCTGGACCTAAATGATTGCACAATTGTCGAGATAGGCTGTGGGCGCGGCGGCAACTCCGCACTTGTCGCGGAGAAATTCAACGCCCAAGTGATTGGCATTGATATGTCCGCAGAAGCAATCACCTTCTGCCGTCGAAGACACGTCAGCCCTTCGCTGGACTTCAGGGTCGGCAATGCACTGGATATTCCCCTGGACGACGCGTCCTGCGATGCCGTGATCAATGTGGAGTCATCGCACTCGTATGGCAACCTGCCGAAGTTTCTGAGTCAGGTCCGCAGGATTTGTCGCTCCGGCGGATGGTTTTTGCATACGGATTTTCTCAGTCCTGAGGACTGGGACTACATCCGGATGCGGCTGAAGGCGCTGGATTTCTCCGTCGAAAGCGACCGCGACATCACGGCCAACGTCCTGGCCTCGCGCGATCAAGCGAGCAATAACTACGAGCAGGTTTATGGCGACGGAAATGCCCGCGTGGCTAACTTTCTTGCGCTCCCGGGGTCTGCGATCTATGAGCAGCTCCGGGCGGGCTTATTGGAGTACCGAATCATGAGATCTCAACTGCGTACATAGGCGGCATGTACTTGGTCCCCGTCTTATACGAAGCGCTTACTACGAAGCGTAGCTGCAGCCGCTCGGCGGCCAGAACCGTCAAGCGCCAGCTACCGGCACAGAACAGAAGGTGTGTGCCGCGATGAAAGTAGCCGAGCAAGGCCTACAAACGCCTGGATTCGATCGTGCAGGCTTCGCCCGGAGCGCTGCCGTCGGATTCAAGATGACCAGGGCAAACACGGATCTCACACCATCGAAGTGCGGTCGCGCGATCGCGATGCGAACGTCGACGGCGCGAGTGTTCTCCGCGGATTATTTGTCCTTCCCAGCGGCCTCACAGTCCGAACCCTTAGACAACCCTGAGGGCTCCAGGTATGGTCTAGAACTTGTTATACCCATGTCGAGTAGACGGCTGGAGACGCGGTGAGCATCAATCCGTTCGACGGCGGCGACGGCAGCTTTTTCGTCCTGATCAACGACGAGGAGCAACATAGTCTGTGGCCCGCCTTCGCTGACATTCCGGCAGGCTGGCGCGTGGTGTACGGCGAAGGCGATCGCGCGTCGTGTGTGGACTACATCGACCAGAACTGGGCTGACATAAGACCGAAGAGTCTGCGCGACAGGTTAGCCACTGGACAGGGGGTTTCGATAGGGAAACCGGATGGCTCTTGACGACCGTGCTCTTCCGCTGACGCGGGGACAACTAGATATCTGGCTCGCGCAGGAAACTGGTCACTCCGCGACGGACTGGCAGCTGGGCGTGCTCGTGCGATTCGACGGCGCGGTGCGGCGCGATCTGCTCGAGCAAGCGATCCGTCAGGTGATGCGGGAGGCCGAACCAGCTAGGGCCGCCATCTTCGAGGCGGATGGTCAGGTTTTCCAAAGCGCGATCGATTACTCAGACGTCGAGGTGGCCTTCCATGACCTGAGCGAATCGCGCCATCCAGTACAGGAAGCCCGTGAGATAGCGTCATCGATCCAAAGCACGCCAATGGCGTCTGACGGCCCACTGTTCAAATTCGCATTATTTCAAACATGGGCCGACGAGTTCTACTTGTTCGGTTGCTTTCACCACCTAGTTATCGATGGGTCGGGAATCACCTTGCTCGCCCACCGGATTGCAACGGTCTACGCTGCGATCGTTTCGGACGCACCCATTCCTCCTACATTCTTTGGTTCATTGCAGGACTTGGTCCGCTGCGAGTCGGAATACGAAGCGTCCACCGATTACCTAGACGATGAGGACTACTGGACTCAGAACCTTCCCCCGGAAAACGGGCCGCATTATCAGTTGCCGCAAGCCGCGGGCGAGGGCCATCCGCCATCGCCTTCTGCACCGGTCCGGTTGGACCCCGTGGTCCTTCGTCAAGTTCAAGAGTTGTCCGAGATTTGGAACATGCCGCGATCATCGGTCATCACCGCGGCATGCGCGCTTTTCATGCGTGGGTGGTGCACTGAAGGCTCAGAGGTGGTGCTCGACTTCCCGGTCAGCAGACGAGTGCGCCCAGAGTCGAAGATGCTTCCGGGAATGCTTTCCGGGGCGGTGCCGCTGGTGCTGAAGGTTTCGCCGGCAGCTACGGTTGGCAGTTTTTGTCAACACGTTGACACGCGAATACGGGAAGCGCTGCAGCACCAGCGGTTTCCGGTGCACGCTCTGGAACGCAAAGCGCGTGCCCGCGGCCCGCACGGCCCTGGAAACAGGGTCAGCGTCAACTTCATGCCGTCAAAAATGACAATGGACTTTGCTGGTGTCGAGGCATCGGCATCATTCACCAATCCTGGTCAGGTGGGCGACTTCGGGTTCATCTTCTCTGGCGCGGGTGACCAGCTTTTTCTCAGCACCGCGGGCCACGGGGGACCATTTTCGAATTTCCCCGTCGCTGATCTAGCGAGTCGGCTGGCGCGGGTATTGATGGCGATGACCGCCGATCCGAGCCGGCGGTTGTCGTCGTTGGATGTGCTGGACGAAGGTGAGCGTGCTGGGCTGAATGCGGTCGGTAATCGCGCGGCTTTGACCGCGCCGGCGCCGGCGCCGGTGTCGATTCCGGCAGCGTTCGCCACGCAGGTGGACCGCATACCGGATGCGGTGGCGGTGGTCTCTGCGGGCGTGTCGATGACCTATCGGGAGCTGGATGAGGCGGCGAACCGGTTAGCGAACGCGTTGGCCGGCCGAGGTGTCGGCCCTGGGCAACGGGTAGCAATGCTGTTGCCGCGCTCGGCCGAGGCGATCGTGGCGATGTTGGCGGTGGCGAAAACCGGCGCGGCGTATGTGCCTGTCGACCCGGCGGTGCCGGCGGCGCGGATGCAGTTCGTGCTCGGCGATGCCACGCCGATCGCCGCGGTCACCACCGCCGGCTTGGCCGACCGGCTAGACGGGTGTGATCTGGCCGTCGTCGATCTCGACGATCCCGCCGTTGGCAGCCAACCCAGCACCACACTCGCCGCGCCGGGTCCGACCCCAGATGACGTCGCGTACCTCATCTACACATCGGGTACGACGGGCACCCCCAAGGGCGTTGCGATCCCCCACCGCAACGTGACCCGATTACTGGACACCTTGGACGCCGACCTGGAGTTGGCGGGCCAGGTGTGGTCGCAGTGTCACTCGTTGGCGTTCGACTTCTCGGTCTGGGAGATCTGGGGTGCGTTGCTGTACGGCGGGCGCGTGGTGGTGGTGCCCGATGCCGTGGTGCGCTCGCCGGAAGAGTTGCACACGCTGCTGGTTGCCGAACAAGTCACGATGTTGAGCCAGACCCCGTCGGCGTTTTATGCGCTGCAGGCCGCTGACGCGCTGTCCCCGGAATTGGGCGGTCAGCTCAAACTCGAGACCGTGGTGTTCGGCGGCGAAGCCCTCGAACCCGCACGTCTGGGCACGTGGCTGGACGGTCATCCCGGCCTGCCACGATTGATCAACATGTACGGCATCACCGAGACCACGGTGCACGCCTCGTTCCGGGAGATCGCCGCCGACGATGCCGAGAGCACTGTGAGCCCTATTGGGGTGCCATTGGCCCACCTTGGCTTCTTTGTGCTCGACGGGTGGTTGCAGCCGGTGCCGGTCGGGGTGGTCGCCGAGTTGTATGTAGCAGGCGCCGGCGTGGCGGACGGGTATGTGGGCCGGTCCGGGTTGACTGCATCGCGGTTCGTGGCCTGCCCGTTCGGGGCGCCCGGCGCGCGCATGTACCGCACCGGGGACCTGGTGTGGTGGGGCCCCGACGGCCAGCTGCGGTACGTCGGCCGCGCCGATGCGCAGGTGAAGATCCGCGGTCACCGCATCGAGCTCGGCGAAATCCAGGCGGCGCTTGCCGGGCTGGACGGGGTCACGCAGGCAGTGGTGATCGCTCGTGAGGACCGTCCCGGCGACAAACGCCTGGTCGGCTATTTCACCGGCACCGCAGACCCGGCCACCGCCCGCACCGCGCTGACCGAGCAGCTTCCCGCCTATATGGTGCCCACAGCGGTGGTGGCGCTGGAGGCGCTGCCGCTGACGGTCAACGGCAAACTCGACACCCGCGCCCTGCCGGCACCGGAGTATCAGGATGTCGATCGGTATCGCCCGCCGACCGACGCGGTGGAGGAGATCCTGGCCGGTATCTACGCCCAGGTATTGGGGCTGGAGCGGGTCGGGGTTGACGAGTCGTTCTTCGAGTTGGGCGGGGACAGCATTTTGTCGATGCAGGTGGTGGCGCGGGCCCGCGCCGCGGGCCTGGTGTGCCGGCCACGCGACATTTTCGTCGAGCAGACCGTGGCCCGGCTGGCCGGCGTGGTCCAGGGTGCAGTCGGGCCAGTCGACGAGGGCGTCGGGCCGGTGGTCGCGACGCCGATCATGCGCTGGCTGCAGCAGATGGGGGGCCCGGTCCAGTATTTCAACCAGACCACGGTGGTGCAGGCTCCCGACGGGGTGACCGAGGTCGACGTGGTGCTGCTGTTGCAGGCCCTGCTGGATCACCACGCCATGCTGCGGCTGCGCGTCGATGACGACGGCGCGGGGGGCTGGTCACTGACGGTGCCCGAGGCCGGGTCGGTGGATGCGCGCGACTGCCTGCACACCGTCGACGTGTTGACCGATGCCGCGGTGATAGCTGCCGGGTCGCGGTTGAACCCGGCCGCCGGGGTGATGCTCAGCGCTGTGTGGGTGGCCTCGACGGGTCGGTTGGTGTCGATCGTGCACCACTTGGCCGTCGACGGGGTGTCGTGGCGGATCCTGCTGGAAGACCTCAACATCGGTTGGGCCCAGCGCCGCAGCGGCCAGCCGGTCGTGTTGCCGGCCAACGGCACGTCGTTTGCTCGGTGGGCGGAGCTGTTGGCCCAGCACGCCCACCGGCCCGAAGTCGTCGAGCAGGCGCCGGTGTGGCGGCAGATCGCGGCGACCCCGACCGCGCTGTCGGGGGTGCGCCCGGAGGTGGACACATTGGCCACCGCCGGGCAGATGCCGATGTTGTTGGATATCGAGACCACCCGGACGCTGTTGGGTGAGGTGCCCGCGGCGTTTCACGCCGGGATCCACGAGGTCCTGTTGATCGCGTTCGCGTTGGCGTGGGCGGAGTTTTTAGGCACTGGCGGCGCGCCGATCGGCATCGACGTCGAGGGGCACGGGCGCGACGATGAGCTGGGGCCCGATGTTGATTTGTCCCGCACGGTGGGCTGGTTTACCACTAAATACCCGGTGGCGTTGGCCGTGGGTGGGCTGTCCTGGGCACAGGTGACTGCGGGCGACGCAGAACTGGGGGCGCTGATCAAAGACGCCAAAGAGCAGCTGCGGGCCCTGCCCGATCCGGTGGGCTACGGTGCGCTGCGCTATCTGAACCCCGAGGTCGACCTGGACGGATCCGACCCGGCGATCGGGTTCAACTATCTGGGCCGAGCGGGCGGGGTCGCCGAGCTGTCCGGTGATGGATGGCAGATCTGCTGGGACGGCTTGGCGAATATCGACGCCAGCTTGAGGTTGCCTATGCCGCTGGCGCACACAGTGGAGCTCAACGCCGGCACCATCGACACCGACGCCGGCCCGTTTCTGCACGCTGCCTGGCGATGGGCGCCCTCGGCACTCGACGAGGCGCAGATCAGCCGGCTGGGCGGGCTGTGGTTTGAAGCCCTGACCGGCATCTGCGCGCATGTGCGCGGCGGTGGGGGCGGATTGACGCCGTCAGATCTCGGGCTTGCCCAGCTGAGCCAGCAGCAGATCGACGAGCTCGAGCGGCAGTATGCGGATAGCTGACGTATTGCCGCTGACCCCTCTGCAGCGCGGCCTACTTTTTCACGCCCGCACCGCCGAGGGCAGCGACGACGATGTCTATGCGGTGCAACTGGATATCACGTTAAGCGGCCGGCTAGAACCTGACCGACTGCGCGATGCCGTCAGCACCGTGCTCAACCGACATCCACACTTAGCGGCCCGATTCTCCGAGCAGTTCGACGAGCCGGTGCAGATCATCCCGGCCGATCCGGCGGCACCTTGGCGGTATGTCGAACTGGACGGCGACGGCGTCGACGAGCAGATCCAGCAGATCTGTGCCGAAGAGCGCGCCGGGGTATGCAATCTGGCCGAGCAGCCGCCGTTTCGAGCGGCGTTGATCCGCACCGGCGAAGACCGGCACCGGTTTGTGCTGACCAACCACCACATCGTGATGGATGGCTGGTCGCTGCCGATCCTGGTGCGAGAGATATTTGCCAGCTACTACGGGCAATGGCTGCCCGCTGCGGTCTCCTATCGCCGGTTCGTCACCTGGCTGGCCGGTCGGGACAGTGAAGGCGCCCGCGCCGCCTGGGGGGAGGTGTTGGCCGGTTTTGACACGCCCACCATGGTGGGTTCGCCAAGCCGGCTGGGGCTGGGGCCGCGAGGCTTAGCAACGTTCCGGTTGCCGGAGCAGACCACCCGCGCCGTCGGCGAGCTGGCGCGCTCCTGCCACACCACCGTCAACACCGTGCTGCAGGCCGCCTGGGCGTTGATGCTGGTCTCCCTGACCGGTCAGCATGATGTCGCCTTCGGCACCACGGTCTCAGGGCGCCCGGCCGAGGTGCCCGGCGCGGACTCGATGGTGGGCCTGTTGATCAACACGGTGCCGGTACGAGCGAGCATCACCTCGGCGACCACCACCGCTGACCTGCTACGCCAGCTACACGACGCGCACAACGATACCTTCGAACACCAGCACCTCGCACTGATCGATATTCACCGGATCACCGGTCACGACCAGCTGTTCGACACACTTTTCGTCTTCGAGAACTACCCGATCGATGCCGCCGGGGCACTGGGCGTCAACGGATTGGCCATCACCGAGTTCAGCAGCCGGGAATACAACCACTACCCGCTTGCGGTGCAAGCCTTGCCGGGAGCCGAACTGGGCCTTCGTGTCGAGTTCGACACTGATGTGTTCGACCCCGCGGGCATCGAGGCCCTGACCGGACGGTTCGGGCGTGCGTTAGCGGCGATGACCGCTGACCCCACCCGGCCGCTGTCGGCGACGGATCTGCTCGATGACCAAGAGCGCGCCGGGCTCGACGGGTGGGGTAATCGGGCGGCGTTATCCGCACCGGCGGCCGCGTCGGTGTCGATTCCGGGATTGTTCGCCGCGCAGGTGGCACGCGCCCCAGGGGCTACGGCGGTGACCTTCGGCGACCTGTCGATGACCTACCAGCAACTCGAGCAGGCCGCCAACCGGTTGGCCCATCTGCTGGCCAGCCAGGGTGTTGGCCCGGGACAGCGGGTAGCACTGCTGTTGTCCCGTTCAGCCGAGGCGATCGTGGCGATCCTGGCGGTGCTGAAGACCGGGGCGGCCTACGTGCCGATCGACCCCGCATTGCCCGGGGCGCGGGTCGAATTGATGCTCGCCGACGCCGCACCGATCGCCGCGATCACCACCAGGGACTTGCGCGCGCGACTGGACGGGCATGACCTGGTGGTCATCGATAGCAGCGACCCGGCCGTGGACAGTCAACCCGCCACCGGACTGCCGGCCCCGGCTTCCGATGACATCGCTTACCTCATCTACACCTCGGGAACTACGGGTGTCCCGAAAGGGGTTGCCATCACCCACCACAACGTCGTCCAGCTGATGGCGTCGCTGCACGCACCCCTGCCCACGGCGGCGGTGTGGTCGCACAGCCACTCGTACAGCTTCGACGTCTCGGTCCAGGAGATGTTCGGTGCTTTGCTGGACGGTGGACGCCTAGTGGTGGTGCCCGAATGGGTGGCGCAGTCGCCGGATGACCTCCATGCGTTGTTGGTCAGTGAACACGTCGGTGTCTTAAGCCAAACCCCGTCTGAGTTGGGGGCGCTGTCTCCCGACGGTTTAGAGTCGCTGGCGCTGGTGATCGGCGCCGAGCCCCTGCCGGTCGAGCTGGTGGATCGGTGGGCGCCCGGCCGGGTGATGGTCAATGTCTACGGCCCGACCGAGACGACGGTGGATGCGTCGATAAGTCGGCCGTTGACACCAGGATTGGATGTGGTGCCGATCGGTGCGCCGGTGTCGGAGGCGGCGTTGTTCGTCCTCGACGGGTGGTTGCGCGCGGTGCCGGTGGGTGTGGTCGGAGAGCTGTATGTGGCCGGCGCCGGCCTGGGTGTGGGGTACATGGGCCGGGCCGGGTTGACCGGGTCGCGGTTTGTGGCCTGCCCGTTCGGGGCGCCGGGGACTCGGATGTATCGCACCGGGGATTTGGTGCGATGGGGTGCTGATGGGCAACTGCAATATCTCGGGCGCGCCGACGACCAGGTCAAGATCCGCGGATATCGCATCGAACTCGGGGAAGTCCGCGCAGCGCTGGCCGGGGTGGACGGGGTCGGGCAGGCGGTAGTGATCGCCCGCGAAGACCGTCCCGGTGATAAGCGGCTGGTGGGGTATGTGACCGGGACGGCCGACCCAGCCGCGATACGCGCCGCGCTGGCCGAGCGGCTGCCGGCCTATATGGTGCCGGCCGCGGTGATGGCTGTGGATGCGCTGCCGTTGACGGTCAACGGCAAACTCGACAAACGAGCCCTGCCGGCACCCGATTACACCGTCGGCGATTACCAGGCCCCGGGCACGCCGACCGAGGAGATCCTGGCCGGGATTTATGCCCGAGTGCTGGGTGTGGCACGGGTCGGGGTCGATGACTCGTTTTTCGACCTGGGGGGGGATTCCTTGTCGGCGATGCGCCTGGTCGCCGCGGTCAACACGGGTCTGGATGCCGGTCTTTCGGTACGGACGCTGTTCGAGGCGCCCACGGTAAACGAGCTGGCGCAGCGCATCGGCCAGGACGACGGTCGGCTAGCGCCGTTGGCGGCCATGGAGCGGCCCGCCGTAGTCCCGTTGTCGTTCGCCCAGAGCCGCCTGTGGTTTATCGACCAATTACAGGGCCCCTCAACGGTTTACAACATGACAGTGGCTTTGCGGCTGCGCGGGCGCCTTGATGCCGATGCGTTGGGCGCGGCGCTCGCCGACGTGGTAGCCCGTCATGAGAGCCTGCGCACGCTCTTCGCGGCAGTTGAGGGAATACCTGAACAAGTAGTTGTCCCTGTGGAGCAGGCCGACTTTGGTTGGGACGTCGTCGACACCACCGCCTGGCCGGAACCCCAACTGAACGAGGCCATCGGCACCGTGGCGGGCCACGTGTTTGACTTGGCCGCCGAGATTCCCTTGCGAGCAAAGCTTTTCGGTGTCGGTGATGACGAACACGTGTTGGTGGCCGTGGTGCACCATATCGCCGCCGATGGCTTGTCGATCACCCCCCTGGTCCGCGATCTCGGGCTGGCCTACGCCAGCCGCGCTGCCGGGTTGCCGCCGGGTTGGCCACCGTTGCCGGTGCAGTATGTGGATTACACACTGTGGCAACGCGCCCAACTCGGCGACATCGACGACGACGGCAGTCCCATCGCCGGGCAGCTGGCCTACTGGGAGGACGCGCTGGCCGGAATGCCCGAGCGGCTGCAGTTGCCGACCGATCGGCCGTATCCTCCGGTCGCCGATCAGCGCGGCGACAGCGTCGCTGTGCACTGGCCCGTCGAATTGCAGCAACAGATCGCCCAGGTGGCCCGCCAGCACAATGCGACCAGTTTCATGGTGGTTCAGGCCGCTTTGGCGGTGCTGCTGGCCAAGCTCAGCGCGAGTTCCGATGTGGCAGTGGGATTTCCGATCGCAGGGCGCCGTGATCCGGCCCTTGATGAGTTGGTGGGCTTTTTCGTCAACACGTTGGTGTTGAGGATCGAAGTAACCGGCGATCCCACCGTCGCAGAGCTGCTTGCCCAAGTCCGGACGCGCAGCCTGGGCGCTTACGAACACCAAGACGTGCCGTTTGAGGTGTTGGTGGAGCGGCTCAACCCGACGAGGTCGCTGACTCACCACCCGTTGGTCCAAGTGCTGCTGGACTGGCGGAATGTGATCGGCGAGACCAGCGACCACATCGCCGTGGCTCTGGGTGATGTGCAGGTCACACCGTTGCCGCTGGGCAGCCACACAGCGCGCATGGACCTATCGTTTTCTCTGGAGGAACGCTGGACCTCGGCCGGTGAGCCCGCCGGGATCGGCGGGGCCGCAGAATTTCGTACCGACGTGTTCGACACCGCCAGCATCGGGGCGCTGATCGACCGGTTGCAGCGGGTGGTGGTGGCGATGACCGCCGATCCGGCCCGGCGGCTGTCGTCGATGGATGTACTCGACGAGGCTGAACGCGCCCACCTGGATGCGGTGGGCAACCGCAAGGTGTTGACACAGCCCGCGCCCACGCCGACGTCGGTGCCGGTGATGTTCGCGGCGCAAGTGGCCCGCGCACCCGACGCGGTGGCGCTGACCTTTGGGGACGTCTCGATGACCTATCGGGAACTCGATGAGGCGTCGAATCGGTTGGCCCACTTACTGTCCGGCAACGGTGTCGGGCCGGGCGCCTATGTGGCATTGGCGCTGGAGCGCTCGGCCCAGGCTGTGGTTGCGATGCTGGCGGCGCTGAAGGCCGGGGCTGCCTACCTGGCGATCGACCCCGCACTGCCGGCGGCGCGGATCGAGTTCATGCTCGCCGATGCCGCGCCGATCGTCATCATCACCACGGGGGGCTTGCGGGCGCGCCTGGACGGGCGTGACGTGCTGGTGATCGATGTCGACGACCCCGCAGTCAACAGCCAGCCCAGCACCGCACCACCGGCGCCGGCCCCCGACGACATCGCGTACCTGATCTACACGTCGGGCACCACGGGCACCCCGAAAGGGGTGGCCGTCAGCCACCGCAACCTGACTCACTTGGCGGAATCAACACCCACACAGCTGCCGGCAGAGCAGGTATGGACGCAGTGTCACTCGTATGCGTTCGACTTTTCGGTGTGGGAGATCTGGGCCGCGCTGCTCGGTGGCGGGCGGCTTGTCGTGGTGCCCGAAGCGGTGGTCGCGTCACCGGACGACTTCCACGCCTTGCTGGTCAGCGAACGGGTCAACGTGCTCACTCAAACCCCATCGGCGGTGGCGGCGCTAGCACCACAGGGTCTGGAGTCGACGGCGTTGCTGCTCGGCGGTGAGGCTTGCCCGGCTGAAGTGGTGGATCAGTGGGCCCCTGGCCGGGTAGTGATCAATGCGTACGGCCCTACCGAGGTCACGGTGTATGCGTCGATGAGCGCCCCGCTGGCAGCGGGTTCGGGTGCGGCACCCATCGGTGCGCCGCCGTCGACCGCGGCCCTGTTCGTGCTGGATGGGTGGTTGCGGCCGGTCCCAGTGGGCGTGGTCGGAGAGTTGTATGTGGCCGGCCGCGGGGTGGGCCTGGGGTACATAGGCCGGGCCGGGTTAACCGGGTCGCGCTTTGTGGCGTGTCCGTTCGGGACACCGGGGATGCGGATGTATCGCACCGGAGATCTGGTGCGATGGCGGGTCGACGGGCAGTTGCAATATCTCGGTCGCGCCGATGAACAGGTCAAAATCCGCGGGTACCGCGTCGAGCCCGGTGAAGTCCAGGCCGCGCTCGCTGAGCTGGATGGGGTGGAGCAGGCGGTGGTGATCGCCCGCGAGGACCGCCCAGGCGACAAGCGCCTGGTGGGGTACGTGACTGGAACAGCGGATCCGGCCAAGCTGCGCGTCGCGCTGGCCGAGCGACTGCCGGCGTATATGGTGCCGGCCGCGGTGGTGATGCTAGATGAGCTGCCGTTGACAGTCAACGGCAAACTCGATGCCCGCGCCCTGCCGACACCGGAGTACACCGCCGGTGACTATCGCGCCCCGGCCACGCCGACCGAGGAGATTCTGGCGGGCATCTACGCCCAGGTGCTGGGTGCGGAGCGGGTCGGGGTGGACACGTCGTTTTTCGACCTGGGTGGGGATTCGCTGTTGGCGATGCGCCTGATCGCGGCGATCAACACGGGCCTGGACGCCGGCCTTCCGGTGCGTGCTCTGTTCGAGGCGCCCACGGTGGCCCAGTTGGCGCTGCGCGTCGGCGGGGATGAAAGTCGGCTAGAGCCATTGCTGGCCGGTGAGCGGCCCGCGGAGATTCCGTTGTCGTTCGCCCAGAGCCGACTCTGGTTCATCGACCAATTGCAAGGCCCCTCAGCGGTTTACAACATCGCGGTGGCGTTGCGGCTGCGCGGGCGTCTCGATGCCGATGCGTTGGGGGCGGCGCTGGCTGACGTGGTGGACCGTCACGAGAGCTTGCGCACGCTGTTCCCCGCGACAGCGGGAACGCCGCGGCAGCTGGTGACGCCCGCTGGGCAGGTCGACTTTGGTTGGGAGGTCGTCGATGCCACCGCCTGGTCGGAGTCACAACTGACCGAGGCCATGGGTGCGGTGGCGCGTCACACGTTTGACTTGGCCGCCGAGATCCCCATGCGCGCAGAACTTTTCCGTGTCAGCGACGACGAACATGTGCTGGCGACCGTCGTGCACCACATCGCCGCGGACGGCTTGTCAATCTCCCCGCTGGTGCGTGATTTGGGCATGGCCTATACGAGCCGGTGCGCGGGCCGGGCGCCGGGTTGGCCGCCGTTGCCGGTGCAGTATGTCGATTACACGCTGTGGCAGCGCAAGCAGTTTGGCGATCTCGGTGATAGCCACAGCCGCATCGCCGCACAGCTGGCTTACTGGGAGCAGGCCCTGGCCGGGCTGCCCGAGCGGCTGCAGCTGCCCACCGATCGGCCGTATCCGCCGGTGGCTGATCAGCGCGGCGCCACCATGGCGGTGGACTGGCCCGTCGAATTGCAGCAGCAGGTTGCCCGCGTGGCTCGTGAGCACAACGCGACCAGCTTCATGGTGATCCAGGCCGCCCTGGCGGTCCTTTTGTCCAAACTCAGCGCGAGTTCGGATGTGGCAGTGGGCTTTCCGATCGCCGGACGGAGCGATGCCGCGCTCGACGATCTGGTGGGGTTCTTCGTCAACACCCTGGTGCTGCGGGTCGAGGTCGCCGGCGACCCTACTGTTGCCGAGTTGTTGGCCCAGGTGCGTCAACGCAGCCTGGCTGCCTACGAACACCAAGATGTGCCGTTCGAAGTGGTCGTCGATCGGCTCAATCCGACCCGAAGCCTGACGCACCATCCGTTGGTTCAGGTGATGCTGTCCTGGCAGAACTGGCAGGACGCTGATTCCGCGGCCGGGTTGGTCTTGGGTGATCTGCAAGTCACGCCGGTGCCGGTAGACACCGACACCGCCCGCATAGATCTGTCTTTTGCTTTGGCCGAGCGCTGGACCCCGGCCGGTGAGCCCACCGGCATCGGCGGGGCGGTGGAGTATCGCACCGACGTCTTCGACGGGACCAGCATCGAGGCCCTGATCGAGCGGTTGCGGCGGGTGGTGGCGGCGATGACCGCCGACCCCGCCCGGCGGCTGTCATCGATCGATGTACTCGATGAGGCCGAACACGCCCGCCTGGATGCTGTGGGCAACCGCGCGGTGCTGACACAGCCCGCGCCTTTCGCGCTGTCGATCCCGGCGGCGTTTGCCGCGCAGGTTGCGCGTACACCCGACGCGGTGGCGGTGACCGGCGAGGGCCTGTCAATGACCTACCGGCAGCTGGATGAGGCCGCTGATCGGTTGGCGCACACGCTGACCCGCCACGGCGTCCGCCGCGGTGATCGAGTGGCGCTGCTGTTGCCGCGGTCGCCAGAGGCGGTCGTCGCGATCTTCGCGGTGCTGAAGGCCGGGGCGGCCTACGTGCCGATTGATCCGACGGTGCCGGCTTCGCGGATGCAGTTCGTGCTCGGTGATGCCGCGCCGGTCGCGGCGGTCACGAATGCGGAGTTGAGCGGGCGGTTGGCCGGGTTCGACCTGTCAACGATCGATATCGCGGATGTCGGCGATATCGAAAGCCCTGCCACGCTGCCGGGACCGACGCCTGACGACATCGCGTACTTGATCTACACGTCTGGTACTACGGGAACCCCCAAGGGGGTAATGATCCCGCACCGCAACGTGATTCGGTTGCTGCAGACGCTGAACGCCGACATGGAGCTGTCGCCGGGACAGACCTGGACGCAGTGTCACTCCTTGGCCTTCGACTTCTCGGTGTGGGAAATCTTCGGAGCGCTGCTGCACGGCGGGCGGGTCTTGGTGGTGCCCGATTCGGTGGTCCGCTCGGCCGACGACTTCCACGCGTTACTGACGGCCGAAGAGGTCAGCATCTTGAGCCAGACCCCTTCGGCGTTTTACGCGCTGCAAAGCGTCGATTCGTTGTCATCCGAACGGGAAGAACAGCTCACGCTCGAGGCAGTGGTGTTCGGCGGCGAAGCCCTCGAACCCCAGCGTCTGAGGACCTGGCTAGACAACTATCCCGCATCACCGCGCTTGATCAATATGTACGGCATTACCGAGACGTCGGTGCACGCCTCGTTCCGGGACATCGGCGCCGACGACGCAGACAGCGCCGCCAGCCCGATCGGGGTGCCGCTGGCGCACCTCGGCTTCTTTGTGCTCGACGCGTGGTTGCAACCGGTTCCGGTCGGCGTGGTCGGCGAGTTATATGTCGGCGGTGCAGGTTTGGCCTACGGCTATCTGCGCCGCGCCGGATTGAGCGCGACGCGGTTCGTGGCCTGCCCGTTCGGGGCGCATGGAGCGCGCATGTACCGCACCGGAGACCTGGTGTGGTGGGGCGCAGACGGGCAGCTGCGGTATGTGGGTCGCGCCGATGAGCAGGTCAAGATCCGCGGATATCGCATCGAGCTCGGCGAAATCCAGGCGGCCTTGACTGGGCTGGACGGGGTCACGCAGGCGGTGGTGATCGCCCGCGAGGACCGCCCCGGCGACAAGCGCCTCGTCGGCTATGTCACCGGCACCGCAGACGCGGCCGAGCTACGGAGCCGGCTGTCTGAGCGGCTGCCCGCATATATGGTGCCGGCCGCGGTAATGGCAATGGACACACTGCCATTAACGGCCAACGGCAAAATCGACAAGCGAGCCCTGCCGGCACCCGAATACCACGACGCCGACAATTACCGCGCCCCAGCCGATGCCGTCGAAGAGATCCTGGCCGGCATCTTCGCCCAAGTACTCGGACTCGAGCGAGTCGGCGTTGAGGAGTCCTTCTTCGCGCTGGGTGGGGACAGCATTTTGTCGATGCAGGTGGTGGCGCGAGCACGGGCGGCCGGCCTGGTGTGTCGGCCGCGCGACATTTTCGTCGAGCAGACCGTTGCTCGGCTGGCCCGGGTAGCCGGGGTGGCCGACGGTGAAGTCGGCCCGATCGATGAGGGCATCGGGCCGCTGGTGGCGACGCCGATCATGCGTTGGCTGGCCAGTGTGGATGGTCCGACGGAGCACTTCAACCAGGCGGTGTTGATACAGGCCCCCGTCGGGGTGACCGAGGCCGATGTGGCGGTGGTCTTGCAGGCCTTGCTGGATCGGCACGCCATGCTGCGGCTGCGCGTCGACGACGACGGCGCCAACGGATGGTCACTACACGTGCCCGACCCGGGGTCGGTGGATGCCCGCGGGTGTCTGCACACCGTCGACGTGTTGTCCGATGACGCAGTGATAGCGGCTAGGTCGCGGTTGAGCCCGGCAGCCGGAGTGATGCTCAGCGCGGTGTGGGCGGCCCCCACGGGCCAGTTGCTGATGATGATTCATCATTTGGCCGTCGACGGGGTGTCGTGGCGGATTTTGTTGGAAGACTTGAACTTTGCGTGGGCCCAGCATCGCGGTGGACAGCAGGTGTCGTTGCCGATCAGCGGCACATCATTTCAACGATGGGCAACGCTGTTGGCGGAGCACGCACGCCAGCGGGACATCGTGGATGAAGCCGAGGCCTGGCGAGAGATCGCCGCGGTGCCTCCGCCGCTGCCGGCGGTGCAGCCCGCGGCCGATACCTATGCCAGCGCCGGGAATTTGTCGGTGGAGTTGGATGCCGAAACCACCCGCATGCTGCTCGGCGAGGTGCCCACCGCGTTTCACACCGGGATCCACGAGATCCTGTTGATCGGCTTCGCTTTGGCGTGTGCAGAATTCCTGGGTGACACCGACGGCGCGCCGATCGTTATCGATGCCGAGGGTCACGGCCGCCACGACGAATTGCACTCCGATGTTGACCTGTCCCGCACGGTGGGCTGGTTCACCACCAAATACCCGGTGGCGCTTGCCGTCGGCAGTTTGGACTGGGCGCAAATAGTGGCCGGCGAGTCGGCGTTGGGGACGCTGATCAAAGACGCCAAAGAACAGCTACGCGCCCTGCCGGACGGTTTGACCTACGGTCTGCTGCGTTATCTGAATCCCGAAGTCGACCTGGGCGGGTCGGACCCGGCGATCGGGTTCAACTATTTGGGGCGCCTGGGTGCCGCGGGAGGCGACGCATCCGGTGACATTTGGGAGATCCGCCAGGACGGCTGGTCGGTGACGGGCACCGCCGCGGCGATCGCGATGCCGTTGATGCACACCGTGGAGCTCAACGCCGGCACCGTCGACACCGACTCGGGCCCGAGACTGCGCGCAGGCTGGACGTGGGCGCCCTCGGTCCTCGACCACGAGCGGGTCAACCGGTTGAGCCGGTTGTGGTTTGACGCCCTGGCCGGCATCTGCGCGCACGTGCGCGGTGGTGGGGGCGGGTTGACGCCGTCGGATATCGCGCCCGCGCGGCTCGGGCAGCAGCAGATCGACGAGCTGGAGCAGCAACACCCCGTCGCCGATATTCTGCCGCTGACCCCGCTACAACAGGGACTGCTGTTTCACGCCAACACCGCGCAGGTCAACCATGATGACGCGTACGCGGTGCAATTGGATGTCACGTTGCGCGGTCGGCTCGATCAGCACCGGTTGCGCGACGCCGTCCAGACGGTGGTGGCCCGGCACCCGAACCTGCTGGCCCGCTTCGATTCTCAGTTCGGCGATCCGGTGCAGATCATCCCCGCCGAGCCCGTCGTGCCCTGGAGTTACCTCGAATTGGACGGCGGCGCTGCCGATTTCGATGAACAGCTTGCCGAGGTGTGCGCCGCCGAACGCGCCGCAGTGTTCAATCTCGCCGACCAGCCCGCATTTCGGGCGGCGCTGATCCGCATCGGCGACGACCAACACCGGTTTGTGCTGACCAATCACCACATCGTGCTGGACGGCTGGTCACTGCCGATCCTGCTGCAGGAACTGTTCGCCAGCTATTACGGGCAGCGGCTGCCCGCGGCCGTCCCGTATCGCAGGTTTGTCGCCTGGCTGGCCGATCGGGACCGCGAAGCCGCCCGCACCGCCTGGCGAGACGTGTTCGCCGGCTTTAACAGCCCCACCGTGGTCGGCCCGCCCGATAGGTTAGGGCCGGGACCGCGTGCCGCGGTGTCGGTTCGGGTGCCGGAGCAAACCACCCGGGCGGTCAACGAGCTGGCGCGCTCGCAAAGCACCACCGTCAACACCGTGCTGCAGGGCGCCTTCGCGCAACTGCTGATGGCATTGACCGGCCAGCACGATGTCGCGTTCGGCGCGGTGGTTTCCGGACGGCCAGCCGAGGTGCCTGGCGCCGACGCGATGGTAGGGCTGCTGATCAACACGGTGCCAGTGCGAGCCACCATCACCCCGGCAACCACCACGACCGACCTGCTCGACCAACTCCGCAGCGCCCACAGCCACACCCTTGAGCATCAACACCTGGCGCTCAGCGACATCCACCGGATCACCGGTCACACAAGGCTTTTCGACACCGTTTTCGTCTACGAAAACTACCCGACCGACACCGCCACACTGTCCGGTGCTGACGGGTTAGCCATCACCGAGATTGCCAACCGCGACTACTACCACTACCCGCTGACGATCCAAGCGGTGCCGGGGGCCGAACTGGACCTGCAGATCCAATACCGCACCGATGTGTTCGACGCGGCCAGCATCGACACACTGAGCCACCGATACGTCCAGCTGCTGGTGGACATGACCACCGACCCGGAACGCCCGCTGCCGTCCGGCACCCAGGCGGTGCTGACCCAGGCCGGATCCGCGGCGGTGTCGACACCTGAAAACCACCACACCCCAGGTGGTTATCGCGCCCCTGCCACTCGGATCGAACAGACCCTGGCCGGCATTTACGCTCAAATTCTCCGGGTCGATCGCGTCGGCCTCGACGAGTCGTTTTTTGACCTCGGCGGAGATTCGCTATCCGCGATGCGGGCGGTCGCCGCGATCAACACGATCCTCGCCACCCACCTCGCGGTGCCCACCCTCATCGACGCGCCATCCATTGCACGTCTCAGCCAACAACTAGACCCATAACCCGACCAAGGAAATACGAACGCCCAATGGAACTCAAAAACCGCTTCTTTCGCCATGTCATGTTCTGGAAAGTTAGCCAGACGGTGCAGCAGTACTTTTATCCCTACGTCACTCGCCGACTCGGCGCTGACGATGTTCTGTTCTTCAACTACGGCTACGAGCAGGATCCGCCGATGGCGGTACCGCTGAGCGCCTCCGACGAACCCCATCGGTACTGCAGCCAGCTCTACCACTCCACGGCGAGCCAGGTGGATCTCAGCGGCAAACGGGTCCTGGAGATCAGTTGTGGCCACGGCGGCGGGGCCTCATACCTCATGCGCACCTTCAACCCGGCCTCCTATACCGGCCTGGATTTGAACCCGGCCGCCATCGCCTTTTGCCGGACAAAGCACCATCTGGACGGCCTGGATTTCGTGCGCGGCCATGCCGAACATCTACCCTTCGCTGACCAATCCTTCGATGCGGTCATCAATATCGAAGCGTCGCTCCACTACCGCCGGTTTGCCCGTTTCCTGGCCGAAGTGGCGCGGGTGCTTCGCCCGGGCGGGCATTTCCTCTACGCCGACTTCCGGCCCGCCGACGATATTGCCGCCTGGGAAACAACGTTGGCGGACGCCCCACTACGGATGCTGTCGCATAGGGTGATCAACGCGGAGGTTGTGCGCGGGATGGACAAGAATTCACACCAGTGGGCAGGCCGTATCGATCGGCACGTGCCGGCATTGCTCCGCGGCTTAGCCCGCGATTTCGCAGGTGTGCAGGCCCTGACGTTCTACGACGAGATGCGACGTGAGGGACTCTCTTACCGGATGCACGTCTTCGCCAAGGATGAGGCGTCGTCCCGACTCGAGCGAGTCGGTGTGCCAGCTACCGCGGCTGTCACCACATAAGTGGGACCAGGCGATAGCGAACCGTCTGGGTGTACTCGCGGTAACCCGTCAATTCTTCTTGGAGCAGCTTCTCCTCGTCGCGGATACGCCAGGCGAGCACGGCCAAGCCAGGTACGACGAAGACCAGTCCCCAGTAGGAACCGAGCGCAAGGGGAATGCCGACCAGCATGATCACATTGCCGGTGTACATGGGGTGCCGCACCATCCCATACATGCCGGTGGAGACGACCTTTTGGTCTGCGCGCACCCGCACGGTCGAGGACGCATAGCTGTTCTGAATGATAACCAGTCCCACCACGCCCAGCCCTACGGCAACCAGAACATCGCCGACCAAACAGATCGCGGTGGGTACCGGCGACCGAGCGAAGCGGTGGTCAAGGACGCTGACCACGACCATTGCTGCCAGCGAAAAGTACAAGCCGGCAATAACGACCTTCTGCGCCATCCGGTTCTCGGCTGCCGGCCCTCCACTCATCCGACCCTCAAGCGCGACGGGGTCCGTGCGCAGCAGGTAGACGGTGGGGGCCCACGCCGAAAGGAGAACCACCACCAGAAACACCCATGCTTGCCAGTAGTCGAACGTGCCTGCCGGCAAAAACAACATCGACCCGAACACAACAAACTCAACAAGACCGAAGACCAACAACTTAGGGATGGTCTTCACCGATCCTCCTTCATCGCTTCGGTACCGCGTCCGAACAGTGCACCAAAGATAGTTCAACTTGTGTCAAACACGTGTGCCGGGGTCCTGCGCGGAGTAACGTCCGAGTCATCGGTGATGCGCGTCAGATCAATAACCATGCGCGACCCTCGGGGGCACCCAGGGAAAGGAAGACCGATGAGACACGTGAGTCGTATCGGTCGACTGCGCACGCTGGCGGGCGGACTGGGCTTCGGCGCCGCGCTGGCTGCCGCGCCAGGGGTCGCCTCGGCCGACCCGTCTACTGGGGCGTTTTCGTGGCTCGATGAACTGGTGAGTGGTCTGTCAGTCCCCGCCCAGACAACATCAGCATTGGATTATCAGGTCTCGATCTTCGGGATCGACCTGTTGCCGACGGCAGACAACACCGCCACCGCCAACTCGGAAATAGGTAGCGTCGCGATCGCCATCGGCAACGGCGCCAACGCTGACGCCAACGGTGGCTTTTTCAACTTCTCACTCGCCGACGGGGACGGCGCCAGCAGCGTCGCCAACTCGGGGGCGTTCGGCAGCTTTGACGTCGCAGTCGCCGAGGGCACCAACACCAGCGCCGGCGCTGGTTTGGCCGGCAACTTTGACGCCGCATTCGCCTCCGGCACCGGTAGCGACGCCGGCACCGGCGTGGACGGCAACTTTGACGTCGCATTCGCCGGCGCCGGTGGCACCGCCAGCACCGGTTTGGCCGGCAACTTTGACGCCGCATTCGCCAGCGGCACCGGTAGCCACGCCGGCGCGGGGTTGAACAGCGACCTTGACATCGCCTCCGCGGTCGGCACCGATAGCAACGCCGCGGCTGGGGTGGGCGGCAGCCTTATAGCCGCCAGCGCCGACGGCGCCAACAGCAGCGCCACCGCCGGCTTCGGCTTCTTTGACAACGCCACCGCCGTCGGCATCGGTAGCTCAGCAACCGTTTCAGGCACCCTTGACTTCGCATTGGTCAACGGCGCCAACAGCCTTGCCCAAGCCGTCGCCGGCATTTTTGATTCCGCCACAGTCTTCGGCGATGGCAGCTCGGCCCTTGCCGGCGGCGATCTTACCGCCCCCGCCAGCTTCGACCTCGCCGCCGTCTTCGGCGACATGCTCAACGCGATAGCTACCGGCGAGAACTTCCTGGTCGACATACTGCCGTCGCTCTAGGCATGCCAAAGGCCCAGCGTTAAATGTCTGCCGCTCAGGCGGATCACTGCCCGGCGCTGGTTTCATCGATCAACCCGCTCGCATCAGCCGCGCGGGCGTTTGGCTCATGAGCTCAGACGTCAACGCGGCCAACAGTTTTCGATAGCGGTCTACGTTGGCCAGTTTGACGCCTTCGTATCCCCGGACGACGTCGGGCAGCGTCGCGAGTTCGATCGCGGCGTCGTGGTTCTCCGGAGCCAGGATGGCCGCGACCGTCGCGATCGCCTCGCGATACTCCGGGATCAGCTGCCGTTCGGTGCGGCGGACTTCGGTGTGGCCGAATGGATCGAAGAACGTGCCACGCAGAAAGCGCATCGCGACCAGTAGGCGAAACAGCGGCCGCACCCACGGTCCCAAAGTGATCTTGCGATTCATCCCCAGTGCCCTCAGGAACGGTGGATGTAGCTTGTAGGACACCCGCGCTCGCGCCCCGAACATCTTGCGCACCTGCGTATCGACGCCCTCGTCAAGAGATAGGCGCGGAACCTCGTACTCGTCCTTGTAGGCCATCAGCTTGTATAGATACCGGGCGACCGCCAATGCGAAGCCTTCACTGCCGGGAACACGGGTGGCTTCAGCAGCACGGACCATCTCGACGAACTCTGCGTATTGTCGCGCATACGAAACATTCTGGTACGCAATGAGATCGGCGACGCGCGACGCGACATGTTGGGCCAACGCGGAATCGGGCCTCGCCTGCACCAACGCGGCGATATCGCGAGCCCGGCTCGACGCCTTCCGTCGCGGGGTCGGCGCCCGCAAACCGGCCAATGTCGATTCCAACTCGGCCGGTGCCGCAACGGCTTGGCGGCCACGCCGAAACGCCTGCAGGTTTTCTTCGACTTTTACCTGCCCTCGGCGGATTGCCTCTTCGATGTGCTCAGCATGGATGGGAAGACGCCCGGCTTGGTAGGCCGCACCGAGCAACAGCATGTTCGCGAACTGGTCCTGGCCCAACAGCATGGTGGCGAGCGCTCGGGCATCAAGGAAGACCGCATGCTGCGCTTGGGTAGCGCCGAGAATCGGAGTGGTCGCCTCGGCGATGGTTGGGAATGCGGTGGCGGTATCGGTCACCATGCTGCCGGTCGGTACCGCCGAGGTGGAAACGACGGCGACGGTGCGGCCGGGATTCGCCGAACGCAGATAACGAGAGTCGGCCGCCACCAGCAAATCGCAACCCAGGTACAGATCGCATTCTCCTTCGCCCGCTCTGTTGGCCTCTGCTATCGACTGCTCAGAGATCTTGATGTCGGACACCACCGCGCCGCCCTTCTGGGCCAGGCCGGTCTGGTCCAAGGAGCGGACAAACCGGTCCGCCATCGTCGCTGCCGTGGCGAGTATGTGAGAGATCGTGACGACGCCGGTTCCACCGATGCCCGTTATTCGGGTGGTGTGCGGCATCGTCGGAACCTCGACCGGCTCGGGGAGATCATCGGAGCCGAGGGGGGTCACATCCGGTTTCGCCTGGCCCGAATCGTCCGGAATGACCGTAAGGAATGCGGGGCAGTCGCCCTTCAGGCACGAGAAGTCGAAATTGCATGATGACTGGTCGATTTGGGTTTTCCTGCCCAGCTCGGTGTCGACCGGATGAACCGACAGGCAGTTGGACTTGACCCCGCAATCGCCGCAACCCTCGCATACCCGCTCGTTGATCATCACGCGCTGCCGCGGCTGAATGGCGTTGCCGCGCTTGCGTTTGCGGCGAAGTTCTGCGGCGCACTCCTGATCATGGATGAGGACCGTCACCCCGGGCGTGCCCGCCAGCGCCAGCTGCGCCTCCTCAAGACGATCGCGATGCCAGCATTCCACTCCGCGCGGTAAGTCGCCCCGCCGATAGCGTTTCGGCTCATCGGTGGTGACGATGATCCGGGCAACACCCTCTGCCAATAGTGAGCGCGTCAAATCGCCCACGCCCAGCGCGCCTTCGGCGTGCTGTCCGCCGGTCATTGCCACCGCCGAGTTGTACAAGACCTTGTAGGTGATGTTCGCACCCGCCGCGACCGCTGCGCGCACAGCAAGGCTGCCGGAGTGATGGAACGTCCCGTCGCCGATGTTCTGCAGCAAGTGGGTTCGGCGAACGAAGGGTCCCATCCCGATCCACTGAGCGCCTTCACCGCCCATCTGAGTGAATCCCGTTACGCTGCCCACCAGCTTGTCGTCCATCAAGGTGACCATGCCATGACATCCGATACCGGCACCCACCATCGATCCGTCGGGCACCTTCGTCGACGAGTTGTGGGGGCATCCCGAACAGAAGTACGGAGTACGAGCGATAAGCGGCAGCGGCAAATGCACCATGGTGGAACGGCTTTGGTCAAGCCATTGTTCGACCGGCGGGAAACTGCCTCGTTCCACTAGAAGTTTCGCCAACGCGGGGGCGATGATGTCAGCGGTGAGTTCACCTTCGACAGGAAACTCGCCGTTACGCTTCCCGGTCACTGCCGGCGCGCCCTCGCGACCATACAGTAAGTCGCGCACCGCAGTTTCGATGAATGGCCGCTTGTCTTCAACGACAATGACCTCACGCAGACCGTCCGCGAATCGGCTCAATGTGTGTGGCTCCAGCGGGTCGATCATCGCGAGCTGGAGCAGGCGCACACCACGCCGAGCCAGTTCGTCGTCGTCGAGCTTCATCCGCCGCAACGCCTCACGAACGTGAAGGAACGTCGGGCCCGCAGCGACGATCCCGAGCCAGTCGCCGTCGCCGTGGGCGGTGATGACGTCCAATCCGTTGCGCGCCGCATAGTCGAGCGCCGCTCGGCGGCGTTCTCCGTCCCGGCTTCGCTCCAGCGGCGTTAGGGTCCCCGGCAGGAGCTTGGCCGTGACGTCATGGTCCACAGCGCGGGTCGGCCCAACCGGGAAGACACGGTCGCTGACATCAACAGTTTCGGAGCCGTCCGCGACATCGGTCGAGATCTTCAGCGCCACCCACAGGCCGCTGGCTCGCGACATCGCCGCTGCGTGCACACCGAGATCGAGGGTTTGTTGTGGGTCAGCGGGGTACAAGACCGGCATGCCCAGATCGGCGAGGAGCCGCTCAGAAGCGCCGGGCACGGTCGACGACTTCGCCGTGCCGTCGTCGCCGACGAAGACCACCACGCCACCATTGGGCGGTACACCCATTAAATTGCTGTGCCGCAACGCATCCGCCGACCGATCAAGACCCGGCGATTTTCCGTACCAGAAGCCGATGACGCCGTCGACGGTGCGGTCTGGTGAGGCTGCGGCAAGCTGGCTGCCCTGAACGGCCGTTGCAGCCAACTCTTCATTGACCCCCGGCTGAAAAACGATGCCCAGCTCCTCGAGCGACGCTCGGTGGCGGCTCAGTTCGAGATCGTAGCCGCCAAGGGGAGAACCCGGATACCCACAGATGAACCCGGCCGTGTTGCGTCCCGCTTGCCGTTCGGAACGGATGATCTCCAGTGGCAGGCGTGCCAGAGCCTGCACCCCGGTCATCGGTACCAGGTTCGCTTCGGTCGGTGGCTTTACGTCGAGCTGTTTCGGGGCAGACATCGGGCTACTCGACCGGACTACAGACCACGACAACGACAGCCATTGCGTGACAATCGGCGTGCGAAAGCGACAACGACGAGCTGAGCCAGCCCTGGTGTTGTGCCCGCTCGGCGAGCGTTCCGCTCAGCCGAAGCAGCGGCAGCGGACCGTCTCGCGTTACCTCCATCTCGCGCCAGGGAAATGGCATGTCGGGTTCTGCAAACGCCTTGATCACTGCTTCCTTGGCCGCGAACCGGGCCGCCAGTCTGGGTACCTGGTTGCGGCCCTCGCAGTCGCTGATTTCGCTCGCCGTGAAAACCTTGCGCAGGTAGCGGTCCCCGAACGTCGCGAGCGACTCCTGAACCTCATCGATGGCAGCGACATCGCATCCGACCCGGACGCGGCGCCCGTCAACCTCGCCCGGTATGGTCACCGTAATCGTCGCTTTACCAAGGGATTCCGTCACGCAGACAATTTGACGAGGCCCTCGACTACCTGCGCGATGTTGTGCACTGATGCAAAGGTGGACTTCTTGAGCACTTCTTCGGGGAACTCGATGTCGAATTCATCCTCGAGCGCGAGCATGACATCGACTGACGCATGCGACGTCAGGCCAAGCTCGTAGAGGTCGGCTTGATCGTCCACCTCGTGTGGATCGACCGCCATCCGGCCATGGGCGGCAAGTACTTCACGAATCTGGTTGTGCATCACGCATTCCTCACATTTCTGTCGTAGGTCAACTTAATTAGCCGGTGTTCCCGTGGACGGGACGTAGCTGCCTGTCTCCTTGAGCCGCTTGCGAGCGGCGCGGCGGTAGTCGTAGAAGTCCGAAATCATCGCCGGGCTGTCGTAGAGCCAGTCCAGCGGTTCTCGCATGTCGTCGACGTAGCCGATGGAGTAAGAGCCGCGCTGGTAGCCCATCAGCCGCAGTAGCCCCTCCGGGAGGGTGCGGGCGATCTCCGGCGGGCAAGCCAGATATTGGTTTTCCTCCTGCCGCAGCCACCCGAGCGAGTAGCCGATGTTCATCCCGATCCGGGCGGTCTTGGTGGTGTTCGCGCCGCCGCCGTGGAATATCGAGCCGGTGTACATGAGGACTGAGCCCTTGGTCATGACCGCCGGGACGGACAGCGCGGGGTCCACGTCGTCGGGATCGTCCTCCCACCGATGGCTGCCCAGCACCATCCGTGTCGCACCCATCTCTTCGGTGAAGTCGGTGACGGCCCACATGGTGGCGCATTCGGCTTCGAAGCCCCTGGGGAACTGGTAGCGATCGAACGACCACTGATCCCGGTGAATCATCTGCGCCGGTTCGCCGGGTCCGATGGTCACCAGCTGGGTCAGGTCGACCTGGAAGGTGCTGGCGTGATCGCCCAACACGCGATCGAGCGTGTCGAGGACCGTCGGGTGAGTAATAAGCGAGCGAGCCGTCGGCGAGCGGGCGATCAAGGCGCCGGTGCGTCGAGTGGTGGCGCCCAGGAAGTCGGTGTTGCCGCCGGTGGTGGCGGCCAGGTGGGGCTGCAGTTCGGCGCGGATCTGATCCATCGTCTCGGGCGATGCGAGGTCGGCAATGACGACACACCCGTCCTCGTCGATCAACTTCGCGATGTCTGCCGGCGAGGAATCTGAACCGACTGTGCGTACAGCTATTGGCATAGCGCGTACTATACGGGATGATATACAGACGATTCAATGACTATCAGTCGGTTAATTGCCGGCTTTCATGACCCGGAGGTGCGACAGCAGATGCTCCCGTTCCGATTCGGCGTGCAGGCCGCCGTCGCGCCAACCATGTCGGCCTGGCGAGACCAGGCCAGGATGGCCGAGGATCTCGGTTACTCGACCCTGTACGTTCCCGACCACCTTGACGCCCAATTCGAGCCACTGGTCGCGCTGACCGTGGCCGCCGAAGCGACGTCCACCCTGCACGTGGGGTCCGGCGTGCTGAACAACGACCTGCGCAACCCGGTGGTCCTGGCCAAGGAGATCGCTACGCTCGGCCTGGCGGCCGAAGGACGCGTCGAGGTCGGTGTCGGAGCGGGCTGGCTTCGCAGCGATTACGAGCAAGCCGGGATCGAGTACGACGAACCGGCGGTCCGGGTGGACCGGCTGGCCGAGAGCCTCACTGTCATGAAGACGCTGTGGAGTGAGGGGGAGGCGACCTTCGAGGGCCGGCATTACACCGTGACCGGCGCCCGCTGTGAGCCCCGCCCGGCGTCGCCACCTCGCATCATGGTCGGAGGCGGGAGTCGGCGGATACTCACGGTTGCCGCCCAACACGCGGACACCGTGGGCGTGAACACCAGCCTGGCTTCGGGCCAGAAAGGTGGCGACCTGGCGAGCCAGGCCACCTTCGATCATTTCGATCGCTGCCTGAGATGGGTGCGCGAGGGCGCCGGTGACCGCTTCAGTTCGATCGAGCTCCAGATTGTGGCCTTCGCTACCAAAGTCGTCCCCAGCCGCCGTGCGGCGGTGCGCACCGCAACCATGCTCGGCTTCCCCGGTGAGGACGCGCTCGAGCTTCCGATCGTCCTGCTCGGCACCCCGGATGAATTGTGCGACCAGCTTCTCAAGCGCCGCGAGAGGTGGGGTTTCTCCAACATCGTGGTGCCGGGCGAGGCGATGGAGTCGTTCGCACCTGTTGTCGCCCAGCTCGCGGGCACCTAGTTCCGGAGGCGTGAGCGTGCAACAACTGCAAGAAGGCGTCACCGTCCACGACGTGCTCGGTGCGGTGCTGAACCACGCCGATCGAGACCCGGATCGGCCCGCTGTCAAGGACCTGGATCGCGCGTTGACCCGTGGCGGGTTGCGCGCCGCAGCTGGCACAGTGGCCGCTGGCCTGGTTCAGAAGGGCGTCGAGCCCGGGGATCGGGTTGCCCTGCTGATCGGCAATTCGGTGGACTTCGTGGTGGCGGCCCTGGGCTGTCTGTGGGCGGGGGCCACGTTCGTTCCGTTGGCGATCACCGACCCAGATCTCCGCCGCGCGCAGATCGTGGCTGACTGCCGGCCCGCACAGGTGATCACCGCAGGCTCGGACCAAACGCGGCCATCGTGGCTTCCCGTCGGCACGGCGTGGACTCCTCTTTCAGAGTTGAACCTGTCGGCGTTGAGCGTCGCAGATGCGCGTACGCCGGCACCCGTACCGGGCCCGATCTCTTACATCATCTACACGTCCGGGACGACCGGTATCCCCAAGGGGGTGCAGATTTCCCCGGAGGCCTTCTTCACCGCGGTCGAAGCATGCGCCGACGCCGTCGGGCTCACCGCGGACGACCGGGCCCTATGCGTTTCACCCGTGCACTTTGACGGGTCTTTCTCCGCCCTCTTTCCTCCGCTCGTGCGCGGTGTCCCGCTCGTCATCCCCGACCGCGAAGCCCTCCTTTTCCCACGCAGGTTCTTCTCGATTGTCGCCAGCGAGGGGATCACGACGACCAGCTTCTCTCCCAGCTACCTGCGGTTGCTCCGGTCCAGCGGCCGTCTGCCGCAGCTGGCCGACACCCCGCTGAGAGTGATGGCCCTGGGCGGCGAAGCGCCGTCGACGGCCGACATCAGGGCGGCGTGGGCCGCCAGCCCGGGACTGCGGGTGGTGAACCGCTACGGCCCGACCGAGACGACCATCGCCGTCGCCCATCTGGAACTGACGCCGGAGTTGCTCGACGCGGGGCTGGTACCGATCGGTCAACCTCATCGGGGGAGCTCGTTCCACCTCGTTGATGAGCACGGACGACTGGTGGATCGTCCCGGAGCGGTCGGCGAGTTGTACATCGGCGG
>Ga0335072_10001012_pt1 | contig 48228 bp, 41 predicted proteins | sample Lox_Sample_21_FD_206725 | JGI IMG/M metagenome (GOLD analysis project Ga0335072, IMG submission 206725) | Soil microbial communities from Loxahatchee National Wildlife Refuge, Florida, United States - Lox_Sample_2.1 | ecosystem: Environmental > Terrestrial > Soil > Wetlands | place: USA...
AGCTGCGCGCCGACGGCGACAGTCTCGTCCTCGTCGACCGCGATGCCGCGCAGGATGCCGCTGGCGGGTGACGGGATCTCGGTGTCTACCTTGTCCGTCGAGACCTCAAGGAGCGGCTCGTCCGCCGTGACGTGCTCGCCCTCCTTCTTCAGCCAGCGCGTGACTGTGCCCTCGGTGACGCTCTCACCGAGCTGTGGCATTACTACGGAGACCGACATGTTGGGGGTGACTCCTTAGGCGTGGAAGTGCAAGGGCTTGCCGGCGAGCGCCAGGTGCGCCTCGCCGATGATCTCCGACTGGGTGGGGTGCGGGTGGATAAGCGCCGCGACGTCGTCTGGCTCCGCGTCCCAGTTGTAGATGAGCTGGGCCTCGGCGATGAGCTCGCCGACCCGGCTGCCGACCAGGTGGACACCGAGGACGCGTCCCGGCTGCCCGCCGGGCACCGACGGCGCCTCGGCGATCACCTTGGCCTGGCCCTGCGTCTGCAGGATGACGCTCTTGCCGTTGCCGCCAAGGGGGTAGTTCACCTCAACCACGTTGATGCCGCGTGCGGCGGCCTGCGCGGAGGTGATGCCCACGGAGGCGACCTCTGGGTCGGAGTAAGTGATGCGCGGCACGCCGTCGTAGTCAATCGGCCTGACTTCGAGGCCGCCGAGCCGCTCCGCGACCATGATGCCCTCCGCGAAGCCCACGTGCGCCAGCTGCGGGGTGTTGATCAGGTCGCCCACGGCGGAGATAGTCGGCACCGACGTCCGGCACAGCGGGTCCACATCGACGAACCCGCGGGTCACCGACACGCCGTTCTCTTCGTACCCGAGCCCGGCCGAGACCGGCCCCCGGCCCACGGCCACCAGCAGCACCTCCGCGTCAAGCTGCTTGCCGTTGCCGAGCGTGACCCGGACGCCGTTGTCGGTGTAGGAGAGCGACTGGAACGGTGTGCCGAGCTCGAACCCGATGCCGCGCCGGCGGAATACCCGCTGCAGCACCTTCGCGGACGCCTCCTCCTCGAGCGGCAGCAGTTGCGGCGCCATCTCCACGATGGTCACCTCGGCGCCGAAAGACCGCCACACGGACGCGAACTCGACGCCGATCACGCCGCCGCCGAGGATGATGACCGACGACGGCACCCGGTCAAGCTGCAGCGCCTCGTCGGAAGTGATCACGCGCACGCCGTCGAGCGTCAGGCCCGGCAGTGACCGCGGCACCGACCCGGTGGCGAGCACCACGTGGTCGCCGGTGTAGGTCGCGCCGTTGACCGTCACCGACGTCGGCGACGCGAGCCGCCCGTCACCGTAGATCGTGTCGATCTTCCGGCCGGAGATGGTCCCCTGCAGCCCCTTCCAGAGCCGCTCCACCACACCTTGCTGGTAGGACAGGACCGCTGGCATCTCGATGCCCTCGAACGACGTCCGCACACCGAACTTCTCGCTCTCCCGGGAGGCGTCGGCGACCTCGGCCGCGTGCAGCAGCGCCTTGGTCGGGATGCAGCCGCGGTGCAGGCAGGTACCGCCTACCTTGTCCTTCTCGATCAGGGCCACGCGCTTGCCAAACTCGGCCGCGCGCAGCGCGCAGGCGTACCCGCCGCTGCCACCGCCGAGGATGACGATGTCGTAATGGCCGCCCTCTGCCACAGTTAACCCCTTTTCCGCTTACGCTCAGTTTCCCATCATGTCATCGGGCTGGTTTACGCGCCGGGGAGTCGCCCGGCCGCGGTCTCCGCCGCGATGGCGATGAGTGCCCGCACCGCCGCCCCGGTTCCGCCCTTGGGGGTGTAACCGAACGGTGCCTTCTCGTTGAAGGCTGGGCCGGCGATGTCAAGATGCGCCCAGGCGACCCCGGCCGGCACGAACTCCTTCAGGAACAGGCCGCCGACCATCATGCCGCCCTCGCGGTCCGGCGAGACGTTGGTCATATCGGCGACGGTGGAGTCCAGGCCCTTGCGCAGTTCCTCGGGGAACGGCATCGCCCACGCTGGCTCGCCCGCCTCCCGCATGACCGCGGCGATCTCGGCGGCGACCTCGTCGGACGATCCCATCACGCCCGCGGTACGCCCGCCGAGCGCCACCGTCGCGGCCCCGGTGAGGGTGGCGACGTCCACGATCAGCGCGGGGTTGTCCTCGGCGGACCTGGCGATGCCGTCGGCGAGGACGAGCCGGCCCTCGGCGTCAGTGTTGAGCACCTCCACGGTCTTGCCGCCGTAGATCGTGATGATGTCCGACGGCCGCTGCGCGGCGCCGCCCGGCATGTTCTCCGCGGCGCACAGGTAGCCGACGATGTTTACCGGCAGGCCGAGCTCGGCAGCGGCCACGGTGGCGCCGAGCACCGCCGCGGCACCGCTCATGTCGCACTTCATCGTCTCCATGGACTTCGGCGGCTTGAGCGAGAGGCCGCCGGAGTCGAATGTGATGCCCTTGCCGACGAACGCGACGGTCTGCGTCGCCTCCGCGTGCGTGTACGACATCCTGACCAGCCGCGGCGGCCGGATAGACCCCTGGCCGACGCCGATGAGCCCGCCGTAGCCGCCGTCCTTGAGCGCCTCCTCATCGAGGATCTCGACCGTGACGCCGGACGGGGCCGCCTCCTCCGCGGCGGCGGCGAGCGCGGCCGGCGGCAGGTCGAGCGGCGAGGTGTTAACCAGGTCCCGCACCAGGTTGACCGCATTGGCGATCACCTGGCCGCGCCGGACCGCGTCGGCGTTGCCGTCGCCGGTCAGCACGGTGACCGTCAGGTCGGTCGCCGGCGTCGCGCGGTACCTGCGGAAGCTGTAGGCCCCGAGCAGGGCCCCGGTGGTCACCGCTTCCGCCTCGGCGGGCATAAGCGCGGGCAGTGCGACGGTGACGGACTTGCTCCCCTGAGACGGGGAACCGTTGCCGTTCGCCGCGGCCTTCTTCGCCCCGACCGAGCGCAGCGCGGTGCCGGCGGCCCTGCGGAGCTTCTCCGTGTCATAGGACGTGCCCTCCTCCGGCGCGCCGCCGATACCGACCGCGAGGACGAGCCTGGCCGGCAGGCTGCCTCCGCCGGGGATCTTGGTGAGTTCCTCAAGTTCGCCGGTAGCACCAAGCGCGGTCAGCGTGCTGGCGAGGGTACCGCCGAGCGCCTCGTCCACGCCGCCCAGGCCGGGTGCGGCCGCCGGGCCATCTGGGGTCTGGATCACCCCTATGACAAGAACGTCGGCCTCGGCCGTCTCCGGCGCCGACTCGCTGGTTGCAAGGGAGACTGTCACGAAGCCGAGCTTATTGCACCCCGCCGCGCGCCCATGGCGGCGAGACCCCCGCCGTGACCGACGGCACACGGTGACTCTGTCATGGGGCGGAGGGGATCGGCCGCATCCGCCCCATGACCCCTCGCGTGTTTGCAGAAGCTGTCCTGGCCGCGTGGCGCCTCTGAGCACCGCAGGGCTCGCTTCGCTCGATCCGTCCCCCGGTCAGCGTCGCCCTCGGCGTCTCGGGCGCAACGGGCTCGCTTGGCATCGCACCTTGCCGCTTGGTCGGCCTGGCAACGTCGCGCGTCCCGGTGCTGAGTGGCTCGCTCCGCATCGCACCCATCGGCGGGTGAGCGGGATCGTTTACGCGGTGAGTGCCGGGGCGGGAGCGGACGTGTCGGTCTCCTCCGTCTTCGCTTCGGCGGGGAACAGGTGGCAGCCCTCCGGGTCCAGGCGCATGCCGGCCGAGTCGCCGCGGTCCGCGCGGTGCCGGGCGAACACGCCAGTCAGCCGCCCGAGTCCGGGCAAGTCGATGGCGTACTCGTAGCCGCGGCCACGGAACGCCACGTCGGCCACGCGACCGGTCAGGTGCGGTGTCTCGTCGGCCGACCGCAGCAGCAGGACGCCCGTCGGCCGGATCGCGAGCAGCGCGTTGTCTCCCGGCCTGAGGCCGGAGCCGGCGGCGTCGCCGGCGGCGCCGGGCCCGGGCGGGCCAGCCGGTGCGCTTACCCCGGCCTGACGGAGCGCGGGAAGGCGCGCGCCGTCGGAACCGGAGGCGGCCGTGAGCTCAAGCAGGCCTTCGCTGCCATGCCCCGCAACCCGCACCGGCAGTTCACCGGCGAGCCCGGTGAACCGTGCGACGAACGGGGTCCCCGGGTGGTGATAGACGTCCTCGGGCGAACCTGACTGGACGAGGACACCCTCCTCGAGCACGCCGATCACGTCGGCGAGCGCGAAGGCCTCGGCCTGGTCGTGGGTGATGTAGACGGTGGTCGCGCCGGCCTCGCGGACCAGGGAAGAGATCTCCACCCGCATCCGCTCGCGCAGGTCGGCGTCCAGGTTGGACAGCGGCTCGTCGCACAGGATCAGCCCGGTGTCCGCGATCAGCGCCCGCGCGAGCGCGACCCGCTGCTGCTGGCCGCCGGAAAGTTCGTTCGGGTAGCGCTTCGCGAACTCGGCGAGTCCCACCCGGGACAGCATCTCCAGGGCCCGGGCGCGGCACTCCGTCCGGCCGAGGCGACGGCGGCGCAAGGCGAACGCGACGTTGTCCAGCGCGGTCAGGTGCGGCCACAGGGCGTAGTCCTGGAACACCATCGACAGGTCGCGCTGCTCCGGCGGCACATGCGAGCGCCCGTCCGCGACAATCCGCGAACCGATGGAAATCGAACCGCTGTCGATCCGCTCGATCCCGGCCAGGCAGCGCAGCAGCGTCGTCTTGCCCGATCCGGACGGCCCGAGCAGGACAAGGAAGGAGCCGGGTACGACGTCTAGGGACACCGACTTCAGCGCGGGCACCGTGGCGCCCGGGTACGTCTTGGTCAGCGAGACCACAGAGATCGGCTCAGCCACGAACGGTCCCTCCAATGCGCCGCCACCCGGCCGGGGCCAGCAGTCGGTACGCGCCGAGCACCACGGCTACGACGGCGAAGGCGATGAACACGGCGAGCACGGCCTGCGCCATGCCGACGCCGAAGTGGTAATTGGACAGATTGTCCTCGATGGCGATCGACGCAGGCGGAGATCCCGGCGCGTAAAGCAGCTGAGAAAGCGGCAGTTCGAGGAACACGCCGCAGAACGTGTAGAGCCAGGCCATCACCAGCGGCCGGGAGATCACCGGGAGCACCCCCCGAGCCCAGGCGGTGACGGCGCCCGCCCCGTGCGCGCGGGCCGCGTCCTTCAGCGACGGCTGCAGCTGGGACACCGGCCCGACAAGCACCCGGGCGTTGGTCGGCAGCGAGGAGGCGATATACGCGATCACCAGCAGCTGGACCGTCTGGTACAGGTCGATGTGCAGGGTGGACATGATCGGCAGGTTGTAGGCGAAGATGTAGCCCGCGCCGAATACCACGCCGGGCAGCGCCACCGACGCGAGCAGCAGGAAGTCCATCGCGCCGGTCGCCGCGGTCCGGCGCTGGGAGAGCATCCGCGCCGCGATGAAGCCGAGCAGGACGGTCACCGATGCCGTGATGACCCCGTAGATCATCGACCGCTCCAGCGGTCCGATCAGCCCCGGCTGCTGGAACAGCGCCTGGTAGTTGACCCAGGTCAGGCTGAACGAACTGCCGTAGTCACCGAGCAGCGATCCCGACACTGCGCCGAACCCGGGAATGCCCAGGATGATCAGGAAAAACAGCGCAAGCCCGGTCCCGGCACCCGCGGCCTCAACCCGAGAAAGCCGCCGCCGCACCGCCTGTCGCGTCCGCCCCGACAAGATCGCGTAGGACCGGCCGCGCAGCGCCCGGGCCTGCAGGAACAACGGGATCGACACCGCGAGGACCAGCAGCCAGGACATCCCCGCGGCCAGCGGGAACGACGGCGGGAAGTTGCCGATCGCCGCGTACAGCGCGTAAGTCGCCAGGGCGAAGTTCGAGTTGTACGCCAGCGTCGCGGCCACGCCGAAGTCGGAGATCGACTCAGCGAAGCCGATCGCCAGCGCCGACATGATGGCAGGCGCGAGGATCGGGACGATAAGCCGCAGCGCCGCCAAGCGCGACGCCCCGTGCACCCGGGCGGCGTCCTCGAACTCCTGCCCGAGCCCGTTCAGTGCGGCGTTGACCGCCAGGTAGGAGAACGGCACGCAGCGCAGCCCGAGCAGCAGGACCACGCCGAACGGCCCCATGATCAGGTGCGTGACCCACGGCCAGTTGAGCCCGAGCCGGTACATGACGCCGTCCTGCTGCACCAGCCGTTCCCAGCCGGTGGCCGGCAGCCAGGACGGCAGCAGCAGCGCCAGCCACATCATGCCGTTCACCAGGCGACGGCCCGGCATCGTCGTCCTGGCGGCCAGCCAGGCGACCGGGAAGCCGACGCCGAGCCCGATGACCGCGGCCGCCGCCGACACCCACAGCGAGTTGACGATCGCGACCGCCGTGGACCCGGTCAGCGACTGCCGCAGGTAGGTCAGCGTGAACCACTGCGGGCCCTGGTCAAACAGGCGCGGGGAGAGGCAGAGGGCGAGGAAGCACGCGCACGGGAGCAGGATGATCGCGCACAGGATCAGCCAGAACACCGGCATGCCCAGCCGTGCCGGGCGAAGCCACGCCGGACCGCCGCTGGCCGGCGAGAAGCGCGAGGCTCCCCGTCGGCCAGCGGCGAGCGCCGAAGGCGGCGTCTGCAGAGATGTCAACGGACGATGTTGGAGTCGAACCAGTCGTTAATGGTCGCCTCCTGCGGCCCCCAGGTGTACGGGTTGATCGACTGGGTCTTGACCGACGCCAGCGACGGCAGCGAGGACAGCGGGTTGACGCCCTGGAGCACGGGGTAGTACAGGGAGTCACCGGTGGGGTCGCCGGACTGCATGACCTGCTGGCCGGCCGCCGACAGCACGTACTCGATGAACTTCTCCGCCTCGGCCTGCTCGGCGGGCGACGCCTTGGCGTCGATGCCGATCGCGGACGGCAGCAGGGTGGCCGGGCTCAGGTACTCGATGCCGATGTTCTTGTCGGTGAAGGTGGCGCCGATGGCCGCCGAGGACTGCACGAGCGCCAGGTTGATCTGGCCGCTGGTCAGCGCCTGCAGCGTCGGGCCGTTGGTCGGGTGGATGACCAGGCCGTTGGACTTCAGCGTGCTGAAGTACTTCTCGCCGGCCGAGACGCCGCCGAGGTAGTTCATGACGCCGGCGATCAGCGGGTAGGTCGGCCCCGACTGGGACGGGTCGTTCATCCCGACCTGGCCCTTCCACGCCGACGACTCAAGCGCCTGCCAGGTGGCGGGCGGGCTCGGAACCTTGGTCTTGTTGTAAGCGACGATGCCCATCAGCGTCACGCCGGTCGGCACGTAGCTCTTGTCGGCGGGCACGGACTCGGAACCGAGGGAGTTCCACGACACGTTGGGCTCGAAGCCCTTCAGCAGCAGGCCCTGGGTGTCGAGTCCGGCGAAAGCGGTGGCGCCGTCAACCCACAGGAGACCCCACTTGGGGTTGTTCTTCGAGGCCTCGATCTGGGTGAGCAGCGGACCGGTCGAGTTGTCGTCGAGTTGCACAGGGATGCCGGTGGCCTTGGTGAAGGCCTTGGTCATCGCTGAGTCGTAGCCCTGCGCCGAGTACACGACCAGGGGGACGACGGCGGACGAGGAAGCGGCCGCCGACGCCGACGCCGTGGCAGACGAGGCCGGCGAAGACGAGGATGCGGCGGCGGTGCTTGACGACGAGCTCGACGAGCAGCCGGCCACCGCCAGGACGGACAGTGCGACAGCGCCGGATACGCCGGCGAGCAGGCGCACCCGAGTGCGCCGGAGCGTGCTGTTCATGGCCCCGAGTCTGGGTCTCCGAGACATCACGCTAGTGACCTGAAGTTAGCCAGCAGATGAACCGATCATCACAACCTGGAAATAACGCTAGTTACTTCTTAAATCTAACGGCTGTTACAATGAGATGACGCAGAACCCCATCGGTATGCCCGCTGCACAGAGCGAGCCGCGGACGGCCGCGATGGCTGAGTGGAGGTGCATGTGGTGACCATCGTGACGACAGCGACGCCAAAGGCGGTGTCACTGCCCCTCCGCCTCCTCGGCGTAGACCCGGGCGGCGTACGCCTCGAGCGACTGCTCGCACCGTTCGAGGAAGTCCTCGCAGGCCGCGCGCCCACTGGCGCCGAAGACGTCCCGCTCGATGATCTTCGCGAACCAGTTCCTCAGCTTCACCAGGTCGACCTCGTTCTCCTCGAGTTCGGCGTAGGTGAAGTGGTTCTCGTCGTACTCCTTCTGGACCTGCGCGAGGAAGTCCTCGCACTTGTCGACGATCTCCTCGTACTCGTCGTTGCGGGCCGTCTGGAACGTGGCGCGCACCTCGGCCTCGCCGGCCAGCACGGAGCAGGACATCAGCATCGCCGTGCCGGACATGTCCGTGATCTCGCGCCGGAGCTTGCGCAGCGCACGTTCGTTCGCCGTGCTCGCCGGCAGCGCCGCTACCGAGTTCTGCAGGTAGATCGCGCCGAGCGACTTGATGCGCCGCCACACGGTCGAACGCAGCCGGGTCGGCTCCGGCGGCACCCGGTAGATAAGCAGCAGCCAGCCCGGAGCGGCGCAATCGCCGTGCGCGGGAGCAGGGACATCCGTCCGGTCCCGGTCAGTCGTCACCCGCACATTGAACCTTGTTCTTGCCGCCCCTGCCCAACGGACCTGTCCTTCCTGGCCGCACAGGGAAGAACTGGGTTCAAGCCGAATTAGCCGAGGAGACTCATTGAATGCCCTCCCCCTGATCCTCACCGTCTTTATCGCCTGCGCGGTCGAAGCGGTCGAGGCTCTCACCATCGTCCTTGCCGTGGGCATCACCCGGGAGTGGAGGTCCACGCTGCAGGGGATGGCCGCAGCCCTTGTCGCCCTCGCCGTGATCACCGCCGCGATCGGCCCGGCCATCGGCTACCTGCCGCTGACCCCGCTGCGCCTGGTGGTCGGCGCGCTGCTGGCCATCTTTGGCCTGCAGTGGCTGCGCAAGGCCGTGCTCCGCGCGACCGGCCACAAGGCGCTGCACGACGAGGCGAGCGCCTACCTGCGAGAGGTAGCCGCCGCCGAGGCAGCGACCAGGGAGTCAAGGCGCGGCGTGGGCGACTGGTACGCCTTCACCCTCGCGTTCAAGGGCGTGCTGCTGGAAGGCCTTGAAGTCGTCTTCATCGTCATCACCTTCGGCGACAACCAGAAGAACATCGGTGCCGCCGTCATCGGCGCCGCCGCCGCGATCATCGTCATCACCCTGGCGGGCATCGCGGTCAAGGCCCCGCTGACCAGGGTGCCGGAGAACTGGATGAAGTTCGCCGTCGGCGTCATGCTCACCAGCTTCGGCACGTTCTGGGGCGCGGAAGGCGCCGGCGTCGCCTGGCCGGGCAATGACGCCGCCCTGCTCGTACTCGTCCCGGTGGTCGCCCTCGTCGGCGCCGCGTACATCTTCTGGCTGCGCTCCCGCAAGGTCGCCGGGTCCGCGCTTCGCCCCGCCAAGGAATCGGAGGCCGTCGGCTCATGAAGCAGCTCAAGGCGTTCGGCGCGTTCTGGTACGACTTCATCGTCGGCGACGACTGGCACGTCGCCGCCCTCATCGTGGCCGGCCTGGCTCTCACCGCGATCTTGACGCACGCGGCGAAGGTCAATGCGTGGTGGCTGCTCCCGGTCGTCGCCTTCGCCGCCCTTGGCTGGTCCCTGCACCGCGCCACCAGCAGCACCCGCAAATAAAAGGCCCAGGCGCAAAAGTCAAAGTCAAGATCAGCCGAGGAACGGTTTCGTGCTTCGCGTTATCCCGTTCTGGTGGCACTGCTGGCGGGTCCCCGGCTGGCTCTGCCGCGCCACGAGACTCTGGTTCGCTCGGCTGGCCTGTTCCCTGGCGCTTCTTTGGGCGCGCATTGCTCCGCTGGGGGCTGTCCGGTGGCTCGGCCGGTTACTCGCCGAGGAAGCGGACCGGGAGTCCTGTCTCGGTGAAGCCGCCCTGGCCGTCAGAGGTGACGCGGAAGCCCTGGCCGCCGGGGCGGTCAGAGACCATTTCTGCGAGGGTGTCGTCGATGTAGTGTGCGCCGACCCCGTCATCGCAGGCCAGGCCGCCGGGCAGGCTGCGCGCGGCGACGAGGCGCTGGTACAGCGGGCGGCGCTCGTCCTCGGAGTCGTAGTGCGGGCAGAAGCTCCCGGCCAGCATGCCGAGCCCGTCGGTGTAGGCCCGGAGCTTGGCGCCGAAGGAGTCGGTGGTCCCGCCCTCGAACCAGCAAATGCCCCCGGCGGAAGAGCCGGCCAGCACGATGCCCTGGTGCCATGCCTTGCGCAGGATCTGATCGATTCCGTGCACCCGCCAGACCGCGATCATGTTGGCCACGGAACCGCCGCCGACGAAGATGATGTCCTGCGACAGCAGGAAGTCCTCGGGGTCAGCGACGTTCGGCATCGGGAACAGCGACAGGTGGCGGACCTCGGCGGGGGAGTCCGCGAGCCTGTCGTAGAACCGGAGGTAATAGGCGGGGTCGTCGCCGACGGCCTGGTTGAGCACGCACAACCGGGGAGTGGCCTTGCCGCTCAACTCCACCGCGTAATCAACATGAAGAGGGGTCGCGTCGCGGGGCATGAGCATGCCTCCCCCGATCGCGAGCACGTGCCGCCTTCCGTCTGCCGCCATGCCGTGACCGTACCGACGATCGCGGACCACCGCAAACGGGGTTATCAACTGAAGCGAATGAGCACTTACAGTTCTGAATATATAACGATTTGTACTCGCGATCTTCGTTCCCGCGCGGTGCCTGGCATACGCCTTTCCCCTAGCCGCCGCAAAGACGTACTATCGTGAGGAGGCGTCCCCGCGGCACGACGAAAACAGGCGGCGCCGGCACGGCTGAGTTCCTTCCCTGAAGGTGTGGTCTTCGCGGGTCGCGGACGCGGGCGGCCCAAAAAGGGCGGCGATGACATGGCTGAATGGTGGTCGATCGAGGTCTTCTCCGGCGACAAGCTCCCGGCCAGCGGGTGGCGGTATGCCTACGAGGACGAACTCACCGAGGCGGCGATCACCCACGGTGCGATCTACTACGAATGGCATGACAGCCAGTACGGCGTGATCTTCGAGGTCCTCTTCCCAAGCGACGCGGAGTGGGAGGCGTTCCGTGCGCTGCCCGCGGTGCGCGCCGCGCTCGACGCGGTGCCCGACCCGAACGGGCTGATCATCTACCGGGGCAGGGGCGGCGCGTCCGGCGCACGGAACCCGCGCAAGCCCAAGCCCGCGCCCGGTGCCGCCGCGCTTGAGCTTGAGGAGCCGAAGCGGCGGGTGAAACTCGCGCGGAAGCTGAAGTACAACTCCGGCGGCGAGGATCTCGACCGGCTGCTGCGCGAGCTCGGCGCGGAGCCGGAACCAGGCTCGGAGCCGGAGCCGGAGGGCGAGCCGCTGCGGACCGAGCCCGATCCAGGTGAGCCCGTATGGAGAGGTATCGCCGCCTTTGACCGTTCCGACAGGTAGGTCCGCACGGCTTTCGGCCGCCTGAGGGTGAACCATGCCGCGGCACGGTGCAGGATGGAGTAATGACGGAAACCCGAGTCATGACCGAGGACTTGCGAGCAGCGATTGAGCGCAGCGGCTACTACCCGGGACTGGTGACCGACGCCGTCGCCAGTGCTCTCGGCCCGGAGCCGGTCACGGCGTTCTTCGCGCTCCATGACGCGATATTCGACCCCGGCATGGAGGTCCGCAGGCATATGACCGTGCTGGCGCTGACCCCCACGCGCCTGGTCTACTCGCACACCGACGAGCATCCCGCAGAAGAGCCGGAGGGCAGGCCCCGCGCTGAGACGTCCACCGAGGCCATCAGGTTCTCCCGGGTGTCGTCGGTGTCGCTGACCCGGGTGGTACCCGACCCGGTGAGCTACGTGCCGGGCGTGACGATGCCGTCCGAGGTGATCCTGACGATCGGCTGGAATGTGCTGGCGCACATGGAGCTCGAGCCGGCGCACTGCGGCGACGAGAACTGCGACGCCGACCACGGCTACCTCGGCACGATCACCGCCGATGACCTGACCCTCCGGATCAGCGAGGCCGCGGACGGCGAGGACGCGGTTCGGCAGGTGCTGCAGTTCGCCAGTGCCCTCAGCGACGCCACCGCGCGCTCGGGGAGCTGATGACCTTGGCGCGCGAGCCCAGAACCAGCCCGATCGTGCCTTCATACGGCGAGTCAAGCCTCGCCGACCTGTCCGCCTCCGTCCTCGCATCGCTGACCGGCGATGCGGCCGCGAACGTGCTCGGCCTGCCGGAGGTGGGCAGGGTGTGCCTGCTCCTCATCGACGGCCTCGGGCTTGAGCTGCTGCGCGGGCACCAGGCGGCCGCACCGTTCCTTGCCGAACTGGCTTTCAACTCCCGGCCGCTGACCGCGGGATGCCCGTCTACAACCGTGACCAGCCTGGCCTCGCTCGGCACCGCCCTCCCCCCGGCAGCGCACGGGATGCTCGGTTACCAGGTCGCGGTGCCCGGCGAGGGGCGGCTGCTCAACGGCCTGCACTGGCCGGACGACATAGACCCCGCGGCATGGCAGCCCCGGCCCACGATCTTCGAGCGGGCGACGGCCGCCGGCGTGCCCGCCGTGCTCGTGTCGCCGCGCGCCTACAAGAACAGCGGCCTGACCACGGCGGCCCTGCGCGGTGCCGAGTACCGGGCGGCGGACTCGCTCGGTGCGCTCGCGGCGCTGACCGCCGACGCGCTGGCGGAGTCCAGTCGCACGCTCGTGGCCGCCTACCACGGTGACCTCGACGCGACCGGGCACCGCTACGGGGTGTCCTCGCCCGCCTGGGTCAACCAGCTCGCCCACGTGGACAAGCTCGCCGAGCAGATCGCCGGAAGCCTGCCATACGGCTGCGCCATGTACGTGACCGCCGACCACGGCATGGTGAACGTGGGTCCCGATGACCGGGTCGACGCCGACGCAGAAGGGTCGCCGCTGCGCGACGGCGTGGCGCTGCTCGGCGGCGAGCCGCGGCTCAGGCACGTGTACGCCCGGCAGGGCGCGGCCGACGACGTGCTCGCCACCTGGCGCGAGGCGGTCGGCGAGCACGCGTGGGTGGTGTCCCGCGAGGACGCCGTCAAGGACGGCTGGTTCGGCCCGCTAGGCTCCGCGGTCAGCGACGCCATGGGCGCTCGCATCGGCGACGTCGTCGCCGCGTGCGCCGGCACCTGGGCGGTGGTGGCCACGAAGGCCGAGCCGTTCGAGAGCTCCCTGGTGGGCATGCACGGTTCGCTGACCGTGGCCGAGCAGCTCGTCCCGATGCTGACTCCCGGCCGGTGACGCGCGACGTGACCGACGTCCTGATCACTCCGGACGAGGTGGCCGGCCTGATGGCGGCCGGCCAGCCGCTCACGCTGCTTGACGTGCGGTGGCGGCTTGGCGGGCCGCCCGGCCGTGAGCTCTACCAGGCGGGACACGTCCCCGGTGCCGTCTTCGTCGACCTGGACCGTGACCTCGCCGCGCCGCCCGGGCCCGGCGGACGCCATCCGCTGCCGGCGGCGGCCGACTTCGAGGCGGCCATGCGCCGCGCCGGAGTGAGCGACGGTCGTCTCGCCGTCGTGTACGACGACGCCGACTCGACCGCGGCCGCCCGCGCCTGGTGGCTGCTCCGCTACTTCGGGCACGAGCCGGTGCGCGTGCTCGACGGGGGGTTCCGCGCGTGGACGGCGGCGGGCCGCCCGGTCGAGGCCTCGACCGCGGCCGGTGCCGCGAGCCCCGGGGACTTCCGGGCACGCCCTGGACACCTGGATCTCCTTGACGCGGACGCCGCCGCTGCCATCGCCCGCGGCGGCCTGCTGCTCGACGCGCGGGCGGGGGAGCGGTACCGCGGCGAGACCGAGCATGTCGACCCGGTGGCCGGCCACATCCCCGGCGCGGTCAGCGCACCGACAGCGGAAAACGTGGACAAGGACGGGACGTTCAAGCCACCGGGCGATCTGGCGGCCCGCTTCAAGGCTCTCGGCGTGTCGGAAGACCGCCCCGTCGCCGTCTACTGCGGTTCCGGCGTAACCGCGGCCCACGAGGTACTCGCCCTCACCCTGGCGGGCATGCCGGCCGGCCTGTACGTCGGCTCCTGGTCCAACTGGATCACTGACCCCAGCCGCCCTGTCGCCACAGGCCCCAACCCGTAACCGTCAGCGCCCCGGTCACCAGCCCGATGGTCGCGGGCGTCCAGCCGACGACGGTGACCGTGACCGCGGCGGCCGCCGCTGCCCCGCCGACCCGCAGCGCCAGCGGACGACCGACATTTCCGAAATAACCGAGATTCCAGGAAGGCCGGGGAAGGCTGACTTCCGCCCGCGCCCGGTGGGCGCCGCGCCCGTGCCTGTGCGGGCGGGCACGCGAACGCGAAAGAGAGCGCGCCCGCGCGCGGCGGCGGTGACGCTCCTGACGACCGCCCGCGCGGAGGTCCGCTAGCGCCTCGCCGCGCCCGAAGGATGTCCGCAGCACCGCGTACGCGGCCGCCGCCGCGCCGAATCGCACGGGGTCGCCGCCGTCCTCCCGGTCGGGGTGCGTCGCCGCCGCGACGCGGCGCCACGCCGCGCGCACGTCCTCGTCCGTCAGGTCCCCGCGGGCCGGCAGCCCGAGCACCGCGAACAGGTCATCCGTCATAACCCCAGCCTCCCCTGCAGCTGAACGGCTCACTCATGCCGCCTCCCGAAGGCCTCATCAAGCACCTCGCTGGCGTCCGGCAGTGCCTGACCCGGCAGTGCCTGACCCGGCAGTGGCATCCCAGGCATTAGCGCCCCAGGCCAGGGCATCGCGCGCTGTGCGGCCGCGCCGTCCCCCGATCCCGGCCGTCCGGCCGCCGCCTGCGATGGCCCCCCGGAGGCGGAGACCGGGACCGCGCCATCAGCCGTTTCCGCGAGGGGCGATCCGCCGGTGACAGGCAGCGGCACGGTGGGCGGGCCGGGCGCCGCACCCCAGCCGGCCGGGCGCCCGCCGGCCGTCGCGGCCGGGGTCTCGCTCAACGGCTTAACCTCACCTACACCGCCGATCGCCGCCTGCCGGCCGGTCAGCCGCTTGATCTGCAGGAACGTCACGCCGCCGCGGTAGACGTAGCAGACCTGTCCCACGTCGAGGCGGCGCACCAGGTCAGCGTCAAGCACCGGCACCTGACGGTGCCGCGACAGCCCGTCATCTCCCCACGGGCCCGCCCCGGAGAACCGCCGGGTCGTGTCCACCGACGGCAGGGTTCCCGCGAGCTCGACCACCGGAGATGGCCGCGGGGTGCGCAGCAGCCAGATACCGCCCTCGGCGGTGGCGGCGACCCGTTGCCGCTCGTCCTCGGACCCGGCAAGTCCCTCCCACGACTGCGCCGACACCTGCACGGCGAGGCCGAGCGACCGCGCTCGTTCGTACAGCCGCGAGATCGGCAGCCGCCGCGACACCGCGGAGAACTCATCGACGCACAGCAGGATCTCCCGTTCCCCGCCGAGCGCGTAGCAGGCGAGCAGGTCCGTCAGCGCCCGTGCCTGTGCCTCAGCCACCGCGGCCTCGGCCGTGCCTTCGAGCACGCAGTACCACGCGTCACAGTCCGCGAACGCCCAGCCTCCGTCCAGTCCCGTGCCGAGCCTCCGCCACAGCGCACGGAACCGGAGCTTGACGTCTTCAAAGGCTCTGCTCCCAGAACGGATCGTGGCGACCGCCTCCCCGTCGCCGCTCGCACCGTAGACGGTGGCGAGCCAGTCGGCGTCCAGCCGGGCCAGGAAATCGGCCGAGTCCGCCGGCGGGCCGCACGGCGCATACACGGCGAGCGCGACAAGCGCCTCCATCACGTCGGTGTAGTACGCCGCGCCGCCGGTGCCATGCTCGATGAGGTCGAGCAGCGTGGTCACAAGACGGTCTGGCGGCAGCGTCCACAGCGAGAGCGACGCCTCGTCCGGCCAGATGGCGGTCGAGCGCGCGCCCGCGTCGCGCAGCACCCGTCTGGTCCGGTCGGCGACCTTACGGGAGGACGCGCCGCCCTTGCAGTCGAGCACCACGAGGAGCGGCCGCCGCCCGGCACCGGCGGCGTACCGGCGCAGCCCGGCCGACATGAACCCGGCCCACAGCCGCAGCAGCAGGGTGGTCTTCCCGGTTCCGGTCGCACCGATGACCACCTGGTGCGCACGCAGCCTCTCGTACGGGATCGCCGCGGCCCGCCCGGCCCTGTGCCTGACGGCGCGGATCGTCGCCCCGGCCAGCACGTGCCCGCCGCGCGAGATCAGCGGCAGCGACCCGGGCGCGGCGATCAGCGCCCGGGCGGCTCGCACCTGGTGCCGCCACTGCCGCGCGTCGAACGCGCCGGGCGCCTCGGGGGTGAGCCCGCCGGTTCCCGATCGCATGCGGAACAGCCGGTACGCCCACCCGAGCCCGCCGATGGCAATCCCCAGCGGCGTGGCCAGCGGCGCGACCGCGACCACCGCGGCAAGCCCATGCCCGTGCTCGATGAGCTGCCACATTCCGTCCAGCGCCCGGTACGGCGCGACCGCCACCCGAAACCACCACGCCCCCGGCCCAACCCCAGCCGGATAACCCCTGCCCCCCGCAACCGCTCCGCCCCCGGCGACTGCTCCGCCGCCCATGACCCTCAGCGGCCAGACTGCGACCGCGACCAGCCAGGCCACGAGCATGGGCAGGCACCACAGCGCGGCCAGGTAAATCCGCCTCGGGGGACACCCGCGCCACCACCCGTAGCAGAACGCGCAGGCCGCGACCACGGTCACCGGCGCGAGCGCTACCGCGCCCGCGACCAGAACGGCACCCCTCGCCAGCCACAGCAGCCCGCGCCCCATCGCACTGCGCACCGGATGATACTGATACGAGGCGCGATGCCGGCTCATGCCGTTAACCCGATCCCGCTAGCCACGCCCCCACTTCACCACACGCCATAGCAAAATGCGCAAATCGTTACCTTACGGTCCGCTTACGCCCGTATCCACTCCTATCGATTCCAGCGTCCCCGCCACTATCAATTCCTGCTTCGCAATTCACCGCAAACCGGACGCAAAAATGACCGAAACTGATACGAAGTCGAAAACAGCAACCCCTCCCTTTCACGGCTTGCCTGTGCGAGCAGCCTCTGAAGCCGACCTGAAGCCCGCGCGATAAGGCAAGCGGCCGGGCGCTACCGCGGCCGCCCGTTGCCGCAGCCGCGCGCTACCGCCGGCCGCCCGGTACCGCGCCAGCGCGGGGGCCGTAAGCACAGCAGCGGCGCAAGTCCGTACAGCGGCGGCGCACGCGCGGCTACGGCAGGAGCGCGCCGGCCGGGAGGTCGCGGACCTCGACCCGCGCGGCCAGCGGGCCAAGGGAGTCGCGGGCGCGGAGCACGGTGGAAAGCGCGGCGGGCGAGCACAGGTAGAGGGCGCGCGCGTGCCGGGGCGGGCGCCTGGGGACCGAGACCTCGGCGGCGGGACAACCGTAGTCTCCGGTGCGGCCGAGGATCTCGCGCATGATCGCAACGGTGCGCACGACGGTCTTCGGTGAGAGCTCGGCCTCGACCGCCCAGCACTCGCCAGCCCAGGCGACCGGAGCGTTCCCCGGCGTCTCGTCCGGCCAGTGCACTTCCGCGTCAGGGAGATGCTGCCGTACGCCGACCCCGTGCCTGGACCTGATCCGCCGCTCGCACCGCCAGTAGGCCGCGGCCTGCCGGTAGCCGCTCGTCGCCTCCAGGGCGATCCGCGCGGCCGCGACCGCCCTGATATGGGCCAGCCGGGACAGCGCGGGCCGCGCCGGCGAGTAGGTCAGCCCGCAGGCGGCCAGCCCCGTCTTTGTCACCCAGACCCAGGCAGGACCGGGGCCCAGTCTGGCGGTCTCCGCGTAGCCGAGTTCGCGCCACCGGGCCGCCGCCGCCCGCGCGGCCCGCTCGCCCCCGGTCAGCAGCGCCAGCTGGTCGAACTGAACGCCGTACATGTCGGCGGCGAAGATCAGCGCGTCCACGTCCCTGACAGCCCGCCCCCGCGCGCCTCCGCTCTCCCTGCCGCTCCCGCCCCTGGCGGACCTGGGGCGCCGCGCCCCCGGCGCAATGGCCGGCGACGTCGCCGGCCCGCTCCCGCCTCCGCTGCCAGCGGTCCCGGAGCGCGGTGCCGCGGACGACGTACCGGACGGCCCAGCGGCCGGCCCCACGGACCTGCCCCCGTGGTCGGCCCGCCGCTCACGCGACTCCTCACCGCGACCAGGGACTGTCATCGGCCGCCCGCTACAGCCGCGTGGTGACGATCGACAACTGCCCGATGGACCGGCCGCCGAGCACGTGCAGCAGGCGGCGCTGGAAGCCGCGGCACCGGACCTCGAGCCGCCGCGGCGGGTCAAGTCCCGCGGCCAAGCGCAGCACGGCGTCCGCGCTGTACACGTCGAAGAAGGACAGGTCGCTGACGTCGAGGACGAGGCTGGTCTCCGGCAGGCCGGCCAGCGTCCGCAGCGCCTGCTCGAACTCGGCCCGGCTGGCCAGGTCGCTGTCCCCGGTGATTGTCACGCCGTTCTCGGATACCGCGGTGTGCAGCGTGCCGAGGCTGGGCAGCAGCACCACCGGGTGCACCTTCCGTGCGGCGTCCATGGCCGCCGTCCCGCCGAACAGCCGCTCATCCCAGTAGCAGAGCGCGGTGTAGGGCGGCGTTCGGCCGGCGAACATCGCCGCGTGCAGCGCGGTCTCGTACTCCACGGCCTGGCCAAGGTGGTCGACCGGGGCGAGCGCCAGCGACATCTCGCTCGCGCTGCGCAGCCCGCTGAACCCCTCGGCGACTGTGGTGTCGATCCGCCGGCGTACCCCTTCCACCAGCCGGGATGCGTCGAATCCGCCCCGCGGGAACCGCGGCGTGTTCGACACGATGAGCCGCCCGGCACTCAGCGCGCGCCCGCCGGCCACCGTGCCGCCCGCCACCCGGGCCGCGACCCAGGCGGGGGAGTGGCTGACGTCGACGAGCAGCACCACCTTCTCACCGCGCGCGAGCCCCTGCTGGGTGAAGACGCCGAGAATGTCCCACCGCGTACCGTCGTCGGAGTAGGAAAGAAAGGCGTGATCGCCTTGCCGGAGCCGGTCCACGCCGACAGCGCGACCGTGGAGGTCCTCTGCTGGCATGGACACCGATCCCGCTTCTTAATCCGCAGCGATCAAATCGCGAGGCATCCGCCTAATTCACCGGGCGCGGCCCATCAAGCGGATCAGATATCACGCTGGTTTACTGTCGGCACAATACGCACGGTCGCGCCGCGTACTCGCTGTGCCATTTTCACCGTAACGTACCAGTAAATGTCCCCGTTTGCCCGAACTGCCGTAACCCGCGCCCCTATACATGCAGAGCCAGCCACAGGCAGAGCACCGACAAACCGAGCCCCGGGATAACACTCGCCGCACCTAGCCTGGTGAACTCCCCGAGCGCGACATCGGTGTCGGACGCACGCAGCACGCGTCGCCACAGCATAGTGGCGAGCGAGCCGGTGTAGGTGAGGTTCGGCCCGATGTTGACGCCGATCAGCACCGCGAGCACGGGGCCCGCCGCCTGCGCGCCCCCGGCAGGCAGGGCCACCAGCGGAAGCAGCACAAGCACCGCGGGCAGGTTGTTTACCGTCGCCGCGAGCGCGGCCGCCAGCGCGGCGATCGCGAGCAGCGCGGGAAGCGACGACCCCGATGGCAGCACCGGCCGCAGCGCCGACTCGAGCCCGTTGTTCACCACCGCGACGACCACGATCCCGAGCGTGATCACGAAAAGCAGGAATGGCACGTCCGCGCTCGCCGCGATGGCCGCCGCCGTCGTCTCGCGCCGCGCGAGCGCCCGCGCGGCCAGCAGCAGTGCCCCGCCGAGCGCCGCCCACGCGGGGTTCACCCCCGCCGCCGACGCCACGACGAACCCGCCGAGCGTCACGCATACCACGATCAGCGAGAAGAACGGGGTCCGCGCCGCCTCCGCAGACCGCGCAGGCCCAGGTCCCGCGCCGGCACCCGCATCGTTCCCGCGAACGGGTTCGTGTTCCACCTCTCCCGCGCCGCCATGACCGCCCCCGCCGGCCCGAATCCCGGCGGCAACCTCCCTGGCCCCGCTGGCTCCGGGCGTGCCGGCTCCGCCGGCTCCGCCCGCCTTGTCGTCGCCTCCGTCGTACGCGTGCCCGACCACAGCGGGCGCGATCCCGGAGGTCTCCGACGAGGCGGTCGGGGAGCTTCCCGGCGACACGCCGGCGGTCGCGGCAGTACCTGGCGATCCCGGGCCCGGCCATCCCCGGCCCGACAGCGACCGCCCCGATGACGCCCCTCCGGATGAGGCCTTTTCCGATGATCCCTGGCCGGACGCCGCGGGGATCGCCGGTATCAGGTCTGCCGCGAAGAAACGCCTGATCACGACGTACTCGACGCCGATGGCCGCCAGCCAGGGCAGCGCCATGAGCGCGGCGAACCGGCCGAAGGACAGCCCGCTAACCGAGAACGCCAGCAGGTTCGTCAGGTTGGAGACCGGCAGCAGCAGCGACGCCGAGTTGGCCAGGTGGCCGCAGGCGTAGGCGTGCGGTCGCGCCAGGACCCGCAGCTTGCCCGCGGCGATGAGCACTACCGGGGTCAGCAGCACGACGGTCGCGTCAAGGGACAGGACCGCCGTCGTCACAGCAGCCACCAGGAACACGCGCGACAGCAGTCGTTCCGCGTCGCTCCCCGCCGCGTGTGGGGCCCTTGGCCCCGTCGGGCCGCTCAGCCACGCCCCGAGGTACCGGAACAGGCCGTCGTCGTCGCAGAGTTTCGCCAGCACGAGCACGCAGGCGAGGAATCCGACCACCGGCGCCAGCCGGCGCGTCTCCGCGAGAGCGCCGGATACGGACACCGCACCGATAAGGACGACAAGCAGCGCCGCGGGGACCGCCGGGACCGCTTCCGACCAGCCGCGCGGCCGGCGTACCGCCCAGGCGAGGACCGCGACGAGAGCGGCGACCGACACCGCCTCGGCTGCCGCGGATGAGTGCATCCCGCCATTCTCTCAGCTAGTGGCACGCTGAAACCGCGCCCGAGCCTCCCGCGGGCGATACCTGGATCACGCAGGCCGTCCGCCGGCCCAGGCCCGGCCGCGGGCCGCGGCCCGGCAGCACCCGGCAGCACCCGGCAGCACCGCTGGATGAGGAGTACCTCGCGTTCCACGGCGTCGTCCAGCCGTCCGCCCCGGTCAGGTCGCCGCCGGGCGAAGTCGCGGCGGTGCTGCGGCCAGGCTCGTGGCCGTCGCACGAGGACGGCGCCGAGGTCATATTCTGGGTGCCCCGCCTTGAGGACGCCGCGGCAGCCGTGGAACGCCGTCTTGTCACCGGGTAATGGCGGATGAGAAAGTGTCATCCGCATCCGTTCTTCATATCGATTCCTGGTGTATTTAAGAGGCGAGGGAACAAATTCAGAAGTCGCATTGTGACTACTGAAGCAGGCCCGCGACCTCGTGATATGACCACAAAGGATGCCGGGTGACGTTGCGTAACCCAGGCTAGAAGTGCCTTACCCGCAGGGTGTAGGTTCGCGGGAAAGGCCGTATCAGCGGAGGATAAATGAGCATTCTCGGCACGCGGGTGATCCGTACGGAAGATCCGCGGCTTCTCACCTCGGGCGGCGTCTACGTCGACGACTTGCGCGAACCCGATCTCGCTGGGGCGGTGCGGGCTACCTTCGTGCGGTCGACGGTGGCGCACGCCCTGATCACTGGCATTGACACCTCGGCGGCGCTCGAGGCGCCCGGGGTGGTCGCGGTGCTGACCGCGGCGGACCTGACGGACCTGCCGGCCCCCCCGCCGGCTGAACCGGTGCCGGACGACGCGCCGCCGCCCGAGGGACCGGCCCCGGTCGGCGGGGTCTGGGCGGAGCCGCTCTTCGCGGTCGACCGTGTCCGGTTCGTCGGCGAACCGGTCGCGCTCGTCCTCACCGACAGCACCTACGGGGGCGAGGACGCCGCCGAACTGGTCAGCGTCGATTACGAACAGCTGCCCGCCGTGCCGTCGATCGAGGCCGCGCTTGCGGGTGAGGAACTGCTGTTCCCCGACGCGGGCAGCAACGTGGTCGTCAAGGGCGGGCGGCCCATCGGTGACGACTCGATCTTCGACGGGTGCGACGTCGTCGTCGAGGGTGACATCGTGAACCAGCGGGTGGCCGCCCTGCCGATGGAGGGCCGTGCCACCGCGGCGGTGTTCAAGGACGGGAAGCTTACCGTCTGGACGTCCACCCAGAACGCCCAGCTTTCCCGGCTGATCCTCACCGCGGTCGGGCTGCCGCCGGACGCGATCCGGGTGGTCGCTCCTGATGTCGGCGGCGGCTTCGGCGCGAAGATCGGCGTCGACCGTGAGCAGATCATCATCGCCTGGGCGGCCAAGCACACCGGCAAGCCGGTCCGCTGGGTGGAGACCCGCAACGAGAACCTGCTCGCCATGACCCAGGGCCGCGCCCAGGTGCACCACATCAAGATCGGCGGCGACCGCGAGGGGCACATCAAGGCCTACCGGCTTGACGTCGTGCAGGACTCGGGTGCCTATTCGCGGATGGGCGGATTCCTGCCCATGCTGACCAACCTGATGGCGCCCGGCGTCTACGACATCCCGAAGGTAGAGGCCGACTACAAGGCGGTGGTCACCAACGGGACCCCGATCGCCGCCTACCGCGGCGCCGGCCGGCCCGAGGCCGCGGCCACGATCGAGCGGGTGGTGGACTGGTTCGCCGCCGAGGCAGGCCTCGACCCGGCCGCGGTGCGGCGGCTGAACTTCATCAAGAAGGACCAGTTCCCGTTCGTAACCAAGACGGGTGCGCCGTACGACACCGGCGACTACGAGGCCGCGCTGGACAAGGTGCTCGAGGCTGCTGGTTATCCGGAGCTGCGCGCGGAGCAGCAGCGCCGCCGTGCGGCGGGCGACACCAGGCTGCTGGGCATCGGGCTTGCCTCCTACGTGGAGATCACCGCCGCCGACGCCGGTGCGGGCGAGACCGCGAAGGTCGAGGTGCACGACGACGGCACCGCGACCGTCTACACCGGCTCGTCCGCGCACGGTCAGGGCCACCACACCGCCTATGCGATGATCGTGACCGCGGAACTCGGCATCCCGATGGACAAGGTCGAGGTCATCCACGGCGACACCGACCTGATCCCGGACGGCGTCGGCACCTACGCCTCGCGGTCGCTCCAGCTCGGCGGCTCGGCCGTGCAGAAGGCCGCGATCGAGGTGAAGGACGAGGCAGGCAAGAAGGCGGCCGAGCTCTTCGAGGCCGCCGAGGACGACGTTGAACTGGACGCCGACTCCGGAACCTGGCACATCAAGGGCGACCCGGACAAGTCGCTGTCCTGGGCGCAGGTGGCCGCGGCCGCCGACCAGGGGCTCATCGTCGCCAACGTGCGGTTCACCGCCGACCGGCCGACGTTCCCGTTCGGCACGCAGCTCTCGCTCGTCGAGGTCGACGTCGAGACGGGCAAGGTGACCCTGCTCCGGCACGTCACCGCCGACGACGCCGGCCCCGTGCTCAACCCGCTCCTGATGGAGGGCCAGCGGCACGGCGGCATCGCCCAGGGCGCGGCCCAGGCGCTCGTCGAGGAGATCCTCTACGACGCGGACGGCAACCCGCTGACCGCCACCCTGATGGACTACGGCGCGATCACCGCGGCCGAGCTGCCCAGCTTCGAGCTGCTTACCAGCGAGACCCCGACCACGGTGAACCCCCTGGGCGTGAAGGGCATCGGCGAGGCAGGGACGATCGGTGCCACCCCGGCCGTGCAGAACGCGGTCATCGACGCCGTATCCCACCTCGGCGTGCGGCACATCGACATGCCGACGACGCCGGAACGTGTTTGGACCGCTATCCAGAAGGCGAGCGCGAAGTGAAGGTATCCCTGACCGTCAACGGCAAGGACATCACCGCCGACGTCGAGGATCGCACGCTGCTCGTGCACTTCCTGCGCGACACTGCGGACCTGACCGCCACCAACATCGGCTGCGACACCACGTCCTGCGGCGCCTGCACGGTCCTGCTTGACGGCGAGTCCGTCAAGTCCTGCACCGTGCTCGCCGCCCAGGCGGACGGGCGCTCGGTGACCACGCTCGAGGGTCTGGCCTCAGACGCGGGCGAGATGCACCCGGTGCAGCAGGCTTTCCACGAGCAGCACGGCCTGCAGTGCGGCTACTGCACCCCCGGCATGGTCATGGCGATCGTCTCCCTGCTCAAGGAGAACCCGTCGCCGACCGAGGCCGAGGTCAGGCAGGGTCTTGAGGGCAACATCTGCCGGTGCACCGGCTACCACAACATCGTGAAGGCGGCCCTGGCCGCAGCGGAGGCGTCCAAGTGATCCCACCGTCGTTTACCTACGCCAGGGCCACGTCCGTGGACGAGGCCATCGCCCTGGCGGCCGAGCATGGCGAGGACGCCAAGTACCTGGCCGGCGGGCAGTCGCTGCTGCCGCTGATGAAGCTGCGGTTCGCCTCGCCCACGGTGGTGATCGACCTCGGCCGCGTCGCGGAGCTGTCCTACATCCGCGACGAAGGCACATACGTCGCGATCGGCGCGCTCACCAGGCATCACGAGGTCGCTAACTCGGAACTACTGCTCGCGGACATCCCGTTGCTCGCGCACACCGCCGAAGCCGTGGGCGACCCGCAGATCCGGCACCGCGGCACGATCGGCGGCTCGGTGGCGCACGCGGACGCGGCCGCCGACCTGCCGGCCTCGCTGCTCGCGCTCGACGCGACCTTCGTGGTCCGCGGCCCGAACGGTGAGCGGTCGGTACCGGCCGCGGAGTTCTTCCAGGGCATCTTCGAGACCGTGATCGCGCCTGGTGAGCTGCTCACCGAGATCCAGGTCCCGAAGCCGGCCAACCCGGCGGCGTGGTCGTTCCAGAAGTTCAACAAGCGGGCGATCGACTTCGCGATCGTCGGCGTGGCCGTCCAGGGCACGTCCGTCGCGCTGATCAACATGGGGTCGACTCCGCTGCGCGCGACTGCTGTCGAGTCGGCGCTCGCGTCCGGCGCTTCGATCGCGGACGCCGCCGCCAAGGCGGCCGAGGGCACCAACGCGGGGTCGGACATCAACGCGTCCAAGGCCTACCGTGAGCACCTCGCTCGCGTGCTGGTGCGTCGTGGCCTCGAAGAGGCGTCGTCTCGTTCGTAGGTTCTTTGCTTGTACCCGGTTCATGACCGGGAGCGGACGGTGCGAGTGGCCCCCGCGCGCGATCGCGGCTCAGAGACCGAGCCCGGAAGTGCGCGGACGGCACTCGCGCCGCCCCGCTTCTCGTTAATGCACGATCAAAGACCCCGCTCAAGCGGCGTCTCACGGGCCGTCCTATTGCTCTGTCACGGTTCGCTCACGTGCTGGGGGGCTGTTCGCGCTTAGCGCCGGTTTGGGCGGACAATGGCCTTGTGAGGTTGCGTAGCAAGCTCGGCCGGCAGTTGCGGTACCCCATGCGGTGGTTGTCGTTCCTCGCGAGCGGGGTGCCGGTCATTCTCGTGTTTCCTGCGCTGTCGCTGTCCTACCTGGCGTGGTTCGCGCTTGTGCCGGGGATGGTGCTGTTCACCCGGGCCGCGACGACGCGCGAGGCGGTCGCGCGCGGGTGGTGGTTCGGGGCCGGCTACCTGATCGCGATGCTGTACTGGATGGCGCCGGAGATCGGGCCGGGCCTCGTGCTGCTCGGCGCCGTCATGGGGTGGATGTGGTCGCCGTTCGCCGTCGCGGTTCACAAGCTGCTGCGGCCTGGTGTGTCGTGGCGGCGGCTGGCCGCCGGGTTCGTCGTGGTCCCGAGTTGCTGGCTGATCCCCGAGTGGATCCGCTCCTACCAGGGGCTGGGCGGGCCGTGGGACCTGTACGGCGCCTCGCAGTGGCAGCACCCGGCGGTGCTCGCGCTGGCCGCGGTCGGGGGAGTGTGGCTGGTCAGCGTCGCCTTGATCATGGCCAACTCCGCGCTGGTCGTGCTGCTCGGCGCGCTGTGGCCGAGCCTGCTGGTCCCGGCGGCGACGACTGACGCGCCCGTGCCTGACGCCACCGTCACCGCTAGCCCCGCTGTCACCTCCGCTGCTGCGCTGTCGCCGGTCGCCACCGGCACCGCCGCCGTTGGCGCAGCCCCCGTCGCCGTCGCCGCCACAGTCACCGCGGCCGCCTCCGCGCCGGCTGACTCTGCCGTCCGCCGGCTAGGGCGGGCATCCGCCGGAGTGGCGGCCTTCGTCGTCGCGGCCGGGGCGGGGCCGCTCGCCTTCGCGCTCACGCCGCCGTTCCCGGCGGCCCGGTCGGAAACGATCGCGATGGTCCAGCCGGGCGTGGTGAACAACCCCACGGCGCGGACCGACGCCAGCGAGACGCTGACCGCGCAGTTCAGCACCGGCGGGACGCTCGGCGGGGTCAAGCCGGACCTGATCGTCTGGGGGGAGTCGAGTATCGCCGACGACCTGACCGGCTCCAGCCAGGCCGACCGGGCCCTGCTCGCGCAGATCGAGGCCCTCTCGGCCAAGGACGGCGCGGAGATTCTGGTCAACCAGGACACCACGCCGCCAGGCAAGGGGCACGAGAAGTGGGCGGTGCTGGTCAGCCCGAGCGGAGTCCAGGGCATCTACGTGAAGACGCGGCTTGTGCCGTTCGGCGAGTACATCCCGTTCCGGCAGCAACTCGGCTGGCTGACGAGCATCAGCAAGGCGGCGTCCTCCAATATGGTGCCCGGCACCGGAGCGCACCTGCTCAACGCGGTCGACCGGTCGGGCAGGCCACTGCCGATCGGCGTGCTGATCTGCTTTGAGTCGGCGTTCCCTGACATGTCACGGGTGGACGCCGATCTGGGCGCGCAGCTGATCGTCTACCAGTCGTCGACCCCGACCTTCCAGGGCACCTGGGGGCCGGACCAGCACGCGTCCCTCGGCGCCATCAGGGCCGCGGAGACGGGCCGCCCCGTCGTGCAGGCCGCGCTTACCGGGGACACGGTGGCGTTCGACGCGCGCGGCAGGCAGCTCGCCTGGCTTGACCAGAGCAGCAGCGGCGTGGTCACGGTGCGGGTGAACCTGCCCGCGCCGGCCGCGAGGACCTTCTATGACCAGGCAGGCGACTACGTGATGTGGTCGGGTGTCGGGATCACCGCGCTCGCCGCGCTGGTCATGCTGCTACGCCGGCGAGATTTTCTAGCCCGCAGCACTGGTGCCGCCGCCGGGCGTACGGCAGAATATGACGCGGATACCGGAGATCCTGTGCGGAGCTAGTGCGCCAGGAGCCCTCGAGCCGGATGAGGACGCAGGGGAAGGCGAATCTCGTCTTAGGCAGGGAGGCACCGGTGTCGGTTTTCGGCGTTCTGCAGGTTCATTCGGCGCCACCCGCGCTATGCCCGCACATCGAGTGGGCTGTGGCGGGCACCGTCGGGGTGACCGTCAGCATGCCCTGGGTCAGCCAGCCTGCTGCCCCAGGGTCTCTTCGTGCTGAGCTGACCTGGAAGGGTCGGGCGGGCACCGCAGGCGCCATCACGTCCGCTCTCGCGGGTTGGAACAGGCTGCGCTTCGAGGTCACCGAGGAAGCCTCGCCCGGCTGCGACGCGATGCGTTACTGCTACACCCCCAACCTCGGCCTGTTCGCCGCGACCACGAGCGCCAACGGAGACATCCTCATCCCCGAGAACAAGCTCCGCGCCGTGATGGCCCTGGGTGCCAACGGCGCGGCGGTCCTGGAGAAGGAACTGGAAAAGCTCCTCGGCGCCGCGTGGGACAATGAGCTTGAGCCGTTCCGCCGGGCCGGCGACGGCGCCCCCGTCCGCTGGCTCAACGCCACCGGCTGAGCCCGAGCGGCGCGCGCCGCGCCGAGAAGCTGGAGCGTGCCCGAGATGTGTGCTTTTACTGCGGCGGACATCCCGGACATGGCCGGCCGGACCGCCATCGTGACGGGCGCGAGCAGCGGCATCGGCCTGGAGACGGCGAAGGCCCTCACCGCCCGGGGCGCGCGGGTGATCCTCGCGGTCCGGGACGAGGCCAGGGGCCGCGCGGCCGCCGGCGCCCTGCGGGGGCCTGGGACGCACGAGGTCCGCCTGCTCGACCTTGCCAGCCTCGACTCAGTGCGGACGTTCGCGAGCGGCTGGTCCGGTCAGGTTGACCTGCTCATCAACAACGCCGGCGTGATGATTCCCCCGCCTGGCCGCACCAAGGACGGCTTCGAGCTGCAGTTCGGCACCAACCACCTGGGTCACTTCGCCCTCACGAACCTGCTGCTGCCGAACGTCACCGGCCGGGTGGTCACGGTCTCCTCGGACGCCCACCGGTTTAGCCGGATGGACTTCGACGACCTGAACTGGCAGCGCACGAAGTACCGCGCCTGGCGCGCCTACGGCCAGTCCAAGCTGGCCAACCTGCTGTTCACCGCCGAGCTGCACCGCCGCCTGACCGGGGCCGGCTCGCGGGTCCTGTCCATGGCCGCCCACCCCGGCTACGCCGCCACCAACCTTCAGTCGCAGAGCGGCAGCAGGCTGATGGACTTCGCCATGGGCAAGCTCGGCAACCGCCTGCTAGCCCAGGACGCCGCGGGGGGCGCCCTGCCCACCCTCTACGCGGCCACGGCGGACCTCCCGGGCAACACGTTCGCGGGTCCGTCCGGTTTCGGGGGAATGCGCGGCGCCCCCGCCCCACGCGCCCGCTCGAAGGCCGCGGACGACGCGGAGGCGGCCCGCCGCCTCTGGACCGTCTCGGAACAGCTGACCGGCGTCAAGTTCCCGAAGGTGCTGGCCGTGCCGCCACCGCCTACGATCGCCTGCTAGCAGGCCGCGCCCCCGCGCCCCGTCTGCCCTCCGGCGTCCAGCACTGACTGCTGCGCCAGTATTACCTCCAGGCACGGCGGCAGGCCGTCGCCCGTCGGCAGCCCGGCAGGGGACCCGGCCGGCATGACGCCCATCGCGATCTGCTCCGGGTCGATCCCCAGGTACCTGATCAGGTAATCAACCTTGCGCTCAAGACGAGTCATCGCTTCGCTGTCGATGTCATGCCAATTGTTGTTATGCATGGATGGAGCGTAGGGAGAGCGGCACCGTGCCGCCCATGACATAAATAGATGTCTATGCAAGACGGTAAGAGATGACATCACCGAGGACGGTGGGGCAGCTGTGGCTGGCCTGAGCGTGCGGGCGCGGGCCGAACCCGGCTGCCCGTGCGCGGTCCTCCGAACGTACGGTTGGTCTCAGCACCCGCCAGCGCCTGCGCTCGTGCGCGGGCGACCAGCCACGGTCCTCAACGCCAGGAGTAATGCATGAGTATCACCGAGCTCACCGGTATCGACGTCCCGACCGGGCTGCTGATCGGAGGGGAGTGGGCCGACCGCGCCGCCACCTTCCCGGTTCTTGACCCCGCGACCGAGGAGCCGCTGACCGAGGTCGCCGACGGCACGGTGAGCGACGCACTCGACGCGGTAACCGCCGCCCAGACCGCACTGCCCGGCTGGGCGGCGACGCCGCCGCGGCAGCGGGCCGAGATCCTGCGCAGGGCGTTCGAGCTGATGACCGCGCGGTCCGAGCAGTTCGCCCGCCTCATGTCGGCAGAGAACGGCAAGTCGCTGCGTGACGCCCGCGGCGAGGCCGCTTACGCGGCCGAATTCTTCCGCTGGTACGCCGAGGAGGCGGTCCGCGTCGAGGGCACGCTCATGCGGGCACCGTCCGGCGCCAACCGGATCCTCACGCTGCACCAGCCGATCGGCGTGTCACTGCTGATCACGCCGTGGAACTTCCCGGCCGCGATGGCGACGCGCAAGATCGGCCCGGCCCTGGCGGCCGGCTGCCCCGTGGTGCTCAAGCCGGCCGAGGACACGCCGCTGACCGCGCTCGCGCTCGCCGCCCTGCTGCGCGAGGCGGGAGTGCCCGACGGCGTGGTGAACGTGGTCACCACGTCGACTCCTGGCCCGGTTGTCGCGGCGATGATCGACGACCCCCGGGTGCGGAAGCTGTCCTTCACCGGCTCCACCGAAGTGGGCCGCATCCTCCTCGCGGAGGCCGCCAAGAGCGTCGTGAACTGCTCGATGGAGCTGGGCGGCAACGCGCCCTTCATCGTCTTCGACGACGCGGACATCCCGGCCGCGGTCGAGGGCGCGCTCATCGCGAAGATGCGCAACGGCGGCGAGGCGTGCACCGCCGCCAACCGCTTCTACGTCCACGAAGCGGTCGCCGACGAGTTCATCGCGACGTTTTCCGCGCGGCTGAAGTCCATGGTGGTCGGGCCGGGCCTGGACGAGGCGACCGAGGTCGGTCCCCTCGTGAACGAGGAGACCAGGTCCAAGGTGGTCGGCCTGGTGGACGGCGCGGCCGGCGCCGGAGCGGCGGTGGTCACCGGCGGGCGGGCGCCGCAGCGGCGTGGTTACTTCTACGAACCGACCGTGCTCGACGCCGTGCCCGCCGATTCCGCGATCCTGTCCACCGAGATCTTCGGCCCGGTCGCGCCTGTGGTCCGGTTCACCGACGAGGCCGACGCGATCCGGTGGGCGAACGCGACGGAATTCGGGCTTGTCACCTATGTCTACACCCGCGACCTGCGCCGCGGGCTCCGGGTGTCGGAAGCGCTCGAGGCGGGCATGATCGGACTGAACCGGGGCCTGGTATCTGACCCCGCCGCGCCGTTCGGCGGCGTCAAGCAGTCCGGCCTCGGCCGGGAAGGCGCCCACGAGGGGCTCCTTGAGTACACCGAGACGAAATACATCGCCACCGACTGGTGACGATATCTCATCGCTTCCGGGTCGTATCCAATAACGTGGATCAGGCGCCGGCCGGCGATGGCGCGCGCGGGACGCACTTTAGCTGCCATGAAACGCGGCATTGGCGGGATCTCAGCGCTGCCGAGGCCGCTGTGTTAGCAAACACACCTGGCAGGCCAGACGAGACAAGCAGGTGTCTTAATCAGAAATTAGCAAGTGTTTCACTAGGTTCGTAATTGGTCGACAGGGCTGAGCGCGTGCCAGAACGCCGATAGGGTAGGCGCGGGCCTGTGTGAGCCTTAATGCTGGGACTATGCGTCGGCGCCTGGAGGGACAACGAGGATGGCAGTACCAGATTCGAGCAGCGGGTTCGAGCGCGACGTCGTCGTGATCGGAGGCTGCGGGCACGTCGGGCTGCCGCTGGCGATCGGGTTCGCCGACCGCGGCGCCCGGGTGGCCATCTATGACATCAGTGAAGCGGCCGTCAAGTCAGTGAACGCGGGCCAGCTGCCATTCGACGAGCCTGGCGCCGCGCCGCTGTTTGAGCGGGCCATCGAGTCCGGGCGGCTGCTCGCCTCGACCGACCCGTCCGTGGTCGGCACGGCGGAGCACGTGATCGTGGTGATCGGCACGCCGGTCGACGAGCACCTGAACCCGAACCAGACCGCGATCCCGAGGGCGCTGTCCGGCTGCACACCGTACTTGCGCGACGGCCAGATGCTTGTGCTCCGGTCAACTGTCTTCCCCGGGGTTACCGCGCTGGTCGAAAAGATGATCGCTGGGCTCGGCGTGGAGATCGAGGTCGCCTTCTGCCCGGAGCGGATCGCCGAGGGCAAGGCGATGACCGAGCTGTTCGAACTGCCGCAGATCGTGTCCGCGCGTTCCCCCAGGGGCCTGGAGCGCGCGTCCGCATTGTTCTCGCTGCTGACCGACCGGATCGTCGAACTGACGCCGGAGGAGGCGGAACTCGCCAAGCTGTTCACCAACGTGTGGCGCTACATCAAGTTCGCGGCGGCCAACCAGTTCTACATGATGGCCAACGACCGGGGCCTCGACTTCGAGCGCATCAGGAAGGGACTGGCCAAGGACTACCCGCGGGCCGCCGACATGCCGGGCGCCGGCTTCGCGGCCGGGCCCTGCCTGTTCAAGGACACGATGCAGCTCGCGGCGTTCAACAACAACAACTTCACCCTCGGCCACACGGCGATGACGATCAACGAGGGCCTGCCGCTGTACCTGGTCCACCGGCTTGAGCAGAACTATGACCTGCCGGCGATGACCGTCGGTATCCTGGGCATGGCGTTCAAGGGCGAGTCGGACGACATCAGGTCCAGCCTGTCGTACAAGCTCAAGCGGGTACTCGAGTTCAAAGCGGATGCCGTGCTCTGCGCGGACCCGTACGTCACCGTGGACCCCAACCTGCTCCCGCAGGACGAGGTCATCGCCCGGTCCGACCTGCTGATCATCGCCACGCCGCACGCGCGTTACCGGGGCCTGGCGCTCGGTAAGCCGGTCGCTGACATCTGGAACGTTCTCGGCAGGGGGGTGCGGATATGACGGGTGAGGTGCCGCGAGTAACCGTCGTAGTACCCGCCTACAACGAAGGCCACCACATCACCCCCGTCCTCGACCGGATCTTCGAATCGGTCCGGCTGCAGTGCGAGGTGCTCGTCGTCGTCGACTCCGAGGACGACAGCACCGTGCCGGTGATGACTGAGTACGCCTATAAGGAACCTCGGCTTCGCTGCATCGTCAACACCTACGGCCGCGGGCCGGCGAACGCCATCAGGTTCGGGATCAACGCGGCCGCCGCGCCGGTCGCCGTGGTGACCATGGCCGACGGCTGCGACGACCCGCGGCAGATCGACGACCTCGCAAGGCTGGTGGACCGGGGCGTGGCGGTCGCCGCCGCCTCGCGGTACATGCCGGGCGGCCAGCAGGTCGGCGGGCCGCTGCTCAAGGGACTGCTGTCGCGGATGGCGGGCCGGTCGCTCGGCCTGCTCGCGCGTATCGGCACGCGAGACGCGACGAACTCGTTCAAGGCGTACTCGACGGATTTCGTGCGGAAGGTCGGCATCGACTCCCGGGCCGGCTTCGAGATCGGCATCGAGCTCACCGCCAAGGCGCGCAGAATGCGGCTGCCGGTGGCGGAGATACCCACGATCTGGCTTGACCGGCAGGCGGGGGTGTCGAACTTCAAGATCGCTCAGTGGATACCCGCGTACCTTCGCTGGTACCGGTTCGCGTTCGGTTCCAAGCTCTCCGCCGAGCAGGTCAAGGCCTACGGGCAGAAGACAGGAAAGGAAAAGGCCAGTAAATGAAGGTTCTCGTCAGCGGGTCGGCCGGATTCATCGGCGGCTATGTCGTTGAGGAACTGCTCGGCAGGGGATACACCGTCGTCGGCATCGACAACTTCTCCAAGTACGGGAAGGTCGCCAAGTCCTACGACAGTCACCCCAGCTACCACCTCGTCGAGGGCGACTGCCGTGACGTCGAGCTGATGACCAGCCTCCTCGCGGACTGCGACCACTTCATCGCCGGCGCGGCGCTGATCGGCGGCATCTCGTACTTCCACGCCTACGCCTACGACCTGCTCGCCACCAACGAGCGGATCATCGCCTCGTCCTGCGACGCCGCGATCAAGGCGCACAAGGAGGGCCGGCTCCAGAAGGTCACCTACATGTCTTCCTCGATGGTGTTCGAGTCGACGCCGGAATGGCCGTCCTACGAGGGTCAGGAGCGCCAGGTCCCGCCGCCGCTGTCCTCCTACGGCTTCCAGAAGCTGGCCGTCGAGTACTTCGCGCGCGCCGCCTGGGACCAGTACCAGCTTCCTTACACGATCGTCCGGCCGTTCAACTGCGTCGGCATCGGCGAGTCCCGCGCGCTCGGCGACGAGGAGATCATGTCGGGCAACGTCAAGCTCGCGATGAGCCACGTGGTGCCCGACCTGGTGCAGAAGGTGCTCAAGGGCCAGGACCCGCTGCACATCCTCGGCACCGGCGAGCAGGTACGGCACTACACCTACGGCGGCGACCTGGCCCGCGGTATCGTCACCGCGATGGAGCACCCGGCGGCGCTCAACGACGACTTCAACCTGTCGACGGCGCAGTCCACGACGGTGCTCGAACTCGCCGAGACGATCTGGCGCAAGGTCAAGGGGGCCGACGAGCCGCTGCGCGTGGTTTCTGACGACCCGTTCGAGTACGACGTGCAGCGCCGGGTGCCGGCTACCGAGAAGGCTAAGCGCGTCCTCGGGTTCGAGGCGGCTACTTCTCTCGACGAGATGCTGGACGAGGTTATTCCGTGGATCGCCCAGGCGGTCGAAAACGGGACTATCTAGTTAGCGTCTTCTAAAGTCATAAAGTCGAAAACAGAAGCCCCCGGTGAGGGTTTGCCGGGGGCTTCTGAGTATCCACGCGCGATCGTCTTCTCGGCACAATAAAGCCGGTTGTGCCGAGAAGAAGGCGCGCTGAGATACCGCAGCAGCCTCCGGCACTCATTCGAGGGGATTCAGAAGTGACGGGCAATTGGTGTCTCTTAGGGTCGCGACAAGTGACACTCAATTCCGTATTGGTGCCGGGCCTTGGCGTCTCTTGGGGGCACGTTGTCTCCGGTCCGGTGATGGCTCGGCGCGGCGGCCTTTTGGGCTGCTTAGAAATGGCACTCAATCCGTCCCTGTGCCGCTGTCCGGGCGTCTCTCCAGGGTCACGTTGTCTCTGGCCAGGTGGCGGGTCTGCGCGGCGGACTTCAGGGCTTCTCGCAGATGGCACTCAGAGGCGCTTTCTGCGGGGTTCCGGGCGTCTCTCGGGGTCGCGTTGTCACCGGTCATGTGGCGGGCGCGCCGCGGGATCTCTAAGGGGGCTTACAGATGGCACTCAGGATCGTTCAGATGGCACTCAGAACGTCTCGTGCCAGTTTCCTGACGTCTCCAGGGATGCGCGACGAATGGCGCTTCAAACCTGTCCGCTGCCGGTTTCTTGGTGTCTCTCTGGGGTCACGTTGTCTCAGGTCGGACGGTGGGTCCCGTAGCGGGCGGAGCCAAGTGAACGTAGCCTAGGGGTTGTGGACAGGCGAATATTCGGGCTTGAGAACGAGTACGGCGTTACGTGCACCTTCCGGGGGCAGCGGCGGCTGTCGCCTGACGAGGTGGCCCGCTACCTCTTCCGCCGTGTGGTGTCATGGGGCCGTAGCAGCAATGTCTTCCTCCGTAACGGTGCCCGCCTGTACCTGGACGTGGGCAGCCATCCGGAGTACGCCACCCCCGAGTGCGACAACGTGGTCGACCTGGTCGCCCACGACAAGGCGGGGGAGCGCATCCTCGAGGGCCTGCTGGTGGACGCGGACAGGAGGCTGCGCGAGGAGGGCATCGCGGGTGACATCTACCTGTTCAAGAACAACACCGACTCGGCGGGCAACTCCTACGGCTGCCACGAGAACTACCTGGTCGGCAGGCACGGGGAGTTCGGCAGGCTCGCCGACATCCTGATCCCGTTCCTGGTCACCAGGCAGATCATCTGCGGTGCGGGCAAGGTGCTGCAGACCCCGCGCGGCGCGGTCTACTGCGTGAGCCAGCGTGCCGAGCACATCTGGGAGGGCGTCTCGAGCGCGACCACCAGAAGCCGCCCGATCATCAACACCCGCGACGAGCCGCACGCCGACGCGGAGCGGTTCCGCAGGCTGCACGTCATCGTCGGCGACTCGAACATGAGCGAGACCACCATGCTGCTCAAGGTCGGCTCCACCGATCTGGTTCTGCGCATGGTGGAGGCCGGCGTGGTGCTGCGGGACATGACGCTCGACAACCCGATCAGGGCGATCCGCGAGGTCAGCCACGACATGACCGGCAGGTCCCGGGTCAGGCTCGCCAACGGCCGTGAGATGTCCGCCCTGGAGATCCAGTGGGAGTACCTGAACCGGGCCAAGGACTTCACGGAGAAGAACGGCGTGGACCCGATCAGCCTCCGCGTCCTCGAGATGTGGGAGCGGGCGCTCACCGCGATCGAGGACGGCAACCTGGACAAGATCGCCCGGGAGATCGACTGGGTGACCAAGTACCAGCTCATCGAGCGCTACCGGGCCAAGCACGACCTGCCGCTTTCTGCCCCGCGCATCGCCCAGCTCGACCTGGCCTACCACGATGTGCACCGCGGCCGCGGCCTGTACTACCTGCTGCAGCGGAACGGCGCGGTGGACCGGGTGACGACCGACCTGAAGATCTTCGAGGCCAAGTCCATTCCGCCGCAGACCACCCGGGCCAAGCTGCGCGGCGAGTTCATCAGGCGCGCACAGGAGAAGCGCCGTGACTTCACCGTCGACTGGGTGCACCTGAAGCTCAACGACCAGGCGCAGCGGACGGTCCTGTGCAAGGACCCGTTCCGGTCGGTCGACGAGCGAGTGGAAAAGCTCATCGCCGGCATGTAGCCGGCCCCGCGGCGCCGTTGCGCGGCGCCGCGGGTATTGCCCCCGCATGGTTAACGCCGGGCCCGGAGATCCGCGGAGATGCCGTCGTCGCCGGCTCCGCGCCGCGGCGTAGGCTGGGTTGCGTAGAAGCTGAACGTTTGCTGTGACCTGTGCGCTGGCGCGCAAGGCCGACCGTTCACCCGGGTAGCCTGAAGAGGCTTTACCTGACATGAAGAAAGCGGTGTCGGACCTGGGTCCTTCCTCCGTCACCCAGCCCAGACCCGAGAGGTTCCCATGCGACGCGCAGCCGCGCTTGTCATAGTTCCCTTGCTTGCCGCCGCGGCCGTCGCCGGCTGCGGTTCCTCGTCCTCGTCCTCGTCCTCAGCGGCCGCGGCGTCGGACACCTACAAGTCGGTCACCGCGACCGGGACGTTTGGCAAGGCGCCCACGGTGACGATCCCCGCGGAGGCCGGGACCGGGGCGCTCTACACCAAGACCGTCATCCAGGGCACCGGGGAGAAGCTGACCACCTCGGAAAGCCTGGTCGGCAACTACGTCGCGTACGACTGGTCAGGCAAGACGCACAAGCTGCTCGGCTCCTCTTTCCAGGAGGGTGCGCCGTCGCTGTTCGCCGGTCAGCTGCTGCCTGGCCTTGAGACGGCGCTGATCGGCCAGAAGGTGGGCAGCCGGGTGCTCGCGGTGATCCCGCCCAAGGACGCCTTCGGCACCAGCGGCAACTCCGAGATCGGCGTCGGCGCCACCGACACGGTGGTCTTCGTCATCGACATGATCAAGGCGATCCCCAACACGGCGGGCGCGACCGGCACGCAGACCTCGAACGGCGGGGGCACCCTGCCCACGGTTACCGCGGCCGCGCCAGGCAAGGCCCCGACGATCACCATTCCGAAGACCGCGGCCCCTAAGACCCTCCAGGTCAAGACGCTGATCAAGGGCACCGGGCCGGCCGTGAAGAAGGGCCAGCTCATCACCGTCCAGTACGTCGGTGAGAACTGGCGGACGAAGAGCGTCTTCGACTCCTCGTACTCGCGCGGCGTGCCCTCGGGCGTCGTGATCGGTGAGGGCCAGGTCATCCCCGGCTGGGACGACGGACTCGTCGGCCAGACGGTCGGCAGCCGCGTGCTGCTCGTCATCCCGCCGGCTGACGGCTACGGCTCAAGCGGCAACAGCGAGGCAGGCATCGAAGGCACCGACACCCTTGTCTTCGTGGTGGACATCATCTCCGCCGACTAGCACGATCCCCATCCGGGCGGGCCGGCCGGCACGATCCCCATCCGGGCGGGCCGGCCAGCACGATCCCCATCCGGGCGGGTTGAGGCGCTGACCGCGTCCGGTCCGCCCGGATTGTCATGATTTCGACCAAGCAATGAAGCTGGAAACTTCGCGCTACGCGGATACTTTGCTTCCGGTGGAAATTAAGCGTGCGTGCGAGACGCTTTCTTTCCACCGGACGCGGAGTTTCCACGCTAATTCGGGCGCAGAGGCCGCGCGGGGACGACGCCTCCGCACTAGCGGTACAGGAGGGACGCCGCGTGCTTTCCAGCCGCGGCGGCGGCAAGGAAGTACTCCACGTCCTCGTCCAGCGAGCGGCCCATCGTCGACAACGGGACTGGGCAGCCGCGCAGGGTTTCGTACAGGCCGTCTACCGGGACCGTGACAAGCCGGTGCCGCGCCGCTAGCGGCGCGGCACCGGATGCCACCCGTGCCGCGGCCTGGAGTTCGGGAAGGGCGGGGATGACCACGTCCGCCCGCGCCAGGGCGACGCGGCCGTAGGCCGTGAGGCTGTGGTGGGAGACACCCCGGTGGCGGTCGCGGGGGTCGGCGAACGAGATCCGCAGCGACGCCACCGGGCGACCGCCGAGGGTTGCCGCGGCGTTGACCGCCTCGCCTGCGGCCACGCCGGAGTAGCCCCACCTCGTGCCGGTTCCCAGGTTGCCGGGTCCCTGGGCGACGATCGCGACGTCCGCGCCGGCCGCGTGCCGGGCCGCCAGGAGGCCCGAGTGCACGGTGACCGCCTCGAGGTCGCCGCCGAACGACTGGCCGGCCGTGATCGTCGCGGCCAGCCAGCCCGCCGCGCGCAGGCCGGCGACGGTGCGGGAGAACCACGCGGGGAGCGCACCGCCGTCGGTCATCACGTAGGCGACGCTCGGGGAGTCGCCCGCGGCCGTCCGGGCCGCGTAAAGACCGGCCAGGATGGCCGGAACGGCCGAGTGGAGGTCGGCCACCACCACCGGCATGCCGTCCACCGAGTCCGCCGATTCGAGCAGTTCGTGATACCGGGACCCCTGCTCGTCGGCACTGCCGACCATGGCCTGCAACGGCGTATAACGGGCTTTAACGACATGCCCGGCGATATCGACGTCGGCGTCGGCGGGCAGTCGCTCAGGGATCGCAACCACCAGCGCGTATCCGCCCGTGCCGAGGCCCGCCTCAAGCGCGGTGACGTTCAGCAGCACCCGGTCGCCGACGCGCGGCGACCCGGTGAGAGCCGGGTACGCGAGCGCGCGAACCGCGGCCCCGTCCACGGTTACCATGAGTTCGGCTGCCCCGGACCATTCTCGCCGCAACGCCGTGACAGTTCCGCTCCGCCATCGGATCACGACGGCAGACTAGCGGCAGGCGGATCTCCGAGGCGGTCACCTGAGTAAGCCGCATGCCCGATACCAACTCCCGAAGAACGTCCGACACCCCTCGAGGACACCAGCCAGCCGCAGTCTTCGTACGCTCAGGACGGGCCGATATGATCGCGATTTTGCCATCGGCCCGTCCTGAGCGAACATCGGGGGGTACGGGGGCCGTCCCCCTGGAAGATAACTGTGGAGGTCGCGTTGTCGAAGCGCAGGACCGAACGCCTCCTGTCTATCGTCGTCCTTCTGCTTTCCTCGCGCCGGTACCTGACCGCCGAACAGATCCGCGCCGCGGTCAGCGGGTACCCGCCGGAGCAGGAGGCCTTCAAGCGCATGTTCGAGCGCGACAAGGAAGAACTACGCGACCTGGGCATTCCCCTGGAAACCGGCCGGTCGAGCGCGCTCGACGACGACCTCGGCTACCGGATAAGCCGCCAGGACTACGAGCTTCCCGAGATCCACCTCGAGCCGGACGAGGCGGCCGTCCTCGGCATCGCGTCGCGGGTCTGGCAGTCCGCGGAACTGGCCGGCGCGGCGGCGGGGGCCGCACTGAAGCTGCGAGCGGCTAGCCGCGAGGCGGACGGCGACGGTGCCGCCAGCCCGCGGTTGGGTATCCAGCCGCGGCTGAGCACGCAGGAGCCCGCGTTCGGGCCGCTGTGGGAAGCGGTCCGCGACCGCAGGCCGGTCACCTTCGACCACCTGGCGAGCGGCCGTTCCGCGCCGACCAGGCGGATACTTGAGCCGTGGGGCGTCGTCAACCGGCGTGGCCGCTGGTATGTCGCAGGCTACGACCGGGCGCGCGAGGCGCCGCGGGTGTTCCGGCTCAGCCGCATCACCGGGCCGGTAAAGATGGCCGGACCGTCAGGCAGCGTCAAGGTCCCGGAGGGCGCGGACGTCCGTGAGCTGGTCGCGGACTGGGACAGGCCGCAGACCAGGGACCACACCGCGACCCTCCGGGTCCGCTCGGACGCCGGCTTCGCGCTGCACCGCTGGGGCCGGGCCGTGCCCGACGCCGCGCACCCTGGCTGGGATCTGATCACGATCGACTACTCCGACCCGGACTGGTACGCGGGCTACGTAGCGTGGTTCGGTCCTGATGTCGTCGTCCTCGACCCGCCAGAACTGCGTGAGGCGGTCATCCGCCGGCTGAAGGGATCGGTCGGATGAGCGCGCAGCCGAGGATGGTCACCTCCGCCGAGCGACTGCGGCGTCTGCTCGCGCTCGTCCCCTACGTTGCCGCACGGCGCGTGGTCGGGCTGGCCGAGACCGCGGCGACCTTCGGCATGACGGAACGGGAGCTCATCGACGACCTGAACCTGGCCTGGTGCGTGGAACTGCGTGCTCCCGAGCCGTACTGCCCGATCGACCTGTCGTACGAGGAAGGCGAGATCTCGATCAGCCAGGCCGAGTCGATCGTCCGCCCGCTGCGGCTGGCCGCCGACGAGGCGAGCGCGCTGCTGGTCGCGCTGCGGATGCTCGCTGACGCGGTCGGCGGCGGCGAGGCGGGCGGCGACGGAGATGCCGTCGCCCGGCTGATCGCGAAGATCGAGGACGCGGCCGGCGCGGCTGGTGCGCCGAGTTCCCAGGTGACCATCCAGATCGAACATCCGAACGCACGTGGCATGGTCGCCACACTCAACGCCGCTCTGGCCGCGGGCAAGCGCGTCCACCTGCGCCACTACGCGCCGAAGCGGGACGAGGCGACCGAGCGGGACGTGGACCCGATGCGGCTCCTCGTTGTGGAGGGAAGGACCTACCTGGAGGGCTGGTGCCGGCGGGCCGAGGGCGTCCGGCTGTTCCGGCTCGACCGGGTGCTGTCGGTCGACGTGCTCGACGTGCCGGCGTCGGTGCCGGCGACGGCGGAGCAGGTGGACGTGGACGCGGGGCTGTTCCAGCCGTCACCGTCCGACGTTCTGGCCGAGCTTGAGCTCGGCCCGGCTGCACGCTGGGTCGCCGAGGATTACCCGTGCGAGTCGGTGACCGAACTGGCCGACGGCTGGCTGCGCGTCGGTCTGCGCACTCCGGATACGGCCTGGGTACGCCGCCTTGCGCTGCGCCTGGGCGAGGACGCCCGCGTGGCGGCCCCGGCCTCTCTCGCGGACGAGGTTCGCGCTTCCGCGTCCGCGGCCCTGGCGCTGTACGATTAGGCCGCCGCGCACCTGACGGCCGCCCCTGGTCGGCTGTCGGCCGGCCCCAGGCCGGCGAACCAATCCGGGGGTAGCGCGGTTCCGAAGTAAGAGCGGCAACAGAAAAAGGACGAAGGACCAGGCGACGGCATCGCTCGCAGCTGCGGGAAGGCGCGGCGGCCATCGCCGGCACGTGGGTAGCATCGCTAACGCACCCACAATCTAACGATTTGTGCCACTTTGATGGCATATGGTCGGTTCGCCGGGCGTTTGGCGGCTAGCCTCTAGTCGTTTGCGTGACGGCGTGTAGACTCAACGCCGAGGCGAGTCTCGACTGACGGGACTCATCCCCTGTGACTTAAGGACGCAAATGATTGGTGACCTGTTCGACAGCCCGTGGAAGATCGCGATCATCGCGGCTTTGATCATCGTGCTGTTCGGGTCGCGCAAGCTACCCGACGCCGCACGCTCGCTCGGCAAGTCGATGCGCATCCTGAAGACCGAGGTCCAGGGCCTGCACGAGGACGACGCGGAGACCACGACCGCTCCCTTCCAGCCCGCCCCCGCCCAGATCCAGGCCCCGGAGCAGGCGCCAGCGGCGACTGATCCTCAGGCGCAGCTTGACGCGCTCAGCAAGCAGATCGCCGACCTCAAGCAGGCGGTCGCCGCGAACAACGGAACGGACGGCGCGCAGGCCAAGTAGGCCGCTGCCCGCCCTCTCCAGTTCCCCAACAGCAAACCCTCCGGGAAGAAACGATCATGGCGTCGAAGCCTTCCGCCATCGAGGGTGCCCGCGTCGTGGGCGAGCGCTACGTGCGCGCCAAGCGGCGGGACAACCCGGAGGGGCGGATGCCCCTGATGGATCACCTGCGCGAGCTGCGCAACCGGGTCGTCAAGGCGCTCATCGCGATCGCGATCGGCATGATCATCGCGCTCGTGTTCTCCGACCAGTCGTTCGCGCTCCTCACCCGCCCGTTCTGCGAGGCGAAGATCCACGGGATGACGGGCTGCAAGCAGGTTGGCGACACGCTCGTCGCCGACAACATCTTTGACCCGCTCTTCCTGCGGATCCAGATCGCGTTCTACCTCGCGCTGATCGGTACCTGCCCGGTCTGGCTCTACCAGCTGTGGGCGTTCATCGCCCCTGGCCTGTACTCCCGCGAGAAGAAGTGGGCATACATCTTCACCGCGAGCGCGGTTCCGCTGTTCCTCGGCGGCGCGGCCCTGGCCTACTTCGTCATGGGCCGCGGCATCTACTACCTGCTCCACCTCACCCCGACCGGCGTCCTGCCGCTGATCAGCGTCGACAGCTATCTCAGCTACTTCATGGGGATGCTCGTCGGTTTCGGCATCGTCTTCGAGCTGCCGCTGCTCATCGTGATGCTGAACGTGGTAGGCGTCCTCACCCACCAGCGCTTCCGCAAGTGGCGCCGGCTGCTGATCTTCTTGATCTTCCTTATCTGCGGCATCGTCAACCCGAGCCCCGACCCGTGGACGATGCTGATACTCGGTGCCATCGCGGTAGCGCTCACCGAGGCCGCGGAAGTCTTCGTCTACTTCAACGACAAGCGCCGGGCCCGCAGGAACCCGGACCCGTACGAGAACCTGTCCGACGACGAGCTTTCCCCGATCGAGGAGCCCGAGCCCGTCGACGCCGCCGGGCCGGTCGACCAGTAATCCCGGTTCCACCGCGTCTCACGCGTACCAGGCGGGGTAGAAGTCACCTAGTCTTGGTCCTATGAGCACACCGGCGGTGAGCCCGGCCGACAGGTACGCGAAGTTCCGGGAACGCCAGGCCGCCCCTGAGTTCACCAGCTTCCGTGAGCTCTACGATTTCGACTTCGACCCGTTCCAGGTGGCTGCCTGCGCGGCGCTGACCAGCGGCGACGGTGTCCTCGTCGCCGCCCCCACCGGTTCGGGCAAGACCGTGATCGGCGAGTACGCGGTGCATCTCGCGCTGACCCAGCGCAAGAAGTGCTTCTACACCACACCCATCAAGGCGCTGTCCAACCAGAAGTACAACGATCTGGTCCGCCGTTACGACAGCGCCACGGTTGGCCTGCTGACCGGCGACAACGCCGTCAACGGCGACGCACCCATCGTGGTGATGACCACCGAGGTGCTGCGCAACATGCTCTACGCGGGCTCGCCCGCGCTGCGGGATCTCGGTTACGTCGTCCTCGACGAGGTGCACTATCTCGCCGACCGCTCGCGGGGCGCCGTCTGGGAAGAGGTGATCATCCACCTCCCCGAGTCCGTCCGCGTCGTGGCCCTGTCCGCGACGGTCAGCAACGCCGAGGAGTTCGGTGACTGGCTCGCCCAGGTGCGCGGCGGCACTGACGTCGTCGTCGACGAGCACCGTCCGGTACCGCTCTGGCAGCACATGCTGGCCGGGCGCAGGCTGTATGACCTGTTCACCGACGACGAGCAGCACGAGGTCAACCCGGACCTGGTGCGGCTGGCGCACCGCGAGGCCATCAGGCAGCCCGCGAGCAGGCCGGGGCGAGGCGGCCACCGGCCGCGGCGGAGCGCGCCGCCGTACCGGCCGGAGATCATCGACCGGCTGGACGCGGCCGGCCTGCTGCCCGCGATCACGTTCATCTTCAGCCGGGCCGGCTGCGACGCCGCGGTTCAGCAGTGCCTGGCCGCCGGCCTCAGGCTGACCACCCCGGACGAGGCCCGCATCATCGAGGACACGGCGGCACGGCGCGCCGCCGATATCCCCGAGGAAGACCTCGCCGTCCTCGGCTACCACGACTGGGTGCTCGCGCTGCGCCGCGGCATAGCCGCGCACCACGCGGGCATGCTGCCCGTCTTCAAGGAAGTCGTCGAGGAACTGTTCACCGCGGGCCTGGTCAAGGCCGTCTTCGCGACCGAGACCCTCGCCCTCGGCATCAACATGCCGGCCAGGACCGTGGTACTCGAAAAGCTCGACAAGTGGAACGGCGAGGCCCACGTCGCGCTCACCCCGGGCGAGTACACGCAGCTCACCGGCCGCGCAGGCCGACGGGGCATCGACGTGGAGGGCCACGCGGTCGTGCTGTGGCAGCCGGGCCTCGACCCAGGCTCGGTGGCGGGCCTGGCGGGGACTCGAACCTACCCGCTCAACTCCTCCTTCCGCCCGTCCTACAACATGGCGGTCAACCTCACCGCCAATGTCGGCCGCACGCGGGCGGCCGCCCTCCTCGAGTCGAGCTTCGCCCAGTTCCAGGCCGACCGCGGCGTCGTCGGCCTGGCGCGTCGGCTCCGCCGCCTCCGGGAGCAGGCCGAAGGCCTGGCGAAGCAGGTCAGCTGCGACCGCGGCGACTTCATGGAGTACGCCGCGATGCGCCGCAGGCTCACCGAATCCGAGCGCGGTGTCTCCCGGAGCCGCGCGTCCGCGCAGCGCGCCGAGGCCAGAAGGACCCTGTCCACCCTCAGGCGCGGCGACATCATCCGCGTGCCGTCCGGCCGCCGGGCCGGCCTCGCGGTGGTGCTCAACCCGCCGCCCGCGACCGACGAGTTCTCACCGAACCGCGCCGACGGTCCCCTCGTGCTGACCGCCCACGGACAGCTCAAGCAGCTTTCCGCGGCCGACTTCCCGGTTCCCGCCGACCCCCTTGACCGGGTCCGGATCCCGCACTCGTTCAGCGAGCGCTCGCCCAAGCACCGCCGCGACCTGGTCTCCGCGATGCGGAGCAAGATCAGCCAGGTGGAGGGTCGCGACTCCGTCCCGTCGCCGCGCCGCCGTCGGGCCGGTGCCGGTGATGGTTACGAGGAACGATCTCGTGGTGCCGCGCACTACGAAGACGATCTCGCCGAGAGCGCGAGCCGCGGCCGTTCGGGTGATGAGGACGGCGATGACGGCGACTGGCGGGACCGCCAGGCCCGTGACCGCGGCGCCGTGGCCGAGGCAGGCGACGGCGATATCGCCGAGCTGCGCCGCCGGCTCCGCAGGCACCCGTGCCACGCGTGCCCGGACCGCGAGGAGCACGCCAGGTACGCCGAGCGTTACTTCCGGCTGCAGAAGGAAGTCGAGGAAGTCGAACGCCAGGTCGCCAGCCGCAGCCACGTGATCGCGCGCACCTTCGACCGGGTCTGCAAGGTCCTCGACGAACTCAGCTACCTGGACGGCGATACGGTGACCCCGGCCGGGCAGCGGCTCACCCGGCTGTACTCAGAACTCGACCTGCTGGCCGCCGAGTGCCTGCGCCGGGGCCTGTGGGAGGGTCTCAACCCGGCCGAGCTCGCCGCGTGCGTCTCGGTGCTGTCGTTCGAGCCGCGCAGGCAGACCGAGGAGGCGGGCCCGGCCCGGATGCCGAAGGGCCCGGTCCGGGACGTCCTCACCGCGATGGCGCGCACCTGGGGCGAACTCGACCACCTGGAGCAGCGCCATGGCCTGTCCTTCCTCCGCGAGCCCGACCCTGGCTTCGTGTGGGCGGCCTACCGCTGGGTCCGCGGCGCGAAGCTCGAAGACGTGCTCGACTCGGTTCCCGGCCTGACCCCCGGCGACTTCGTCCGCTCGATGAAGCAGCTCATCGACCTGCTCGACCAGATCGCCGTCGCCTCAAGGGACCAGACGAGGAACGGCTCGCAGCGGCATGCCCGCGACAACGCGAACGCGGGGAAGGCTGCCTCCGGCGCCCCGATGACCTCCCCGGCCGCCCCGGAGCCCGGCCCCGCCGAGGCAGGCGACACCGAAGCAGGTGACACCGGGACCGGTGGCGAATGGTCACCGGACGAGCCTGACAGGAAGAACCGGGACGTCGCCTCGACCGCGCGCGCCGCTATCGACGCGATGCGCCGCGGCGTCGTCGCCTACACCGCGCTGACCGACTGACGTCGATCTCCCGCCGGCCGCGATCAGCTCCGCTCGGCTACGACTCGATGCCCCGTGCCCGGTTCCATTTCTGAGCCGCCTGGTATGCGTCGACCATGCCCCAGATCCAGAAACCGAAGACGCCGACGAAGCCGATGATGACGATCGTGAGCACCCACGAGATGATGTAGCCGACGAGGATAATGACGCCGGTGTTGGTCTTCCCCGCGTAGAGGGAGCCGACCCCAGGTATGAAAAACGAGATCAGCAGCGCGATGCCCGGGCTCTTGGGCGCTACCTGCATAACGGCCGGTGCCGCGTAGCCCGGATAGGGCTGCTGGTAAGAGGCCGGCGGATAGCCGAGCTGCCCCTCGGGCTGCTGGTACCACCCCTGCCCGGCCGGCTGCTGCGGCTGCTGGTATCCCTGCCCGGCCGGCTGCTGCTGGTATCCCTGCCCGGCTGGCTGCTGCTGGTATCCCTGCCCGGCTGGCTGCTGCGGCTGCTGGTATCCCTGCCCGGCTGGCTGCTGCGGCTGCTGGTATCCCTGCCCGGCTGGCTGCTGCGGCTGCTGGTATCCCTGCCCACTGGGCGCGTTCCACCAGTCCTGACCCTGTGTCATCGCGGGCCTCTCTTTCACCTACGTCTGGGCGTAGCGCAGACTCTATAGAGACATATCATTGCGGGCCGGTATGTGACGCTAATCGTAGATAAAACGTTACGGAAATCAATTGGGTTAATCGGCTGCCGTCAGCACGCCATTGCTTTCCCTTTTGTGCGGGAAACAAAATCGCGCTATTTTCCTACGGCAAGCACGGAATCGCACGAAAAGCTCGCACGCAAAGAGGGAGCGCGCCTGAGGCTGCGGCCGGCGCCCGGCTGAGCGCTTCCGGCGGGCCGCGCGCCTGGCCCGCGTTCGCGCGGCGTTCCCGCAGCTTCCATAGAGCTGACCTATAGGTTCGGGGTGACACTGGCATTAGTGCTGATAGCACGCCAGCGGTTAGCGTGAAGCAGGGACCCGTTCAGGAGGTGTCAGCCGTGTCAAGCTCAGTCGCTGACCTGCCGGGAGTGACCGGCACGTGCCCGGAACTGCTCACGGCGGCCGTCCGCCGCGCGGTCCGTTCCGGCGGCTCGTGGCAGGAGACGGCCGGCCGCGTGGTCGCCGCCCTCCGCGGCCGTCTGCCCGGGCCCGGCTTGCTGTCTCCCGAGCAGCTCGCCGGCGACCCGAGCGGCTACCAGACGCACCTGGTGCACGCCGAACCTGACGGGTCGTTCTCGATCGTCGTAATGGTCTGGCGCCCCGGCCAGGCGACCCCGGTTCACGATCACCTCTCCTGGTGCTGTACCGCGGTGCTCAAGGGGATCGAGTACGAGGAGGTCTACGCGCTGCGCGGTGACTACCTCGAAGTCGTCGGCCGTAACGCCAACCCGGCCGGCACGGTGAGCGGCTTCGCCCCGCCGGGGGATGTCCACCAGGTGCGCAACATCGGCGACACGATCGCCGTCTCGATGCACGTGTACGGCACCGACATCAGTCGCGTCGGCTCTAGCGTCCGGCGCGTCTACGACCTCCCCGTCCGCTAGGAGTCCGCTGCATTACCGTGAATGGGAAGAGCCGTTTCCCTGAGCCAGCAGGGAGACCCCGAAGCGACTACTCCCCGTAACGGTGCAATCCAGTGAGCTCCTAAAGGCGACAAGACCTGCAGCTCAGCGCCAATACTGCTTCCAGAGAGAACTGTTAACGATGTCGTTAACAGTTCTCTCTTTGTTTCGTTATTTGCATCAACGATCCACAGCGATATATCGTTGAGATGTCGCAGACGATACAACGATCATCGAGAGAAGGTGACGCGCCATGCGAGAAGAGCACAGGCGCGGTATGCGAGACGAAGGCTGGGGTCCGTCGCCCCGGTCAGGTGGCCCCGAGTGGGGGCCACGGCCCGGGCGAGGCGCGGGCAGGTATGGCGGTGAGCGCGGCCCTCGTGGCGAGCGCGAGTTCCGCGGCGGTCCCGGAGGCCCGGGACGCGGCCGGTGGGGCCGGGGCGAGGGCGTGCCGTTCGGGCCGCCCGGTGAGCCCTTCGGGCCGCCGGACGCGCCCTTCGGCCGGTTCGGCCCGCCGTTCGGTCCCGGCGGTCCCGGTGGCCCGTTCGGGCGGCACGGCATGCGGCACGGCATGCGGGCGCGCAAGGGCGACGTCCGCGCCGCCATTCTCGACCTGTTCGCCGAGGATGAGGGCCGGACATGGAACGGCTACCAGCTGATCCAGGAGATCCCGGCGCGCACCGACGGTGCGTGGCGGCCGAGCGCGGGCTCAGTGTACCCGGCGCTGCAGCAGCTTGAGGACGAGGGCCTGATCGCGCCCCAGGGCACGGGCCGCCGCCGCGTCTACACCCTGACCGACACGGGCCGGACCTACGTCGAGGCGCACGCGGAAGAGCTGCGCTCCTCGTGGGACGCGGCCGCCGGCATGACGGACGACGACGCCATCGAGTTCAGGAACCTGATCCGCCAGGTCATGATGGCGGTCATGGAGGTGCGGCGGGCGGGTTCCGCCGAGCAGGTCGCGCAGGCACGGTCGGTGCTCGCGCAGGCCCGCAAGTCCCTCTACCTGATCCTGGCCGCGGACGAGCCCGCCGCGGCCGCCGAAGTGCCAGGCGCCGAGGCGCAGGACACGGAGCCGCAGGACACCCAGGACGCGGGCGAAACCGCCGCCGACGGCTCCGAGAACGGCGAGTGAGGTCCTTTCCTCCTGGTGGCGCTTGCTCGCCGGCGCACCCGGGCAGAGGACTGGATAGGGAC